>FWPV01004801.1_pt1 | contig 27882 bp, 27 predicted proteins | sample 2228371 | NCBI WGS metagenome assembly FWPV01 (sample SAMEA103939776, study PRJEB20133) | metagenome
GTCCCATAGGCTACTTGGTCGCCAGAATACCGCCAACCACTTTCGTCATTACCAGTTTCCCGTCCCGCTCCAACCAGCGGCTGGCAGTTTCTTCGATTTGGCTCATAATGCGGTTAAAGTCTTCCTTGTCCTGGAAGAAGGATTTCCACAGACGGCGGTCTTCGGAGAGGGAAGCGCGGGTGTATTCAATAAACGGTTCTACCGTTTCAAAGGTCAAGGGATTTTCAAAGATGTGAAGATCCGTTTTGGCGAAGGTATCTTTGATGGTGGAATAAATCTCGCTGGCGTAGCGGGAACTGCCGGGCATGGGAGGAATGGGTTTCTGAGTGGCTTCCCGAATAATGTCATAGAATAGTTTTTTATTATCCGGCATAGGCCCGGAAGTAAAGAGGACACCCCCCGGTTTCAGTACACGGTGCATCTCGCGAATGGTAAAGGGAATATCATCCGCGTAATAAATCGCGAAACAGCACGAAACCAGATCAAAAGTATTTTCCGGAAGATCGAACGGTTTATTAAAATCCAGTTCTTTGAATTGTACGCTGGCTTTGCGGCGTTGATTTTCCTGTTGAGCCTCTTGCAATAATTCCTGATTTACATCTACACCAAGGATTTCTGCTTCCCCATTTAGATGATCATAATACGAAAAGCATTGTTTCCCTGCGCCGCAGCCAACATCCAGAATTTTCTGCCCTTTTTTGAGGGGTAAGATTTCCAGCATCCATTCATCAATGTTGCGGCTGCCAAATTTTGTGTGGATGTCAATTCTTTTGAGTAAATCTTTGGTGGTTTCCTGATAATCGTATTTCATTTTCATTTCTCCCGTTTTAATATGGCGTAAGTATAAATGAGATAAATGGATTGTCAAGGACATGTATACCTCATTATAATAAGAGCATGGAAAAAGTCCGCCCAATGCAATCCATTCTCGCCTTTTGGGCCAGAAGTTTAAATTGTCCGGTTTGCAACCAGTTAGGGTTGGAAGTGATCCGTGAGGCGGGGGTGCCGGATTTGCTCCATTGCAAAGTCTGTAATACGGAATTTGAGGTTTCCGAATCAGGGGATTTCATACGATTGATTCAATATCCGCAGGCGCTGGGGGTTGATTTATATGGGATTTGGATGCCTTTTGGAGCGGTGCGCCAAAAAATCAAAACCATTCTCGAAAAAGAAGGATTAAGTCTGCCGGCGATGATTGCAGTGACCGGGGCAAATAGACCCCTGACGCGAACTAACCTGAGCAAAGATGATTGGGGGGAGCATGAAGGGTTGGAAGAACCACCTGAGCGTGCTGTTCAGCAGGCCAGAAAACTGCTTGAATTGGGAAACTCACGGGAAGAAGTGCGTTTAATACTGGAAAAAGACCCTCGCCTGAACCCTGTTCAAATTGAGCGGATTATGGAAATTGTTGAAGAACCGGCGCGGACGAAATCGCTGGAAAGATTTTTGATCTTGATATTGGTGATTCTTGGGCTGGTTGTTGCTGGTTTACTCATCTATCCCACCGGGATATTCGATCGGGCATTGTTAATGGTCGACGGTTTGCTCAGCGGTGAAAGGATAGAGATCATTTCACCACCACCGACGGTGACTCAATATGCCCGCCAGGGGCGGCCATTGACCTGCCCGCCCACTCAACAGGGAGCAGCGGCGTTATTTGGGGGAAAGGCGGATCACTGGCATTTTGACGGCAAGAACTGGATTTATACAGACATCAAGGGTGTTCGGGTGTATGTTCCGGAAGGGCTTTCAGCCCGTTACACGTATATGAACCCGATTCTCGAAATTAAGACTGTTGAGGGGCCGGCGATCATTGATCCGATCATGGCGGTATCCATTGATTGCTACCGATAAAATAACGTGAATCGACGTCGCTGGATTTACCCATTAAGGGTGTTTTCCCTTTTATTTATAGTTATGGCGGTGCTTGTAATTCTGTATGCCTGGCAGGAGTATCGCCAGGTACAAACCGTTTTGCCTGAAAATAGCCGCTGGGGGGTGCTGGATGTTAGCGGTCTGACCATCGAGGAAGCCCGCCAGCGCGTACTGGCGGTTTACCTTGCTCCGCTTGAATTGCGATATGAAGACCAGTCCATTCAAGTTTCAGCCGAAGCCCTTGGTTATCGGGTAGATTTATCAGAGAGTGGGAAGTTATCCTCTAACTTCAATTCGTCTTTTTGGGCTTATCTTTGGGGCAGATTGGAGACCCCGGTTGAATGGCAAGTGGATTTCAGTCTGGATAAAACCCAGCTCAGAACCTACCTGCAAAACGAGATTGCCAGCCGTTATGATGTCAACCCCATTCCACCTCTTCCAATACCCGCCAGCAGTCGGTTTCGGTCAGGAATTTCAGGAAAAGCATTGGATATTGATGCTTCTTTGATTCGGTTTGAAGAGGTTTTGAATAATCCACTCAATCGGCAGATTGAGCTGGTGGTACGTGAGCAACCCGCCAGCATTACCGATCCAAATTTATTGAAAGCAATCTTGATTCAGGAATTAAAAACGGCGAACTTTGATGACATCGCCGAGATCTACGCTTATCATTTATCAGAACATCAGTCCCTGCATTTTGCTATAAAGAATGGTGAGGAAGTGCCGGCAGAGATTGCCTTTTCGGCTGCATCCACAATCAAAATCCCCATCTTGCTGACCGCTTTGATGCAAATCGAAGCCCCTTTCCCGGATGAATTCGTCCAGCTGGCGGAGAGGATGATGGTTTATTCGGAAAATCCACCTGCTGATCGAATCATGGAAGCCTACATCGGTTCCACGCTGGCGCCGCTGAAAGTAACAGAAATGCTGGAAAAAGCCGGTTTTCAAAATACGTTCCTTGCCGGATATTTTTATCTAGGCGCACCCCTGCTGCAACAATTTGATACCCCCGCCAATCAACGGGTGGATATCAACCTGAACCCGGATGTGTATAATCAGACTACGGCGGGCGAGATGGGGCGGTTATTGGGAGCAATTTACGAGTGTGCTGATTCAGGCAGCGGTTTGCTGATGGAACGGTTTGCCGGTCAGGTAACGCCTGAAAAATGTGCATTTATACTGGAGATGATGAAACGCAACCGAATCGGGGTATTAGGTCAGGCTGGACTGCCGGAAGGGTTACCCTTTGCACATAAACATGGCTGGAGCGAAGAGAGCGACGGCTACCTGCATACCATCAGCGATGTGGGTATTGTCTTTGGTCCACAGGCGGATTATGTGATGGTGATCTTTCTGTATGATCCGGTGCAGCTGCTGTTCGAGCCGGCCAATGCCCTGATGGCGCGTTTGAGCCAGAGGATTTACAACGCCTGGAATCCAAATTATCAGATTGAATGGGTTTTTGGCGATGTCCTTTACCGCTGAAAGGTATTAACAAATCCGCGGCAATATCTCACCGGCCAGCATATCCAGTACGCGGGTTGCTCCGATGCTGGTTTTGAGCAGCACGCGTCCACTGTCATTGGTGACTTCACCGATTCGTGAGGCCAATTTTCCATAGGGATGGCGGCGCATGGCCAGAAGGGCAGCCTCGGCTTCTGCGGCGGGAACAATTGCGACAATTTTTCCTTCATTGGCGATGTAAAGAGGGTCAAAGCCGAGCATTTCACAGGCGGCCTGTACGGCTGGCTGAATCGGGATGGCATTTTCATAAAGGAGCATCCCAACCTGACTTTGAGCAGCGATTTCGTTGAGCGTGGTTGCCAATCCGCCGCGGGTGGGATCGCGTAAGACGTGGGTATTAGGGGCAGCCGCTAACAGTTCCTGAATCAGACCATTGAGAGGGGCTACATCTGAAACAACTTGCGCGCTGAATCCCAATTCACCTCGTTCTGCCAGCACGGCGATGCCGTGATCGCCCATACTGCCGGAGACGAGAATTACATCGCCGGGCTGAGCCTGATGGCCGTTGATGTGCCTTCCTTCGGCTAAAAAGCCGATACCAGTGGTCGTAATAAAAACCCCATCGGCTTTTCCCTTTTCAACCACTTTAGTATCTCCGGCAACTATTTGAATGCCGGCCTCTTGAGCGGCAGTCCGCATCGAGTCCAGTATTCTTATTAAAGTTTGAACCGGCAATCCCTCTTCCAGAATAAAGCCGGCAGTCAGGTAAAGGGGTTGGGCGCCGGAAACAGCAATATCATTGACCGTGCCGCACACCGCCAACCGACCAATATCCCCTCCCGGAAAGAACAGAGGGCTGACGATATGACAGTCGGTAGAAACGATCACTTCACCATTTGATTTGCTCAGAAGGGCAAAATCATCTCCGCTGAGGAGAGGCGGACTGCTCAGATAGGGCAGGAAAATATTCTTGATGAGATCGTGAGTCAGACGTCCGCCGCTTCCGTGACCGAGAATAATCTGGTCATCATGTTTGAGGGGAAGGGGGCAGACCGGGCCTTCCATGGAAGGTAGGGTATAGTCTGACATGGCTGGTCTTATCCTTTCACCGGCGAGGAATTGCGGGCGAAGCGGTAATAAGCTGCACAGGCCCCTTCAGCAGAGACCATCGGTGCTCCCAATGGGTTTTGAGGGGTGCAGGGATTGCCAAATGCAGAACAGTCGGGCGGTTTCTTTAGACCCTGTAAAATTTGCCCGGCAATGCACAGGGGCGATTCGTGAGTTTGAATACTCCCGACCTCAAAACGGGATTCAGCATCATATTCGGCAAATTCAGGCCGCAGTCCCCAGCCACTGAGCGGGATGCGGCCAATGCCACGCCAGTTACGGTCAACCGGCTGAAAGACTTTTTTGATGATGGATTGGGCGGCAAGGTTGCCTTCGGGTTTGACGACGCGAGCGTAAGCATTTTCGACCCGCACCTCATTCTTTTCCAGCAGATTGACAACCGTGTGGATTCCCCGTACCAAATCCAGCGGTTCAAAACCGGTAACGGCCATAGGCACGCCGTATTGTTCCGCAATCGGAATATAGTCCTGATAGCCCATCACCGTACAGACATGCCCGGCCAGCAGAAAACCCTGTACGCGGTTATGAGGAGAAGAGAGGATAGCGTGCATGGCCGGCGGTACTAAAACCTGAGAAACTAAAACCGAGTAATTCTTCAATCCCAAGGCCTTAGCCTGTAGGACGCTCATCGCATTGGGCGGTGCGGTGGTTTCGAAGCCGATGGCGAAAAATACTACCTGCCGGTCTGGATTCTGCTGGGCAATTTTGACAGCGTCCAGTGGGGAATAAACCACCCGTATGTCAGCTCCGCTGGCGCGCAGGGAGAACAAATCGCGGCTGGAGCCCGGTACGCGCAGCATATCGCCAAAAGAACAGAAAATCACCTCCGACCGGGCTGCAATTGCCAGAGCCTTATCAATCAGTTCCAGCGGTGTGACACAAACCGGGCAGCCCGGCCCGTGAACCAGTTCAATTTCGGGAGGCAGCAGCTGATCCAGGCCGGACTGCATGATGGCATGGGTTTGACCACCGCAGATTTCCATCAGCACCCAGCGGCGGGTCAGAATGCGGCGAATTTTTTCAATTTCGGCTTTGACCTGACGTTCATCTCGCAGGCTTTGGTTCAATAGACTTAAGTCCATCGCTTTTATTCCTGAGTGGGAGGGGCAGGGTTTAATTCTTCATCCAGCGCTCCGGCTTCGCGGAGTAATTGCAGCGTTTCTAAGGCTTCCTGTTCATCCAGTAAATTGAGAGCAAAGCCGGCGTGGATGATGGCATAATCGCCGACTTTGGCTTCCGGCAGGGTTTCGACACAGGCTTCACGCAAAACACCGCCAAAGTCAATTTTTGCCATGCGCAAGCCGGCCTGCTGGTACAGCTCAACAATTTTTCCGGGAATTCCAAGACACATTTTGGTATCCTTATCCAGTTGAAGAAGAATGAAGATATTCTGCCGCAATTAATGCCTGTCCTAAGGCGATTCCGCCGTCGTTGGCAGGTACACGCTGTTGGGTGAGTACTTTAAATGATGATTTTTCAAGGAGAGGTATGGTTTTTTTGAGCAGCAGCGAGTTTTGCCATACCCCGCCTGACAAAGCAACGGTATTGCTACCGCTAATTCCCCGCATGATCCGTGCGGCTTCCAGAATCAGTTGAGCAACGGCGTTGTGGAAGCGGGCGGCGATGATTGAAACCGGCAGCCCCTTTCGCCAATCGGAGAGGATGGCTTCCCAAAGAGCGGCAGGGTCAATTTCATCATTGTGGATTAGAAACGGATAACTTCCTGTTTCACTTTCATCGGCAAGATTTTCCAATTCAATTGCAGCCTGCCCCTCGTATGTGACCTGCTCGCGGATGCCCAACAGCGCAGAAACTGCATCAAATAACCGGCCCATGCTGGAGGTCAGCGGGGTGTTGATCCGGTTCTCCAATTGGGTTCGCAGGATAGTTCTTTCCTCTTCGCAGAAGGCTCGAACGGGCGGCAGGTCTGGCTCCCACTCGAGACCGGCTGCCCAGAGATGTGCCAGTGCAATCCGGCTGACCCGCCGCACAGCCGCATCACCTCCGGGCAGAGGGACATATTTGAGGTGAAGTAAACGCTGATAACCCCGCTGGTTGCCGAGTAAAAACTCGCCACCCCAGATCGCTCCATCATTGCCGTAGCCGGTTCCATCCAGAATAACGCCGATAACCGCTTGGCCGGGGTCGCATTGATTGTCAGCCAGGCAGGAAACCAAATGGGCATGGTGGTGTTGAACCTGAACCAGCGGTAAGTTTTGTTCCTGCGCTCTCCTGACGGCATAACGGGTTGCCAGATAATTGGGATGCTGATCGCAGGCGAGGGTTTCTGGTTTGATTTGAAATACTTTCTCAAAATGAGCAATGCCTTCCTCAAAAGATGTTAAGGTTTCATAATTTTCCATGTCCCCAATGTAATGGCTGAGGAAGGCGTATTGTCCGCGTGTCAAACAAAAGGCATTTTTTAGTTCAGCACCGGTTGCCAGCAAAGGGGGTAATTCCTGCCCGATGAGGATGGGGTCTGGTGCAAAACCACGCGAACGGCGGATGAAATACATCTTTGAACGGAGGGATTTAACGACGGAGTCATCCACCCTCATGTGAATTTCGCGGTTATGGAACAGAAAGCCATCAGCCAGCGAGGCCAGCTGACTTCGGGCCTGATCGTCTTTATAAGCGATTGGTTCATCGCTGAGGTTGCCGCTCGTCATCACCAGCACGGGAGGATATTCCGCCTCAGGTTCGGTGAGTAAGAGGTGCAGAGGGGTGTAAGCCAGCATAAAACCCAGCCGGTTCTGGTGGGGGGCGATGTTATTCGGCAAAAGAGCCGGCTGATGGGTTTCCAAAAGGACAATCGGAGCAAACCGCGATTCGAGCCACTCTTTTTCCTCCGGCTTAATCAGGCAGTATTGTTCGATAGTTTTGAGATCAAATGCCATCAAGGCGAAAGGTTTATCACTGCGCTGCTTGCGTTCCCGTAAAATTTGAACAGCCTTTTCATTTGTGGCATCACAGGCCAGATGAAAGCCTCCCAATCCTTTGATGGCGAGGATCTTTCCCTCTTTCAGCCATTCGCGGGCGGTTTGTATGGCGGCATCCTTTTCGGCAATTGATTGACCGTCAACCTCAAACCAGACCTGCGGGCCGCAGGCGGGACAGGCAATTGGTTGAGCGTGAAAGCGCCGATCTTCGGGATTTTCGTATTCCTGCCGGCAGGATGGACACATGACAAAGCCAGCCATGGTGGTGTTTGGCCGGTCGTAGGGCAGGCTCTGGATGATAGTAAAACGAGGGCCGCAGTTGGTGCAATTGATGAAGGGGTAACGATAACGCCGGTCAGAGGGATCAAACAGCTCACGGCGGCAGTCCGCGCAGATAGCCGTATCCGGCGATATGGGTTGAAATTGGGTAGGATCGAATTGGCTGGATAGAATCTGAAACTCAACCAGATTTTCAGGTTTGGTAGCGAGTATTTGTAATGAGTCAATGCGTGCCAGCGGCGGCAGCTGGTTTTGGAACTGGGTTAGAAAATTATCCAGATGGTTCGAAGTTCCTTCCAGATGGATTTCAACATTGCCCGAAGTGTTGCGTACCCAGCCTTTCAGGTTGTTCTGACGGGCAAGATTGTAGATAAACGGACGAAAACCAACCCCCTGGACTATTCCACGAACCAAAACTCGAACCGCTACGGCTTCTACACTCATTTTTGGCGATGCTGTTGAACGACCTCATCCAACCAGTTAATCCAGTCTGACATTCCATTCCCCGTTTTTGCAGAAAGAGGGAAAGTTCGCAGGCCGGGGTTGAGGATTTCCACACCTCTTTGGAAGTTAGCCATGTTGAAATCCACATAGGGCAGTAAATCCATTTTATTGATGATCAACACGTCAATACCCCGATACATGTTAGGGTATTTGTAAGGTTTGTCATCCCCTTCGGGAGTGCTGGCAATTAATAAATTGAGATGAGAGCCTAACTTAAAGGCAGCCGGACAAATCAGGTTACCGACATTTTCAATTAGTACGATGTCAATATTTTCCAGCGGAAGGGACTGTAAACCGGCATGGAGCATGACCGCGTCAAGATGACAATCTCCACCGGTATTAATTTGAACAACCGGCAAACCCAATGCCGAAACTTTATCCGAGTCGATTGTCACCGGAGCTGTGTCACCTTCAATAACGGCCAGCCGATATTTGGGGGTTAACGCTTCCAATGTCTTCAAGATGAAAGTTGTTTTGCCAGCCCCCGGTGAGGCCATTACATTAATGGCAAAGGTGTGATGACGGTCAAAATAAGCCCGGTTTTGCTGGGCAACCTGATCATTGGCGTCAAAAATTTTCTCTACAACAGGAACACGGGTGGGGGACATGAACCTCCTTATTTTTCAACAATGATGGATTCGACATAAAACTCTTCTCCCCCAATAATTTTCAGGTGAAAACCACCGCATTGGGGACAGGGGGAAAGAGATTCAACTACTTCAAATTCCTGCTGACAATCAAGGCATTTCAGCCGGGCTGGAACTCGTTTGAAATGCAGTCTGGCATCCTGACAGATTGTATTTTCGGCGATCATGTTCCAGTAAAACTGAACCGAATCATCCACAATGCTGGATAATTTACCAACGATAAGGTAAATATCGGTCACACGGTTGGCGTTTGCCTGATTGGCGTGTCTTAAAGCAATCTCCAGTACCGATTCGGTTACGGCGAGTTCGTGCATGTCAGTAATTTTACCATTAAGAGAAATCGGAGTTAAAACCCCTGAATATAAGCCCTTAGCGGGTTTTGATGTCAGTTTCGCTTGAAGATTGCAAAATCAAGTCCATTAATTGAAGCTTGATGGTAAGCAAATTGCTGGCCACCACATTTGCAACTCTTCGCATGATAATATAACCAAGGCGAGGGTCTTCCTCGCAAAGGCGATTCAATTCATCTCCATTGATCACCAGCAGGGTGGAATCCTTCAAGGCAATGGTAGAGGCGGTGCGTTGACGAACTACCGGCGTCAACTTAGACCAACCGATGATGTCCAGGGGTTCAGCGGTGGTGATGCGTACTATCCCGCGGGTTGGTACGGCAATATCAACCCCAATTTCTCCGGAGAGAATGATATAGATATTATCTACCCGGTCACCTTCGCAAAAAATGGATTGACCCTCTTGATATTCCACAATTGAGGATATTGCCGCCAGTGCTTCAATTTGCTGGGGTTTGAGATCCAAAAACCATGGAATGGTTTGCAGGGTCTTGATCAAGTCGGAATTATGCATGACAATCAAATCGGTCGTGTGATTATCTACGTTTGTAACACCGAATGCCGAATGGGTTAAAGTGTCCAGCGTCATCATTCAAACGGGTAACTTGTCATCAAATTAGACCTGACTTTCAACCAAGCCATTCCAAGACCCGTTCAACGGCGGGTTGCAGCAACCGGATGGCAGCAGGTGACAGGGATTGGGTGAAATTAAATTCAAACCCCCGCACAGATAATAAGGCCGCAGAGGGGGTCTTGTGAAAAGTGTAGTCGCATAATGCCAGACAGGTAGCGGGTGTAAGGTGATGGGTGAATGGTGAAGGCTCGAATTGAGCCTGAATCGGGGTAAAAGACACATCTTGCGGAATGCTGCCGGTATGGGCGTCAATAAACAATACCCGTTCGAACTGACTCAACCACTCGGCGTGTTCGGGGATCAGGTGTAATGCAAAACCAACAGTTATGATCGGGTTCAATTCGTACTGGTACTGTTCAGGAATGGGAGGCAGGCGGAAATTCAGCCTCTCGGCGACCTGCCGGAGAATGTGCCAGGCTATCCCGTCATCCTGCCGATCGAGATTGCCATAACCCAGCAGTAGAATTTTTTGAGCAGCAGGTTCCTGCTGATATGCACTGGCAGGAACCTGCTGTTGATCGTGGCTTGATTGATTGGGCATTCTAACGAGTAATGGTTTTTACGAGATTTCCCTGATGATCGATCATTTCCACCATGATGGGCATCTGCCCGACAGCGTGGGTGGAGCAGGAAAGGCATGGGTCATAAGCCCGCACGGCGGCTTCGACACGGTTAAGTAAGCCCTCGCGAATTTGCTGACCGTTAATGTAGGTTTTTGCTACACTATCTACGGCATGACTCATGGCCCAGTTATTGTTGCCGGTGGCGACAATCAAGTTGACACGCTCAATCTGGCCATTGGGTTTGGCCCAATAGTGATGCCACAACGTGCCGCGCGGCGCTTCAATGACGCCTACCCCTTCGCCCTTGAAGTTCTGGCGGGTATTGAGGATGTCGGTACTGAGAATATCCGGGTCTTCACACAACACACGGACGTTTTCAGCGGCATAGAGTGCCTCAATCAGGCGGGCGTAATGGTAATAGAGCGTATTCTCAACCGGTTTGCCGTTGTTCAGCGCTTTGAATTTGCGCAATTCGGCATCGGCAAGGGGAGTCGCCATTCGGTCACTGGCGTTTAACCTGCCCAAAGGTCCAACCCGATATACGCCGGCCGGATACCCCATTTTCTTGTAATAGGGGAATTTCAGGTAAGACCAGGATTCGACGTGTTCGGCGATGTAGTCCAGATACTTGCGCCCGTCGAATAATTCCAGCTGATTGCCGGTAGAATCAATCAGACGCACATCCCCATCATACAATTCGAGGGTGTTACCGGGTTTGACAAGGCCCAGATAGCCGGTTGGGAAGACGGCAAATTTATCAATATCTTCGCGATTCTTTTCAGCCCAGTCCTTGAAAATTTGAATTCCGAGTTGGATGGTGGCAATGACCTCATCCAGGCCGGCTAAAATGGTATCGCGTTCGGCCATTTTCAGGGCTTTATTGACCCCGCCAGGAACGGCAAAGACGGGGTGAATTCGCCGACCGCCGAGGATATGAATGATTTCCTGCCCGTATTTCCGCAGGTTGACGGCTTTGAGCGCAAGTTCAGGATTGGCCTGAATCAAACCTACCACATTGCGTATAGCCGGATCTGCGTCGAATCCGAGCAGCAAATCGGGGCCGGCAAGTTCAAAGAAGTGCATCCCATGGCTTTGAATAATTTGCCCCATGTGCATCAATTCCCGCAGCAGTTGAGCCGGGCGCGGCGCGGGAGACCCATAGACCTCATCACCGGCTTTGGCTGCCGCAAGGTGGTGCGAAACCGGGCAAATTCCACAAATGCGCGGCGTGATGGTCGGCATTTCAAAAACCATCCGTCCCTCGCAGAATTTTTCGAAGCCGCGAAACTCATTAACGTGCAGGTAGGCACGTTCTACATTCCCATCAGGGGTGAGGTGGATGGTTACTTTGGCGTGGCCTTCAATGCGGGTTACCGGTTCGATTGTGATTTTCTGAGTTGTCATGGCAAATTCCTCCTTCCTTAGTGCCAGTGCAGTTTATCATCTTTCAAAACCGGTTTTCGGCCTTGCGCCAGTTCTGAAAGGACGTAGAAGATAGTGTCTGCATCCGGCGGGCAACCCGGCACGAAGATATCCACCGGTACAACCTCATGGACTGCCCGCACACGGGTTGGTCGGGCCAGTTCAGGGTCATCGGGGATTTTTCCTTCGGCATCGGTGCTTTCGGTTTCCACGTAGGCGCGGCGCAGGGTTTCTTCAATCGTAAAGAAGTTACGCATGGCAGGCACGCCGCCAAACACGGCACAATCGCCCAGAGCGACCAGTATCTTGCAGCGTTTGCGCATCATTTTCGCAACTTCTTCGTTGCTGGTATTGTTGATGCCGCCTTCCAGAATGCCCACATCCACCCCGCTTTCATCCGGGTGCTTTAAGTCAGTGATGGGGGTGGAGCGCAGGTCTACTAATTCAACAATCTTGGCAATACGTTCATCCATGTCCAGCAGTGACATGTGACAGCCAGCACAACCTGCCATCCAATCTGATGCAACCTTTGGTTTACTCATAATTCATCCTCCACAATACTTACCTTGTATTCTCAGGCAGCAATGCTGACTGGAGAAGGTCGTTTGGAGAGCGTGCTTTCCCAGTCATTTGCTAAGTTGACATCTAATTTTTCAGCAAGTGCAGTGAGCACTGCTTCATTCGTCCAGATGGAATCAGCCGGTTTGAGGACTTGTGTGGCAGTTTGCATCCGTCCTTCCAGATTGATGTAATGCCCATCCTGTTCCAGCCAGTTGACCACCGGTAAGACGACATCCGCCATGGCAGTTAAGCGGGAATGGTAGCTGGCCTGGACGATGAGGCTGGAGCACTTTTCCAGCTGTTGAATGAACTTTTCTTTGGGTTCCTCGTCACCAATGGCCACATAGGCTACCTGAGAGCCGTTAAGTTTAAAGGGCTTGTCCAGGCCAAGTTGAGCGGCAGCCAGGGCATTGGCACCGCCTTTGACACTGAGCAACGCGCTGCCGGTTGTCTGGCTCAGGTCGAGCAGCAGCTGCATTATCTCGTCATCTATGGTTGCCGGGTCATAAACGATCAACGGACTTTCGCTATTGGTTAATTGATAGGCAGCCTCCAGAATTAAGTCGGATGCAACACCGCAGGCAGAGCTGGCTTTGAGTACCTCTTCATCCGGCTGTCCGTTGAATGCTACCTGATTTTGGCCAAGTTTGGCTACTGCGGCAATCAATCCTCTAAGCAGGGTCGCCTGCGTTTTCTTTTGAGGTGTCAAGGCGCAGTGAGCCAGATCGCCCAAACCGTTTTCATTTTCGTCTACTACGATCAACTTGATGGGTTCTGGGAAGCGTCGGCGGATGAAGAAGCCCAATACCTCGTGTTCGTTGACGAGATCAGCGCCCATTACCAAAAATGCGCCGGCTTCATGCATCCGTTCAACCTTTCCTTCAAAGGGTTTACCCAGTTTTTCAGCCCATCGGGATAAGATGGCTGTTCGACTGCCCTCTTCGGTGGAGGTTACCATTTCGCTATGCAGATCATCAAGGAATAACTGGCGGAAGAGATGCAGGCTTTCGACTGGCAAGCGTGTAGAAGCCAGGGCCGCAAGACCATGCCCGGAAGCGGCTTTGATTTTCTGAGCGGCAGTCATCAGGGCTTCTTCCCATGAAACCGGCTGAAGAGCACCATTTTTGCGGACAAGCGGGGTTTTCAAACGTTCGCGGTCATCAAAAGCCGGGTAAAAGCGGCCGACTTTGCAGGTTACGCCTTGATTGACCGGCGCGTCCCAATTTCCGTCAATTCGTATCAATTGCTGATCTCGGGTGAGAATATCCAGCCCGCAGCCAACTGAACATCCTGCACAGATGGTTTGAAGGTGATCAACGGTCGTATTTTGACCGCGATAGGCACTGCGCCGGTCAATCAAGGCGCCGGTGGGGCAGACCTGCACACACATGCCACAGGAAACACAGGAACTTTCTCCCAGCGGCACGATCAGATCGGCGATGACAAAAGTTTTAGCGCCGCGTTCCTCAACGCCGAGTGTGTTGGCTCCCACCAGTTCTGAGCAGGCACGGATACAGCGCCGGCACAGGATGCAGCGGTTATGTTCAAGGATAAAGTAGGGATGGGAGGCATCTACTGGATACGGCTGCCAGTTAGGCTGTAAGGGCCAGTGGGTCATCCCTTCCCCATAAGCAGCGTTTTGCAGTTCGCAATCGCTGCCGCTTACCTGACAATAGGGGCAGAAATGATTGCGTTCACTGAAAATCAGGGTGAGGACAAATTTTCTGGCTTTCCGAATTTGATCAGAAGTGGTTCGCACCACCATGTTGTTGGTTGCCGGTATGGTGCAGGATGCCTGCAACGTTCGGAAACCCTCAATTTCGACCATGCATAGACGGCATCCACCATAGGGTTTCAAGTGGGGATGATCACACAGGGTCGGAATGTGGATTCCGGCTTTGCGGGCAGCATTGAGTACAGTCGTGCCTTCAGGGACTTCTACTTTTTGGTCGTCAATTGTCAGGGTAATCATTCCAGACACTCTCCTTCTCGTTGATTAGTGAATGATTGGTTGGTCAATCCTGCTCCTATTGGTAAAAAAGATCACCTCAAAAATTACTCGTCCGCTAATTCGACCTTTACAGCAGTTATTTTGAATTCCGGAATTTTTGCAATCGGATCTAACGCTGCAATGGTTAACTCGTTCGCGTTCGCTTCTGGAAAATGGAAATTGGCGTATACCATTCCTTCTGGCACCCGGTCAGTCACCCATGCCTCAGAAACAATGCTACCCCGCCGTGAGGTAACGCGCACTCGACGGTTGCCGTTGATACCAATCCGCAGGGCATCTTCGGGGTTTAATTCAATTAAGGGCTTTGGATACACTTCCAGCAAACCTTTGGCGCGGCGGGTCATCTCACCGCCATGCCAGTGATAGATTACCCGGCCTGTGTTCATCAGCATTGGAAATTCCGTATCGGGTTTTTCAGCGGGTGGGACGTCAGTAGTGGGTGAGAAGAGACCTTTACCCCGTGTGAATTGACCAATATGAAGAATTGGTGTGCCGGGGTGATCGTATCCTTTGACCGGCCAGTGGAGATTTTCGCCGCGATCCAGCCTTTCGAAACTTACGCCGGCGTAGGATGGGGTAACACTGGCTACTTCGTCCATGATCTCAGCTGGTGAAGCATACTGCCAGCCGGCTTGCGGTGCGGAGGACGGTTTCCGATCGCCCAGAGTAATCACCCGCCAGGCCAGGTCGGAGATGATTTCCCAATCGGGGCGAGCCTGACCGACCGGTTCGACTGCCTTGCGAACACGCTGGATGCGTCGTTCGGTATTGGTAAAAGTCCCTTCTTTTTCGGCAAAGCTGACACCGGGCAATAACACATCGGCGTAGACTGAGGTTTCAGAGGGGAAGATTTCCTGCAATACAAGAAACTCCAGTTCTTCCAAACAATGACGGACATGATTGACGTCCGGGTCGGTCATGACCGGATTTTCCCCAAGAATGTAAAGCGCGCGGATTTTTCCTTCAGCCGCAGCGGGGATCATCTCGGTCACGGTCATGCCGGGTTTAGGCGAAAGCGGCACACCCCAGGCGGTTTCAAACTTCTCGCGGGCCGCATCGGAAGTAACCGGTTGATAACCGGGATAAACATTGGGTAAACCGCCCATGTCGCAGGCACCCTGTACGTTGTTCTGCCCCCGCAGAGGGTTGACACCGCCGCCCGGCACGCCCATATTGCCCAACAACATTTGCAAATTGGCCAGTGTCAAGACGTTCTGAACGCCGACGATGTGCTGAGTGATGCCCATCGCCCAGAAGGCTGCCATGGGCTTGCAGGTCCCCATGATTTCAGCCGCCTGATAAAGTTTTTCAATCGGTACTCCGGTTATTTCGGCTACTTTTTCCGGCGGATAATTTTGAAGGTTGGCCTTGAATTCATCAAAGCCTTCGGTGCGCTCGGCAATAAATTGCTCATCTGCCCAGCCTTTTTCTAAAATGATGTTCATTATGCCATTCAGCAGGGCTATGTCGGTGCCGGGTTTCTGCTGGAGGTGCAGGGTAGCAAAGTCCACAAGATCAATGCGGCGCGGGTCGGCAATGATCAGTTTCACACCGCGTTTCAAAACCGCCTGGCGGATCATTGTGCCAAAGACGGGGTGCTGTTCGGTTGTGTTCGAACCGGTTACGAAAATGGCCTTGGCATTTTCGACAATGTCCTGCATCGTGTTCGACATTGCCCCTGAACCATAGGCGATAGCCAGACCGGCGACAGTGCTGGCGTGGCAGAGGCGGGCGCAGTGATCAATATTATTGGTACCAAGCACCTGCCGCGCAAACTTGTTCATCAGGTAATTTTCTTCATTGGTACACTTGGCGGAAGTGAGTACGCCAATGCTATCAGCCCCGCTCTCGCTGCGGATTTGATTGAGTTTATTCGCTACAATATTGAGGGCGGTTTCCCATTCTACAGCAACCCACTCACCGCGGTTCTTTTTGTCCTTACGCGTTTCACCTTTTAGCAGGTATTCACGCACCATTGGTTGGGTCAGGCGGTCTGGATGATGGACATAATCGTAGCCGTACCGTCCCTTGACGCACAGGCGCATCCCGTTAACAGGGCCCTCAGGTGTTGATGTAACACGGATAATTTTGCCGTCTTTGACGTTCAAATCGAACTGACAGCCAACCCCACAGTAAGAGCAGGTGGTGCGCACGACCTTATCGGGCGCGCCTAAGCCCACCGACATTTTATTATCCAACGCTCCGGTAGGGCAGTAGGCTACACATGCCCCGCAAGATTCGCAGCGGGCTTCCAGCATCGGTTCATCCAGGCCGGCTACAATACGAGCCTCGTAACCGCGTTCAGAGAGTCCCCAAACAAAGCGTCCCTGGACTTCAGCGCAGGCGCGGACGCAACGGCCGCATAGGATACATTTGTTCAAATCAACCCAGACGAAGGGATTGGGATCGCTGTTGATTTCATAGCGTGGTTTTTCAGCCATAAAGGCTTTCATATCCAGCCCATAGGCCTTTGCCCAGTGTTCCAACTCGTTGGGGTGTTCGTCTTTCTGGGCGTATCCGGAATCGTAATATGTCGAAAGCAATAGTTCTAATATTGTCCGGCGGGATTTATGCAGGGTTTCCGTTTCGGTTTGTACTTCCATGCCGTTTTCTACCGGCAGGGTGCAAGAGGTCATCGGTACGCGGCCGCCCTTGACTTCGACAATGCAAAGACGACAACCACCGTAGGGGGAAAGATCTTTATGGTAGCAAAGGGTAGGGATGGTGATACCGGCTTTTTCGGCAGCCTCTAAAACCGTCGTGCCTTTGGGTACGTCCAGTTCGATGCCATTAATTTTGATCTGAACCATGATATCTCTCATCCTTTCAACAATAAATCATTACTTGTTCCACTTCTTAAGGAAAATGAACCAGTAGACTAACCCAACCAGCACGGCCCCGCCGATGATGTTGCCAATGGTAACCGGCAGTAAATTGTTTACAAGGAATCCCTGCCAGGTCAGGTTGGAAAACTTTTCGATGGTTACACCGGCATCCAGCAATGCTTTCGATTCCCAAAATGCAGCCGGGGCAAACTGTTTGATGAACAACCCCAACGGGATAAAGTACATATTGGCAATTGAGTGTTCAAAGCCGCAGGCGACAAAACCGCTGATGGGCGGTATGATGGCCAGGATTTTATCTGTGGTAGAACGGGCCGAGTAACACAACCAGACCGCCATACAGACCATCGCGTTGCACATAATGCCCAGCGCAATCGCCTGAACAAATTCAAGGTTGACTTTGCTGTTAGCGATGTTTAACGCAGCTAAACCGATTGAACCATTCCCGAATGTATATTGGCGGGTCAAGAACATAATCACGGCAGTGGCAACTGAGCCCACGAAGTTGCCAAAATAAACGATGATCCAGTTACGCAGAAGCGCCTGTAAAGTCACTTTACCGTTTGTGAAGGCCATAATGATCAGGTTGTTGCCGGTGAAGAGTTCGGCACCGCCAACGATGACGAGAATGAGGCCAACCGTAAAGACCAGGCCAGTCAGCAGGCGGGCAACCCCATAAGGGAGTGCAGAAGAACCGGCGCTAACCGTGGTGGCGAAAATGGCTCCCAGTGCGATAAAGGCGCCTGCTAAAATGGATAAGGCAAAAAGCGGCCAAAAGGCAAGATTGGCTTTTTTCACGCCAATGGTTTCTGCCTTTTGTGCCATTTCGGCGGGCATTAGCGCATCGATGGAAATTACGTTGTTTTCGACTGCCATGATCAATAAATCTCCAATAAATTAGTTACAGAGGTTTACTAAGAATGGGGAATTAACTCCTCCATTTTGCAAACACCAGCCGGGCAAACTTTGAGGCGGATGTGGGCTTCTACCTCTGCACGGAAGTAATTCAAGATGTCACGCAGGGGTGTGCCCGCGGTTTGCCCAAGACCGCAGTTGGACAACATGTAAAGGTTTTCGGAAAGTTCTGCCAGTTTGTCGAGATCGCTCAACGAAGCCTGGCCTTTCGAGATTTTATCCAGCATTTCCCAGGCACGCTGGGTACCAATCCGACAGGGATTGCATTTACCGCACGATTCGACCCGGAAGAAATTGAGCAGCACTTTGGCAAGATCCACGACGCAGGTATCCTCATTGCAGATCAGTAAAGCACCGGAGCCTAACGAAACACCCGCTTTGGCGTAGGAATCGAAGTCCATGGGGGTATCCTGTAACGAGGCCGGGATGATCGAGCCGCTTGAGCCACCCGTCTGAGCGAGTTTAAAGTTGGTGCCATTCTTCATGCCTTTGGCATAGATGGCAATTACTTCTCTTAAGGTGATGCCCATTGGTACTTCAATCAGCCCCGTGACATTGACATTACCAAGGATGGTATAAACCTTGGTACCGGGGCTGTTGGGAGTGCCAAAACTGCGATACCAATCTGCGCCGTTGTTGATGATGGGCGGGATATTTGCCAGAGTTTCTACGTTATTGATGACGGTTGGCTTACCCCACAGACCAAAAGTGGTTGGATAGGGCGGGCGTGACCGCGGTTGTCCGCGCTTGCCCTCGATTGATTCGATGAGCGCGGTCTCTTCACCGCAGATGTAAGCACCTGCACCGGCGTGAATATGAATTTCGAAGTTGAAATCAGTGCCAAATATGTTTTTCCCTAAAAAGCCCATCTCGTGAGCATCTTGTAGGGCTTTTTTGAGGCGTTCCTGAGCAAGCAGATATTCGCCGCGCACGTAAATGTAGCCTTCATCAGCGCCAACGGCGTAACCCGCAATAGCCATGGCTTCGATCATACTGTGCGGATCACCCTCGAGAATGAGGCGATCCTTGAAGGTACCGGGTTCGGACTCATCTGCATTGCAAATGATGTATTTCTTTTCCGATTTTTCGCGGGCAACAAAGCCCCATTTGGTACCGGTTGGAAAGCCAGCACCGCCGCGCCCGCGCAAACCGGATTTTTTAACTTCCTCAATGACTTCAGCCGGTGTCATGCTGGTCAGCACTTTACCAAGGGCCATGTAGCCGTCGTTGAGAATGTAATCTTCAATGCTGGTCGGGTCAATGATGCCGGCCCGGCGCAGAACAATTCTCTGTTCGGCGGGAAGGGTGCCTTTGCGGGCATGCAGCCAGGCGATTCGGCCACTTAATTCGCGCACGGAGGCGACCAGATCTTCGGCAATGCGCCCTTTATAAAGATGTTCTTCGACCAGATATGGGACTTTTTCTGGGGTAACCGGCCCATAGATGACTGCTTCGGGGTAGACGATTACCAGTGGCAGGGCATCGTGGCGGCCAACATCACCGATCATCGTCAAAGAAATTTCATCCTCCAGTCCGAAGGCTTTGATGTTTTCCTGCAAAGCCTCAAAGACTTCCTGCGCGCCGAGTTGCATGCTGATTGGGTCACTGGAGACCAGCACCATTGAGCGAGTCATTTTCATCGGGCACCTCCTTTACTCATACCGCGCTAAAATTTCAGGAACCTTTCGGGCGTCAACATTCCCGTAAATGTCATCGTCAATCACGATGACCGGCCCGACCGAGCAAACCCCGAGACAGCTGGTCGTGATCAGTGTCCACTTGCCGTCCGGCGTAGTCTCATTTGGTTCGAGGCCCAGTTCTTCCTTCAAGGCTTCAAACACCTCTCTCCCTCCGACTACATGGCAGGGTGCGCTTTCGCAAAATTGAATGACATGGCGTCCGCGGGGTTTGGTGGAAAGCATGTGATAGAAACTGGCCACCCCGAACAAGCTGCTCTTGGGTTCCTTCAAGCGGCGGCTGATCTCTTCCATGGCTTCTGTGGGGATATACCCCAACTGCCGGTTTACCTCGTTAAGGATAGGAATTAATTCCTCCTGTTTTGCGCCGTATTTTTCGATTGCAGCAGTAACTGCTTCGAGTACTTTATTGCTGCTTTTAGTTTCAACGCTCATGCTTTTCCTCCTTTGGTCTGAGTCGGACGGTTGCCAGTGCCGTCTGAATTATTCAATGACAACTGCGTTGAAATTACACACCTGCATGCAAATTCCGCAGCGGATGCAGGTGTCGGGGTCAATGACGTGAGTCTGGCGGCGTTCACCGCTAATGGCGTTAACCGGGCAGTTTCGAGCGCAAACCGTACAGCCGGTACAGGCATCCGCTAGAATTTCGTAGCGGATCAATGCACGGCAGACTTTTGCCGGGCAGCGTTTTTCATAAATATGGGCTTCGTACTCATCGCGGAAATACCGTAAGGTGCTGACAACGGGGTTTGGCGCACCCTGCCCCAAGCCGCACAGGCTGTTGGTGCGAATTTCCTGGCAAAGATTTTCGAGTAGTTCGATGTCGCCATCCTGCCCTTTGCCGTCGCAAATGCGGGTGAGGATTTCCAGAATGCGGCGGGTGCCCACCCGGCAGGGAGTGCATTTACCGCAGCTTTCGTCCTGAGTAAAGTCCATGAAGTAGCGGGCTACATCTACCATGCAGGTGTCTTCGTCCAGTACGATCATTCCGCCCGAACCCATTATCGTACCGGCCTGAGCCAGTGATTCGTAGTCCAAAGGCAGGTCAAGATATTCGGCGGGGACACAGCCGCCCATTGGCCCGCCAATCTGGACAGCCTTGAAGGCTTTGCCATCTTTAATGCCGCCGCCAACGTCGTAGATAATTTCGCGCAGCGAGATTCCCAGAGGTACTTCGATCAAGCCCGTGTGATTCAGATCACCTGCCAAGGCAAAAGTTTTCGTGCCTTTGCTTTTTTCGGTGCCGTAACTGGCGTACCATTCCGGGCCTTTGAGGATGATTTGCGGAATGTTTGCGTAAGTTTCGACATTGTTGACATTGGTAGGTTTGTTCCACAACCCCTGCACAGCGGGGAAGGGCGGGCGCGGACGAGGCTCACCTCGTCGGCCTTCAATAGAAGCGATCAATGCGGTTTCCTCACCGCAAACAAACGCTCCTGCGCCCATGCGAACTTCCAGGTCAAAATCAAAGCCGCTGCCAAGAATATCTTTGCCAAGCAAGCCGAGATTGCGTGCCTGCTGGATGGCGATATTCAACGTTGAAACGGCAACCGGATATTCTGCCCGGCAGTAAATGTATCCCTGATGGGCACCGATGGCATAAGCCGCGATGATCATCCCTTCAATGACGGAATGGGGATCGCCTTCGAGAACACGGCGGTTCATAAACGCGCCGGGGTCGCCTTCATCGGCGTTGCACACCACGTATTTGACATCGCCGGGGGCCTGGCGGGTGAACTGCCATTTTTTACCGGTGGGGAAACCCGCTCCACCACGCCCGCGCAGACCGGATCTGAGGACGGTGTCAATCACTTCTTCGGGTGTCATTTCGGTCAGGACTTTGGCAAGCGCCTGATAGCCGTCTTCGGCGATGTAGTCTTCGATATTTTCCGGATCAATTTTTCCGCAATTGCGTAAAACTATACGGACTTCCTTTTGGGTTGGGGCACCCAGTTCTTCATCCACCACTTTGGTGGTGGGCATCTGGAATTTATTGACCACACGGCCTTTGAGGAAATGCTCCTCCACCAGATAGGGAACATCATCGGGTGTAACCCCAACGTAATGGACACCCTCCGGGTACACCATCATTTCAGGGCCGAGACTGCATCCGCCAATGCGGGATGTTTCCAGCACCTGAACTTCGTCAATTAAACCAGTGGCGACCAGTTCATCCTGCAAGGCGTCCACCAGTTCATGTGCGCCTTTTTGAAGACACTCTGGATCTACACAAACCAAGACATGTGAGCGATAGTATTTCATAGCCGTCAACCTTGAGCCTAACAAAAGTGATTTACCATTAAGGGTTTTAGACCTGAATCACGTATTCTTTGACTACATTGCCATTCTTGACGTGTTCTTTCATAATTTGCCGGGCAACTTCCGGTGACACCTTGCCGTAGGTGACCTTGGGCTGGTCACCAACGACGACCTGCACAATGGGTTCTTTTTCGCATAAACCGATACAGCCGGTTTGGGTGACAATGACACCTTCTAGGTTCTCGGTTTGAATGGTTTCGAGGATGGCTTTCATGGCGTCTCGTGCGCCGGCAGCAATCCCACAAGTGCCCATTCCCACGATCACCTGAACCTGTCCTGAGGCAGTTTTCACTTTGCGCTTTTCCAGAGCCTCTTCTCGAATTCTCTTCAAATCGTCTAAACTTTTGATGGTCGGCATGGTTAATCTCCTCTCTATGGATTGATGAATGATCTCATCCAGTTAATTTACTGAGGTGGTTTGAAGCGAACGGATATTGCTTTCTAAAAGTTCACGCAAGTACGAAAGAACGAAGGGATCTGAAAAGGGGATATCCTGCAACTCTTGTTTGATGGGTTGATCGTCCAATTCGAATGAATCTTGATTTACACTGTAACGGAAGACCCAGTGAATTTGCGGGTTGCCCACCAGTAAGGTCAGAAATGTGCCAGCCACATCACCCAGCGGCATACGGTCAATGTGGCTGCGTTGAAACTCAACTTCAACCAATGTCCCTTCACCCGGTTTGGAATGAATCTTCAGCCAGCCGTTGCAGGCTTCAGCAGCGGCTTTCAGCAACGGAATCCCCAATCCCACCTTGCGGGTAGTGCGGGTGGTAACAAAGGGATCGGTTACTTTCCTGACCATTTCTTCATCCATTCCTTTACCATCATCCTGAACACTGAGGTAGAGGCGGTCGGCTAGAGTATCCTCATGGATGGTGATGGTAATGTTTTTTGCGCCTGCGGAAATGCTGTTTTCGGCAATGTCCAACAGGTGAAGGGATAATTCTCTCACTGCTTGTTATCCTGAATGGAACGTAAGACCTGAGGGAATTTATTGGGGCGCAGACGCCCGACGATTTTTTCATCCACTACAACTACGGGAGCCTGACTGCAGGCGCCAACGCAGCGGCACACCTCGAGGGTGATTTCACCATCCGGTGTGGTCTGGCCCGGTTCAATTCCCAGTAAAGACTTGGCTTTGTCAATTAATTGGGGCATCCCACCCACATAGCAGGCGGTACCCATGCAGAACTTGATGGTATGCTTGCCGCGCGGGGTGGTGGTGAAGAAAGAATAAAAGGAAACGACCCCATGAACTGAACTGACCGGCACATGCAGTTTATCGGCGACATATTGCTGCATGGGTTCGGAAATGAAACCAATCCGGCTCTGAAGTTCATTTAGCACCACCATAGTTGCGCCGGGAAGGTGCCTGTTCTTTTCCAGAATCTCATCAATCAGTTTTTTCTGTTCGGGGTTAGCCAGTGGATCATTGGCCGGTATGGAAGGTTTGATGTTTAACATACGTTACTCCGATAACAAATTGGACGAAATTGGTAGAATTAACTGCGGCTAATCATTCAAAAGTGTACTCACTTGCTTAAATTTAAGTAATTACCAAATGTCATTATTCCTTGTGAAAGTTGTAACAATCGAAATGGTTGTTCATACCTCAGGCAGAATGGTGCTGGAAAGAATGCGATGGGAGCGGCCTGCTTCGCCGCGCATCGCCAGACGAATTTCTTGAACAGAGGGGGATTGTAAAGTGAAGTGGTTGAGGCCTAAAATTTCATCCAGTCGGTGAGCATCACCGCTCTGAATTAACGAATAGCCTTGCAATACTGGATATATTTTAACCGCTTCGGCGGGTTTTAGGTGACGGGAAATTTCTAATATTTTCAGGGGAATATCTACGGGCGGCATTCCCAAAATGGCTAATAAACCGTTTGCGGTGCGATTTACATGGGCAGGTATGAACAATCCGCCCAATTCAGTTACGTGATTATAGGCTTTGGCTAGACTTAGGTTCACCGAATTAAGCAATAGACGTTCTTCACGTTGGACAAAATCGCCGTTAGCGTCCACAATCAACTGGTCGCCAAAATAATCTGGACGATTAGGGATAGCAGGCAAGTGGCGATCTACGATTGCCTGCCAGGCCAAAGCCTGTTCCAGCGTGTCGAACAAACACAAAGAGTGAACTTCTTCGCGGGTTTGCACCTCCATACCGGGCAGCACAATTAAGTCTGTCCCTTGGGCAGCCTGTTGCACCGCGGAGATGTTGGCGGTAGCGTTGTGATCGGTTATAGCAATCAGCGAAATGCCCTTTTCAAGGCATTCCTGGACGATTAAGGGGGGCAGCATTTCAATCTCCGCGCAGGGGGAGAGAACGGTATGGATGTGTAACTCTGCCCGATAAGTTTTCAAAGAAAACCTTCCCAAACGGGAGTATGTTTAATTTAGCGAATGCCTAACTCCCACAATCTTCCAACCACTCGATAGGTATCTTGCTGGCTGGAAAGAAGAACTACATCTTCTTCGTTGGCTTTCTGAATTGTGGCTTCATCAGGCTGAGCGCCCTCCGTGATTATGATAGCGCTCAATTCCAACAAGGCAGCCACAGCCACAATGTTGCTATGCGCTTGCAAGGTCACCCATAAACCACCCCGTGAGGCGCCGGTCATCACACAGGACAACAAGTCGGCAGCATAGCCGGTAGTTGGCTGTATCTCATCGAACGCCTTCGGGTTGGTCAGCACTTTCAATTCAAGCGACTGGATAATTTGTTCCAGAGTCATCATTTTTCCTCCAAGGTTTTAGCAGCATGGCCTTCGCCAACGGTATCTTCTTTTTTGAGGAAGATTTTCATCCGTAAGCGGGTTCCTTTCCCCCATACCGATTCGAGTTTCATAATGTCCACACATCGAGAGATGTTGACCAGCCCCATTCCTGCACCAAAACCTAACTCGCGGACTTTTTCGCTGGCGGTTGAGTAACCCGGCTTCATGGCCAGTTCTACGTCCTTGATACCCGGCCCGCTGTCATATACATCTATTGAGATTTGATGAGGCTCAATTTCAACCCGAATGACACCACCTTCAGTGGTATGGATGATGAGGTTCATTTCGGCTTCGTAGGTTGCAATACCGCAGCGGCGGGCAATTTGCGGGCTGGCACCCATTCGGCTGAGAGCACGTTTGATTTTAGATGAGGCTTCTCCACCGTGCGTGAAATCGCCGGCTTTGATGTTGTAACGCAGGATCAGACTGGTTCGTTCTGATTCGATGTCTTCAAACAAATGAGAGGCGCGGTAGCGGCGGACTTCTTCGGTCTGGTAATCCTGCTGCAAGGCTTTAAGCAAACCGCGTGTGATATCGCCCTTGGTCAGGATTCCAATCAACCGTCCCTCTTTATTGACCACCGGCAGTCTGCCCACCTTAGTGCTGACAAATACTTTCAGGGCTTCCACTACCGGGTCATCACCCTTGACGGTGAAAGGGTTACGGGTCATGTACTTCTTTATTTCAGCCTCAAGGTCGGACTGAATCAGACAACGAATCAAATCCTCGATACTGATGATGCCGATTAACTGCCCCTCTTCGACGATGGGAGCACCAGAAATGCGTGCTACCCGGAACTGTTCCAGTACCTCCTGCATTTTCATGCTGGTGGTCATCGTGATCGGGTTGGGAGTCATCACCTCTTGAACTTTAATTTCGTAGGCGAGTTCCTCCACCCGGGTGATGTTTTCGGCTTCCTGATCACTGATGATGCTGGATTTACGAAGCGGGGTTTGTTCGGTCATTGTCCACTCTGAGAATGACTAACTGGCGAAACAGTCCTGATCGCTGACCGGTCGTTCAAGGCAGCTCAGGCCGGCCTGATACAATATGCCGCAGGCTTCGAACATGCCATAAGGCGTACTGATCAGGGGAATTCGTTCGTTTTCTGCCAGCAAAACGGTTTCCGCTGGCGGAGTTTTGCCCCTAACCAGCACGATGGCCAAGACATCCGCCATCATAGCCGTACGCACAACCTGCGGGTTGCATAAGCCGGTCAGCAGAATGGCTTGAGGCTGAATGGAGGCAAGAACATCGCTCATCAGATCGGCACCGCCGGCTCCTTTGACTTCGATTTCCAAATTAATTTTGGAATTGAGGACTTTACCGTTCAGTTTTTGGACGATTTCATTCAGTTTCATAGGATTGCCTGTGAGGGGGAATGTTCTAACGGGTTTTCCCGAAAGGTTTGTGACTTAATATAGTCAACATTAGCACAATTTGTTGGATTTGATAAGTGTTAAATTTCCTATCCTGAATTCCCATTTGTCACGCTGCAAAAACTGCCAATCAACGGACAAAAAGGACAGGTCATGTTAAAATGATAGACCAATATTTTTGGATGAGGATATCAATAAGATGGAAAAAATCATTCCTTCTGTCAAAGGAACCCGCGATTTTTACCCCGAAGAAATGGCCATCCGCTCATGGCTGTATCAGTTACTACGGGAAGTCTCCCAATCTTTTGGATATCAGGAATACGACGGGCCGTTTCTGGAAAAAATTGATCTGTACGCCGCCAAGTCGGGGGAGGAACTGGTTAAAGAACAGGCGTTTGTCTTTCCCGATAGAGGCGGTGATTTAATCACTTTGCGCCCGGAGCTAACCCCTTCGCTGGCACGCATGGTCGCTCAGCGACAGCGTCAATTGACCTTTCCCTTACGCTGGTGGTCTTTTGGGCCGTTTTGGCGTTATGAACGTCCTCAAAAAGGGCGCACGCGGGAGTTTTTTCAGTGGAATGTGGATTTAATCGGGGCTAATTCACCCGAATCGGATGCTGAACTGGTAGCCATTTGTGTGGCTTTTTTCAGAAAAACCGGTTTGAATCCTTCGCAGGTGGGAATCTTCGTCAATGACCGACGCTTGATGGATGCTGAGTTAGGTAAATTGGGAATAACCGATGCAGAAATGAAAAAGCAGGTATTCCGCTTGATTGACCGGCGGGATAAAATGCGTGCGGAAGATTGGGCGGCCTATGCCATTGAATTAGGATTGAACGTTGACCAGTTCGAAGGATTGAAAACCATCCTCGATAATCGAGAATTATGGAAAAATTCCAATGAGATGCAGCGCTTTTTTGAAGCACTGCAAGCGATGGGGGCAGATGAGTACGTCCACTACAATCCGCAGGTAATCCGCGGTCTGGAATATTACACCGGCACAGTTTTTGAAGCCTACGATCTGGCCAAAGATGGACGGGCTATTTTAGGCGGTGGGCATTATGATAATCTGGTTGCGGATGTGGGCGGTGAACCGCTAACGGGAGTAGGCTTTGCGATGGGGGATGTGATGATCAGTCTGGTATTGCAGAAATATGGCTGCTTGCCGCCGCTGGCAACTGCTCCCGCGGATGTGCTGGTGACGGTATTTGATGAAACTTTATTGATCGAATCGCAGAAAGCTGCCCGCCAATTCCGGGAAATGGGCTTGAGGACGATTGCTTATACCGAAGTGGTGCGTTTGCCGCGCCAGTTGAAATTTGCCGATCGGATGAACATTCGGTTTGTAGTTATCCTTGGCCCGGATGAAGCAGCTGCAAATCAGATAACGGTTAAGGATTTAGTTAAGGGTGAGCAATTTACCACCACGGTTGAGGAAGCTGCTGAGACGATTAAGAAAATGCTTGCATAAAGCCGATAGGCTGTGATAGAATTCAGACGCTTTACGGTGGCTGTAGCTCAATGGCAGAGCACCTGACTGTGGATCAGGTGGTTGTGGGTTCGACC
>FWPV01004802.1_pt1 | contig 27879 bp, 22 predicted proteins | sample 2228371 | NCBI WGS metagenome assembly FWPV01 (sample SAMEA103939776, study PRJEB20133) | metagenome
GTTCGGGCCGTGCGTCGGCTCGCCCACGTTCCCCGCCTAAATTCCTGTCGCCACCGTTTGCGTTGGAACCGCCTTTGGCGCGCCCGCGGCCGCCGCGCTTGCGGCGCCGGCGGCGCGTGTCCCCCGGCGGCTGGCCGCCGCCGGCCAAATGCCCCGAGGGGGCCGCTCGCGGACCGGGTTCGGGCTTGGCCGGCAGGTTTTTCTTTTGCCGCGGCAGGGCGTGCTTGAGGCGCCGCAGCAGCCGCCGGAGGACCGCCTCGAGGCGCCGCAGCAGCGGGCGCAGCAACGGCCGCCGGGGGGAGACGTCCCGCGCGCGCCCGGCCATGCGGAACTCCTTTTCCATCTGCTGCACCGAGATCGGCTCGATGGGCGGCCCCTTGTAGGGCGGCAAGATTTGGCGCACCTTCACCGGTGCGCGCTCCCGGTGCATCGGCCGGTAGTCCATCGGCAGTTGCGAGTGCGGCGCGATGGGGATGATCCGCTTGCGGTCCGAGCCGGGCACCGCGGCCTCGTACTGGTCAATGTTTTCAAAATGGGGCATGCGCGTGTCCTTGCCCGCGGATTGAAGGGTCAAAGCTCGCCCCGCAGCAAGATAAAACACGGAATTCAGCTTGCCCGTCCCGCCGCCCCCGGCCATCAGGGGGACATGGACAAGCTCGAGGAGATTTTTGCGCTGCAGGCCCAGTTGAACCGCCGCATCGGGGTCGAGCTGGAGGGCCTCGACGAGCAGGGCAAGATTCAGTGGCTGCTCAACTATGTCCGCGCCATGCAGCAGGAGCTGGCCGAGCTGACCGATTCGGTGCCGTGGAAGTGGTGGGCCAAGTACCAGACCTTCGACGCGCAAAACGCCCGGGTCGAGGTCATCGACCTGTTCCATTTTCTCGTCTCGCTGGCGCAGGTGCTGGGCATGTCCGCCGCCGACGTGCACGCGGCCTACCTGAAGAAAAACCAGGTCAATTTCCGGCGCCAAGAGAGCGGCTACACGGCCAAGGACGAGGCGGACTCGCGGCACATTTAGGCGCCGGGGCGCGGCGCCGTGACGACTTGGCGGATGGCCGCGCGCAGATAGACCGCCCCGGAGAGGACGGTGAAGGCCGCCGCCAGCGCGGTCGGCCACACCGGGTGGGGCGTTTCGATCTTCAGCAGCACCCAGCACACCGCGCACATCTGCAGGAAGGTGGCCGCCCGCCCGCTCCAGTGCGGGCGGATGCGCAGGCTGCCGGTCAGGCGCCACACCACCGCCGCGCCGGCCAGCGAGAGCCCGTCGCGCGCCACCACGATGGCGGGGAACCACAGCGGGAAGCGCCACGGCCATGGGCTGAAGGACAGGGTCAGGATGGTCGCCACCAGCAGGGCCTTGTCCGCCAGCGGGTCCAGCAGGGCGCCCGAGCCGGTGCGCTGGTTGTAGTGACGCGCCACGTACCCGTCCACGGCGTCGCTGGCGGCCGCCAGCAGGAACACGGCCAGCGCCGCCCAGCGCAGCCCCTCGTCCGGCGCGCCGTCGCGCCCGCCGTGCGCGTAGGCCAGCAGCAGCCCCACCACCGCCGGGATGAGGCAAATCCGTCCGATCGTGATGCCGTTGGCCAACACCCTGCGACTACCAGTAGATGCGGTGGCGCGGCTTGATGGGGAGCTTGCCGCGCCAGTACCAAATCAGCAGGAATCCGAACAGCATGCCGCCGAGGTGGGCGAAGTGGGCGATGCCGGTCTGCAGGCCGGAGACGCCCAGCAACAGCTCGAGGGCGCCGAACAGGATGACAAACCAGCGCGCCTCCATGGGGATCGGCGGGAACAGCAGCATCACCTGGCGGTACGGGAACAGCAGCCCGAACGCGAGCAGGATGCCGAAGGTGCCGCCGGAAGCGCCGATGGTCGGGTAGGGGCGGCCGCCCGCATCCAGGCTCAAGGAGCAGACCAGCAGCTGGATCAGCCCCGCCCCGATGACGCAGGTGAAGTAATACAGGGCGAAGCGGGCGGAGCCCCAGCGCAGCTCGATTTCCCGGCCGAACATCCACAGCGCCAGCATGTTGAAAAAGATGTGCGCGAAGTTGCCGTGCAGGAAGCCGTAGGTGAGCACCTGCCACGGGTAGAAGCGGATATCCAGCCCGGCAAGGCCGCGCTGGCGCGCCCATTCCTCCGTGCCCAGCGGCCAGAGCGCCAGGTATTGCTCCAGCAGGCCGCCCGCCTGGCCGCGGAAGAAGGTCTGCAGGAAGAAAAACATGCCGTTGGCGATCAGCAGGTTGAGGATCACCGGCGGCACCATGGGAGCGGACGATTCCCGGTAGCTGTAAAGGGCCATTTGCCGGACACTGTAGCCGCCTGCGCTGTTGTGCAACCCGCCAGTTGCCATTCTTCCGCAGAAAAATCTCGCTTCTCCGGTTGCGCCCTGCCCCCTCCTCATCAACCATCCTCCCGTAATTCTTGCACCAACCATCCGCAACCAACCATCCATCACTCACCGCCATGGCTCTGCCGATCCGCACCCAAGCCCCCCTGTTCACGCTGAAGCGCAAGACCGCCGACGGGCTGGTCGACGTCTCGCTGGCCGACAACCTCGGCAAGCGGCAGACGGTGCTGCTGTTCTTCCCGCTGGCGTTCACCAGCGTGTGCCAGCAGGAGCTGTGCTCGGTCTCCGCCGGGCTTGACCAGTACGCGGCCTTGGACGCCGATGTCTGGGCGATCAGCGTCGACAGCCCGTTCGCCCAGGAGGCGTTCGCGCGCACGGCCGGCATCACCATCCCGCTGCTGTCCGACTTCAACAAGGAGACGGCCGCCGCCTATGACGTGCTCTATCCCGAGCTGCTCGGCTTCAGGGGGGTGGCCAAGCGCAGCGCCTTTGTGATCAACAAGGACGGCGTGATCACCTACAGCTGGTCCAGCGACGACCCCAAGCGGCTGCCGCCATTCGCCGAAATCCAGGCGGCGCTGCGCGCGTAGCCGGCCCCGCTCCGCGGTCCGGGCGCGCGCCCGGCACCGCGTCTTTGGGGTAGACATCGGCGCGCGCGGTTTTCTTAAGTTGCGCCCTTTGCCACACCGATGAGCACATTGCACGATCCGTTTTGCGCGCGCCGGCCGTTCCGCGACGGCGTCTTGTACAGCCTGCCGGCGCTCGAGCAGCAAGGGCTCGGGGCGATCTCCCGGCTGCCGGTCAGCATCCGCATGGTGCTCGAGTCGGTGCTGCGCAACTGCGACGGCCGGCGCGTCGAGGAGGCGGATGTGCGCGCGCTGTGCGCCTACGACGCCAAGCGCCCCGCGGCGCGCGAGATTCCGTTTGTGGTGAGCCGGATCGTGCTGCAGGACTTCACCGGCGTGCCGCTGCTGGTGGACTTGGCGGCGATGCGCGACGCGGTCAGGGCGGTCGGACGCGATCCGGCGCTGATCGAGCCGCTGGTGCCGGTGGACCTGGTGGTGGACCACTCGGTTCAAGTGGACCGCTCCGGCACCCCGCAGGCGTTCCTGGAAAATTTGCAGATGGAATTCGCGCGCAACCGGGAGCGCTACGAGTTCCTGAAATGGGGCCAGCAGGCGTTCCGGACCTTTTCGGTGGTGCCGCCGGCCATCGGCATCGTGCACCAGGTGAACCTCGAGTACCTTGCCAAGGTGGTGTTCGAGAAGGACGGCGTGTATTATCCGGACTCGCTGGTCGGAACGGACTCGCACACCACCATGATCAACGGCCTTGGGATCGTCGGCTGGGGGGTCGGCGGCATCGAGGCCGAGGCCGGCATGCTGGGGCAGCCGATCGCGTTCCAGACGCCCGAGGTGATCGGGGTCAACCTCACCGGCAGCCTGCGCGAGGGGGTGACGGCGACCGACCTCACCCTGCGCATCACCCAGCTGCTGCGCCAAGAGAAGGTGGTGGGCAAGTTTGTCGAATTCTTCGGCCCGGGCACCGCCAGCCTCGCCGTGGCCGACCGGGCGACAATCGCCAACATGGCCCCGGAATACGGCGCCACCATGGGCTATTTCCCGGTAGACGAGCAGACCTTGGAGTATCTGCGCATGACCGGTCGCCCCGCGGCGCTGATCGAGCTGGTGCGCGACTATTACCGCGCGCAGGGGCTGTTCGGCATCCCGCAGCCGGGCGAGGTCGATTACACCAAGGAACTGCACCTTGACCTGTCCAGCATCGTGCCCAGCGTGGCGGGACCCAAGCGCCCGCAGGACCGCATCGACCTGCCGGCGCTCAAGGATACCTTCAACCGCCTGCTGGAGGCGCCGCCCGCCGCCGGCGGGTACGGGGTCCCGGCCGCGCGCCGCGCCCACACGGAGCCGGTCACGGCCTCCGCTTCCGGCGGCATCCCCGCCACGGCCCCGCTCGGCCACGGCTCGGTGGTGATCGCCGCCATCACCTCCTGCACCAACACGTCCAACCCCTCGGTGATGATCGGCGCCGGCTTGCTGGCCAAAAAGGCGGTCGAACGCGGTCTGCGGGTCAACCCGCTGGTCAAGACCTCTCTGGCGCCCGGCTCGCGGGTGGTGACGGACTACCTCAAGGCCACCGGCCTGCAGGATTACCTCGATCAGCTCGGCTTCAACCTCGTCGGCTACGGCTGCACCACCTGCATCGGCAACAGCGGTCCGCTCGACCCCGCGATCGAGGCCGCCATCGAGCGGGGCGGGCTGGTCGCCGCCTCGGTGCTCAGCGGCAACCGTAACTTCGAGGCCCGCGTGCATTCCGCCGTGAAGGCCAATTTCCTCATGTCCCCGCCGCTGGTGGTCGCCTTTGCGCTGGCCGGGCGGGTCGCCATCGACCTCGAGCACGAGCCGCTCGGCCACGACCCGCAGGGGCGGCCCGTGTTTCTGCGCGACCTATGGCCCAGCCACGCCGAGATCGGCGCGGCCATCGCCGCGGGCATCCGGCCGCGCCTGTTCACCGACCAGTACAGCGACATCCTCAACGCCAATCCGCAATGGCGGGAAATCGCCGCCCCCGCCGGCGCCCTGTACGAATGGAAGCCCGCCAGCACCTACATCCAGAGCCCGCCCTTTTTCTCGGATTTCGGCATGGAGCCCGGTGTCATCGCCCCGATCCACGGCATGCGGGCGCTCGCCATCCTCGGCGATTCGGTCACGACCGACCACATATCCCCGGCCGGGTCCATCCCCGAAAACAGCCCCGCCGGCCGCTACCTGATCGCCCACGGCGTCGCCAAGGCCGACTTCAATTCCTACGGCTCCCGCCGCGGCAACGACCGGGTGATGACCCGCGGCACCTTCGCCAACGTGCGCATCAAGAACCGCATGGCCGGCGGCCGCGAGGGCGGCTACACGACCCTGCAGCCGGACGGCCGGGTGGTCGACATCTTCGACGCCAGCGAGGAATACCGCCGCCGCAGCGTGCCGCTGATCGTGTTTGGCGGCTCCGATTATGGGATGGGCTCCAGCCGCGACTGGGCCGCCAAGGGCACCCGCCTGCTCGGCGTCAAGGCCGTCGTCGCCACCAGCTTCGAGCGTATCCACCGCTCCAATCTCATCGGCATGGGCGTGCTGCCGCTCGAATTCCGCGACGGCGAGAACGCCGAATCCCTCGGTCTGGACGGCAGCGAGGTGTTCAACCTGACCGGCATCGGCGACGATCTGCAGCCCGGACAGGAGGCCACCCTCGAGATTCGCCGGGCCGACGGCCGCACCGCCGCCACCCGGCTGCGCGTGCGGGCTGACACGCGCATCGAGGTCGAATATTATCGACACGGCGGCATCCTCCCCTATGTGTTGAGGAACCTTTTGCAGAGCGCACCGTAGTCGCTCCGCGCACAGTCACTTGTCGCGCCCGCCATGTCCCAGGACGAGCCGCCCTTTCTTGTGAATCCCTACGACGACCCGGTCGTCGTCAAAATCAACGGCAAGGCCTCCTTTCTGAACAGCGCCCCGGTCAAGGAGCTGTTCGACCGGCTGACCGGCGAAGGGAAGTCGCGTTTCGTAATCGACTTCCAGAACTGCACCGGGATGGACAGCACGTTCCTTGGCATTCTTGCCGGGCTCGGGCTCAAGCTGATGCGGGGCGAGCCCAAGGGCTCCGTGGTGCTGTGCCGGTTGGGCGCCCGCAACCTGGAATTGATCCGCAACCTCGGCCTGCACCGGCTGCTCACCCTCGATGACGGCGCGGCCCTTCCCCCGCCGCCGGCCGCGGGGATGCAGGCCGTCGGCGGCCGGCCCCCGCTGTCCGAGATTGAGAACGCCCGCCTGGTTCTGCAGGCGCACGAGAACCTGGTCGAGATCGACGCCTCCAACAAGACCAAGTTCCAGGATGTCATCGCCTTCCTGCGCAACCGCACGGAGGGCGCCCAATAGGCCGCCGCCATGGTGCTGCTGTTTTGCACGGGCGTGGCGGTCGGCGCGGCCATCGGGTGGTTCTTCTGGTGGACCGCGCGCCGCGAAATCGCCCGGCTCGAGGAGCAGCGCCAACTGCTGGCGCAGGAGAAGACCATCGTGCTCGACTTCGTCCACCACATGGTCGAGGCGATCGGCGAGGGCGTCACCCGGCAGGAGTTGTTCGAGCGCGTGGTGCACGCCGCCATCCTCAGCACCGGCGCGCTCAGCGCCTGCATCTTTGAGCGCGACGGCGACCGGCTGCGCGGGGTCGCCGTGGAGGGGCTGTTTCCGCCGCACCGGCCGCTGCCGGAAAGCGCCAAACTGCGCATCACCACGCGCACCAAGTTCCTCGAACAGGTGCTCAAGTCCGAGGTCTTCATGGTGGGCGAGGGCCTGGTCGGCACGGTCGCCCGCACCGGCAAGGGCATCCTCATCGAAAACGCCCTCGACGACCCGCGCGTCGTCAAGCATGACGATCCGGCGCTGGTGGTGCGCAGCATCATCGTGGTCCCGATCCAATTCCGCGAGCGAAACCTGGGCGTGCTGGCGATCGTCAACCCCTCCGACGGCGGCCCCTTCGGCGAGACCGACTTTTCGCTGGCCACCAGCCTTGCCGAGCAGGCCGGCTTGGCCATCCACAACCTCGATCTGCTCGCCTACCAGATCGAGAAGAACAAGCTCGATTCCGAGCTGGGGCTGGCCAACGAAATCCAAAGCATGCTGCTGCCGCGGCAGTTTCCGCGGGTGGCCGGGCTGCAGATGGCCAGCGCCTACCAGCCGGCCCAGCGGGTCGGCGGCGACCTCTACGACGTGTTTGCCCTCGGCGACCACCGCGTCGGGGTGGCCATCGCCGACGTCTCCGGCAAGGGCATCCCGGCCAGCCTGCTGATGGCCATCTGCCAAAGCAACCTGCGCCATTTCGCCCGGCATGTGGACTCCCCGGCACGCGTTCTCAGCGAGCTCAACGAGGTGCTCTTCACCGAGATGCGGCCGGACATGTTCGTCACGCTCATCTATGCGGTGATCGACGTGGCCGCGGGCACGCTGACGTTCGCCCGCGGCGGCCACGAGCTGCCGATCCTTGTGCGCGGCGGCGAGGGCGGCGCCCGCGCCGAGTTCCCCCCGTGCGAGGGCATGGCGCTCGGAATGGTCCCCAACGACATGTTCGATGCCGTGGTGCAGGAACAAACCGTGCCCTTCGGGCGCGGCGATGTGCTCGTCCTGTACACCGACGGCATCACCGAGGTCGTCAACACCGATGGCGTCGAGTTCGGCAACGGCCGCCTCGCGGACGTGGCGCGCAACCTGCGCGGGCGGGACGCCCCCGAGCTGGTGCAGGGCATCCTGGACCGCCTTGCCCTGTTTGCCGGCCCGGCCGGCCGGGTCGACGACATCACCCTGGTGGTGGTCAAGCATGGCTGAGCCGCCGGCGGGCCAAGGTTTGGGTTGTCAAGGCCGCCGGGATTGGACTAGTGCCTGTCGCTTTTGACGCCGCAATCCCGATGAGCCTGACCGCCGCGATTGACAAGGACGCGCTGCCCGACGCCACCGGCCACTTCGGCCCCTATGGCGGCTGCTATGTGCCGGAGACGCTGATGAGCTGCCTGGGCGAGCTGGCCGAAGCCTACCGGGCGGCCCGCTCCGATCCGGAATTCCACGCCGAGCTCGAGCACTGGCTCCGGGTCTATGCCGGGCGGCCGACCGGGCTCTATTTTGCCGAAAACCTCACCAGGCGCCTGGGCGGGGCCCGCATCTACCTCAAGCGCGAGGACCTGCTGCACACCGGCGCCCACAAGATCAACAATGTCCTCGGCCAGGCGCTGCTGGCGCGGCGGCTGGGCAAGCGGCGCATCATCGCCGAAACGGGGGCCGGCCAGCACGGCGTGGCCACCGCCACGGTCTGCGCCCTGTTCGGCCTCGAGTGCGTCATCTACATGGGCGAGGTGGACATGGCCCGCCAGGCCCTCAACGTGTTCCGGATGCGCCTGTGCGGCGCCGAGGTGCGGCCGGTCCGCACCGGCCAGAAGACGCTCAAGGATGCCGTCAACGAGGCCATGCGCGACTGGGTCGCCAGTTCCGGCCACACCCACTACATCCTCGGCTCGGCCCTCGGCGCCCACCCGTTTCCCATGATGGTGCGCGACTTCCAGAGCGTCATCGGCCGCGAGACCCGCCAGCAAATCCTCGCCGCCGAAGGGCGCCTGCCCGACGAGCTGGTCGCCTGCGTGGGCGGCGGCAGCAACGCCATCGGGTTTTTTTATGAGTTCCTCGACGAGCCGTCCGTGCGCCTTGTCGGCGTGGAGGCCGGCGGCCGCGCCATCGCGCCCGGCGAGCACGCCGCGCGCTTCCAAGGCGGCCGGGTCGGCATCCTGCAGGGCTGCAAGACCTACATCCTGCAGAATGCGGACGGCCAGATCGACCCGACCCATTCGGTTTCGGCCGGGCTGGATTATGCCGCGGTCGGCCCCGAACACGCATGGTACCACGATCTGGGGCGCATCCGCTACGCGTGCGCCAGCGACGCGCAGGCGCTGGCGGCGTTCCAGTTCCTGTGCCGCACCGAGGGCATCCTGCCGGCCCTCGAGAGCGTCCATGCCATCGCCTATGTGATGGAGCAGGCGCCGCGCATGGACCCGCGCGCGGTCATCTGCGTCAACCTCAGCGGGCGCGGCGACAAGGATGTCACCGAGGTCCAGCGCCTGCTCGACCAGTTGCAGGGGGGCGCGCCATGATCCGCTCGATGACCGGATTCGGCCGGGCCCGGACCGCGTTGGACGGCATCGAGCTGACCGTCGAGCTCGCCTCCGTGAACCGCCGCAACCTCGAGGTGGCGGTCTTCCTGCCGCGCGACTGGCAGGCGCTGGAACGCGAGCTGCAGGGCTTGTTGCGCGACCGCGTCCAGCGCGGCAAGCTGACGATCCAAGTGCAGGCCGCGCCGGCCCAGGCCGAGGCGGGCTTCCACTGGGACGAGGCCGGGCTCGAGTCGACCATGCGCCGCATGGGCGACGCCGCCTACCGCCACGGGGTGCGCTGGCGCCCGACCGTGGACACCCTGGTGCGCCTGGCCGCGCTCAACAAGGTGGAGATGCAATTGCCGCCGGCCGAGGCGGTCGCCAAGACCCTCTGCGGGCTGGTGGAGACCGCGCTCGAGGAGCTGCTGGCCATGCGCGCGGCCGAGGGCGCCGCGCTGGCGCGCGACCTGCGCGAACGGGCGGCCCGCCTGCACCATGGGCTGCAAGCCATCCGCGGCCATGCCGCCGGCGCAGCCGCGCGCTACCGCGAGCTGCTGCTGCAGCGCCTCGCCCAGGCGGGACTGGAGCTCAACCTCGACGACGAGCGCGTGCTGCGCGAGCTGGCGCTGTTCGCGGACAAGTGCGACATCTCGGAGGAACTGACCCGCCTGGACAGTCACCTCGGGCAATTCCGCGAATGCCTCGAGGCCGGCAGCCCGGTCGGGCGCAAGCTCGAGTTCATCCTGCAGGAAGTGGGCCGCGAGTTGAACACCATCGGCTCCAAGGCCACCCAGATCGAGGTCAGCCGCCTGGTCATCGAGGCCAAGAACGAGCTCGAGCGCGTGCGGGAGCAAATCCAGAACATCGAATAGGAGCCTGTTGCGATGCGCGCTCTGTTCATCCTGTTGGCATGCGTGCTGGGGCTGGCGCCGGTGATGGTGGCCGGTTCCGGCGACGCCGACGGCACCCTTCCGGAGGGAACGATCCTGCTGCCGGTGCCGCTCGAGGCCTACGCGGCCGCCGAGCGCGCGCAGGGCATCGACACGCTGGCCGGGGTGCTGCGCCACCGCGTCGAGCAGAATCCCTTCAACCTGGTGGCGACGGTCATCTTTCTGCTGGCGGTGCTGCACACCTTCCTGTCCGGCTATTTCCAGAAGCTGGCCAAACACCTCGAGAGCAAACACCACGCGGAGATGGTTGCGCGGGGCCGCACGGCCGACCGCAAGCCCTACCACAACGCCAAGGACGACACCAGCTTCAGCGCCACCATCTGCCATTTTCTGGGCGAGGTGGAGGCGATCTTCGGCATCTGGTGCATCCCGCTGCTCTGGTCGATGGTCTATTTCCACGGCTGGGGCTCGGCCACCTACTATATCGACCACGTGGTGGACTACACCGAGCCGATGTTTGTCGTGGTGATCATGGCCATCGCCTCGACCCGCCCGGTGTTGAAGTTCAGCGAGGCCGTGCTGGGGCGCCTCGCCGCGCTGGGCGGCCGCTCGCCCAAGGCCTGGTGGTTCAGCACCCTCACCGTCGCCCCGCTGCTGGGCTCGTTCATCACCGAGCCGGCCGCCATGACCATCGCCGCGCTGGTGCTGTCCAAGACCATCTACAGCCTCGATCCGTCGCGACCGTTCAAATACGCCACCCTCGGGCTGCTGTTCGTCAACGTCTCGGTCGGCGGCACCCTGACGCATTTTGCCGCGCCACCGGTGCTGATGGTGGCCGACGCGTGGGGCTGGGACCTCTTCCACATGTTCACCACCTTCGGCTGGAAGGCCGCCATCGGCATCGGCATCGCCACCTGCGGCTACGGCCTGCTGTTCCGCAGGGAGTTCAAGGCGCTGCAGTACAAGGCCGACCTGATCGCCCGGGAGGAGCCGCCCGCGGTCGAGGAGCCGATCCCGGCGTGGATCACCGCCGTGGTGCTCGGCTTCATGGCCTGGACGGTGGTCAACCTGCACAACCCGCCGCTATTCGTGGCGGGGTTCCTGTTTTTTCTGGCCTTTGTCCAGGCCACCGCCACCCACCAGGACGATGTGCGGCTGCGGCCGCCCCTGCTGGTCGGGTTTTTTCTGGCGGGACTGGTCACCCACGGCACGCTGCAGCAGTGGTGGATCGCCCCGGTGCTCAGCAGCCTGGGCGAGCTGCCGCTGTACGCCGGCGCCACGCTGCTGACCGCCTTCAACGACAATGCCGCCATCACGTTCCTTGCCAGCCAGGTGCCGGCCTTTGATCCGGACATGGGCCTGTCAGCCATGGCCAAGGAATATGCGGTGGTGGCGGGGGCCGTCACCGGCGGCGGGCTCACCGTGATCGCCAATGCCCCCAACCCGGCCGGCCAGTCCATCCTCAACCGCTTTTTCCGCTACAATGTCGCCCCGCTGCGCCTGTTTCTCGGCGCGCTGTTTCCCACCGCGGTGATGGCCGCGGTATTCCTGCTGTTGTAATCGGGCGCAATTGGGATAGGGTTGCGCCATGCGGTTCAGCGTGCCCCTTGTCTGGCTGGTTTTGGCGGTGCTGCCGGGCTTGGCGGCGGCCCCCGGCAGCGGCGGGCCGCCGGAGGAGGGCCACTGGCTGATCCGCGTCGCCGCGGGCGAGGACGCACGGCAGGTGGCGGCCGGCGTCGGGGCCCAATATGAGCGGCCCCTGCAGGGGCTCGAGGGCTGGCACCGGGTGCGCTTTGTGGACCCGCAGCAGGGACGCCCGGCTGGTCCGGGGTGGCGCGCGGAAGCCGAAGGCAGGCTGCGCGGCCACCCGCGGGTAACCGCGCACCATGAGGACCGGATCGTCGAGCGGCATCCGTGCGCCTTCCTGCCGTCCGACCCGCTGTTCCCGGATCAGTGGCATCTGGAAAACATCGGCCAAGGGGGCGGGCTGCCGTTTGCCGACATCGCCGTCCGCCCCGTGTGGGACGCCGGCTGGAGCGGGCAGGGCGCGACGGTGGCGATCGTCGACCAGGGCGTCGAATACCGGCATCCTGACTTGGCGGCCAACCATCTGGCCGGCAGCGGCTATGATTACCGTGACGGCGATGCCGACCCGGCGCCGCGGATCGCCGATGAAAGCCACGGCACGGCGGTGGCCGGCATCGTCCTTGCGGCCGCGAACGCGACCGGCGGCCTTGGCGTGGCGCACCGGGCGCGCCTGGTGCCGGTGCGCCTGATCGGCACCCGCCTGTCCGGGTATTCCCTCTCCTCCAGCCAAATCGCCGAGGCGCTGGCGCACCGGCGGGCGACCGTCGACATCTACAACAACAGCTGGGGCCCCCCTTCGGAAGGCAATCCGAAGTACTCGATGATCGAGCCGGTGGAGCGGCAGGCGCTGGCCGACGGCGCCCGCTACGGGCGGGGCGGGCGCGGCAGCATTTACGTGTGGGCGGCCGGCAACGGCGGCCTCAGCGGACACAACGCCAATTACGACGAATACAACACCTCGCCTTACACCATCTCGGTCGGCGCGGTCGGCGACGATGACATCCGGCCCGGCTACAGCGTGCCGGGGGCCAACCTGCTGGTGGCGGCGCCCAGCGGCGGCCGCGGCCGCGGCATCCTCACCACCGACAACACCGCCGCCAGCGGGCTGGCCGGTTATGCTGACGGCGATTACTATCCGGACTTCAGCGGCACGTCGGCCGCCGCCCCCATCGTCTCCGGGGTGGTCGCGCTGCTGCTGCAGCAGCGCCCGGATTTGGGCTGGCGCGATGTCCAGATGCTGCTGGCCCTGACCGCCGTGCCGGTGGACTTTGCCGGCGGCTCATGGACCCGCAACGGCGCCGGCCATTGGGTCAGCCACGACTACGGTTTCGGCCGCGTCGATGCCGCGGCCGCCATGCGGCTGGCCGCCGGCTGGCCGCTGCTGCCGGAACTGCGCACGACCACCGCCAGCTCCGGCACCCAAGGGTATCCGGCTGCCCTCCCGGAAGGGGTGCGGATTTCCCGCACCCTCTCGGTCGTGGAAAACCTGCGGGTCCAGCATGTGCTGGTGACCGTCAATTCCAACCATCGTGCCTGGGGGGACTTGCGCGTCGAGCTGGTATCGCCCGCCGGCACCTCCAGTGTGCTGGCCGAATCGCACGCCAGCCCCTCGCCGGCCTCCCAACCGGGCACCTGGACCTATCTGTCCACCCGCCATCTCAACGAGCTGTCGCAAGGCGCCTGGACCCTGCATGTGACCGATGAGGGGTCCGCCGGCACCGGTTCGCTGCTCGGTTGGTCGGTGACCGTGTGGGGCACGGCGCCCCAAGCGACCCCGAACCGCCCGCCCCAAGCCGCCGACCTGCACTTTGCCAGCACCGTTTTCCCGCTGGAAATCGACCTGTTGGCCGGCGCCGCCGACCCCGACGGCGACCCGCTGCAGCTGCTCTCCGTGCAGGCGCCGCGCGGCGGCACGCTCAGCGAGCCGGTCAACGGCCGGGTGCGCTTCACGATGGGCCTCACCGCGACCGGACGCGAGACTTTCAGCGCCCTGCTCGGCGACGGCCGCGGCGGGGTCGTGCGGCGCCTTGTCCATGTGCGCGACCCGCGCCCGGTGGCCCGCAACGACCTGTTCCCGATCCGTTCCGGCACGACGGTCGCGCTGCCCGTGCTCGACAATGATCACGATCCCGACGGCAACTCCTTGCGCCTGGTGGAAGCCGCGCCGCCCCGTCGCGGCTCGGTCGCCATCAATCCCGACCAGACCATCCGCTACAGCCCGCCGGCCGGCTTTGCCGGAGTGGACCGCTTCCGCTATCGCATGACCGATGACACGGACGGCGAGGCCGAGGCATGGGTGACCGTCGTGGTCCAGCAATCCCCCGACCTCGCCCTCGAGTTCGACGGCGTGGACGATTACCTGCGGCTGCCACCCGAGCCGGCCCTTCCCCTGATGGACAGTTTCACCGCCGAGGCATGGATTTATCCCACCGGGTGGGGCGAGTATGTCACCGGCTTCGGTCGCATCTTCGACCGCGATTCCTTCATCTTTTTCCTGAACGGGTTTGACCACGCCTTCTACAATGACCGCAGCCTGGTGGCCTACCTTGTCCAGGACGACGGCACCGCCGTGGCCGCCAACTCCGCCGGAGGGGTCGTGCGCCTCAACGAGTGGCAGCATGTCGCCGTCTCCTTCACCAGCGGCTCCGCCACGCCCGTGCGGTTCTATGTCGACGGCCAGCCGGTGGCCGTGTCCTATCCGCTGGAGGGCAGCAGCCCGCCGCGGCGGCCGCTGCGCGACAACCGGGGCCAATATTTGTACATGGGCGAGGCGCCCTCCGGGGCGCGCGCCTTCCAGGGGCGCATGACCGAGTTCCGCATCTGGGACCATGTGGTTGCCCCCGCCACCGTGCTTGCCCGCCGCGACCTGCGCCTGACCGGCACCGAGCCCGGGCTGCAACTGTATTTTCCGTTTGCCGAGACACTGGGGCCGACCGCGGCCTCCACCGGCATGGTGAAGGCCGTCGCCGAGTTGTCCGGGGCCCGGCGGGTGCCGCGCCTCGCCCCTTGGCGTGCGCTGGAATCCCGTTACAACCTCTTGCTCGACGCCGGCAGCGGCTGGTGGCGTGAGCGCTCCCTTGGCTGGCTGTATGGCGACGCCTTCCCGTGGGTCTATCTGCCGGAATTGGGCTGGGTCTATACCGGCCACGGTCCTGGCAGCGGTGTGTACTGGCTGTATCCGGCTGCGGTCAACTGGGGCTGGCTGATGACCGGCCCGGCCTTGCATCCATGGTTTTACCGCCCTGCCGGTCCCGGTTGGCTGTGGTCCTTGGGCGGGTTCCCCGAGCCGGGGTGGTTCTATGCTTCCGAGGTGTCCGACTGGATCGCGGGCGGCACGGATTTGCCCGGCTCCTGAGCCTCGAGCCAGCGCAGGGCTTCCTCCCGGTCGCTGAAGGCGCCCTCCAACTGCCGCTCATAGGCCATGTCGAGAAAGCGTCCCATGGCCGGCCCGCTTGTCCAACCGCGCGCCAGCAGGTCGCGCCCGCTCAACAGCGGTTTGGGCCGGCTGTCGGCAACCGCAAGGCGGCGCGCCTCCGCCAGCAGCCAGGACGCCGCCGCGGCGCTGTCGTCCTGCTGGGGCGGGCGGCCGGCCGCATCGGCTTGAAACACCCGCAGCAGCCGGTCCAGCCGGCCGCAATCGCGGGCGAGGCGGCGGATCGCGGCCGGCGAGGCGCGCTCATGATACAGCACGGCCGGGCGCATGTGACACTTGACCAATGGCAGAATCTCCTCGATCAGCCGCGCCGCCACGTTGAGGCGCTCGAGAAAGGCGCGGGCCGGCGCCACCCCGGCCCGCTCGTGGCCGTGGGAGCGCACGCGGCCGCCGGCGTGCGCGGTGGTGGCCGGCTTGCCCATGTCATGGCACAACACCGCGAAGCCGACGATCAGGTCCTCTTCGCGGTCGCCGCAGCGGCTTTTGGCGAAGGCGTCCATGCAGTGCAGGGTATGGGTCCACACATCGCCCTCGGGGTGCCATTGCGGGTCCTGCGGGCAGCCGACCAGCGCCGCCAGCTCCGGGAAATGGCGCAGCCAGCCGCAATCCCGCAAAAATCCCAGCCCCAGCGAGGGCAGCTTGCCGCGCAGCAACAGCTTTTCCCATTCGGCAAAATAGCGTTCGCGCGACAGCCCTTCCGGGTCGAGCCCCGCGCACAGCGCGCAGGTGGCCGGGTCCACGGTGGCCGGGATTCGGGCCGCCAGCTGCATCGCCCGCAGCACCCGCAGGGGGTCCTCGGCGAATCGCTCCGAGCAGTGGCGGAGGCACCTCCGCTCAAGGTCCGCCAGCCCGCCCAGCGGGTCCTCCAGCCTCCGGCTCCGGATGTCGTAGTAGATGGCGTTGACGGTGAAGTCGCGGCGCCGGGCGGCCTGCTCAAGGCTCATGGCGGGGTCGATGGCGACCGCAAAGCCCCGGTGGCCGGGGCCGGTCTTGCGTTCGGTGCGGGGCAACCCCACATCCACCGGCCAGCCGAGCAACTTGTAGATGCCGAAGGCCTTGCCCACGCGCGCCAGCGGGGCCAGCTCCGCCAGCACCGGCTCCAGCCGCTCCGGCGGCAGGCCGAACACCTCGACGTCGAAGTCCAGCACCGCTTCGCCAAGCAGCGCCGAACGCACACAGCCGCCGACCAGCAGCGCCCGGCCGCCCGCAGCGGCGCACGCCTCCGCGAGGCGCCGCAGGAACGCCCAGTGGCGCGGCTGGAAATGCCGTGGCAGGTTCTCCATCGCGGCTTTCAGGTTGCCAACCGCCTGCCGCCGCGGCAACTCCTAAGCGGTATCCATGGTGCAAACGCCCCCGAAGAAACCGCTGATCCTGGTGGTCGAGGATGACCCGCACGGGCTGCACTTCATGGAATCCAGTTTGGCCCTGTCCGGCTTCGCGGTGCGCTCGGCCGCCTCGGCCGAGGAGGCCCGCGCCCTGTGCGCCCATGCCGGACTGTCGGACTTCTCGGCGGTGCTGTGCGATTACCGCCTGCCCGGGGAAACCGGCATCGACCTGCTCCACTGGATTCGGCAGCAGGACCCGACCTTGGCCACCCTCCTGATCACCGGCCAGGGGGAAAAAGCGATTGTCCAGCAGGCCCTCAGCGTCGGCGCTTTCGACTACCTGGAAAAACCGGTCACGCACCAGTTCTTGCGCGAGGTGCTGTGGCGGGCGGTCGCCCACACCCGGCGCCAACGCCAGTCCGCCCTTGACCGGCGCCACCTTGAGCAGCTCGAGCAGCTCGACCTCAGCATGAGCAAGGCGCTCTCCGCGGAACTGGCCGGGCGCATGCGCATCTACTACCGGCCGCTGCACGAGGTCGGCGGCGATTTTCTCATCACCCACGATTACGGCGGCGGCCGCTGGCTGGTCCTCGCCGGCGACGTGGCCGGGCACGACATCCGCTCCGGCTATGTCTCGACCTACTTCCAGGGCATGTTCCGCGGCTGCATCGAGAGCGGCGCCGACATCGAGGCCGCCTTGAGCCTCTTCAACCGTGCCCTCCTGCAGGGACGCGCCAACCTCCCGGCCAACGAACGCATCAGCCTCTCCATCTCGGCCCTCGAAATCGACCTGCCCACCCGCTATTTCCGCCACTGGAACTGCGGCTTCCCCCCCTGCCGGATCGTGCATGCCGACGGCCGTATCAGCGAGCTGCCCTTCGGGCACTTTCCCCTCGGCTGGATGGACACCATCGAGGCCGAGCCGCTCACCGTCCACGTCGCCGGCAAGGCCTTCCTTTATCTCCACACCGACGGCCTGCTCGAGTTCGCCGAGAAGCTTCAAATGAGCCCTTTCAGCTTGCTTTACCGCCTGTTGCGCGACACGAATGCCATCCGTGACTTGCCACTCGGGCCCTCCGATGACATATTGGCATGTTGTATTCACTTAACCCCGGAGATACCTTTGAGCGCATCGTTTGAACCCATTCTCAGCGAGCATTACGCCGGCTCGGAGGTCGAGCACATCGACCAGTTGCAGGCCGTATGGCGGCGCAATCTCAGCTACGCTTTGGGCGACCGCCTCGGCGACCGCCTGTATGACCTGCTCATCTGCATCCGGGAGGGAATGCTCAACGCCCTCATTCACGGCTGCGAGAAGGCCGCCGACAAGTTCGCCCACCTGCAGATCAGCGTCAATTCCGACAAAAGCGTGCTGCGCGTGATCATCGACGACCCCGGCCGGGGCCATTCCTTCGATCTCAACCAGCGCATGCGGCAGATCAGTGCCGCCTCCGGCCGGCACCTCGGCCTCGGCATCATCCAGCACCTCAGCGACCAGTTTGAAATCGAAAACAAGGGCACCTCGCTGGTCTTCGACTTCGAAATCAGCCCTGCAAATGTCTAAACGCACCTTTCCATGACCACCGCCGTCAGCAGCACGGACAAGTCCCCGATTCAGGCCCGCCTTGACCCGCGCAAGGGCCGCCTGTTGGTCACCATCGAGGACGACGTTCTCAGCACCACCGTGCCGGACCTGCGCCGGGCCCTGCTCGAGACGCTCAACGCCCACCATGAGGCGCCGTGGAAGGCGCTTTACCTCGACATGCGCGCCGCCCGCATGATCGACTCGATGGGGATCAACTGGCTGTTCGCCGAAAGTGTCCGCCTCAAGGAGTTGAACAAGGCGCTGGTGGTGCGCATCAGCAGCCCGGCGATCCACCGGGTGATGCAGTTTGCCGGGCTCGACCGGCTGGTCACGCTGAAGTATCGCCACCGCAAGCAGACGCGCTGAGCGGCGGTGGCGTGCGCCTCATGCGGCAATGCCGAGGCGCCCAAGCAGCGCGGCGAGGTGGACGTTTTCCTGCACCAGCCGCTGGATCAGGGGAATCTTGTCGGCGTCCTCCGGCTGGGTCTTCACCGTCATGGAGTGGATGCGCGAGGCCACCGTATAGCTTTCCTGGTTGCTGATCACCACCGGGATGCGCGTTTGGGCCAGCATTTCCATGACATGCGGCGAGGGCAGGATGTTGCGCGTCAGCACGATTCCGGCCAAGGGCTTTTGGCCGCTGATGCTGCAGGCGGCGATGGTCAGCAGCAGCACGTCCTCGCGGTCCCCGGGGGTGATGATCAGCACCCCCGGCTTGATGTAGTCGATGAGGCTGCGCGGGGTCATGGCGCCCACCACCACCTGGAGGATACGGTTGTGCTGGCCGATGTCCTGGCCGTTCAGCCAGCGCCCATCGACGGTCTCGACCACCTGCGCCAGATTCGGGTAGGACAGGGTTTCGACGTTGGGAATCAGCCCCAGCAGCGGCACCCCCAACCGGTCCAGCGCCTTGGCCGTGTAGCGGCGCACCATCTCCATGCGGGACGGGTCCACCTTGTTGAGGATCACGCCGAGCACGTCCACGCCGTGCCTGTCGAACAGGCTCTTGTTGAGGGCGATTTCATCGACCGGCTGGCCGATGCCGCCGCGCGCCACCAGCAGCGCCTTGGCGCCCAGCATGCTGGCGACCCGGGCGTTGGACAAGTCGCACACGGCGCCGACCCCGGCATGCCCGGAGCCCTCGATGATGATGACATCCTTCTCGTAGGCCGAGCGGTCGAAGGCGCGCAGGAGCGTGTCCACCAACACCGGGTATAGGCCTTCCGGGTCGTCGAGGAAGCGCCGGGTGAAGGTGGCGTCGATGGCCACCGGGCTCATGCTCTCGATGGGCGTCTGGATGGCGTAGGTGCGGTCCAGCAGCAACGTGTCCTCGTCGATCAGGTGGTTTTGATACTGGATGAAGCGCTGGCCGATCGGCTTGATGTAGCCGATGCGTCGCAGGCGCTGCTGCAGCGCGGCGAACAGGCCGAGGCAGACGGTGGTCTTGCCGTCGTTCTGGCGGGTGGCGGCGACATACAGGCGCGGCGTCTGGGAATTCTCCGGGCGGGTCAGCAGCGGGCGGGAGGGCATGGCGGCGGGTGTTCAGCCGGCGACCGGATCGCCGTACAGCAGGTGGCGGTCGATGGCCTGGCAGGCGGTGATCACGGCGGTGCCGAAGATGTCGTAAACATGGGCGCCGCGGCTGATTTCCGCGCAGGGGCGCTCAAGGCCGATGATAATCTGGCCGTAGGTGCGCGCCCCGGCCACGACCTGCAGCATCTTGGCGGCGATGTTGCCGGCATTCAGGTCGGGGAAAATCAGCACATTGGCGCGACCGGCGACCTCGCTGCCGGCCAGCCCCTTCTGCTGGGCCACCACCGGGTCGAGCGCGGCGTCCAGCTGCAGCTCGCCCTCGAAGTCCGCGATCAGGCGGCGGGCGGCCGCCTTGGCCTGGGCGATGGGCACCGCCTCGCGAATCTTGAGGATCGACGGGTGGACCGGGCGGCGCGCGTGCGAGGCAAAGCTGAGGAAGGCCACCCGCGGGGGCTCGCGCAGCAGGTGCGCGGCGATGTTGGCGGTGGACACCGCGATGTCGGACAGCTGCTCGGCGGTGGGGTCGGGGATCACCCCGCAGTCGGCCAGAAAAAGGATGCCATTGCTGCCGATCTTGGTGTTCTCCTGGTCGAGGATCAGCATGGAGGAGGCGCTGCGCACCGTCGGCTGGGTCGGCACGATGCGGAACAGCGAGCGCAGCCCGCTGGAGGTGGTGATGGTCGCCCCGCCGACAAGGGCGTCGGCCCGGCCGGACACCAGCATCAGGGCGGCGAAGTTGTGCCGGTCCAGCAGGATGGCGCGCTTTTCCTCGGACGATTTGGCGGCGTAGGCGGGGAGGGCCTCCACCATCGGCAGAAACAGGTCCAGGTCGTCGCTGCGGTCCGGCTCGATGATGCGCATGCCGTCAAGGCGGATGTCGAGGCGCTGGGCCCGCTCCTTGATTTCGGCGCGGTTGCCGAGCAGCACCGGCACGCCGCAGCGGCGCGTGGCCAACTGGCGCGCCGCCTGTATGATGCGCGGATCGTTGCCCTCGGGAAACACGATCCGCTTGGGGTGGCGCTGCAGCTTGGCCAGAAGCGTATCCAACAGGGACATGACGCAGAGGTGGTTGGAAAAGGGCCGCATGATGCGCCATGTCCCGCGTCAGGGGAAGGGAAAAAACCCGCCCGCGGCGGCGGAAAATTGTCTCGTCGCAGGCGGGCGGGCGCGGCACAAGAGGGCGCCATGGGAACGCTGACCCGGCGCATCTCGGAAGTGGCGGGCTGGACGCTGGCCTCGCGCCTGCTGGGGCTGCTGCGGGACGTGCTGCTGTTCGCCTCGCTCGGGGCCGGGCCGCTAAACTCCGCGTTCATCCTGGCATTCACGCTGCCGAACCTGTTTCGCCGCCTGCTGGGGGAGGGGGCGCTGACCTCTTCCTCGATTCCGGTGCTGGCGGAGAGCCTTGAGAAGCGCGGGCGCGCGGACGCCCTCGCGCTGCTGAACGCCATCCTCGGGCGGCTCGGGCTGGTCTTGTTGGCGCTGCAACTGGTGGCGGTCCCGGTCTTTCTGCTGGTGGAGGCGCTCCCCGGGCTGGCGGAGCGCTGGTATGCCGGCGCCCGGCTGTCCCTGCTGCTGTTCCCCTACATGCTGTTCATCTGCCTCGGGGCCCTGCTGTGCGGCATGCTCAATGTGCTCGGCCGCTTCGGCGTCGCCGCCCTCAACCAGGCATGGCTCAACCTCACCATGATCGCCGCCATCCTTGCCGGCCTGCGGCTGTTTCCGGCGGACGGCTGGTCCCGCGTGCTGCTGATATCGGCCGGCGTGCTGGCCGGCGGGGCGCTGCAATTGCTCGCCCCGGCCCTCGGGCTGGCCCGCCACGGTTGGCGGCCGTCCGTGCGCATGGGGTCCCACCCGGAGCTGCCCAAGGTGCTGCGGCTGTTTCTCCCCGGCCTGCTCGGCGCCGCCATCTTCCAGATCAACATCCTGGTCGCGCGGTTCCTCGCCTTTTCGCTGGATGACACCGCCACCAGCCTGTTGTACCTTGCGGCCCGGCTGGTCGAGCTGCCGCTGGGCGTGTTTGCCATCGCGGTCACCACCGTGTTTTTCCCCGAGCTGGCGCGCCTGAGCGCCACCGGGCGCGAGGCCGAATTCGCGGGCGCCTTCAGCCGGGGCCTCAGCCTTATCCTGATGATCACGCTGCCGGCCACTCTTGGCCTTGGCCTGCTTGCCGGGCCGGTGCTCGGCTTCCTGTTCCAGTGGGGCTTGTTCGCCGCCAGCGACGTGCGGGCCGCCGCGCCCGTGCTGGCCGCCTCCGCGCTTGGGATGCCCTTCTTTGCATGGTCCACGCTGCTGGTGCGGGCATGGTACGCGCGCCAGGAAATGCGCACGCCGGTGCTGTTCGCCGCCGCCAACCTGTTCCTCAACCTTGTCCTCGGGCTGGCCCTGATGCGCGTGTGGGGCGCCGTCGGTCTCGCCCTTGCCAACACCGCCAGCTCCCTCGTGCACTGCGTTCTGCTGCAGGCCTTTCTGCCCGGCCGGGCATGGACCCGCCCCGGCTGGCGCGGCCCGCTCAGCCTGCTCGCCGGGCTGCTGGTCCTGGCGGCGGTCGCCCGCGCCGGCCAAGGCCTCTGCGCCCTGCTGCCCGTCGCCCCCAAGCTGCAGGACCTTGCGGTGGTGGCGGCGGTCATCCCCGCCGCGGCCGCCGCCTACTTCGGCGTGTTATGGGCCCTCGGCCACCCCGTCCTGCGGGAGCTGCTGCACCGCCGCCGCTGAGGCGGCCTCCTCCGGCGGCAAACCGGGCGGCGGGGCAAACGCCGTGTCCAGAATGCCGAAATTGAGCCGGACCTCGTCCAAGGACAGCGTGGAGGCGGTTTTCCCGTCCTGCAGGCGGACAATCTGCATCGCGAAAACCACGCCGCCGTGGGTTTCAAAGCGGCTCGGGATCAGCTCGGCGACCAGCTCACCGGCACTGTTATATTCGAGGATGCGGCGCTCCATGAACGATTCCTTGTCGATCAGGTGAATGGTGCGGCTGCCGTCCGGCAGGGAGGCGATGACCTGATAGCACTCGATCCGGCCGGCCGTTCTGTCCGGGCCCAATTCAATCCGCACCCCGCTGTTGCGCGGGTTCACCAGCAGGTTTTCCAGCGGCGCTTCCCGGATGAAGGTCTCGGCCGTTTTCCCGCTCATCCGCTCGACCAGCCGCATGTTTCCTACCTCGCGCATTACCCATGCCACCTGTCCGTCATAGCCTTGGGTCGCCCGCATCATGCCGCTTTCAAGGGTGATCCGCACCCGATTGGGTTTCTTTTTCATCACGGTGAGCGAAGCCCGTGAGCCGTCCGGATACGTGATCGTGCCGGTCATGCGCACGCTGCGGATACGCTCGAGCGCTCCCCGGCCGCCCATCATCTGGACGTAGCGCTCGAGCACGTAATCGATGGTTTCCTTGCGCGGCGGCGCCGGCGCCTGCGCCGGCAGCCGGCCCGGCAGCAACAGTCCGGCCAAAATCAGCAGCAGTAGACACAACCATGAGGGAGCGGCGGAGGCGCGGGGCATGGGAGGACGCGATAGGCGCTCAAGCGGCGCGCGTCAAGCGCACCGGGATGCCCGCCGCGGCAAGGTGGGCCTTGGCTTGGGCGATGGAATATTCGCCGAAGTGAAAGATGCTGGCGGCCAGCACGGCGGAGGCCTTGCCCACGCGGAGCACCTCCACAAGGTGGTCGAGCGTGCCCGCCCCGCCGGAGGCGATCACCGGCACCGTGACCGCATCCGACAGGGCCCGTGTCAGCGCCACGTCATAGCCGGCCTTGGTGCCGTCGGCGTCCATGCTGGTGAGCAGAATCTCCCCGGCGCCGCGGCGCGTCACCTCGCGCGCCCAGTCGAGGGCCAGCCATGGGGTCGGGCGGCGCCCGCCATGGGTGTAGACCCGCCAGGTGCCGGCCTGCGGGTCCCATTTGGCGTCGATCGCCACCACGATGCACTGGCAGCCGAAGCGCTCGGCCGCGGCGGACACCAGGTCCGGGTCGAGAATGGCGGCCGTGTTGAGGCTCACCTTGTCGGCGCCGGCGTTGAGCATGTCGCGGATGTTGGCCACCGAGCGCAGGCCGCCGCCCACGGTCAGCGGCATGAAACACTGGGCGGCGGTCGCCTCGACGATGTCCCGCATGATCTCGCGGCCGCCGGACGAGGCGGTGATGTCGAGGAACACCAGCTCGTCGGCGCCCTGCTCCTCATAGGCCTTGGCGATCGCCACCGGGTCGCCGGCGTCGCGCAACTGCTGGAAGCGGACCCCCTTGACCACCCGCCCGGCCGTCACGTCAAGGCACGGGATGATGCGCACCGACAACATGGCGAGCCGCCCGCCGCTCAGGCTTCCAGCATCCCGACGTCGGGGGCGAAGGAGATCGTGAGGCGGTACTGCTGGCCGGGCCGCATGATCAGCGGGTGGTCGCGCACCAGGGTCTGGATGTAGTGGATGTTGCCCCAGCAGGTGCGGTAGCCGGGCTCGTTGGTGACCACCTCGGTCTCCTGCCACACCGCCTGGAAGTCGTCCTTCTCAACCGCGCAGCCGAGGCCCTTCTCGCCCAGCGCGAAGGTCATCGGCGCGTGCTTCTCGGAGTGCGGCGCGCCGATCACCAGCACGTAGCGGAACCGGTCGCAGGTGACCGGCTTCTTGACCGTGAACAGGAATTCGCTGGTGATTTTGTCGCCGGCGAAGGTCCACGACACCTTGACGCTGCCAAGGCCGGGCAGGATTTCCTCGTCGCGGGTGATGAACTCGGGCTGCTCGTAGCGGAAAAAGAAGCTGTTGCGCAGCCCGAGGCCGGTGACGCAGCGCTTGCCGTACCATGCCGGAACGACCTGCTTGTCGCCGATGGTCAGCTCGGGCAGCATCACCGGCAGGTAGGTGTTGGCCGGCCAGTCGAAAATCCCCGGGCAGTGCGGGAACGGCAGGTAGTCGCTGATGCCGTGGCGGCCCCCGCCCATCAGCGGCAGCTGCAGGTGCAGGCCGCTGTCGGTGTTCTGATAAATGAACAGCCCCTGCTCCTTCTTGCCGCTCTTGTCGAAAATCACCCAGCGGCCGCCGGTGCGGCGCGGCGCGACGGTGGCCTCCATCTTGCGGCCGATCGAGCGGGCCAGCCGCGACCACTGGCACAGGTAGCGCGCGCCGTCGAAATTGGCCATGCGCGTGGTGTGCTCCTCCCAGGTGTTGCGCTCGTGGTCTCGGATGACGAGGAAGCCCTGCTCCTGGTCCAGGAAAGTGAGGAAGAAGTATTGGAACAACCGCCGCAGCAGCTCGATGTAGTGGGGCTCCTTGTCCGCGGGAATCCAGCCGTCCCGCAGCGCCTGCAGGATCAGCGAGATGCAGTGCATCTGGCCGTAGGCGCCGGCCGCGCGGCCGATGATCCAGCCCTGGCCGTCGGCGCGCACCATGTCCGGCAGCAGCCGCAGGTATTTCTCGGCCACCGTGCGCAGGCTCGGCAGCTTGCGGTCGCGCAGGTGGATGTTGGCGTGCAGCTGCAGCGCCTGCCGCATGAACACCAGCGTCATCGGCCCGTAGACATCAAAAACGCCCCCGATGCCGGTGTCGGGAGCGTCGTCAAAGAACCCGGCCGAGCTGGATTGGTCCAGCCGGGCGATGAATTGGTCGATGAGCTTGCCGGTCTCGTCCTTTTTGGACAGGCCCATCGAGAAGCGCGTCACCGCCTTGGCCAAATTGAACGCCTGGTAGTGGTTGGTGAAGTCGCTGCGGGTGAGCAGGCGCCGGTCGAGGCACTCGCGGGTCGGGTCCAGCAGGCGCTCCCAGACGGGATTGCGCTCCTTGGCCGGGCCGAACGACAGCAGCGCCAGCGCGGCGTAGCCGAGCCCGTTCTCGTACTCCTCGCTGCTGAACGCCTGCGCGGTGATGCAGCGCGCCGCGAGGTCGACCAGGTCGATGCCCTCGAAGGTGGTCTCGGAGGTGGCGCGGAAGAACTCGCCGATGGCGAGTGCGGCGTGGCCCGGCTCGTCGGGGCGGCTGGCCTCGCCGGGGACCGGCTGGATGGTGCCGTCCTGCTGGATCGCGCCCAAGTTGTGACCGAGCATCGCCCGGGCCATGTCGAGGCATTGGTCCGCGAAGTTTTGCATGCTGAAAAGTGGTGCAGTTAAGGGGGCCTCCCGGCACCGGCAAGACAAAAAGCCCGCCCGCGGGCGGCCCGGCCCTCAGATGTCGATGAGCTTGAAGAACTGCTCGTTGGTGGCGGTCTTGGAGAGGCGCTCGACGACGCTCTCGGCGGCGTCCTCGGGCTTGACGGAGGCGAGCGCGCGCCGGAAGAAGTGGCTCTTCTTGAGCAGGTCGGGGGGCAGGATCAGCTCCTCGCGGCGGGTGCCCGAGGCGTTGATGTTGATGGCCGGCCAGATGCGCAGCTCGGCGATCTTGCGGTCCAGCACCATCTCCATGTTGCCGGTGCCCTTGAACTCCTGGAAGATCAGGTCGTCCATGCGGCTGCCGGTCTCGATCAGCGCCGAGGCGATGATGGTGAGGCTGCCGCCCTCCTCGGTGTTGCGCGCGGCCGAGAACAGCTGGCGCGGCTTCTCGAGGGCGCGGATGTCGAGCCCGCCGGTCATGGTGCGGCCGCTACCGCTGCGGGCGGCGTTGTAGGCGCGCGCCAGCCGGGTGAGCGAGTCCATCAGCAGCACCACGTGGCGGCCGACCTCGACCTGGTGCTTGGCGAAGTCGATCGCCAGCTCGGCCACGTTGAGGTGATTGCGGGTCTCCTCGTCGTTGGAGGAGGCGAACACGATGGCCGGCACGTTGCGCTTGATGTCGGTGACCTCCTCGGGGCGCTCGTCCACCAGCAGCATGATGACGACGCATTCCGGGTGGTTGTGCTGCACGCCGAGGGCGATGTCCTGCAGCAGCATGGTCTTGCCGGTGCGCGGCGGGGCCACGATCAGGCCGCGCTGGCCCTTGCCGATCGGGCAGAAGATGTCGATCACCCGGCAGGTCATGTTGCCGGAGCCCTCCCGTTCCAGCTTCAGCCACTGGTTGGGGGCGATGGTCGTCAGCTGTTCAAAGCCGGGGCGCAGGCGGCGCTCGTTCAGCGGCAGGCCGTCGAGGGTCTCGATGTAGCGGACCTTCGGGTTGGGGTGGCGGCCGTCGGTTTCGCCGGTGCCCTTCACGTATTGGCCGCGCTTGAGCTTGAAGCGATTGACCAGCTCGCGGGGGACAAACGGGTCGGTCGGCCGGCCCTTGCCGTGGTTGGCCGGGTTGAGCAGCACGCCGCTCTTGCTTTGTTGCGGGTCGAAAATTCCCTCGACCGGCATGCCGGGCGGGGAATCAGTGCGGGATTCCATGACGCGATAAGCGGGATTGACGGTTTGGCGCGGTCGCCTGAACGCCGTTGCAGGGCGGCTGCGCCGTTTGCGGATGCGGGCTCCCGGACGGGCTGGAATGGGCTTCTGCGGAGGCAGGAACGGGTCGCACAGCCGCTGCCCGGGTTTAGGGCGGATTAGGAAGCAATTTCTTGCCCTGTCAATGCCGGAGCGGCTGCCAAAATTCAGGTAGCCGCCGGGCTTGGCGGGGCGGGCCCGCCGGGGCAGGGTGGGGGCATGGGCGCCGACGTGACGGCACATGGGACAGGGGAGCGGGGGGCCAAGGGCGGCCACAGCCTGCTGGAGCTGGTGGTGGTGCTGGCGGTGCTGGGGGTGCTGGCCGGCGTCGGGCTGGCCGGCGCCAAGGGCATCCGCGCATGGCTGGCGCGCGGCGAGACCCGCGCCCTGTTTCTCGAGCTGCAGACCGCCTGCCGGCTGTGCCGGCACGAGCTGGGCGGCTGGCCGGAAGCCCTTGCCGGCGGGGAGATCGCCCTCAACGGCGAGGGGCCGGATTGGCGGGCCGCGCTGGCCCCCTACCTGGAGCGCCCGGTGCACGGGTGCGAGCTGGCCGACGGCCACGGCAACACCCGCTTGTTCCTGTTGGTCGACGCCGACGACGACCACTGGATCGAGCCTGCCGAGTTCCGCGCGCTGGCCCCGGAGGAGCGGCCGCCGCGCCTGTGGGAGCGCGCTGCGGTGTACAGCCTCGACGCGGACGGCCGCCTCGCCGCCGCCAGCTGGCAATGAGGAGCGCGGCCCATCGCCGGGGCGGCTTCCTGCTGGCGGAGGCGTTGCCGGCGCTGCTCCTGCTGCTGGCCATCCTGGTGGTGGCGCTGCGCCTGTCGTGGACGGGACTGCGCGCGGCCGCCGGCGGGCGGCTGCTGCTGGCGCGCGAGGCGGCCGCGCCGGAGGTCTGGCGCGCCCTCGAGGCCGGCGGCGGGCGCGCCGCCGTGGCGGTCCGCAAGGCGGACGGCGGCTGGGAGGTGTACGACTTCCCGGACGAGGCTTGGCTGCCGGACGGCGCGGCCGCGCCGGATGGCGCCGTGCAGCTGTGGCGCCGCCGGCCGGTGGCGCCGGAGGACGGTTGGTATTGGCAACTTGAATACCGACTGCCGGCCGCCGGGGCGCCGGCGCGCTGGCAGGAGTGGGGCAGGATTCTGCGCGCCGCGCCGTCCGCGGGGGA
>FWPV01004803.1_pt1 | contig 27873 bp, 21 predicted proteins | sample 2228371 | NCBI WGS metagenome assembly FWPV01 (sample SAMEA103939776, study PRJEB20133) | metagenome
AAAAGCGATATACAAGTCCCTCGGACGCGCCCCCTGGCGCGGCAAGTGAGGGGCGCGTTTAGCGCCGCTCACGCGCAGAGTTGGTATTAGAATAGTCCGGCATGACCTTTATTTTGCGTGGCCTGGTGGTTCACACCCCCCAAAACCCCTTCCGCCAGACTGATGCCCTGCAAGCCTATTCCGATGGAGGGCTGGCGATTGCCGGAGGCCGGATTGCGGCTGTGGGCCATTTTGCCGAGGTGGCCCGGCAGTTTCCCGATGCACCGGTGCAGGACTGCCGCGAGGGGGTCTTGCTGCCGGGGCTGGTGGATACCCATGTGCACTATCCGCAAACCCGCGTGATTGGGGCCATGGGCCATTCGCTGCTCGACTGGCTGGAAAAGCGTACCCTGCCCCTAGAAGCCCGGCTTTCCGACAACAAACTGGCCCGCGAGCTGGCCCGGGAGTTCGTCAAGCTGCTCCTGCGCAACGGCACCACCACGGCCCTGGTGTTTGGCTCGCACTTCCAGGGGGCCACCGCCAACCTTTTCGGTGCCGCCGAGGATGTTGGGCTCCGCATTATTGCAGGGCAGGTGTGTTCGGATCGGCTGCTGAGGCCCGAACTGCACACCACCCCCGAGCAGAGCTACGCCGAGCAAAAAATGCTGATCCAGCGCTTTCATGGGCGCGGCAAGCTGCGCTATGCGGTCACGCCGCGCTTTGCGCTCTCGGCCTCCGAGGGGTTGCTCGAGGTCTGCCAGACCCTTCTGCACGAGCACCCCGACCTGCACTTCACTACCCACATCAACGAGAACACCGAGGAGATTCGCACCGTGGCCGAGCTTTTTCCCTGGAGCGAAAACTACCTCCAGACCTACGACCGGTTTGGCCTGGTGAGGGAGCGCTCGGTGTTTGCCCACAACGTGCACCCCACCGAGCCCGAACTGCTGCGGTTGGCCGAGGCAAGGGCTGCCGTGGCCCACTGCCCCAGCTCCAATGCTTTCATCGGCAGCGGCATCTTTCCCATGCGACAGCATTTGCGCCATGGGGTTCGCTTTGGGCTGGGTTCGGACGTGGGGGGCGGTACCGGGTTCAGCCTTTTGAAGGAGGGCCTTACGGCCTACATTGCCCAGCGCTACGCCCAGGACGGTGTGAACCTGACCCCCGCCCACCTGCTCTACCTGGTCACCCAGGCGGGCGCCGAAATTCTGGGCCTGGGCCAGGAAGTCGGGAGTTTCGCGCCGGGTAAGGCCGGCGATGTGGTCTGGGTCAAGCCCGAAGAAAGGAGCACCCTGGAGGTCCATTTCCGCCACCTGGACTCCGTGGAACAGCTCCTGGGCTCGCTCTTCACCCTGCATGGCGAGGCTCGGGTCGAAAAGATCTGGCTGGACGGCCAGGAAGCGCCCCTGGACTGATTGGACTGATGTTATACCGAATCTGCTCAGAAGTGACCCAAAAGCGATATATAAGTCCCTCGTACGCGCCCCCTGGCGCGGCAAGTGAAGGGCGCGTTTAGCGCCGCTCAGGCGCAGAGTTGGTATTATGTTGGGCCGCATGGAACAGGTGTATGTACTCCCGGCTTCGGTCTTTCCGCCTGCGCGGGATTGTCTGATTCCCCTCGAGCCCGAACTGCTTATAAGCATCGAACAGCAGGGCTTCTTCATGGAGCGCGCCCAGGCCGAAGAAGACCCCACTCACCGGCAGATCATCCCCTACGCCCTGCTACGCTACCAGGGCCGCTACTTTCTGATGCGGCGCACCAGGGGCGGCGGGGAGGCCCGTTTGCATGACCTTTACACCCTGGGGGTGGGCGGCCATATCAACCCCCAAGACCTCACCCACCCCAGTACCAACCCCGTGCTAGATGGCCTGCGCCGGGAGCTGCTGGAAGAGGTAGGGGTGCAGCACTACACCGCCCAGCCGGTGGGCCTGATTGTGATGTCCGATACACCGGTGAGCCGGGTACACGCCGGGGTGGTGTTTGTGGTGGAGGCCCAGGACGAGCCCAGGGTACAGGAGGTGGAGAAGCTCGAGGGTCGTCTGGCCACGCTGGCTGAAATTCAAGCGATTTATGAGGGGCTCGAGGGCTGGTCGAGGGTGGTGGCGGACTGGCTTGGGCGCTAGGTAGAGTGCTGGACGCAGGGCCGCTAAACCAATCTATCGCTAGACGCAAACCACAGGTTTGTTATAAACTTTGACTCGGTATAAAAATAATCTGCGATGGCAGGTTACCTTCGCTGATTTTGGCAGCCGGGAGGAAACGATGCGAATCAAGAAGATTGGTGTAGTGGGTTCGGGCACGATGGGTGGCGCGATAGCGGCACTGGCGGCCTCCGCAGGGGTGCCGGTGGTCATGCTGGATATACCGGGCCAGGAGGACAAGCTCGAGCTGGTCAAAAAGGGCCTCGAGCGCCAGCTCAAAAGCAAGCCCGCGAGCTTCATGGACAAAGGGCGGGCAGCCCTCATCGAGCTGGGCACCACCGATGAACTGGAAAAACTGAAAGACTGTGACTGGATCGTGGAGGTCATCATCGAGAAGCCCGAGCCCAAGCAGGCCCTGTTTGCGCGGTTCGAGGCCCTGGGTACCAAGGCCATCGTGAGCTCCAACACCTCTGGCATTCCTATGAAAACCCTTCTGGAGGGTAGGGGAGAGGGCTTCCGCAAGCGTTTCCTGGGTACACACTTTTTTGCCCCGGTGCGCTACCTGCACCTTTTAGAGCTGATCCCCACTCCCGACACCGACCCGGTGGTACTCGAAGCCATGCGCCAGTTTGGTGAGCGCATTCTGGGCAAGGGCACGGTTCTTTGCAAGGACGCGCCCGGCTTCATCGCCAACCGGCTGGGGGTGTTCGGCATGACCCAGGCCATGCGCCTGATGATGTCCGAGGGCCTCACCATTGACGAAGTAGATGCCCTCACCGGTCCGCTGGTAGGCCGCCCCAAGAGCGCCACCTTCCGCACCGGCGATATCTCCGGCCTGGATGTGCTGAAGCTGGTTTCCACCGAGCTGGCCCATACCACCGGCGAAGACTTCGCCATGCCCGACTGGGTGGAAAACCTGATTGCCCAGAACAACCTGGGCGACAAGACCGGCGCGGGCTTCTACAAAAAGGTGGGGAAGGATATCTTCACCTACGACTACCAGACCGGCGAGTACAAGCCCCAGCAAAAGCTGCGCCTGGACGAGATTGGAGCCATCAAGGATCTGCCCCTGAACGAGCGGCTCCAGAAGGTGGGCGAGCTGCCCGGCAAGTACGGCGCCTTTGCCCGCAAGCTGTTTTTGATTAACGCGCACTATGCCCTCGAGAAGGCCCCGGAAATCGCCTACGATATCGTCTCGGTAGACCGGGCTCTGGAGTGGGGGTTTGCCTGGGAGCAGGGGCCTTTCAAGAACATGGACGCGGTGGGCCTGGAGTATCTGCGCCGGGGCTTTGCCGAGCTGGGCCTGAGCGAGCCGGAGCTCCTCAAGAAGGCCCAGGGTAGTTTTTATAAGGACGGCACCTACCTGGGCTTTGACGGCCAGTACCACCCCATCCCGCCCGAGGAAGGGGTCATTCGGCTGGCGCAGGTCAAAAGTGCAGGCCGCACACTTTTAGAAGGCAAGGAGTACGCCCTGCTCGACCTGGGCGATGGGGTGGCCCTCTTCGAGAACCGCGCCAAGATGGGCACCTGGGGCGAGGGCTCCATTGGTGGACTGCACAAGGCCCTGGACTGGGTGGAGGCCCAGGGCTACGCCGGGCTGGTGATTGGGCACGAAGACCCCCGCACCTTTAGCGCCGGGGCCAACCTGGCCCTGGTCTTGATGGCGGCCCAGGAAGGGGCCTGGGACGACCTCGAGCTCGCCACCCGCCGCTTCCAGCAGACCTCCATGCGTCTGCGCCGGGCCCCCTTCCCGGTGGTGGCCGCGCCCTTTGGCCTCACCCTGGGGGGCGGGGCCGAGTTCAGTCTGCACAGCAGCGCAATTCAGGCCCACGCCGAGCTGTATATGGGCCTGGTCGAGACCGGTGTGGGGTTGCTGCCCGGTGGAGGGGGCACCAAAGAGATGCTCTTCCGCTTCACCCAGGAGCTTTCCGCTTACGGCTCGGACATAGACCTGTTTGAAGGGGTCAAGCGGGCCTTCCAGATGATCATGCTGGCCCAGACCTCTACCAGCGCCCTCGAGGCCCGCAACATGGGCTTCCTGCACCAGAGTGATGGCATCAGCATGAACCGGGATCGTCTGATTGCCGATGCCAAGCGGCGGGTGCTCTTTATGGCCCCCGACTTCGTACCCCAGCCCCCCATGAAAATCCGGGCCCTGGGGGCCGAGGGTCTGGGCAACCTGCGCTACGCTCTCTGGCAGTTCCAGGAAGCCAAACAGGCCAGCGAGCACGATGTGGTGGTGGGGAACGCAGTGGCCTACGTGCTCTGCGGCGGCGACGGGCCTGCCCGCGAGGTGACCGAGCAGGACATTCTGGATTTGGAGCGCGAGGGCTTCCTGAAGCTTCTGGGCACCAAGAAAACCCAGGAGCGCATCGCCCATACGCTGAAGACCGGAAAGCCCCTGCGAAACTAGCTTCTAAAGAGTCAATTGCTTCGTGGAGTTTGAAATGACCTTGCCTTTTTCAAGGTCCAAGCCCGAGTCCTGGCACAGTCGGCTGTGGCGGTGGGGCTTCAATCTTTTTCCCGCGTACAAAGGTACTGGGGGGCGGGTCATTTATATTGCCCCGGACTGGAGAGAGGTGCACGTGGCGCTGCCGCTTAGCTGGCGTACCCGCAACTACGTGGGCACCCTATTTGGAGGCAGTATGTACGGGGCGATAGACCCCATCTACATGCTCATGCTCATCAAAAACCTGGGGAAAGGTTATGTGGTCTGGGATAAAGCTGCCACCATTCGCTTTCGCAGGCCTGGAAGAACCACCCTGTTTGCCCGCTTTGTACTTACCGATGAGGAGCTTTGGGTTATTCGCCGTCTGGCGCAAGAGAACACTTCTACTGAACGCGTGTACCCCGTGGAGCTTGTGGATGCTTCGGGGGTGGTACATGCCAGTTTCGAGAAAACCCTCTACATCAGAAAAACGGATAAGGAGTTGTGATGAAAGAAGCCGTTATTGTCAGTGCAGTTCGCAGCGCGGTGGGGCGCGGCAAAAGCGATGGTTCCTTGGCCTCGGTGCACCCGATTGACCTTTCGGCCACGGTAATGAAGGCGGCGGTGGAAAAGGTAGGGTTGGATCCGGCCCTCCTCGAGGACATCCAGTGGGGTTGCGCCATGCCCGAAGCCAGCCAGGGCCTCAATGTGGCCCGACTCTCCATGCTGCGGGCCGGTTTTCCGGTAGAGGTCTCGGCGGCTACCATCAACCGCTTTTGTTCCTCGGGCCTGCAAAGTGTGGCCTATGCGGCTCAGGCCATTATGTCCGGCATGAACGAGGTGGTGCTGGCCGGCGGCGTGGAGATGATGAGCCAGGTGCCCATGTCGGGCTACCACACCCAGCTCCACCCCGAACTGACCGAGGCCTACATCGGTATGGGCTTTACCGCCGAGCGGGTGGCCGAGCGCTGGGGGGTCAGCCGCGCCGATCAGGACGCCTGGGCCCTGCGCAGCCACCAGAAGGCCCTGGAGGCCCAGGCGAGGGGCGCTTTTGATGGGCAGACTGTGCCCATCCCGGTCAAGAAGGTCTCCTGGAAAGGGGCTAAAAAGCAGGTCGAGGAGTTTCTTTTCGCCAAAGACGAACTGCCCAGGGCCGACACCAGCTTAGAGCGACTGGCCAAGCTCAAGCCGGCCTTCAAGGAGGGTGGCACCGTGACGGCAGGGAATGCCTCGCCTTACTCCGACGGCGCCGCCGCGCTGCTGGTGATGAGCGCCGAGAAAGCCCAGGCGCTGGGTCTGAAGCCGCTGGCCCGCTTTATCTCTTTTGCCACGGGCGGGGTGGACCCCGACATCATGGGCGTGGGGCCCATCAAGGCGGTGCCCAAGGCTCTGGCCAAAGCCGGTATTGGCATGGACGACCTCGAGCTCATCGAGTTCAACGAAGCCTTTGCCGCCCAGGTGCTGGCAGTGATGGGGGAGCTCCAGATGAACCCCGAGAAGGTCAACGTCAACGGAGGGGCTATTGCGCTGGGGCACCCCCTGGGTGCGACGGGCGCAAAGCTCACCACCCAGCTCATCCACGAACTCGCAAAACGCGGGGGCGGGTTGGGGATGGTGACCATGTGCATTGGCGGCGGAATGGGCGCGGCGGGGGTTTTTGAGGTGTATCCCAGCGCGTGAGGCGCTGCACAGCCTGAGTCCTTTTTTTCAGACAGGTTTCTGCGCTCGAGCGAAGCTTCTGGAGGAGCCCCTCCTCAATCGCGGCGATGCAAGCTGGCTGCGTGGTTGGTCGTGGCAGGTCATGTATAAGCCTCATCGAATTGCGCCGTAAGCTATTGAAGAAGAGGTGAAATCATGCGCCCTATTCTGGCTGTTGGACTTCTGGCTTTGGCCGCTTGCGTGCCAGCGCCGCTTGGAAGTGGGGCCTTTGCGCCTTTCAATCTCAACACCACGCCAAATATCAGTGTGTCGGCTGGGCAAAACTGGTATTTCAGCAAGAGCTACGACCCCGTGGGTTGGCGGGTGACGTATGTGTTCGATGCCTTGACCCACGATCTATTGGGTCGCTCGTATGAGATCACCAGCCGCCCCAGCACCCTGGTTTGGGGCAATCAGCCAGACTATGTGCTCAACGACTTTAGGCAGTCGGAGCGCTTGTGGTGCCTTACCAGCACCTCGGGCCAGGGGCTGATGAGTTTTACAGTGCGGCTACGCCCTATCCAGCTTCCAGCAGGTTGGAGCCTGGACGTGGTAGAGGCTCGAGGTCTGCTCGAGTGCAGGTCTACCGATGCCATCTTGAACCGTCGCCCCGCTTTTGGAAATGTACCGGGCCGCTACACCCTGGCCTACGATTTCGATACCCAGTATCGGTTTGTCTATGTGCTCAGGGTTCCGGCCAGCACGGCTCCAGGGCAGTATCCCTTGCAATGGGAGATTGCCGACCTGAGAGAGGGTAAATCGTTGGTGGAAGCTGTTTGGGTCACCGTTCAGTGAGAAGAAAATAGTCTGCAAACCCAGACGCTGGAAGGCTTATTTTGGTAAGCCCACCGATTGACGCAGCAGTTAGTTTCGGCTAATATTTATACTCAGTATAAGTTTGTAATAGGTCAAAAAAACCGGGAGGTTAGCGTGATTGCAGACAAGAAACTTTCCACCAAAGGCGGCGGCTGGTTGCTGGAAAAGCCCGAGCAGATCTTCACCCCGGAAGACTTCGACGACACCACCCGCATGATTCAGGAGACGGTGCGGCAGTTTGTCGAGAAAGAGTACCGGCCTGTGGCGGAGGCCCTGGAGCATGGGGCCCTCGAGCACAACATCCCCCTGCTCAAAAAGTGCGGTGAGCTGGGCTTGCTGGGGGTCGAGGTCTCGGAAGAGTATGGCGGCCTGGATCTGCCCAAAACGGTCAGTACGGTGATTGCTGAAGCCCTTGCGGGCACGGGCGGGTTCAGTGTGTCTTATGGCGTTCAGACCAGCATTGGCCTCTTGCCGCTGGTTTATTGGGGGACCAAGCCCCAGAAAGACAAATATCTGGCCAAAATGGTCTCAGGCGAGCTAATTGCCGCCTACTGCCTGACCGAGCCCCAGTCGGGCTCCGATGCCATGGGGGCCAAGACCCGCGCCGAGCTTTCCGAAGATGGTAAGCATTACATCCTGAACGGCACCAAGATGTGGATCTCCAACGCAGGCTTTGCCCACCTCTTTACCGTCTTCGCCAAGACCAAAGAGGGCCTTACTGCCTTCCTGGTCGAGCAGGGCACCCCCGGCCTGCGGCTGGGTGGCGAAGAAAAGAAGATGGGCATCAAGGCCTCCAGCACCCGCCAGGTCTTCCTGGAAGACGTCAAGGTGCCGGTAGAGAACGTGTTGGGCGAGCTGGGCAAGGGGCACAAAATTGCCTTCAACGTGCTCAACGTGGGGCGCTACAAGCTGGGTGCGGGGGCCATTGGAGGCTCCAAGGGGGCGCTGGCCCTCTCGGCCCGGTACGCCAAAGAGCGCGTGGCCTTCGGGCAGCCCATTGCAAACTTCGGCCTGATTCAGCAAAAGCTGGCCGAGATGGCTACCCGCATTTTTGCCGGCGAGAGTGCGGTTTACCGGACCATGGGCATGATAGACGAGGCCCTTTCCAGCCTCGACAAAGCCAACGCCGCCGAAGCGGTGCTGGCGGGCATCGAGGAATACGCCATCGAGGCCAGCATCATCAAGGTGCTGGGCTCCGAGGTGCTGGACTACGTGGTAGACGAAGGGGTGCAGATTCACGGCGGCTATGGTTATTCAGCCGAGTACGAAATCGAGCGGGCCTACCGCGACAGCCGCATCAACCGCATTTTTGAGGGCACCAACGAGATTAACCGCCTCCTGATTCCGGGCATGTTGCTGCGCCGGGCTATGAAGGGCGAGCTGCCGCTCTTCGATGCCGCCATGAAGCTGCAAAAGGAGCTTCTGGAACCCTCCTTTGACGAGCCTGAGGACAAAGAGATGGCCCAGCTCGAGGGTCTCAAGAAGCTGGCCCTGGCGGTGTTGGGCCTGGCCGCCCTCAAGTACGGTAAGAAGATTGAAGAAGAGCAGGAAGTGCTGGCCGTGGCCGCCGACATCCTGATTGACATCTTTGCCGCCGAGAGCGCCCTGCTCAGGGCCCGCAAGCTGGGGGAGAAGGTCTACGCCGAGATGGCCCAGTTGTACCTGTACCAGGCCCTCGACCACGCTCAAGCGGCGGCGCTTTCCATTCTGCCGCGCCTGGCCGAGGGCGACGATATGCGCTTGATGGCCTCGGCGGCCCGCCGCCTGACCAAGCACGACCCCACCGACCTGGTGGAGCTGCGCCGCCGGATTGCAGCCAGGGTGCTCGAGGCCGATGGCTATCCGCAGCCCAGAAGCTGAATAGGGAAGTCCTCTGATGCACTAAGGCTGCATCGCCTACAGAAGCGCGTGCAGTCTGGCTCGGAGCAGCTTGCCCGTGAGGTTCTTGGGGAGCGCTTCTAGCAGGGTAATCTGGCGTGGTCTTAGGGTGCGGGGCAGGTGGGCCTCGAGGTCGCGCTGGATGGCCTGGGTGTCCATGCCGGTATGGCCGGGTTTGAGCACCAGGAACAGGTGAAGGGCCTGTCCGTACTCGAGGTCGGGCACCCCCACCACGGCGCATTCCTCGGCGTAGGGGAGCAGGCGGGCGATGCGCTCTTCTACCTGGGCGGGGAACACTTTCTCGCCGCCGCAGATGAGCACCTCGTCGGCCCGGCCTGCCAGGAACAGCCGCCCCTGTGGGTCAAGATAGCCCAGGTCGTCGGTGGGGGCGCTGTGCCGTCCCCGCGAAACCCAGACCCGGCCTATCTGGCCCTGGGGCAGCTCGTTTTTCGCTTCATCCAGAATCTTCACCGTGACCCCAGGCAAGGGTTGGCCCACCGTACCGGGGGCTTCCAGCAGGTCTTCGGGGGAGGCCAGCGAGATGATGCCGGTCTCGCTCGAGCCGTACAGGTTGTAGAGCTTTGGGCCCAGCAGGGCCAGCGTGCGCTCGGCCAGGCTCGAGTGCAGCGGCGCAGAACCGCATATAATCGCTCGCAGAGGGCTTCCATGCGCCGGGAGCTCTGCTTCCAGAAGCCGGTGCAGGATGGTGGGCACCAGCACCAGCAGCTCGATCTTGTGAGCCTGTATCGCCTCCCATAGCTCTGGGGCGCGGCTTCTGGGGGCCAGGTGAAGCGAGAGGCCCGTGCCCAGACACAGCGCCAGCGTGGCCAGCCCGTGGCCGTGCAGGAGGGGAACCGCCAGCAGTACCCGCTCGCCGCTTTGGGGCTGCAAACGAACCAGCAAGCCCCTGACCAGGCCCAGGGCTTCTAAAGCGGTAATCCTTCGGCGAACCTCTTTGGCGGGGCCGGTCGTGCCTGAGGTCAGCACCGTGAGGCTGCCTTTGCGGGGTTTGCGCTGGATTTTGCCGAGGGGGCTTTCTGCGATGAGTTTGGGGGCGTCCTCGAGCGCCAGCAACCGGGGCCGCTCTGGGGCAGGAATAGAGGCCAGAGCTTCTTCTACCAGGGGGCGAAACTCGAGGTCAAAGAGCAGCAGGTCGAATGGCCGCCTGCGCAGAACCGATAGCAGTTGCTCCGGCCCGAACATGGGGTTGAGCAGCACCAGGTCGCTGCCCAGCCGGGTACAGGCCAGAAGTGCGACTGCGTAAGCAATGCGGTTTCTCCCCAGGATTCCAACCGATTCCGCTCTGGAACGCCCCTGGAGTGCGGCGGCCAGCAGATTGGCGTGCTCAACCAGTTGCCCAAAGGTGAGGTGCTCTGCACCCTCCACCACCGCCAAACGATTTGGGAAGCGGGCTGCGGCCCAGGCAGCCAGGGTATAGAGTGAACCCCCAAAGCGCAACCAGAGAGGCACTAGCCGGGCAAGCGAAAGCAGCGGCGTCGGCCCCAGCAGCCCGGATGTGGCTACCAGCCTTAGAGCACGCCCCCAGCCAGAGGGTGAAAAGACGCTAGCCATGACGGTTTTCCCAGATGCTTAGCAGACGGTTGAAGGGCGTGGGTGCCAGCAAGCTGATCAGCTCCCCCCACCAAAGCCACCAGGGCGCTACCCGTTCCGCCCCCGTCACGAGGGCATAGGCAATGGCCTGGGCGGCCTCGAGCGGGCTGAGGGCGGGCATGTTCTGGTAGAAACGGCTGGGTTCAATCATGCGGGTGCGCACCAGCGGCAGATACACCGAAGAGACCCGGATGTTTTTCGGGCGCATCTCGTTGGCCACACTCCGCAGCCAGGCATCGAAACCGGCCTTGCTGGCCTGGTAGGCTGCCCAGTTGGGGGCTGTGGGCAGCCGTGCCGATACCGAGGAAACATTCACGATCTGCCCCCCGCCCTGCGCTGCCATGCGGGGCAAGAGAGCGCTGAGGAGCAACGCCGGACTCAGCAGGTTAAGCCGCACCAAACGCCCCAGGTCGTCGCGCTCGAGGGCGTCTGCTACACCTCGTCGGATGGACTTGCCTGCGTTAGAGATGACCACATCAATGCGGGGATGATTTGCCAGCAGGGTCTTCGCCAGAGCGACGGCCTGCTCGGCTTGGTAGAGGTCGGCAGGGTAGGCCCAGGCCCGGCCCCCCGCGCGCTCTACCCGCTCACAAATTTCCCTGAGTTTTTCGGCGGTGCGTGCAACCAGCAGCAGCTCTGCCCCCGCCTGAGCCAGCAGAAGCGCGGTGGCCTCGCCAATGCCATAGGAAGCCCCGGTGATGAGCACGGTTCGGCCCTGCACCTGTCGTCTGAGCCTCTCCTGCTTTGCACACCGCGGCAAGGCGAGCAGAAAACGGTTGAGTGCAGGCATGTTTGACGGCATTCCAGGGCATTCTAGCAGGCTCGGAGCCGTTCCCAGGGATACCCCACGGCGAAATGGGCTGGCGGGATGCACAGGCATGACCCCGGTGCTGCCCGCCCGCCCCCAAGCTGTTACACTAGGCCCAAATGACCCCACAGACTGCAGATCTGGTCAAGGCAGTGCGGGCTTTCGTGGAGCAGGAAATCCTGCCTCTGGAAGCCACGTTTCTGAAGCACGGCTTCAGGGCGGTTTTGCCCGGTCTTCAAAAGGTTCGGCAGAAGGTCAAGGCCCAGGGCTGGTGGCTGCCCCCGCTGCACGCTCCTCTGGGCATGGGATTGAGCCTTTCCGCCTTCGCCCGCCTCAGCGAGGAGCTGGGCCGAAGCCCCCTGGGCCACTACGCCTTCAACACCCAGGCCCCTGACATCGGCAACATGGAAGTCTTGCAGAGGCACGGCACCCCCGAGCAAAAAGAGCGCTTTCTGAAGCCCCTTGCGGCGGGCGAAATCCGCAGCTCCTTTGGCATGACCGAGCCCGAATATCCCGGTTCCAACCCGGTCTGGATGAACACTACCGCAGTGCTGGAGGGAGACGAGTGGGTCATCAACGGGCACAAGTGGTACACCACCGGCTTCGAGGGCTCGGCGTTTTGCATCGTGATGTGCGTGACCGACCCCGAACACCCCAACCCCTACGCCAGGGCCAGCCAGATTATCGTGCCCACCGACACCCCTGGCCTCGAGCATGTGCGCAAAATTTCCGTGATGGGCGAACCGGGCGAGGACTGGATGAGCCACTCCGAGATTCGGCTGCACCAGGTGCGGGTACCCAGGGAAAACCTGCTAGGTGAGCGCGGCAGGGGCTTTGCCATTGCCCAGGAACGGCTGGGGCCGGGGCGCATCCACCACTGTATGCGCTGGATTGGCATTGCCCAGCGCAGCTTCGAGATGATGTGCCAGTACGCGGCCAAACGTGAGCTTTCCCCCGGTAAGCCGCTGGGCTCGCGCCAGGCCATCCAGCACCTGATTGCCGATGCCAAAGCCGAAATCCACGCCGCCCGGCTGATGGTCCTGGACGCTGCCGAGAAGGTGGAACAGCAAGGGGCGGAGGGGGCTCGAGTGGAAATCTCGGTGATCAAGTACTTCGTGGCGGGTGTGCTACAACGAGTGCTGGACCGGGCCATTCAGGTGCACGGCGGCCTGGGCATGTCCGACGACCTGCCGCTCTCGTTTTTCTACCGCCACGAGCGGGCCGCCCGCATCTACGATGGGGCCGACGAGGTACACAAAACCGTGGTGGCCCGGGCTGCGCTGAAGGAATACGGCCTCGAGGTTTCGCTGTAAAAATCTTAGAGGCGCACCATGACCGACCAACCCACCGCCACCCGACCTGGCGAAGCGCTGGATCTTTCCCGGCTGCAAGCCTATTTGCTGGAGCACTTTCCCGACGCCAGGGGGCGCCTCGAGGTTCTGCAGTTTCCCAGGGGTTTCTCCAACCTCACCTACCTGCTAAGGCTGGGCGAGCTAGAGCTGGTGCTGCGCCGCCCGCCCTTTGGGGCCAACATCAAGACCGCCCACGATATGGGCCGCGAGTATCGGATTTTGTCGGCCCTCTGGCCGGTGTACCCCAGGGTTCCCCGGCCCTTGCTCTACTGCGCCGACGAAAGCGTGCTGGGAGCGCCCTTTTACGTGATGGAACGCCTGCATGGGGTGATTCTGCGCACCGAGCCCCCGCCGGGCATGACCCCCGCGCTGATGCGAGGGGTTTGCGAAGCGGCGCTGGAGGCCCTGGTCGAGCTGCACAGCCTGGATTATCGGCAAGCCGGTCTGGCCGACCTGGGCAAGCCCGAGGGCTATGCAGAGCGGCAGGTGCGGGGCTGGACGGAGCGCTACCAGAAAGCCCGCACCGAGGGCATCCCCGGTATGGAGCGGGCCATGACGTGGCTGGCCGCGAACCTTCCCGCCGAATCCGGCGCGGCATTGATCCACAACGATTTCAAGTACGACAACCTGATCCTCGATCCCAACAACATTACCCGGGTGTTGGCCGTACTCGACTGGGAAATGGCCACCCTGGGCGACCCCCTGATGGACCTGGGCACCACCCTGGGCTACTGGGCCGAGGAGGACGACCCCCCCGGCCTCAAACGCTTTGGCCTGACCCACCTGCCGGGCAACCTCCGCCGGGCCGAACTTGTCGAGGCCTACGCCGCTCGCACGGGCCGGGATGTTTCCAATATGCTCTTTTACTACGTTTTTGGACTGTTCAAAGTAGGCGTCATCATGCAGCAGATTTATGCCCGCTTTCAAAAGGGGCTCACGCAGGATGAGCGCTTTGGGATGCTGATACATCTGATTCGGGAGGTGGGTCAGAAGATTGAAAAGGCGCTGGATACGGGAAAGATTTGAGGCGTTCCAGGGCTGTTCACGACGGGTCACATGTCGCAGGTCTCAAGTCGCAGGTCGGGGTTTTTCGCACGGTCTGGGCTACGTGCGTATCGAGAAAGCCTTGAGAAGGTGGCTATAGAGCCCAGAAGGAAAGTCGGCGAGAAGGCTCACCAGCCAGTCTCCAAAGCAACCCAGAGGGGTTTGCAAATCCACTGGCTGGTTGTGCTGATCTGGATTGCTTCGCATCCTGTGGATGCTCGCAATGACCAGAAGAACCGCAAAATTTCTTCGAAAATACCTGTTCGACTGCGTATCGAGTGCGCAGTGCAAAGCGTTCTGTACAGAGCGCCCAGGGTTAGTAGAGCGTCGAAAAGATAGTCACACAGCCTAAAGGGAACGTCGGTGAGAAGGCTCTTCAACCAGTCTCTTGAGTGAACCGGCGTCATTGCGAGGAGGCCAAAGGCCGACGAAGCAATCCAGAACAATTTCGCCAAACTACCAGCCGGGTTGGGCGATCTGGATTGCTTCGCATCCTGCGGATGCTCGCAATGACGAGAAGACTTCCTGGATTCCAGTGAGAATGTACAGCCATCTATACGACGGTGCATTAGTCGCAGGTTGGCGGATGTCTATGCCTGCCTGCTGCCGCTGGCCAACCTTCCGTTGTGGCGCGATAGACTGGAGGCAAGGGAGCTTCAGGCATGAGTAAAGTGGCGGTGATTGGTTCGGGGCTGGTTGGGGCTACCACGGCCCACACCCTGGCCTTGCGCGGTTCCTGCGATGAGGTCGTGCTGCTGGACAGCGACCGCGAGAAAGCCCAGGCGCAGGCGGTGGATGTGGCGGCGGCGGCTACCCTACACCGGGGGATGCGGGTGTACAGCGGCTCTTATGCGCAGCTCGAGGGTTCTCAGGTGGTGGTGGTGACTGCGGGAATGCGCCAGAAAAGCGGGGAGAGCCGCGGCGAGCTATTCGCCAGCAATGCGCTGGTTTTTCAGGAAGTGATCCCGCAGGTACTGGAGGTAGCCCCAGAAGCTATTTTGCTGGTGGCTACGCAGCCCGTAGACCCCCTGACCGAGCTCACCACCCGGCTGGTAGAGCCCCATCGGGCCCGGCGGGTGCTGGGGGTGGGAACGGTGCTGGAAACCATGCAACTGCGGGCGGCGGTGGCGGCTCACCTCGAGGTCTCCCCGGAGCACGTGCACGGGTATGTGATTGGCGAACAGGGCGACTCGGCCCTGGTGGTCTGGTCGAACCTGAACGTGGCGGGCCTGCCGGTGGACGCCTTTGCGGCCCAGCGCGGCAAAACCTGGACCGCGCACGACCAGGCCCTCATCACCGACCGGGTGCAGCGCTCCAACCGGCGGGTGGTGGAGGGGAAGGGGGCCATCAGCTACAGCGTAGGGGTTGCGATTGTTCGGGTTATCGAGGCCATCCTGCGCAACGCCCTGTTGGTGCTCACGGTGAGTGCGCACGACCCGCACAAAGGCATTTCCTACTCGCTGCCGCGCCTGGTGGGTTCGGGGGGCGTGGCGGCCACCATTGACCCCATGCTTTCCCGCCAGGAATCCTTCAAGCTCGAGGTTCTGCTCAACAGCTTAAAAAGCACTTTCGAGCACGTCTAGCCACAGGATGACTGCCTGGAATGAAAGCAGCCCCGTTTCGCAGGCCGTAGGTGGGGATGCTTTCTGTACCTGGTGGACAACCTACCCCTACCCAACCCCGAATCAGGAGGCATCTGCATGCGCCACAGCGAACTTGCGTTTACCGGCCCGGCCACCTTTTTCAAAGCACCGCACAGGCCCCTGGGGGAGGACTGGCAGGCCGATGTGGGCTTCCTGGGCATTCCCTACGATTTTGCGGTGGGCTACCGGCCCGGCGCCCGTTTCGCACCCGGTGCGCTGCGGGAGGCTTCGGGCCGCTTTGCGCCGGGGCCGGAGGGCTACTTCGACCTCGAGACCGAAAGCTACCGTTTCCGGGGCGCAACGCTGGTAGATGCCGGCGACGTGGACCCCGCCCAACTGGAATACCAGGAGTCTTTCCGCCGCATAACCGAGGCCGCTTTGGAGCTACGCAAACGGGTTCGGCTGCCGGTGTTTGTGGGGGGCGACCACTCCATCAGCTACCCCATCCTGCGGGCCTATACCGACCTCGAGGAGCTGTATGTGGTGCAGCTAGACGCCCACCTCGACTACTCCGACAGCCGCAACGCCACCCGCTTTGCCAACTCCTCGCCCTTCCGGCGGGCAGTGGAAGATGTGCCGTGCCTGAAGCACATTACGGTGGTCGGCCTGCGCGGCCTGCGCACCAACCCCGAGGCCTATTACGCGGCCAGGGCCAGGGGGCACACGCTCCTGGGCGCCCGCCGTGTGCAGGAGAACCTGCCCTGGGTGCTCGAGCAGTTACCCAAAGGCAAAAAGGTATATGTGAGCTTTGATGCCGATGTGCTCGACCCCTCGATTCTGCCCGGCACCAGCAGCCCGGAGGTGGAGGGACTCTCCTATAGCGAGGCGATGGCGGTGGTGCGGCGGGTGCTCGAGCAAAACGAGCTGGTGGGCTTCGACCTGGTGGAGCTGGCGCCCAACCTGGACAGTAGCGGCCTCTCGGTGCTGGTGGGGGCGCGGTTGTTGGCCGAGGTGCTCACAGCGTGGGGGCCTGAGATGAACTTATGAATCGAGTGGACTGCGAACGCCCTCGCCATCACGGTTCAAGACGTGGGTGTAAATCATGGTGGTCTTGACATCCTTGTTACCCGCCCACTATGGGCTAAAATAACGGTGTGCCTACAGTCTTGCGGCTAGGGCCTTACAGATTTTTCTTCTACGCCAACGAGAATGATGAACCCGCTCACATCCATGTTCAGCGAGACCACGCACTGGCAAAGTTTTGGCTTAAACCTGTGGCCTATGCGAGCAGCAGCGGCTTTTCGGCACAGGAGCTATCGAAGTTGCTCAGGCTTGTAGAGGAAAACAAGGTAACGTTTGAGGAGGCGTGGAATGAGTTCTTTGGCCTCTAAACCGATTCTTGCTAGCGCTGTCGAGTGTACCGACGATGAGCTTATCGTCACGCTTTCTGATGGCCGTCGCTTGGCTGTACCTATTGTTTGGTTCCCTCGCTTGGCAAAAGCCAGTCCGCAAGAGCGCGCCGAGTATGAGTTGCTCGGTCATGGAGAAGGTATTCACTGGCCCAAGATTGACGAAGACATCTCCGTCACAGGTCTTCTTGCTGGCAGGCCATCGGTCGAATTTCAACGCCGCTCATAGAGCGCTCTTCACCCATTTTGAGCCATCCGACTTCAAGAAAGCTTTGCCCTGGACAGAACAGTGGCCGCCTGGATGGGCGGCTACGTCCGCGAAGAGCGCGATAGAGCTTTCATCTGAAAGATTGTGCCATCGAGGATCAAGAATCCTTTGCGTACCCAAAACCGTTGCCGCCTTTACGAGTAGCAAGTCCGTGAAGTGCACTATATGTTTCTCACGAAATCCTCCACCAGCCCCAGCACCAGAGACTCCTTTTCACGGTGGGGTACGTGGCCGCAGTCATGCAGCACTTCTATGCGGGCGGGGCCTTGCACCCCTCGTACGATGCGCTCTGGGAAGGCCACGGAGCCATACTCGTCACGGTCGCTGTGCAGGGCCAGCACGGGGCAGTGCACCGCCTTCAAACAGGGGTCTAGCGTCCAGCCCCGGAACGCGGGCGAGAGCCAAACGCCTGTCCAGGCTTCCAGCACCCAGCGGGCTTTTTCGCCGTGCCAGCGGGTGAGGCGGGCAAACTGGGCGGGGTTCTGGAAGCTCTGCTGGGCAGCCCGGATGCCCTCGAGGGTGCGCTCTTCTACAAAGGCCTGGGCCGACTCGGTAATCACCGCGCGGCAGCGAGCGGGCTGATGGGCGGCGATGCACAGGGCCATGGCGCCCCCCACGCTGTGCCCAAAGAGGATGTACGGGTCTAGCTCGAGCTTCGCGGCGATGGCGGGGAAGTATTTCTGGGCCTCCTCGTGGATAAAACCCAGCGAAGGCGGTTCGGTTCGGGGCGAAGACCGTCCAAAACCCAGGCGGTCATAGGCCCACACCGTTCGTCCGGTGGCCTGGGCCAGTGCCGCGGGAAACTCGCGCCAGAGCTCCACCGACCCCAGGGAGTCGTGTAGCAGCACCAGGGGGGCCTTTTGGGGCTGGCCCGTAGCCCACTGCCGCACAAAGACCTGGCCGCCTGGAACCTCTACAAAAGTATCTCGAACCTGTACTGCGCTCACGGCCAAAGTGAGTGTACCAGAGGAACCAGGGCCCTCAGCCGGTTGGAAAAACCTGTCTGCCGCCCACGTAGACCACGTGAGTCGGCGTATGGCCCCATTTGTATAGCGGTATGAGGGCATGGGGGGAGTCCACCACCACAAAGTCGGCCCGGGCTCCGGGCTCAATCTTCCCCAAATCGGCCCGTCCCAGGGCCAGGGCTGCGTTTTCGGTATGGGCCATCAAGGCCTCCTCGAGGGAAAGCCGCCCGAGAGATGCGGTCAGTTGCATGCCCAGCCAGGGGCTAAACAGCGGACTGCTGCCGGGGTTGTGGTCGGTGGCAATGGCCACCCTCACGCCTGCATTCCACATGGCCCGGGCATTGGGGAAGGGCTTGCGCAGGATGACCGCCGCGCCGGGGAGCACCGTGCCCACCGTGCCGCTTTGGGCCAGGGCTTTCCAGTCGGCGGGGGTGGTTTGCTCGAGGTGATCCGCCGAGAGTGCCCCCAGCGCCGCCGCCAGCCGGGTGGCCCCGGTATGGGCGATCTGCTCGGCATGGAGTTTGATCCGAAGGTTATGCGAAAGGGCCACCTCCAGGATTCGCCGGGTTTCGTCCAGGGTGAATGCGCCCTCATCGCAGAACACGTCCACCGCCTCGGCCAGCCCGGTTCTAGCTACTTCGGGGATGAGTTCCTGACAAATCATCTCCACGTACTTTTCCCGCTCCCAGCCTTTGGGGATTACGTGTGCCAGGAGCGTGGCAAACACATGCTGCGGTAGGTGCTCCTCGAGCCGCCGGATTACCCGCAGCATCTTGAGTTCGGCCTCGGGAAGGAGGCCGTAGCCACTCTTGATTTCTATGGCGGTTACCCCTTGGGCCAGGAAGATCTGGGCTCGAGCTTTCGCCCACGCGTACAATTCATCTTCCGAAGCGGCATCGGTGGCCCGCACCGTTGAATAAATCCCACCCCCTGCAGCCAGAATGGCCTCGTAGCTTTCGCCCCTGGCACGTTGCAGGTACTCGCCCAGCCGGTCACCGCCATAGACCAGATGGGTGTGGGCGTCCACCAGGCCCGGCACTGTCCCTCGCCCGCCCAGGTCGGTGCGGGGCCAGGGATGGTAGGCCTCGGGCAGTTCGGCCTCGGCCCCCACCCAGGCAAAACGCCCATCCTGGACGGCGAAAGCGGCACGCTCGAGCCTGCGCTGGGGCGTGTACAGCTCAGATATCCCGACAAAGACTTGATTCATAGTGCCCTTAGTTCCCTCTCCCCTTGTGGGAGAGGGTTAGGGTGAGGGGTCGAGTTCGCAGAACTCGTAAACGTGCACGAGGCCATGTCAGCGGCACTCACCTTCGGCTCACCTCTGCAAAGGGGGGAGGGGCTATTGCTCCTTCTCCCAGCCGGCGAGGTCTAAGCCTCGATTTTTTGCTACTTCCTTCGCTTCTTCGTAGCCTGCATGGGCGTGGCGCATCACCCCAGTACCGGGGTCGTTGGTCAGGACGCGCTCGAGGCGGTACGCGGCTTCCTCGCTGCCGTCGGCCACCGTGACCTGCCCGGCGTGCAGGCTGTAGCCCATGCCCACCCCACCGCCGTGGTGGAAGCTGACCCAGGCCGCCCCCGAGACCGCGTTCAGGGCAAAGTTCAGGATGGGCCAGTCGGCCACCGCGTCGGAGGTGTCCTTCATGGCCTCGGTCTCGCGGTAGGGCGAGGCCACCGAGCCTGCGTCCAGGTGGTCGCGGCCAATCACAATGGGGGCCTCTAACTCGCCTTTCCGCACCATCTCGTTGAACAGCAGGCCGGCCTGGTCGCGCTCTTTGTAGCCCAGCCAGCAGATGCGGGCGGGCAAGCCCTGGAACTTGAACTTCTTCACCCCCTCGCCCAGCCAGCGGTGGAGCCTTTCGTCCTCGGGAAAAAGTTTCAGGATGGCCTGGTCGGTCTTGTAGATATCTTCGGGCTTACCGGAAAGGGCCACCCAGCGAAAAGGCCCCCGCCCTTCGCAAAACTGGTCGCGGATGAAGGCCGGCACAAAGCCGGGGTAGCTGAAGGCTTCCGCGAAGCCCCCCAGTTTGGCAAAAGCCCGCAGGTTGTTGCCGTAGTCGAAGGCCACCGCGCCATTGCTCTGCATCTCCACAATGGCGCGGCAGTGGGTGGCCATGTCGTGCAGGACCCGTTCCTTGTAGCCCTGGGGGTCGCGCTGGCGCAGGAGGGCCGGGTCTTCGTCGGCTTTCAGGATGGGGATGTAGCCGTACAGGGGGTCGTGGGCGCTGGTCTGGTCGGTCACCAGCTCCGGCGTGAAGCCCCGGCGCACCATCTCCGGCAGCACCTCCGCCGTGTTGCCCAGGAGGCCAATGGAGAGGGCCTGGCCTTTGCGTCTGGCTTCCTCGGCCAGCCGGAGGGCTTCGTCCAGGGAGTCGGCCCGCAGGTCCAGGTAGCGGGTCTCCAGGCGGCGCTGGATGCGCTCCGGGTCAATCTCCACGCAGAGGGCCACCCCGCCGTTCAGCGTGACCGCCAGGGGCTGGGCCCCGCCCATGCCCCCCAGCCCGCCCGTGACCGTGATGGTGCCCTTTAGTGAGCCGCCAAAGTGCTTGCGGGCGGCGGCAAAGGTCTCGTAGGTGCCCTGCAGGATGCCCTGGGTGCCGATATAGATCCAGCTTCCGGCGGTCATCTGGCCGTACATCATCAGGCCCAGCCGGTCGAGCCGGTCAAACTCCTCCCAGGTAGCCCACTGGGGCACCAGGTTGGAGTTGGCAATAATCACGCGGGGGGCCAGAGGTTGCGTTTTGAACACACCCACCGCTCGCCCGGACTGCACCAGGAGGGTCTCGTCGTTCTCGAGCCGCTCGAGCACCGCCAGAATGCGTTGCAGGTCCTGGGGGCTGCGGGCAGCCTTGCCGCGCCCGCCGTACACCACCAGCTCCTCGGGTTTCTCGGCCACTTCGGGGTCGAGGTTGTTGAGGAGCATCCGCTTGGCGGCTTCCTGAATCCAGCCCTTGGCGGTTTTATGCGGCCCACGAGGGGCTTTGGGGATCGGGCTCATCGTTCTGTCCTCCTGTGGTTTTCAACTTCGAGCATACTCCTGGTCTATCCTGGCTGATCAAGTCCTGCTGCCTGCTTCACCGCGAGGGGCGGAGGGGGGAGGGCTGAGCTGGTTTGCCGGCCAGGGCCTACGAATACCGCCTGGGAGGGTTGTGCTTTCCTGCGCACCTGTTTACGAGAGCATAATGCTGGGGTCCTGGTTATGCAAAAGCAATGAAGCGTAAAACCAAACGCATCTGAACAGTTACCCTGGATGAGCATTCCCAACCCCCTCATCCGACGACATTCCAGACGCAGCCAATGACGTCACTCCTGCATGCCACTGGTGGGGGGTCGTCACCTTCCGCAAGGGGAGAAGGAAAGGGGGTTCTGGTGGATTTGGTACAGGGCGTATGATGCGCCCAAAAGGTGAAACCATGCTCGAATTAGATACTCACTTGAGCCTCGAGGACTTCCGCCGGATCGTGCGTGGGGGCGAGCCGGTCATATTGTCTGGCCTTGCACGAAAGCGGGTAGCAGATTGCCGCGCCTTCGTGGATGAACTGGTGCGACAAGGGGAGCCGGTCTACGGCCTCAACACCGGCTTTGGCAAGCTGGCCTCGGTGCGGATTGCCCCCCAGGACTTGCATCTGTTGCAGCGCAACCTGCTGCTCTCGCACGCCATTGGGGTGGGGGAGCCGTTCCCCGCCGAAGTGGTGCGGGGCATGCTGCTGTTGCGGGCCCAGAGCCTGGCCCTGGGCTACTCCGGAGTGCGGGTGGAGGTGGTGGAGCGGCTTTTGTGGTTTTTGAACCAGGACATCCTCCCGCTGGTGCCCTCGCAGGGTTCGGTGGGGGCCTCGGGCGACCTGGCCCCCCTGGCCCATATGTGCCTGCCGCTGATTGGCGAGGGCGAGGTGCTGCACCAGGGCCGGTTGCAGCCTGCGGGCGAGGTGCTGCGGGCCTATGGGGTGGAGGCCCTCGAGCTCCAGGCCAAAGAGGGCCTAGCCCTGATCAACGGCACCCAGGCCATGACCGCCCTGCTGGCCCTCTTGCTCCTGGACGCCGAGGTGCTGCTCAAAACCGCCGATATTGCCGTGGCCATGAGCGTGGAGGCTCTCAAGGGGAGCCACCGCCCCTTCGACGAGGCCGTGGCCCGGCTGCGCCCCCACCCCGGCATGGCCGCCACCAGCGCCAACGTCCGCAAGCTATTGCGAGATTCCGAAATCATGCGCTCACACGTAGACTGCGACAAGATTCAGGACGCCTACAGCCTGCGGGCCGCCCCCCAGGTGCACGGGGCCAGCCGCGACGCCCTTGCGCACGTGCTCGAGGTGGTACGGCGGGAGATGCAGAGCGTGACCGACAACCCCCTGGTGCTGCCCGCGGAAGGGCGCACCCTCTCGGCGGGCAACTTCCACGGCCAGCCCCTGGCCCTGGCCGCCGACTACGCCGGTATCGCCCTGGCCGAGCTGGCCAACATCGCCGAGCGGCGCATCGAGCAGATGCTCAACCCCGCCCTCTCGGGCCTGCCGGCTTTTCTGGCCGAGGGCAGCGGCCTGAACTCCGGACTGATGATCAGCCAGTACACCGCCGCCGCACTCGTGAGCGAGAACAAGGTGCTCGCGCATCCGGCCTCGGTGGATTCCATCCCCACCAGTGCCAACCAGGAAGACCACGTCTCGATGGGCACCATCGGGGCTCGCAAGGCCCGCAGCATCTTCGAGAACACCCTCTGGGTGCTGGCCATCGAGCTGGCCTCGGCGGCCCAGGCCCTCGATTTCCACGCCCCCTTGCGCCCCGGCTTAGGCGTAGAGGCGGTCTGGCGGCGCATCCGCCAGGAGATTCCCCACCTGGACCGCGACCGCTACCTGAAGCCCGAGCTGTTGCGCCTGTGCGAGCTGATTCGCACCGGGGAACTGGTCAGGGTGGCCGAGGAGGCGGTGGGTGCCCTGGAATAGCGCTATCCCTTAAACTTTAGAGGTTGTGACCGCGACGGCAACCCCCAAAACCGGCTTTTACCGAGAAAGGCTTCAGAGCCCCCGGGCCGTGCTGGCCCCCATGGCGGGCTACACCGATGCCCCCTTTCGCAGGCTGGCGCTGGAGCACGGGGCGGCCTGGACGGTGAGCGAGATGGTGCTGGCCCGGGGTTTGCTGGCCGGGGAGCGCAAATCCACCGAGCTGGGCGCACCGTATCCGGGGGAGCCCAACCTGGTGGTGCAGCTCTTTGGCGACGACCCCGAGGTGCTGTGCGAGGCTGCCGCCAAAGCCGAGGCGCTTTTTTCGCCGGTGGCGATAGACTTGAACATGGGCTGCCCGGCGCCCAAGCTGGCCGGGCGGGGTGGGGCCTGTCTGCTCCTGACCCCCGAGCGGGCCTATGCCCTGGTGCGGGCCATGCGGCAGGGGACGAGCCTCGAGGTCAGCGCCAAGATTCGCCTGGGCTGGGACGAAGACCGGAGCCTGGAGATTGCCCAGGGCCTGGAGGCCGCCGGGGTGGCCCTCCTCACCGTGCATGGCCGCACCAGCCGCCAGCGCTACGAGGGCCAGGCCAACTGGGAGGCCATCGGCCGGGTGGCGGAGGCCGTGCGGGTGCCGGTGCTGGGCTCGGGCGACGTGACCACCCCTGAGCAGTTCCACTCGCGCCTCCAGACCGGGGTGGCCGGGGTGATGATTGGCCGGGGAGCGGTGGGCAACCCCTGGATTTTTCGCCAAATTGCCTCCGGGGCGCCGGCCCCGTCCCTCCCGGAACGCATACAGACCGCGCTGCGCCACGCCGAGCTAAATGTGCAGTGGTACGGCGAGTTTCACGGCCTCCGCCAGCTTCGCAAGGTGCTCTACCGGTACTTCCCGGCTAACCCGGAGCTGCACCCGCTGCTCAAGCAGGTGTCTACCCTGAAAGAACTGAAGCAAGCCCTGCTCAGCGCAGGATGCCCTGTAGCACCTGTGCCACCGAGCGGTCCAGGATACCCGGAATGCGGGCGCTGAGCCCCAAATCCACGCTCACGCCGCCCACGCCCGGCAGGCCCGAGAGCGCAAGCCGCAGCTCGCCCCGGTTGCGTCCGTTGGGGCCTAAGCCCAGGTTGAAAGCACTCTCGGCCACGCTGCGCCCGCCGATCAGAACGCGCAGGGGGCCTTCCAGGGTGAAGCCGATGGGGTTGGGGTTCTCCACCTCCAGTACCAGCCGGATGGCCAGCCCATCCAGGCGAATCTCGGCCAGCCGAATGGTCGGGAGCTGGAAGGCAAACTGAATACGCACATCGCGGTCTACCAGGGTCACGGGCCCAATCGGTACCACCGCCGGGCCCAGTTGAACCCGCAGCTCACCCAACAAACGGAAGCGGGTGTTCTGCCCACTCACCAGGCTGGCCAGTGCCCGCGTACCCTCCACAATGGGCACCACCAGCCGGGTGCTGGTGTCGCGGCTGGCCCCCGAGGGGATTTCCAGGGCAGGCAGGGTCAGGCGAAACTGCGAACCGCCCAACTCTGCCGTTACGGTGCTGTCCAGCAAGGGCAGGGTGAAGCCGTTGGGGTTGGTCAGACGCAGGCGCACGTCGAACTCGCCCCGTCCGCTGAAAGGGTCAATCGAGACCAGACTGAACTGCAAAAGCTCTACCTGCGGCGCCTGGGGCCGCACGGCCTGCGGTACGCAAGCCCCGAGTATCAAGGCCAGACCCCACAATGCCCATCCTGAAACACGTTTCATGGTTGCCTCCACCCCGAGCTTACCGGATGCCGGTTCTTGAAGTTGGGTTATTTCCTTTAGAACCTCTTAACCCACCGTCCAGCCCCTGGCCCTGAACTCTTCCAGGAGGGGCTTGAAGGCAGGCCAGACCGGGCTTTCGCTGGGGTAGGGAGGACGGGGGTAGCCCCCAGGCAGACCCAGATGGCGCAGGGCCTGCTTTAGCAACACAAAGCCACCCTGGGCCAGCACCCGGCCAAAGGGTTCTACCTCGGCTTGCAGGGCCTGGGCCTCGGCGACCCTACCGGCCTGCCAGAGGCTGAGCATCTCTTTGTAGGGTTTGGGGGCCAGGTTGGATACCGCCAGAATGCCCCCCTTGGCGCCGAGCCCCAAGGCCCCCAGGAAGGTGGGGGCATGGCCGGTGTAAAGCTCGAGCGCCAGTTTTTGCGAAGTGTAGAAGGCCATGCGGGCCAGTTCCCCGCTCGAGTCCTTGAGGCCCCCAATGTTGGGGTGCTTGGCCAGCTCGGCCACTACTGGCAGGGGCATCTGGGCTTTGGTATTGGCGGGCACATGGTAGAGCCAGACCTCGGCTTTACCCATATCGGCAATGCCCCCGAAGTAGCGCAACAGTCCATCGTTGCCCAGATTGGCCTCGTAGTAGCGGGGGGGTGTGACCAGCACCCTAGCGCCCAGGCTCTCGGCTTCGCTCAGGGCTATGGCCGCCTGGGCCAGGGTTTCTTCCATCAGGCCCACCATCGCGGGCTTCCGGGGGGTCTGGATCGCCAGGCCCGCAGCCCGCTCCTCGCGGGTCAGGTGGACGCCTTCGCCGTTGGAACCGTAAAACAGCAGCCCATCCACATGGGGTTCGATGGCCTGGGCAAGGTCGCGGAAGGCTTCTGCATCGAGGTGGCCGTTCTGGTCGAAGGGGGTGGGGAGGGGAGGGATGATCATAGTCAGCTTTTTCCTTGTGACAAAACCAGGTGATTCTATCGCATCGCGGGTCTAGAGCGCCAAGTGTCGAGGGCCAAGAGAGTAGGGTTGGGGTGATTAGGTTTGGCGCGGTTTCACCCCTTTCTAGCAGGGGTGGGCCGGAATCCATGGAACGGTGAGGTAGGGAACGGGGGTTAGGGGGTAGGGAACAGGCATCTGAAAGCCGCAACCTACCTCCTTCCACCCACTCCCACCTTGTGTAACGCAGAAAGTTTGGTACACGACTAAAGCTGATATTACTGAGAACGGCTGCGGCAGCGGCACAAGGGTCATCGAATCTAACAACCAAACCACCTGTCATTCCGAGGAGGCGTTCGCCGACGAGGAAGCACAGGGCTAGTGAATGTTGGGGAAGGTGGCGTATCGGATTCCTCGCTGTGCTCGGAATGACACTTGTGACCGGGTTTTCGTGCCTTTCGCTTCACCGTCCTGATTGAAAGTAGCCGCTTTAGATCCGTAGCGCTGTTTCGGATAGCCTCACCTGATTCCTCGGTAAACCAGCAAAAACCACAGCAACAGATGGAACCCCAGGGCCACACCCGTAAGAACAATTCCCCAGGGGTTTCCCAGACGCCACAGCCAGAGGCCGCCGGCAATGGCCAGCAAGACCATCAGGCCCCAGCCCTGGCTGTAGGTGGGACTTCCAGGGAAAAACAGTTGTACCCCCCGCCGCCAGGCCAGGTAGCCGTCCACGCCCTGGGGCCGGGGAAGGAAGAAACACAGTAAGTGATAGAGGGTGAACAGCAGAATTGCAATGGCAACGACCCAGGCCCACAGTGGACTGGGCCAGATGGGAAGGTCGCGCCAGACTGCCAGAAAGTCGGTACCCAGGCCCTGCAACCCGCTCAAGCCTACCGTTGCGGCGATGATTCGGGGGGTCGGCACAGCCTCGCGCACCACCCCGGCATCGCGGTAAACCGCCGTCCAGAAGTCGCCGCCGAGGCCCAGCGTTTCCCGCACGGCTGCCGAGGACGGAGCCCTACGGTAAGCCTCTGCCAGGGCCTCGGGCGTGCCGCGCCCCAGCAAGACATACGTCCAGGGTGGGGCGGCTGCATAGAGCCGCGCTGCCTCGCTGGGGTTTTCTTTGGCCAGCGCATACGCCAACAGACCCTGTAGCGGCGCGGTGTTGGCGAAGCTACGCAGGGTTTCCTGGGCGGCACTCGAGCGCAGGGTACCGCGGGTCAGGCTATCCTGGGCGACTAGCGCCTCGGAGCGGGCCATCAGGCCCCAACCCAGCAAGGCCAGCGCAGCCAGCAAAAACAAAAAGAGCAGCAGGGTGCGTTCACCCACAGAGGTATAGGCCAGCACGCTGTGGCGCAGGCGCAGGAGGGGGTGGCTGAGCCAGCCCGCCAGCCAGCCGCCACTGGGGCGCACCCCACGCAGCTGGGCGGGCAGATACATCAGGGTCAGGTACAGCAGCATCAGGCCATACAGCCCCAGCAAGACCCAGGTAGCCGCAGCCATATTGGCCGAGGTGAGGGGGTTTTGCCAGCCTGCTACCTGGCGCAAGGCCTCGCGGTAGCGCTGCCCCAGGTCGGGGCGGCCCTGGGCCTCGAGCCAGCCCACCTGCTCCCACAGCAGGGCCTTGGCGCCGGGCACCTGGGGCAGGTACTTCAAAAAAAACTCCGACCAGACCAGGCTTTGCTCGAGCCCCTGGCTTCGTGCGACCCGTATCTGCATCAGCCAGGGCTGGAGCCACTGCATCACCCCCGGGCCCCAGGCCAGCTCGGGGCGGTGGCTGCGTTGCAGCAAGTCCTGCCCCACGGCCTCGAGGTCGGCGGGGCCGATGCTTCCTACCTCGCGGCTAAAGTAATACCAGTAGGGCCGGCTGGTGGCGGGGCTCTGGTCGAGTTCGCGGGCCCCCGCAGCGCTCAGGGTCTCGTGGTACTCCCGAATGACCGCCAGGTTTTCCCACCTGCCCTCGAAGGGCTTGCCCGCAAAAGCGCTCAGGCCCAGCCGCCGCCCATCCTCGAGCAGCACGGTTAGCTCGGCATCGGCGTCCAGGGCCCGAACATCCCCCGGCGGGTAGTGCTGGGCTACTACTTTGGGGTTTTGCAGGTCGATTTCCAGCACCAGGGGCCCCCGGGCAATAAAAGCGCGTTGCCCCAGCAGCTTGGGGCCGATCCACTCCCCCTTGAGCGGTAGCTTCCAGTTGCCCAGCACCAGCCCTTCGGGCCCCAGGGTGGGTGGGGCTACCTCGGGCCGGGTGGGGGCAGGATATGGTCGTGGGCGGTGACGGCACCGGTCGCAGGT
>FWPV01001986.1_pt1 | contig 27860 bp, 21 predicted proteins | sample 2228371 | NCBI WGS metagenome assembly FWPV01 (sample SAMEA103939776, study PRJEB20133) | metagenome
CTGCACCACCAACTGCCTGGCTCCGGCGGCCAAAGTGGTGCACGACGCGCTCAAAATTAAGCGCGGCTTCATGACCACCGTGCACGCCTACACCAATGACCAGAAAATTTTGGACCTGCCGCATAGCGATCTGCGCCGTGCTCGCGCCGCCGCCATGAGCATCATTCCCACCACCACTGGCGCGGCCAAAGCCGTAGCGCTGGTTATCCCCGACCTCAAAGGTAAATTCGATGGTTATGCTTTGCGCGTGCCCACCAGCACCGTCTCGGTGGTAGATTTCACTGCCGAAGTAGAAGTAGAAACCACCACCGAAGAACTGCGCCAACTCTTCCGCGATGCCGCCCAACAGCCGCGCTTCAAGGGTATTTTGCAGGCGGTGGATGAACCCCTGGTGAGCATTGACTACAAGGGCGATCCACACTCGTCCAGCGTAGACCTGCCCTTTACCATGGTCTTGGGCAAGGAGAAGAGCAACTTCATCAAAGTCGTTACCTGGTACGACAATGAATGGGGTTACTCCTGCCGCACCGCCGACCTGGCCGCGTTGATGGCAAAGAGCCTGTAAAACGAAAACGCAAACAAGTAGACAAGGGAACATGTACGTTTGTGCCTGTTTACCTGTCTACTTGTTTTCAAATAGGAGCACGTGATGAATAAGAAAACCGTAAAAGATATTGACCTGAAGGGCAAGCGCGTGTTCATCCGCGTAGACTTCAACGTGCCCATGGCAGATGGCAAAGTGACCGATGATAAGCGCATTCGCGCCGCCCTGCCCACCATCCAATATGTGCTGGATCAGGGCGCGGCAGTCATTCTGGCCAGCCACCTGGGGCGCCCCAAGGGCGGCCCAGACCCCGAATTCAGCCTGAAGCCCGCAGCCGAGGCCCTTGCAGCCCTGTTGGGCAAGCCTGTTCAGATGGCTCCAGACTGCGTCGGACCAGAAGTAGAAGCCATGGCCAAAGCCCTGCAGCCCGGCGACGTGCTGATGCTGGAGAATACCCGCTTCCACAAAGGCGAAGAGAAAAACGACCTGGAACTGGCCAAACAAATGGCCGCCCTGGCCGACGTGTACGTCAACGACGCTTTTGGCTCGGCCCACCGCGCCCACGCTTCTACCGAAGGCATTGCCCGCTTTTTGCCTGCCGTCTCTGGCTTTTTGATGGAACAGGAACTGGAATACCTGGGGCGCGCTGTCGCCAACCCGGAGCATCCCTACATCGCCATTTTAGGCGGCGCTAAAATTAGCGACAAAATTCTGGTGGTCGAAACCCTGGCCGCCAAATGCGACAAACTCATCATCGGCGGCGGCATGGCCAACACCTTCCTGGCGGCCAAAGGCTTCAATATGCAAGACAGCCTGGTGGAAACCGAAGCGCTCGAAACGGCCAAAGCCCTGCTCGAAAAACTGGGCGACAAACTGGTCCTGCCCGTAGATGCCGTCGTCGCCGACCGCTTCGACGCCGAAGCAAACAGCCAGGTGGTGGATGTCGACTCCATCCCCGCCGGGTGGCGCATGTTGGATGTGGGCCCCAAAACCCTCGACCTGTACAGGCAAACCCTCAACGGCGCCAAACTGATTGTCTGGAATGGCCCGGTGGGCGTGTTTGAATTCCCCAAATTTGCCGAAGGCACATTTGCCCTGGCCCGCATGCTGGCCGAAAGCGGCGCTACCACCGTCATTGGCGGCGGCGACAGCGCCAGCGCCGTGAAGAAAGCCGGGGTAGCCAAACAGATGACGCACGTTTCAACCGGCGGCGGCGCCAGCCTGGAATTTTTGGAAGGCAAAGAACTGCGCGGCGTTGCCGCGCTCAACGACAAGTAGGCTTTGAGCGATACGATGTCTTTCCGACTGGTCTGGTACAATCAGACCAGTCGGATTTTTTAGCAACCGAGGAGACCCTATGCGTAAACCGCTTGTGGCAGGCAACTGGAAAATGAACAAAACGGTCGAAGAAGCCCGCGCGCTTATCTTCGACATGAGCCTTAAACTACGTAAAATCACAGGGGTAGATAAGGTAATTTGCCCACCGTTTACCGCCCTGGTGGCAGGACATTCACTGCTCACCGGCACAGGGATTGGCCTGGGCGCACAAAACATGCACTGGGAAGATAAAGGCGCGTTTACCGGCGAAATTGCCCCCGGCATGGTAAAGGAATTTTGCCAGTATGTCATCATTGGGCATTCCGAGCGCCGCACATACTTTGGCGAAACCGACGAGACGGTCAACAAGAAAGTGCTTGCTGCCCAAAAACACGGGCTGACCCCCATTGTCTGCGTGGGTGAAACCCTGGAAGAAAACGAAACCGGCCGCACAGCCGAAGTTGTGCGCCGCCAGGTATTGGAAGGACTGAAAGGGCTGGATGCCGCCTTTGTGCCGCAGGTGGTAATTGCCTACGAACCAGTCTGGGCAATTGGCACCGGGCGCGCCTCCTCTGGCGAGCATGCCAACGCCGTGCACCGCGACATCATTCGCCCGGCGTTTGCCGCGCTCTATGGCGAGGCGGCGGCCCAGGGCGTGCGCATCCTGTATGGTGGCTCGGTCACCAGCGCCAATGCGGCCGAGTTCTTTGCCCAGCCCGATATTGACGGGGCGCTGGTGGGCGGGGCCAGCCTGAAAATCGAAGAATTTATCCCAATCACCCAGGCGGCCGCCGGGTAAGCAGCCCAGGTTTCAACCTATCCGCAGGGAAGCAGTCCTTCCCTGCGGTTTTGCGCTATGGCTGTATCGCTGTTCACCACCTTCGATGGATTGATCTGGCTGGCGCTGATGCTGCTGCCGTTGTACTTTTTACAGCGCATGTTGCATCGCGCCATGCAGTCCATTTTGCTCATCCTCACCCGGCACGAAGGCGTCACCCAGGCGCTTTTTGCGCTCATTTTCTTTCCGGGCGTCTTGCTGCACGAAGCCAGCCACTTTTTGATGGCGCGCTTGTTGGGGGTGCGTACCGGGCGCTTTTCCCTGCTGCCGCGCGCTTTGCCCAATGGCAGGCTGCGCCTGGGCTATGTCGAAACCGCACCTACCGACGTGCTGCGCGATTCACTCATTGGCGCAGCCCCGCTTGTAGCGGGCGGCTTGTTTGTGGCTTTTGCGGCCACTGGCCCGCTGCAGTTGCTGCCACTGTGGGATGTGTTGCGCGCCGGGCGGTGGCCGCTGGTGTGGCTGGGGCTTTCCATGTTGCCATCGCTGCCCGATTTCTGGCTGTGGTTTTACCTCACCTTTGCAGTCAGCAGCACCATGCTGCCCTCCGAATCTGACCGGCATGCCTGGCTGCCGCTTGGGCTTTGGATAGCCGTGCTGCTGGCGCTGGCGCTTGTTTCGGGTATGGGGCCATGGATGCTGGAAAACCTGGCCCCACCGCTGAATGACTTTCTGCGCGGGGTGGCGCTTTTGTTCGGCTTAAGCGCTGCCGTACACGCCGTGCTGACGCTGCCGGTCATGGCGCTCTACCGTGCCCTGGTGCGCCTTACCGGCCTGGATGTAACCTGAAAAAAAGGCTGCCCCTTCGCGGCGCAGCCTTTTTGTTTCCACTTTTACCCCGTGCCAAACTGGCGGTCGCCTGCGTCGCCCAGGCCAGGGACGATGTAGCCTTTCTCGTTCAGGTGGTCGTCAATTGCGGCCAGGTAGATGTCCACGTCGGGGTGGGCGTCTTGCATGGCTTTGATTCCCTCTGGCGCGCCGATGAGCCCCACAAACTTGATTTTCTTCACCCCCCAGCGTTTCAGCACATCCACCGTTGCTGTTGCCGAGCCGCCCGTGGCCAGCATGGGGTCGAGGATCAGGCACACCGAAACAGTCGGTTCGATGGGCAGTTTGTTGTAGTATTCCACCGGTTTCAGGGTGTGCTCATCGCGGTATAGCCCAATGTGCCATACTTCGGCGCTGGGCATCAGTCCCCACACGCCTTCCACCATGCCCAGTCCGGCGCGCAAAATGGGCACCAGCCCAATTTTCTCTTTCAACTCCGCGCCGGTCATTTTGGCCAGCGGCGTTTCAATTTCCCGCGGGGTAATTGCCAGGTCTTGCGTGGCTTCATAAGCCAGCAGGGCGGCAATTTCGCGCACCAGCTCGCGGAATTTTTTAGGGTCGGTGTTTTTATCGCGCAGGCGGCTCAGTTTGTGGGCCACCAGCGGGTGGCTGGATGCATAGACTTTCGACATAGCATTCTCCTCAAAAAAGTTACTTTATTATAGTCTTAAGGTGATATTTGTCGGGTGACTTGATGGCGGGCATTCATTAAACTTGGGCACAGAGGTCTTATTTTTATGCGTCTAACCGGTTTACATATCCTTCTTACTTACCGCTGCATTCTGACGTGTGATCACTGCTTTGTGTGGGGCGGGCCAACCCAAACCGCCACCCTTACCGTCGAACAGGTGCGCCTCATTTTACGTCAGGCGTATGACCTGGGCACGGTCGAATGGATTTATTTTGAAGGCGGCGAGCCGTTTTTATATTACCCGGTGCTGGTGCGGGCGGTGCAACTGGCCACCAGCATGGGCTTCAGGGTGGGGTTGGTGACCAATGCGTTTTGGGCCAGTTCGGTAGAAGATGCCCTTACCTGGCTGCGCCCATTTGCCGAGATGGTGGAAGATTTATCCATTAGCAGCGATAATTTCCACGCCAACGCGCCCCACGCCAAACACGCCCTGACCGCTGCCCGGCAACTGAACATCCGCGCCCAGGTGTTGCGAGTCATCCTACCCGCAGCCGAAAACGCCGACCAATCGGCCGCCGACCCGGCTGAAACGTCCACCCCGCTCATGTTCCGGGGGCGCGCAGCCGCAACCCTGGCGCATACTGCCCCGCGTCAGCCTGCTGCCCGCTTTGACCGCTGCGAAAACGAAGACCTGCGCAACCCCGGCCGCGTGCATGTAGACCCCCTGGGCTATGTACACATTTGCCAGGGCATGACCATGGGCAACCTGTTTCAAATTCCGCTCAAAGAAATGATTGGCATGTACGTCCCCGAACGGCATCCCATTGTGGGCCCCCTGCTCAAAGGCGGGCCGCTAGCGCTGGCCAGGGTATATAACGCGCCCATCGCCGATGAATATGCCGATGCCTGCCACATGTGCTACGAAGTGCGTCAGGCGCTGCGCAGCGATTTTCCAGAAATCCTTGCGCCAGACGAAATGTACGGGGCGTGACGGTACGCGTGCAAGCAAAAACTGCGGTCAACCCGCAGTTTTTCTGTTAAACTAACCAGGATTAACCTGAATTCGGGATAAACCTTTTGAACCGTCCCGAAGGCTTTGTACGGGCAACTTCACGGGTCGAAATCAGCCTTCGGGACGCCTATCCCGAAGATTAAATTCACGCAGGAGGCATTCTATGGAATATCGTCAGTTAGGCAAGTCGGGCGTGCGCGTTTCGGTCATTGGGTTGGGGACCAATCGCTTTGGGTCAGATGCTGTTTCTCAGGCAGATGTGAACAGCATGATAGATGCCGCCCTCGACCTGGGCATCAATTTCATTGACACGGCCGATGTCTATACCGGTGGACAGTCCGAGATAACCCTGGGCAACGCGCTTAAGGGACGCTGGCACAAGGTGGTGCTGGCAACCAAAGTCTTTTTTGCGCAGGGCGACGGCCCCAATGACCGCGGCGCGTCGCGCTATCACATCATGAACGGTGTGGAGGCCAGCCTGCGCCGCCTGCAAAGCGATCACATTGACCTGTATTACCTGCACCGCTGGGATGCCGAGACGCCCATAGAGGAGAGTTTGCGCGCCCTGGATGACCTGATTCGCATGGGCAAGGTGCGCTACATTGGCGCATCCAATTATGCGGCCTGGCAACTGGCCAAAGCCAACCTGCTGGCCGAGGTGCGCGGCTGGACGGCCTTTGCAGCCTTGCAGTCGCACTATCACCTGCTGGAGCGCGGCGTAGAGCAGGAGGTGATTCCCTACTGCGCGGCGCACGGCGTCGGGTTTGTGCCCTACTTTCCGCTGGCGGGCGGTTTTCTCACGGGCAAATATCGCCGTGGGCAGCCCGCCCCCCAGGGCTCGCGCGGCGAAAGCAGCGCCTATGTGCAGGGTTATATGACCGACGCCAACTACGATAAAGTGGAAAAACTGGAAGCCTGGGCGCAGGCGCGTGACCGCACACTGACCGACCTGGCCGAAGCCTGGCTGCTGGCCCAACCGGCCGTCTGCTCGGTTATCTCTGGCGCAACGCGGGTGGAGCATATCCAGGTCAACGCGCAGGCCGCAGCGTGGCACTTAAGTGCGGATGAAGTGACAGAAGTGAACCAGATTTTGTCCGCGTGACAAGCCGCTCCCTGAAGGCTTAGCCTTCAGGGAGCGATTTTTTTTGTGGTGGCTCAATCGCTAAACACGACGCTAACGATCTCATGCCCGCTGGCCGTGAACTTGACCGTGCCATCGGCGGCGGGTTTGAGCGCCGAAAGCCGTTCTTCGGCCAGGTTGACCCGCTCGGTGGTTTTGAAGGCCCGCCAGGGGCGCAGCGTGACCTCCAGCGGGCGCGAATCGAGGTTGTAGCCGCGCACCAGCACGCCGCGCCCGTCTTCGGTGGCTTTGATGGCGCTGGTCACAAAAGCGGCCGGCATGCCGCTGAAAAATGCGCCCCTGGCAGGCAGCGCGCCGGGGTGCAGGTCTGCGCTGATGGCCCGCATGGGGGTCTCGAAGGCGTAGGCGTGCTGGCAGACATTCAGGTAACCGCCCAGGTGCGGGATGATGGCGTAGTGAAAGGTCCAGCGCCCGTGCATTTGGGCTTCGGGGGTTTCCAGCCCAGGCCCGGCGTGACCCTTGCGGGCGCTGAAGTCGTCGCGCGAGAGCCAGCCCACGCTGCGCAGCAGGGTGAGGGCAATTTCGGTTTTTCCGGCCGGGTTGGTGAACACTTCTACTTCTGGCAGGCCGCGGTTGGCAATCATCAGTCCCAGCACGCCGTCGCTTACATCCACAAAGGCGCGCTGCGGGGCTTCGGGGCGGGGTTCTTCGACCCAACGGTCATCGAAGACGGGTACACCTACTGGACGGTTGACTACCTCGAAGTGGCCGTCGAAATCGGCGCGCTGCACGTTGAACGGGGTGGGGAAGTGCACCCGCAGGCGGTGGTCGCTGGCGGGGTTGTCCACGCTGGTTTCCACGTCTACGCGCGGTACGCCAGAGGTGAGCGAGACGCGGCTGACGATGCTGAGGGTGACGGTGGTCTCGCCGCGCGCGGCGCGGTCGGGGCGCAGGGCGGCTGGGGTTTCCAGTTCAAAGGTTAGTTCCAGGGTGGGGCGCACAGGGCGGCGGAAGACTTTGAGGCTGGTGAGCCGCCCGGTGACCAGGGTATCGGCGGCGGGTGGGCAGTAGTTGTATTCGTCGCCGCAGTCGCCGCCATCTACAAACACGTTCAGGTTGCGGTAGACGGCCAGGTTCAGGCGGTCGCGCACGGTCAGGGCGCCGGTTTTTTCGTCGGCTTCTACAATCAAAAATTCATTTTCGATTCGGAAAGGCGGCTTCAGTTCGTCGCCAGGGGCCAGGCGGGCCAGCAGGTTTTGCCCCAGCGGGGTTTGCGCCAGGCGCATGGCCAGCGGAATGAGCGGGCGGGTGATGGGGTTGATGGACGTTGGGGCGGGGTCGGTTGGGCTCTCGGCGAGCGCGTTTTTTGCCCGCACCCAAAACGTGCGCCAGCCGTGGGCAGGGATGTTGGGCGCGCTGAACAGGACGCTAGCCAAAGCGCCGGTAAACGCCTGCACATGGAAGTGTGTGATGGCGGGGTCTTCCAGCATCGCGTTGATTGTGTGCATAGCCGCGCGCCATTCGTCCAGGTTGGGGTTGCCCTGTTCGTCCAGCGTGGCGCGGATTTCGGCGGTGGGCGCGCCGGAGGTGATGCGGATGCGTTTGATGACCATGCCTGCCACGCGCCCATCGTGGATGGCGCCAAACGCTTCGAACAGGGCTTGTTTTTCGAGCGTGATGTTGACCAGTTCGCGCCGCCCGGTGCCGGTGACCTGGTGCGGCAGCACGCTGAGGGTTTCATCCACAATCTCAAAATCGGCGATGTCGTCGGGCAGCCCTAATTCGACCGTGACGCCGTCGGTGCGGGGCTGCGAGGTGGGGTTGAATACCAGCAGGGCGTTGAGGAAGCCGCCGACCGGCGGTTGGGTATGAATGGCGGCGCTGAGGGCGGCCAGGCTTTGGCGGGTGATTTCTTCGCCAATCTGGTCCACCTGGTCGAAGCGCGGGCGCATTTCGGTGTGCACCTGGTCAATGGAGCAGCCGCAGATTGAGTCGTGCGGGTGATTTTCCATAAGCAGACGCCAGGCCTGGCGCACGAGCGGAGCCGGGTTGACAATGCGGCCGGGGACAGCCAGGGCGTGGTCGCGGCTGATTTGTTCGGCCAGGGCGCTGAAGGGTTCGGCCCATTTTTCCAGCAGGGTTTGGCTGGCGTGGTTGCGCTGTTTGATCCACATGCGGGTGGAAAGCACGCCTGGCAGCAGGTGCGACCGTTTGGATGAGCGCAGTTCGCCTTCTACAACCGGCAGGGCGGTGTTTTCGGCTTTGAACTTTTTTTGAATGGCGCGCAGGTAGGCTCGCAGGGTGCTGTGAACGACCCTGTAGGCTTTCAATGCGCGGTTGGCATGGGCGATGGCCGCAGAGGTGGCGGGGGAGGGCGTCATGTGGTCGGTACCGAACATGATGAGCAGGTCGTCGGCAAAGGAGAGCGGGGCGAGCGAATCGCCCTGTTGTGCGAGGATTTGGGTAAAGCGGGCCGGGTCATTGGCGGGCAGGGACGCGCCGTTGCTGTAACTATCGCGCAGGTAAAGCATGAGCACTTGCGAGCCGTCGGGGGCTTGCCACCAAAATTCGGGCGGCTGGTCGTCCAGTCCGCGCCACAGGCAGGCAGCCGGAATGCCAAACCCGCGCAGGATTTGCGGCATTTGCCCGATGTGCCCAAACGAATCGGGCATGTAGCCAATCATCATTTTGGGGCCAAATTTGCGGGTTGTCCGGTCGCCTTCCAGCAGGTTGCGGATGTGCGCCTCTGGGCTGACCAGGAACATATCGGGCAGGATGTGCCAGGGGCCAATTACCAGCCGTCCTTTTTGAACATGCTCGCGGAGGGTTTCGTATTTTTCCGGGCGCATGTGCAGGTAGTCATCCAGCACAATCGTCTGGCCGTCGAGCATAAAGTGTTTGAAGTTTTTGTCTTTTTCCAGAATGTCGAGCAGTCCATCTACCAGATTAACCAGTTTGAGGCGGAATTGTTGAAAGGTGAGATACCATTCGCGGTCCCAATGGGTGTGCGAAATGACGTGCAGGGTATGAGGCATGTCCGCTCCTAGGCGAGTTGGGATAGGATGTCTTGCCAGTAACTAAATAATAGCAGATGTCCTTCGTTTTCGAGCAGCGTTGCGCGGCAAGTTCGGATTTTGCTGGCGATGGTGCGGCCCATTTGTGGGGTGGCGTCCACATCCTGCAGCCCGTGCCAGAGGAAAACGGGAACGCGAATATCCTCCAGCCGGAAGCCCCACGGTCGCGTATGCAGGCGGCCCTCCCAAGCGTGGCCGAGCATACCCTGACGGAAGGCCTCGTGAACGCTCTCCCGGCATAAGGCCAGCACGCCAGGCTGGCGCAGCACGGCCAGGTCGGCGGTTTCGCCCCCATCCCCATCCTCTCTCCCTGAAATGGGCGAGAGGGGCGGGTCGGGGAAGAGCAGTTCGGGGTGCTGCGCGGCTTTGCCGTAAAAGGCTTGCATGGCCAGCCGCCAAAGCGGGAAAGGCATCCAGCGCCCGACCTGCAGCCCCATTTTGTTGGCGGGTTGCATGCCCGCGAAAATGCCGGGCGCATCCACCGGCCCCAGGCTGCTGAGCAAGGCCGCGCCCCTCACGCGCTCTGGCAGTGCCCAGGCGCACACGGCCGCGTACGGTCCGCCGCCGGAGTGGCCCGCCACGGCGAAACGGTCGATGCCCAGGTGGTCGGCTAACGCGGCCACATCGCGCGGCCAGTCGATGAAGGCGCGCCCCGGCTGGAAGGTGGACAGCCCATACCCCGGCCGGTCCATGGTAATGAGCCGCACGCCCATCTGCGCGGTGACCTCATCCGGTGGGCGGAACAGGCGCGAGCCGGGGATGCCGTGAAAGAAGAACAGCGGCCAGCCGCCGGGGTCGCCATATTCGGCGTAGGCCAGGGTGCGTGAATCGGGCAGGGTGATCTGCATGGATTTTTACAACTTCACCCGCTCATCGGTCAGGGCGCGGGCTTCTGCCATGGCCGCCGGGCGAATGCGGATGGGAAAGCGCCCATGCACGGGCGAAAACCGCGCGCCCCATGCGGTGGCATGGTAAAAGATGGATACCAGCGGCCGCGTAAATCCGGCCAGCGCCACTGCCTGCCCGAATTCGGCCAGGGTGTCATCATCCCAGCCGCCAAACAGCCCGTAAAGGAACATAAACAGCGGAAAACTGGGCAGGATGCCGATGAAGAAGATGAGGATGCTGGTGATTTCATCGTTGCGCCATAGCAGCCCGTTGAGCGCATTCAGAATAAAGAAGTGCGCCGCTGCCGCCAGAACCGGCGCTGCCAGCGATTGCCAGAAATAGTATTTTTGCGGGTAGCATACCCGATTGTTGATGAAGTACGCCGCAAGCCCTTTGCTGCCCAGCCCAATGAAGTAGGCCACAATCAGCCCAATTACCTGCAGGCGCGCCAGCAGCACCCAGGCAATGGCCACCCGCACCACCTGTTCGCTGAACACCAGCAGCGATTTGAGATACGGGCGGTTGGACCCCAAATGCACCTGGTCGCCCACCCACGACGGGAACTGGATAGCCCCCCACAAAGCCAGCGGCAGAATATACACAGCGGCCCGCTCAAACTCGGGGCCGGTAGAGCCAAGAATGAATTTTGGCCCCACCGCCAGCAGCACCGCGCCCAAAAAGGCGCTCATTGTGCCGCCCCATTTGTACATCATCACGCTGTAATATTGCGCCAGCAGCCGCTTACCGCTCGATACCGCCTCCGAGACGGCCGCCATCGTCCCATCGAACAGGATGGCCACAATGTTGAAAGCAAAGACGAAATTTTGGGCCATAATCCAGTTGCCCCAAATTTCGGCATAATTCACCAGCCGGGTTTGGGTAATGGCAATTTCAGCCGCTTGCCCGGCTGCCCAGGCCATCGAACCGAGCATCTCGAACACCCCAAAGCGGAACGCAGCCTTGATGGTATCCCAATCAAAATGCGCCATGAAGATAATCACCGCGTTGTACCCCAGCCGCCGGTACAGGAACAACCCCAGCAGCAGCACCAAAAACTCCGAAACGTAAGCCGCAATGCCCATGCCAATTACGCCGCCGTTGGGCCCGCCAAAAACCGGGTTGGCCGCGCCCCAGCGGAACATGAGGGTCACAATGACCGGCTGCACTGCCAGCGGGAACATCGTCCAGGCCAGGTCGAGCAGGCGCGAATAGTCCTGGCGCTGCAGGCCGGTCAGCGCGTGCCGAAAGACCTGGAAAAACCCCGGCACCTGGATCAGCGCATGCACAATCACGCTCCAGGTGTAAATGGCAAACGCCGACTGCGGCGCATAGGTGGCCGTCAGCGCAATCACCAGCGCCACCTGCACCGCGCCCGAAATCGCCTGCCACCAGACAAACAGCTGCCCAAACAAAATGCCCCGGCGCGGGTCGTGCACGCGGTACTGGCTCATATACTTGATGAACGCAATGGACGTGCCCATGTCGAAGAACGTCCACATCAGGTTGAAGAATTGCGTCACGCGCCCCCACACCCCCAGCGCCTGCGCCGAGGGCAAAATGTACGTGGGCAAAACCAGGTTTTGGTAAATGATCAGGGGGATGAAGAGGACGATGCCCAGGCTGAGCGCCACCAAAAAGCCGCTGAGGGGGCGATGAAAGCCCACCTCCTCCCAGGCGGTCTGACCCTCACGCACCTCAAACTGGTCGCGGTTGGCGACGAGCGAATCCAGCGCCTGGGGGTGCGCCAGGCTGTAGCGCCGCACCGCGATGAAAATCCCCACCGTGATGGCCACCAGCCCCAGCACCGCGCCCACAATCACGTTGCGCTCCCGGTCGTGCGGCACCGGCGAGTAGGGATAATCGGCAAAACTGAGCGGCTGCCCGCCCCCGGCCCGCAGGGTGGCATGGGAGCTACAGTAATTGAAGTAGGCCCATTCCTGAATTTGCGGGTTGAACCCGTCCAGGTAGGCGTTGACCACAAACACCCGCGCCCTGGCCTGCCATACAACCCAATCGCCGGTTTCGTAGGCTACCACCAGCGGCTGCACCGACGAGACTGGCGTGACCATGCTGGCCCGCTCGCGCACCTGCGGCGCGCTGTTCCAAACGATTTGTGTAACGAGCGGGTCGTCCACTGCCAGCGCGGTCAGCGCCACAGCATCCTCGGCGCGGGTCAGTTCGAGCGGCACACCCAGCAGGGTGGCGGCCTGCTCCGCGCCCAGGTCGGGACCCAGGATGAGCAGCAAGCCCACGTTTTCTTCGCGCAGCCGCCGCGTGATGGTTTCATCGGGCGGGATGACGCCGTTCAGCACGAAAACCTCTGCCAGGGCGGGGTCATCGGTAAACGGGAAACCGGCCAGGCGCAGGGCGGTCAGCACGCCGCCTTCGCCGCCGCGGTAAAATACCACGGGCAGGCCGCCTGCGCGGGTTGGGGTGGGCAGCGCCAGGCAGGTGAGCGCGACAAATAGGAGCAGGATTAGTTTTCGCATGGGACGCCTCGGAATGTGGTTTGGGCGAGGAGATCGGTATCCGCCTTGTTGTTGCAGCAACAGGATGAAAGCCGCGAAGGATGCGCAGCTTATGATGCACACTGCCACCAAAAGGATAAGGCAGCCCGGCACGATGCGCCTCAGAGCGGACCACCAGGCATAGGTGTTGAGCGCGCCCGCGGCAATCGGCTGGGCCTTGCGCAGCACATCCGCCACTTGTTCCTGATCTATCTTTGGCGGCGCGGGGCGTGGGTTGTACTCGGCTTCCAGGGCGTTCACAGCATCTTTCGCCTCCTTCAGCCCCACGCCCATCCCTTCGCGGTACAGGCGCACCGCCTCGATCTTGTTTCCGCCCGCCAGCGCGTTACGCACGCGAGCCAGCACATCCGCCGCATTGACCCTGGGGACGAAATCCGCGGGCACGGAAACTGCAACCCCGCAGAAGCCGCAGGTGGTGCGCTTTTCGCCGGGGTTTGGCTCAATTGGCCCGCCGCACGCCGGGCAAGGGAAGGAATTTTCAGCCATCAAGCCTCTTTGTGTTTTTTTTATCGAATAGTGCGAATTTCACGAATAATTTTTTAGCCGCACGATACGTTCTTGTTGTAAACGTTTCGCGCCAAAGTTGATACCGAGCAATAAAAGTTACTGTAAGCGCCTCGTATCACCGCCTTTTGCGAAGCATCCCCGAAGGGGGCAGGCGGTAAAGACAGGCTAAAGCCTATGGTACAGCAACCATATAGTCATATTTGGCGGTTGTTTCTATTGCTAGATTTATTTGTAAAGGCGCAAGATTAGTCCATCGGGGAAGAGGGGCCCACACCACTTGAACAGATGAGCAGCGTTCACGCCTTGCATAAAACCTGAAATAAGCATACAGTCAAACCGCCCATCGGGCAAGCGGCAAAAGCGACTTTGGGTATAATCGAACCCATGACCGACAAACCCAGCCGCCCCGTAGACCCCGAATCCAAACCCGACGACCGCATAGACCATGCCCTGCGCCCCCAAAAACTGGCCGAACTGATTGGCCAGGAGCAGGTCAAAGAAAACTTGTCCATCCTCATTGCGGCCGCGCGCCAGCGGGGCGAGGCGTTGGATCACGTCTTGTTCTACGGCCCGCCGGGGCTGGGCAAGACCACCCTGGCCCACGTGCTGGCCAACGAAATGGACGTCAACATCAAAGTCACCTCCGGCCCGGCCATCGAACGGGCCGGAGACCTGGCCGCCATCCTCACCAACCTGCGCGCGGGCGACATCCTGTTTATTGACGAAATCCACCGCCTGGGCCGCGCCGTGGAAGAAGTGCTCTACCCCGCCATGGAAGACTTCGCGCTCGACATCGTCATCGGCAAAGGCCCCTCAGCGCGATCCATCCGGCTCAAGCTGCCGCGTTTCACCGTCATTGGCGCCACCACCCGCCTGGCCCTGGTCACTGCGCCGCTGCGGGCGCGCTTTGGCGCAGTCTATCGGCTGGATTACTACTCTCAGCCCGCCATGGAAGAGATCGTTCGCCGCGCCGCCGCCAAACTGAACGTCACCGCCCAAGACGCAGGTATCGCCGAGGTGGCCCGCCGCGCGCGCGGCACGCCCCGCATTGCCCTGCGTCTGCTGCGCCGGGTGCGCGATTACGCCCAGGTGCGCGGCGACGGTACGCTCACGCAGCCCATCGCCGCCAGCGCGCTCGACCTGCTGCAGGTAGACCCGCTGGGGTTAGATGATGTGGATCGCCGCGTGCTCAAAACCATCATCGAAAAATACAACGGCGGCCCGGTGGGGCTCAACACCATTGCCGCCGCCATCAGCGAAGAAGCCGACACCATCATGGATGTGGTCGAACCCTACCTGCTGCAACTCGGATTCCTCGACCGCACCCCCCAGGGGCGCGTGGCCACCCGCGCCGCCTACGCCCACCTGGGATTCACCTACCCCGAAAACGGCGAACAGCCGAGGCTGCTCTGACGTATGGAAAATCTTGCCAAATACATCATCTATGCCGGTCTTGGATTGATTGTCATAGGTCTGGCGCTGTACGGCGCGGCCAAACTCAACCTGCCGCTGGGGCGCTTGCCCGGCGACATTCGCATCGAAGGCGAGCATGGCGTGTTTTACTTTCCGCTGGCCACGTCCATTCTGGCGTCTATCCTGCTCACCTTGCTGCTCAACCTGTTGGGGCGGTTCTTGAACAAATGATGCGCGAATTTCTCTTCGATACCGGCACAGTCACCCTCAACATTGCCGAAGGCCCGCCCAACGTGCCTTTGTTGGTCATGCTGCACGGCTTCAGCAACCGCTGGCAAACCCTGCTGCCGTTCATCCGTCCGCTCAGCGCCCGTTACCGCATCCTCACTTACGACCATCGCGGGCACGGAAAATCGGGTCGCGCGCCGGGCGGGTACACTGCCGCCGGGTTCTACGCCGACCTGTTGGCTGTGGTCAACCGATTTGTGGATGAACCCGCCATCTTCTTTGGGCATTCGATGGGCGGCGCGATTGCCCTCTACCTGGCCGTAGATTACCCCCAAAAAGTGCGCGCCGTCGCCGCCGGAGACGCCTCGCTGCACACCCCCACGCACATTGCCGTGATGAACAGCCGCCGCAACACCAAACTGTTTGGACTGCGCCGCAAACTGGCCGGCCGCACCCTGGATGACCTGCAGCGCCGCGGCCTGCCCCCCGATGCCGCCGAAGAACTCAGCCAGTTAGACCCTGCCGTGCTCGACTTTCACGCCGAGGGGCGCGTAGAGGAATTTTTTGCGGGCATCCCAAGTGTAGATGTCACCCGCATCCGCTGTCCGCATCTCATCGTGCAGGCCAACCCCGCCAAAGGCGGACTGCTGCAAGATGAAGAAGTATCCCAGGCCCTGAGCGCCCGCCCCGACCTGAACCTGTTGCGCCTCGACGCCGCCCACGACCTGGACCTGGCCCTGGGCGCGCAGGCGCCGCTTTTTGCTCACCTCAATCACTGGTTACAATCTCTCCTCTGACCTGCCCGCTGTCAACCAACAACCACCAACTGCTTTTGATGAAAACCTCCGACTTCGACTACCACTTGCCCGAATCGTCCATTGCCCAAACCCCAGCCGAGCCGCGCGACTCATCGCGCCTGCTGGTTCTCAATCGCGCCACGGGCGAAATTCATCACCGCATCTTCCGCGAAATTGGCGATTACCTGCGCCCCGGCGACCTGCTGGTGATTAATCAGACGCGTGTCATTCCGGCCCGCCTGACGGCCCACAAAGACACCGGCGGCAAAGTGGAGTTGCTGCTGCTGCGCCGCGAAGACGATGTGACCTGGGAATGCCTGGTAGGCGGCAAAGGGATGAAGGTTGGGCGGCGTGTGACGCTTGCTGATGGATTGGGCGGCGAGATCGTTGAAGTGTTAGACGGCGCACGCCGCCGTGTGCGCTTCGATGAACCGATTGAACCGCACCTGCCCGCCGATGGCGTTATGCCCCTGCCGCCCTACATTCATGAAAAACTGAAAGACCCCGAACGCTACCAGACCGTGTACGCCAAAACCCCCGGTTCGGCCGCTGCACCCACGGCCGGGCTGCATTTTACCCCGCGCCTGATGGACGCGCTGAAAGCGAAAGGTATTCGCTTTGCCGAAGTGACCCTGCACGTCGGGCTGGATACCTTTGCCCCCGTTACCGAAGACGACCCTGCCCAGCACAAAATTCATACCGAATGGTGCGAAGTCACAGATGAATCCGCCCGCCTGATTAACGAGACCAAAGCCGCGGGGGGACGGGTGATTGGCGTGGGCACCACCAGCGTGCGCACCCTGGAGAGCGCGGCCGACGGCCCGGGGCGCGTGCGCCCTATCGCTGGCCCTACCTCCATTTACATTTTGCCGGGCTATCAATATCAGGTGGTGGATGCCATCATCACCAATTTCCACCTGCCCAAATCTACGCTAATTATGATGATTAGCGCCTTTGCCGGGCGCGAGACGGTGCTGCGCACCTATGAACTTGCGGTGCGCGCAGGCTATCGCTTCTTTTCGTTTGGCGACGCGATGCTGATTTTGTAATGATTTTTTTGGGGGGATTTTTACGCCGCGCGTTCGAGCGTAAAGTAGAACGTTGCGCCCTGGTCTACGGCGGCTTCGGCCCAAATGCGCCCGCCGTGCTTTTGCAGAATGCGTTGCACAATTGCCAGCCCAACGCCCGTGCCTTCGAACTCATCCGCATGGTGCAGACGCTTGAAGACCCCAAACAGGTTGTCCGCATAGGCCATATCGAATCCGGCGCCGTTGTCCCGCACCCAAAACAGCGCTTCGCGGCCTTCTTCGCGCCAACCGATTTCGATCATCGGCTTTTCACGCTTGCGCGAGAACTTGATGGCGTTAGAAAGCAGATTGATGAACACCTGGCGCAGCAGCCCGGCGTCGCCCATCACCCTGGGCAGCGGCGCAATGTTCAGTTGAATGTTTTTGTTGGGGGCATCTTCTAGCAGTTGTTCGGCCGCGTCGCGGGCAATGCTATCGGTATCTACAATGCCATAGCGCATGGATTGCCGCCCCAGCCGCGAAAAGGACAGCAGGTCATCAATGAGTGTGCCCATCTGGCGGGCGCTGGCTTCGATGCGCAGCAGGTAGGCGCGGGCCTCCTCTGGCAGGTAGGCAGAAAAATCCTGTACCAAAATGTGGCTCAGCCCGCTAATACCACGCACTGGCGTGCGCAGGTCGTGCGAGACCGAGTAGGTGAACGATTCTAACTCCTGGTTCATGGCTTGTAGTTCGGCAGTGCGTTGCAGAACGCGTTGTTCCAGTTCGGCGCTCAGGTTCAGGGCGCGTTCTTCGGCGCGTTTGCGTTCTTCCAACTCTTGTTGCAGGGCTTCGAGCAGGCGCGCGTTTTCAACGGCGATTGCGATGGCGTGTGAAGCCCCTTCTAACAGCGAAAGATGTTCTTTGTTGTATGTTCCAGGGGTGTAACTTTGCAGTGAGACTACGCCAATCACTTCTTCGCCAACCTGCAAGGGAGCCATCATAATCGAACTGGCCGGCCGGCTGGTGTTGCCCACACGCATATTGCTCTGTAATGTGATTTCTTTGGGCGTTTTGTTAATGAGCAGCGGCTGGCGGGTGCGCATCACCCGCTCGGTGTGCGTGCCTTCAACCAGTGGGTGGGTTTCATTTTCGTAGTACCTGCCCGAATCGTACAGCATAGGAAAGTAGATTAAGTCGCTGTCGCGGCTGCGCAGGGCGATGTAAAAGGTATCCAACGGCAGAATGGACTGCATTTGTTGCAGCGTTGCCTGAAAGGCCCCGCGCAGGTCTTTCAGGTTGGCCAACGCTTGCCCAATGCGGTTGAGCGCTTCCAGCTTTTCGGCTTCGTGGCGAATCGCCTCCTGGCTGGAGAGCAGGGCTTCGTATAGACGCGAGTTTTCGATGGCAATGGCCACCTGGTGCGACGCGCCAACGATAAACGCCAGGTGACTTTCATTGTAGGTGTTGGGGTGGTAACTTTGCAAGGCAATCACCCCAATTACCTGGTCGCGCACGGTTAGCGGCGCCATGACCACCGAGGCCGGTACTTCGTTGGTGCCAAACAGGGTTTCTTGTTCTCTGGAGAGCGCATCCACTTCTTCGGGGCGCAGGTTGAGCAACAACGGTTGACCAGAGCGGATGACGTTGGTCGTCCAGGAGTTTGTATCCAGGCTTGTGGTTTCGTTATCAAAAAACTGACCATTGTCTAAAAGCAGAGGAAAGGTGATTTTGCGCGTTTGATAATCGCACAGGGCCACAAAGAAGACATCCAGCGGCACATAGGTGCGTATCTCGTCCAGCGTGGCTAGCAGGGCGCTTTTCAGGTTGCGCAGGGTGGAGAGTGAACGCCCAATGCGGTTGAGCGAATCCAGGTGTTCGGCGCGTTGACGTAAGCGGGCGTTTTCGCTCTTTAGTTGCTGTAATTCCTCGCTAAGGCTGGGCTGGGAGCACCCGGCAGCGTGTTTGTCTGACAAATTGCTATTTTTCATACGGTCATTATAAGTTCTAGAGGGGCTTACGGCAACGTCTGGCGTACTCTGGCGCGTCATATTTTCATAGCAAACAGGCAACCATCCCGAAGGTGCTTGCGCCAGGGACCTTCGGGATGGTTAGGTTGGGTGGCGTTTGGGCGTGTTGCTTACTCGACCCAGTCGAAAGTGCGGGTGACGGCTTTCTTCCAGCCGCGGTACAGCCGTTCGCGTTCTTCGGCGCTCATGCGCGGGTTCCACTGATGGTCTTTGCCCCAGTTGGCGCGCAGGTCGTCCAGTTTGCCCCAAAAGCCCACAGCCAGCCCGGCGGCATAGGCTGCGCCCAGGGCGGTGGTTTCGGCTACCGTAGGGCGAATGACCGGCACGCCCAAAATATCTGCCTGGAACTGCATGAGCAGGTCGTTGAACACCATGCCGCCATCCACTTTCAGGGCGGTGAGTGTGACGCCCGAATCGGCGTTCATGGCGTCCAGCACTTCGCGCGTCTGGTAGGCGGTGGCTTCCAGCGCGGCGCGGGCGATGTGGTTTTTGGTGATGAAGCGCGTCAGCCCAACGATGGCCCCGCGCGCGTCGCTGCGCCAGTAGGGCGCATACAGCCCGGAGAATGCCGGAACAAAGTAGATGCCGCCGCTATCGGGCACGGCGCGGGCGTAGTCTTCGATGTGTTTGGAGAAGTCGAAGAACTTCAGGTTGTCGCGCAGCCATTGCACCAGCGCGCCGGTGATGGCAATAGAGCCTTCCAGGCAATAGACGGCCGGTTCGCTGCCAATTTTATATCCCAGGGTGGTGAGCAATCCGTTTTTGCTTTGCACAGGCTGGGCGCCGGTGTTGAGCAACATAAAGCAGCCCGTGCCATAGGTGTTTTTGGCTTCGCCGGGGCTAAAGCAGGTTTGCCCAAACAGCGCGGCTTGCTGGTCGCCCAGGTCTCCGGCCACCGGCACGCCGTTGAGCGCGCCAACCGCTTTGCCATACACTTCTGCCGAGGCGCGGATGCGCGGCAGCATGGCGTGTGGGATGCCCAACGCCTGTAGCATGTCGGGGTCCCAATCCAGGCTGTGCAGGTTCATCAGCAGGGTGCGGCTGGCATTGCTGACATCGGTGATGTGTACGCCGCCGTTTGGTCCGCCGGTCAGGTTCCAGATAATCCAGGTGTCTATGTTGCCAAACAGCACGTCGCCTTGTTCGGCTTTTTCGCGCACGCCGGGCACGTTATCCAGAATCCATTTGATTTTGGGGCCAGAAAAATAGGTAGCCAGCGGCAGGCCCACCTTGCTGCGAAAGCGGTCTTGTCCGCCATCCTGGGCCAGGTCGCTGCAAATAGCGTCGGTGCGCGTATCTTGCCAGACGATGGCGTTATACACCGGTTTGCCGGTGGCGCGTTCCCATACGACGGTCGTTTCACGCTGGTTGGTGATGCCCAGCGCGGCAATGTCTTTTGGGTCAATGCCCGACTTTTTGAGCGCGCCGTCAATTACGCTTTGGGTGCGCTGCCAGATTTCGATTGGGTCATGTTCTACCCAGCCGGGGCGCGGGTAAATTTGCTGGTGTTCTTTCTGGTCTATGGCTGCTACGCGCCCGGCATGGTCAAAAATCATGCAGCGCGTGCTGGTTGTGCCCTGGTCAATGGCTGCGACATATTTTGGCATAGTTCCTCCGTTTGCAGAGATTTATTTTGTTTTGCGCATGCTGCCAGCCGATGGGGCAGGCTGCATAGGGAAGATGCCACTTGCGGCGGCGCGTACTTCTTCGATGGAGTAGAACGCTTTGGGGGTAATCTCGTTGACGATGCCTGTTACCAATTTGAGGTCTTTGCGCTTGATGACGGTGTAAAGCACTTTGACTGGCCCGCTGGCGCCTTCGCCGTTCACTACCGTAACGCCGAACCCGGCAGCGCGCAGGCGAGCGGCCAGTTCGTCGCCGCTGTGCGCCAGAATGATGCGCATGACCAGCGTGCCCAGCGCCAGGCGTTCTTCGATTTTCATGCCAATATACGTTCCGGCGGCAAACCCGGCCGCATAACCCAGGTAGGCCGTGACGCTGTTGGCGCTTTTGACAATTTGCCCTACCATAGCAATCCAGATGAACACTTCTACAAAGCCCAGCAGGGGGGCCAGGTTGCGCCGCCCGCGCGAGGTGAAGATGATGCGCATGGTGCCGAGCGTGACATCGGTGAGGCGCGCCAGAAAAACCAGCAGCGGCAGCCCTACATAGGTGTACCAGTCAAAGGTTTCCATATATGTGCTCCTAGTCTATCACGCCTTCTTGCACAAAGCGCGTCAATTCGCTCACGCTCCACTGCGACAGCCCCAGTTTTTCTACGGTGCGGCCGCGCCGCCAGTAATCGGTCTTGTGGATGAAACTGGCCAGGCGGATGATGCTGTCCATGCCGCGCACGCTCACGCCATAGCGCATGCCCAGCGAGGCAATGGGCACCAGGCTCATGGGGACGTCTTCAAAAATATAACGATGATTGAGCGTGGGCGGGGCTTTGATGCCGTAGTAGCCCGGCTGGTTGTGGATGGCCTCGTGCAGGTTTTCGCCGGTGGTGTCGTAGGCCATCTTCAGCCATTCCAGCGCGGTGCGAGCGCGGATGCCAATGGCCGAGGCGACGGTCACCCGCTCGCGGTCTAGCACTTCCAGCACGCGCGCCACTGAGGGCGTTACCCCGTCAATGTAAAACTGGTAATCGCCGTGTGTGTGCTCGATCCAACCGGCGTTGAGCAGGGTGAGGGCTGGGTGGAAGATGGCTCCCATGTTATTCAGCCCGGTGTGCAGCACGTTCACTCCGTCAATGTATTGCGGGTAAGCGTGGTGGATGGCTTCTAATACCATTTCGTTGCGGGTGGCGGGCAATGCGGCCAGTGGCACGGCTTCTTTTATGCGAAAGATGCGCGCCTGGGCCGGGCCATCGCTGCGGCTGGCGTAGATGAAGGTTTCGGCTTCGGCAACGGTCACGTCGGCAGTGCAGCCGCTGTCGCGTATTACCCGTGTAAATTCCAGCGCGCCCAGGGTGCGCCCCGGGTGCAGGATGACGATTTGCCCGTCTTTCAGGTATGGCGCGGCGGCCCGGGCAATATCGGCGTGGGCCGAGGAGGGCAGCACCACCATGATGACCTGGGCATGGGCAATCGCTTCGGAAATTTCCGAAGTGACCAGGCTCAGCGGGCTAAAGCCGCGCGGCCCGGCGTCGGGGCTGTCCAGTTCGATGCCGCCGCGTTTTTTGACAACGGCGATGTGGTCAAACGTGCGGTTCCACAGGGCGACATCGGCGCCCATGAGCGCCAGGTGGGCGGCCATGGCTTTGCCGCCGTGCCCGGCGCCGAGTACGGTATATTTTTCTGCCATTGGAGACTCCTTTGGGTAGAGGGTTATCCGCGCGCGCCCAGTGTTTGGGCAATGCGGACTTTTTCGGTCAGTGGGCGGCCTTCGGTGTCTACGGCTTCGCACGCGCCCCCAATGATGCGCGTGCGCACTTGCCCGCGCCCGAATTTGTTGTTGCCCAACTGGGGCGCATCCATCAGCCCGCTGGTCACCGAGCGGGCCAGGGTGGCGGCGTCGGACCAGGGGTCATCTATGCCGGGGGCGGCCAGGTCGCGGATGGCTTCGAGCAGCACGTGCGTTTCGCTTACCAGGTGGGCTTTGCGGGCCTGCACTTCGGGGGCCTGGGTCATATCGGGCGCGCCCAGGGCGTTGTTGATGGCCCGCCGCACGATTTTGCTGGCTTCAATCACGTCATCGGCGGTGGCGGCGTGATGCGCTTCGGTATGCCCAACGATGTGGTAAATGTGCGGGCGCAGGGCCATTTGCAGGTAGGTACCGGCCGCCAGGTGACCGCGCGCGGCGTCGGGGTCGAGCGGGTGCGAGAGCAGCCCAATGCGGGTTTGCTTCCAGATGCGGAAGGTGTCATCGCGCAGGGGTTCGATCATTTCCAGCACGGCCAGCATTTTGGCCAGGTCCATGGCGTCGCTTAGCCCAGGTGGGCTGTTGAACATCATTTGGGCAATGTAGTCGCGCACGCCGTATTTTTTGGCGTTATAAGCGGAAAGAAAAGCGGCAGCCACAAAGACCACATCGGGCGCGTCGCGCATGCCCCAGTGATGCGGTTCGTTCAACTCCACCGGGATGTTGCGCGCGCCATACCAGGCCATCACTTGCTGGTGCTCGCGGATCGAGCCTTCCAGGTCCCACGGCCCGCGCCCGTCCATCTGGTTGAACCAGTAGAGCGGGATGGCGCACCAGGCGTTGTGGATGGTTTCGGTCAGCACTTCGGCGTAGCGGATGAAGTCATCGGTGCCAGAGTAGGCACGCAGCATGGGGAAGTTGCCGCGGCGGCTGGCCTGGTAGAGGGCGCGAAAGTCTTCGGGGGTGCGCACGGGCACGCCGCCTGCGCCGCGGCGGCGTGGGTCTTGCCGTTCGGGGTGAAAGAAGTTTTCCTGGGCGTCCTGGTCGGTGCCGAGTGAGATGAGGTCGAGGGCCTGGGCTTCAGCGATTTTTTGAATGCCTTCGATGGTGGCTTGCATGCTGGGCAGGCCAAAGTGATGCCGCAGGATGGGGTAGGGCGCGCGCCAGCGGATGCGTTCCACCGTGCGCTGCGGGTAGTCGGCTTCGGTGGCGGCCCGGGCGGGCTGGCCTTTGAGGTAGGCCAGCACTTGTTCGGGGCTTTCGCTGCCGTCGAAGAGCTTTTCAAAGAAGCCGATTTTTTCGGCGCGTTCGACGACCGGGGGCGTGCCAGCAAAAACGAAGCGCACCCCGGCTTCGTGCAGGTCGCTGGCGGCTTCGGCAAACTGGCCGAGCAGGCGTTCGCCGGTTTCGGGCGTCAGGCGGTACGAGACGCCCACCAGGTCGGCTTTTTCGCGGCGGGCGGCTTCCAGCACGGTTTCGATGGGGACAGCCGGGCCCAGAAAGATGGTGCGCCACCCGGCCGCTTCGGCCAGGCGCAGAAAGTTGGATACCCCCGCGACGTGCACGCATTCGCCCAGGGCGGCGGCAACAACTGTTTTGGTCATAGAATGCTCCTTTCTTGTGGGTTCATCCACCGGTCGAGGCGCGGATGAGTAGATTGGGGCGGATGGTGATATGAGATGGGTCTGGCGTTTGGCGGTTGAGGTGCTTCAGCAAGAGTTGCACCAGTTGGCGGGCAATCTCGTGCACAGGTTGGTGCAAGGTGGTAAGCGGCGGCTGGGTGTGGGCAGAATCGGCGATGCCATCGAACCCGGCCACGGCCACATCACGCCCCACTTTTAGCCCGCGTTCGTGCACGGCGTGCATGGCGCCAAAGGCGGTCAGGTCGTTGATGCAAACGATGGCCGTGGGCGGCAGGTGCAGGTCTAGCAGGCGCATGGCGGCCTGGTAGCCGCCTTCGGTAGTCAGGTTGGCGCGGGTGATGAGGTCGGGCTGGGGGGTAATGCCGTGTGCGCGCAGGGCGTTTTGGTAGGCGTTTTGGCGGTCATGTTCCATGGTGAGCATGGCGGGCCCGCCAATGTAGGCGATGCGGCTATGCCCTTGCGTTGTCAGGTGGCTGATCAGGTCATCGTAGCCGCTTTGGACGTCCACTTCGACGCCGATGAAGTGGGTTTGTGTGGGTGATCGATCGAGCGTTACATAGCGCACGCCGCTTTCGGTCAAGAAATCTAGCCGCCGGTCGTCCAGACGGATGTGGTTGAGGATGATGCCATCCACTTTGCCACCCTGCACCCAGCGGCGGTAGAGGGCTTGCTCTTGGTGGCTGTTGGGCGCGGCGGTGCTTACCAGCAAGTCGTAGTTGTGCGCGGCGGCTTCATCTCCGAGCCCGGCGATGAATGCGCTGGCAAACGGGTCGGCAAAGCCGCCTTCGGTAGCGGGCAAGATGTAGCCGAGGGTGTCGGTGCGCTGGCGGCGCAATTGACGCGCAGCGCGGTTGGGGGTGTATCCCATAGATTGTGCGGCGGCAATTACGCGCTGGCGGGTTTCGGGGGCTACGTCGTCGTAGCCATCCAGCGCGCGCGAAACGGTGGTGATAGAGAGGTTGAGTGCTTTGGCAACGTCATGTATGCGGGGCGGCATGAATAGATTATAACCCAAAACGTTTTGGAAAACGGGTTATAGCGCTTTTTTGCGCGTTGTTTTACGGGTTGTTAACTTTTACGGGGCTGCTGTTCGTAACGGGAAGCCCCTTTTTGACATGACTTACGCAAGCGGACTTTTTTCAACAGGATACGCAGGATAAACAGGATGTTTTCGGCTTTTTTTGCGTCTTTACAAATAAATCTAGCAATAGAAACAACCGCCAAATATGACTGTATGGTTGCTGTACCATAGACTTTAGCCTGTCTTTACCGCCTGCCCCCTGCGGGGATGCTTCGCAAAAGGTGGTGGTACAAGTCGCTTACAGTAACTTTTATTGTTTGGTTATTTTTTTTGTCTACAAGAAAAGGCTTATTCTGAAAATCCTATCCATCCTGTTTGTTTTTGCGTACGTCCTGTTGTGTAAAAAAAACTGCCCGGCTTTTCAGTCGGGCAGGCTGCAGGGGCGTTGCGGGCAGGGGTCAGGGTTTAGGGGTTTTGGTAGGCGCGGGGGTGGCGGTATCGCGCTTGCCGGGCGGGGTGGGGGTTTGCCCCAGCCGGTTGCCGGGCAGCGTGGGACTGGGCGTAAAGGACGGTTCGACGACCGAGTTGGGGTTGAAAATTGGCGTGGGGGTAAATGTGGCGCGCACTGTAGGGCTGGGCAGGGTGGTTTCTTTGGGTTCTGGCGTGGCGGAGGGCAGCCCAGGCGCTGGGCGGATGGCGGTGGCGTAGGGTTTGATGATGGGGTCGAGCGGTTCGATGACGGATGGCGTGGGCGGCAGGAAGAGCTGGCGAATCTGGTCGCGGTAGATGTAGCTGCCCACAGCAATCTGTACGGTGAGCGTGCCGATGAGTACCCACTTCAAAATATTTTCGGCTACCCCAATTTTGATTGTGCCCTTGAAGCCAAATAAACTCCAAAAGATGAGCGATGTGCCCAAAATTGCCACGCCTTTTTTGAAGGCGGCCCGTTGTTTTTCCAGCAATTCTGGCGGGTAAGCCGGGCTTTGCGCTTTCAGCCCTTCGAGCATGGCAATGATGTCTTCATCTTGTAGTGTATCTGGGTTTGTAGGCATGGCGTTGCTCACTGCAATTTTTGTTGAAGTACCTGGCGCAGTTTGGTTACGCCGCGGTTTTGAATGGCTTTGATGTTGTTGACATCTTTGCCGATGACTCGGGCTGTTTCTTCTAAATTCAGTCCTTCGATGAAGCGCAGAGTCAATACATGCTGCTGGATCTCGGTCAACTCATGCCGCATGGCGTGCACCAGCTGGGCAATGAGCGCCGTATTTTCGTATTCGGCTTCGGGCGCGTGTTCGACACGTTGCGGTAAGGTGTCATCTAAGTCGGAGATGCGGCGCGATTTGTGCGCCATGTCAATGATTTTGTGGTATGCAATTTGGTACAGATAGGCGCGCAAATTATCACGCGGTCCGCGCCCCATGCGCAGCTGCTTAAGTAATTCGGAGAAAACGTCGCCAACTATATCGTTCGCATCGTCTATGTTGCCGGTTAGCCGCAGGGCGTAACGAAAAATAATTGGCGCAAAGGAATCGAATAATTCCTCCAGTGCGCCTTCGTCAAAGCGACGGATGGACTGAATCAGCGCAACGTCATCTCGCATAGTCCGTCCACCGCGCATCTGAAAGCCACTTACATGACGGGGAATGGCTAAATAAGTTACGAACTTTTACAAATAGATTTTTATTAAATCCCACTTGCACACCTTTCATTTTGGTAAGGCGCAATGACATAAATATAAAATAACTTCATTGTTTTTACAATCCCTTTGACTTTATTCTGTCCGTGTGATATTATCGCGCCGCTACAATTCTATAGCCCCTAAACGGCACTCTTATCCAGAGAGGCGGAGGGACCGGCCCAGTGATGCCTCGACAACCGGTCGGCGTAAGCCGAACACGGTGCCAATTCCGACAGACGGATGTTCTGGGAGATGAGAGGGCAGCCGCGCTTTATGCACTTTGCCCTTTCGTGTTTGTCTGAAGGGGCAATTTATTTTTACAAGGAGTAAAATAAATGAGCAGTACTTTCATGACTTCGCCCAAATTGCTGTTCACGTCCGAAAGCGTGAGCGAGGGCCACCCCGACAAAATTTGCGACCAGATTTCTGATGCCGTGCTGGATGCCTGCCTGGCGCAGGACCCGCGCTCGCGCGTGGCTTGCGAAACCGCGACCAAAACCGGTTTTGTAGCCCTGCTGGGCGAAATCACCACCAATGCGGTCATCAACTACGATGAACTGGCCCGCCAGGTGATCAACGAAATCGGCTACGATTCCAGCGAAAAAGGTTTCGATGGCAACTCGTGCGGCGTGCTTGTGGCCATTGCCAAGCAGTCGGGCGATATTGCCATGGGCGTAGATAAAGCCCTGGAAGCCAAAAGCGGTGAGATGACCGAAGCCGAGGTCGAGGCGGTGGGCGCGGGCGACCAGGGCATGATGTTTGGCTTTGCTTGCAACGAAACCCCTACCCTGATGCCCCTGCCCATTTACCTGGCCCACAAACTGGTGCGCCGCCAGAGCGAAGTGCGCAAAAACGGCACCCTGCCCTGGCTGCGCCCGGATGCCAAAAGCCAGGTGACGGTGGAATATGCCTACGGCAAGCCCAAGCGGGTGGATACGGTACTCATCTCTACCCAGCATGCGCCCGAAATTTCGCAAGAAGAAATCCGCGCGGCAGTCATCAAGCACATCATTGACCCGGTTATCCCGGCCGAATTGCGCGACAGCGATATGAAAATTTACGTCAACCCCACCGGGCGCTTCGTCATCGGCGGCCCGCAGGGCGATGCCGGTTTGACCGGCCGCAAGATTATTGTAGATACATACGGCGGCATGGGCCGTCATGGCGGCGGGGCTTTCTCTGGCAAAGACCCCACGAAGGTGGACCGCTCGGCCGCTTACGCCGCCCGCTGGGTGGCCAAGAACGTGGTGGCGGCCGGGTTAGCTGACCGCTGCGAGATTCAGGTGGCGTATGCCATTGGCGTGGCGCATCCGCTTTCGGTGAATGTGGAAACCTTTGGCACCGGTAAGATTAGCGATGAGAAGATTGCCGAGCTGATCAACGCGCACTTCGACCTGCGCCCCGGCGCCATCATCCGCGACCTGAACCTGCGCCG
>FWPV01004806.1_pt1 | contig 27860 bp, 29 predicted proteins | sample 2228371 | NCBI WGS metagenome assembly FWPV01 (sample SAMEA103939776, study PRJEB20133) | metagenome
GTCCTATCAGGAAGGGGAAATCGTGCTCACGGCCGTGCACTACCACGGTGACCAGGGATTGGAACGCATGCCCGGGCCCACAACACCCCTTGGGACAGGCGAACAGGCACTTGCACAGGAAACGGGTGCGCCGGGACAACCCATCCAGGTCCAGCCCCTCCCGCTGCATGGCCTCCAGGACCTCCTCCAGCAGCGTCAGGTAATCCCGCTCGGCGGTCAGTTCGGCGAGGTGTTCCTTGAGGTAATCCACCCGTGCGACCCACAGCCGCAGCCGGTGCAGGGCCTGGTTGGCCAGGTGCACAGGGCTGCCCACCAGGGCGGTGGGACGTGCTTCCCCCTTGGGCAGGTCCTCGCCATGATCTGCCGCCAGCGCCCGGAAGCGTTCTACGAAGTAGCGCAGCTTGCCGGTGTCCACCCGCTCCGCCAGGGGGACGTCGGTGTCCAGCTCCACCACGCCCGTGCGGGCCAGGACCTCCGTGGCGAGGACGGTCTGTTCGTGGGGTACGTAGGTCTCGAACCAGCGGGCCTGGGCGGGTCGCAGTCGCATGCAGGGGCGGCGGGTTGGCTTTCTTCATGATAGCCGCCCGAATACGGCTCATCCTGCCGCCGGGCGATGGCACCGTAGGGCAGGCCGTCGTGCCTGGGCTGTGGCCCTGACTGAGCAGGGCGGAAACACGAAGGGCCGCATGTGCGCGGCCCTTCGATCACGCTGGCGGGTGCCTTTCAGGCGTAGTTGGCCTCGGCGAAGGACCAGTTCACCAGGTGTTCCAGGAAGGTCTCAACGAACTTGGGACGCTGGTTGCGGTAGTCGATGTAGTAGGCATGCTCCCACACGTCCACCGTCAGCAGGGGCTTGTCGGCGGTGGTCAGGGGGGTGCCGGCGTTGCTGGTGTTGACGATGTCCACCGAGCCGTCCGGTTTTTTCACCAGCCAGGTCCAGCCGGAGCCGAAATTCCCAACGGCGCTGGCCTGGAAGGCCTTTTTGAACTCCTCGTAGGAACCCCACTTCTTGTTGATGGCCTCGGCCAGGGCGCCGGAGGGGGCACCGCCGCCGTTGGGCTTCATGCAGTTCCAGAAGAAGCTGTGGTTCCAGACCTGGGCGGCATTGTTGAAGATGCCGCCGGCCGGAGCGGTCTTGATGATGTCCTCCAGGGACTTGTTTTCGTACTCGGTGCCCTTGATCAAGTTGTTGAGGTTGGTGACATAGGCCTGATGGTGCTTTCCGTAGTGGTATTCAAAGGTCTCGGCGCTCATGTAGGGGGCTAGGGCGTCCTTGGCGTAGGGCAGGGGTGGGAGTTGGTGTTCCATGTCGTTTCTCCTGGTTGGTTGTGGATAGGTAGCCCAATTCTACGGGTAGCCACCCGCCTCGGCAATACTTGACTGAATCCATAAACTTTTGCCGCCCCCAACTTTTCCTATTGCCGGCTGGGGAAGCGCTGGAGAACTCCCTCCGGGGAGAGGATGGGGGTGAGGGGGCAAACGCTTTGATTTTTCGAGCCCCTCACCCTGCCCTCTCCGCCGCAAGCGGGGGCGAGGGTACTAAGGAGCGATCTTTATCACCCCGTTGGGCATGCTGCCACGAAGCTCCGGGGCATAGAGGGCCTCGACGCGGGTGGGTGGCAAGTGGAAGAGGCCATCGTGCATGAGCCGCAGGGTATATTCGACGCGGTGCCTGCCCCGGGGCAGGTATGCGAAATACGCCCGATAGGCGCCGACGAGATGCTGCTCCCAGACCGGCCGGACCGCCTGGGGGTTGGCACCGACCCCCTGGCCGGCCCATCGGGGCGGATCCTGGAGGGTGGCACCTGGCGGGGTAGGGTCCTCCACCATCACCCAGCCCATGTCCTCGCGGGCGTCGATCTCGATGCGTATCCGCACGATATCCCCCCGGCTCAGGCGATCCGACTGCCGGCGCTCCAGGGCCTCGACCTGCCGCGTGATCCGGTAACCCTGCTCCTGGGCCTCCTGCCCGGGCGCCGCCGCCAGCAGGGTGAGGGTCACATAGGGCTGGCCGGCGCCCAAGTGCATAAGCCGCACATCGGCCTCGTCGGCGGGCATGGGGAAGGAGGCGGTGGCCCCGCGCGGGGTGAGCCGCCAATCCACGTAGCGGCCTTGCCATCCTAGCCAGACGTAGCTCAAGCCATCGGGGCGGAGGGGTTCGTAGCGGCGGGTGAAGCGCTCCATGGCCAGGGCCCCCCAGGCGTTGGCGGTGGGGGTGTTCCAATGCCCGCGGGTTTGCCGGGCCAGCACCCCCATCGTGAGCCTGGGCAGCTCCGCCTGCCACTGGGGGAGGTCCATCACCGCCAGCAGGGCGCGCACGGCGTCGGTGTCGGGGGAGGACAGCTGCCACCAGGAGCGATCCCGGGCCTCATGGCCGAAGGTGAGCCGCCGGCCCACGTAGTAGATGCGTGCCTTGAGCACCTCGAGCGCCGCCTCGAGCAGGGGGTCGCGGTCGGGCAGCCCGGGGCTCGCCTTGAGCAGTCCGATCCAGGCCACCAGGGCGGCGGTGGGCCAGGACTCCGGTGCGGGTTCCAGGCTGGTGAGCAGGGCCGGCATGGCTCGTCCATGGCGGGCCAGGGCCTCCAGGGCATGGAGGCGCCGGGTGAGTCGGGCCAGGCGGTCGAGCCAGGGGGGGTCCATGGCCTCCAGCCGGCCGGAGGCGTAGTCTTCCAGGGCCCGCAGCATGCGGGCGCGCGCCTCCTGGGGCAGTGCCCAGCCGGCCTCATGGGCGATGGACAGGACATAGGCGGTAAGCGCCGGATCGCCTTGGGCCATAGCCGGCAGCATGCGCGCCAGCCCATGGTCGTCTAGCTGGGCGGACAGGGACTGCATGAGGGCATCCCAGGCCTGGGTGTCCCGCAGGGCCACCGCCGCGGACACCTTTTGCTCCAGAGTGACGGCGGGCAGAATGCGCATGTGTTGGCGCAGGGCCCCTTGCCCGTCGGTGAGACTGGCAGCCAGGGTGACCCGCACTTCGCCCTGGCTGGCCCCTTCGGGTGGCAGGACGGGAAGCGTGAGCAGCTTGTCCAGACGCTGCAGGGTGACCGAGTGCACCTTCAGGGCTGGCTCGGGCGGCACCAGCTGGCTCACCCGCGGGGTGTCCCGGGCGTTGTCGTCGATCTGTGGGGGCTTGATGGGCCACTCCGGAGGGGATGCCCCTGGGGCGGGGGCGAAGCCCGCGCCTACGGCGGACTTCGTCCCGCACAGGGCAGGCAGACTCACCGACAAGGATAGGATGCCTGGGATGGCTAGCCAGCGCAGACGGTGCATGGGGGACCCCTCCGGTTTTTGCCCCATTTTGGCACGGATACCAAATCCCTGCTGCCGGTGATATAGGCCATGGCGTCCCTCGTCGCTGGCTTAGGATGCCGGCTTACCGCCGCCTTCCTCCGGCGGACGCACCTGCCTGAAGGCGACCCACAGCATGACGTCATAGGCGATCTTCATCGCCGCGCCCACCACCAGGGGCGTGCCCAGGGCCACAAACTGCATGGACAGGCCGGCAACGGCGGGGGCCGCCGCCCAGCCGGCCAGGCGCACCAGGTGGGTGACACCCGAGGCGAAGGTGCGCTCTTGCGGCCGGACCATGGCCATGACATAGGACTGGCGGGTGGGGACGTCCATCTCCACCAAACCCTCGCGCAACAGGAAGAGGAGGGCGGCGGTGACCAGATCGGGCGCCATGGGCACGCTCATCAGCAACAGGCTGGAGGGGATGTGGGTGAAGACCATGGTGTTCACCAGGCCGATGCGCCGGGCCAGCCAGGCAGCGGCCAGGTGGGAGACGGCGTTCAGGATGCGGGCGGCCACGAACAGGGCGGCGATGACGGTATCCGAGGCGCCGAAGCGGCTGTGAAAATAGTAGGCGATGAGGGCCGAGCCGAGAAAGCCGCCGGCCAGGGCATCGATGGCGAACAGGGCGCTGATGCGGGTCAGACGCCGGCGACTGTCTGGTTCGATCTGGGGACGCGCCCTCGGCTGCAACACCTCGGTGGCGGGGGATAGCCGCATGACCAAGCCGGCCTGGATGAGATGCAGCAGTGCATACACCGCCAGGGCGGCCTGGAAGGCGGTCGCCCGGTCCAGACCGGAGCCGGCCAGCCACTCCGGCAGGGCGGCCAGCGCTGCCCCGAGCCCATGGCCCACATCCTGCAGCAGGTTATACCAGGCGAAGGCGCGGGTGCGGCCGGCGTCGTCGGTAGTGGCGGGTAGCATGGCCTGCTCCAGCACCAGTGCCGCCCCGCGGTCGCGACCCTGGCCGTTGAACATGCCGAGGAAGGCCACCGCCAGGATGGCGCCCGGGGTGTCGAACAGCAGGGCACCCAGTCCGCCGGCGGCCGAGAAGAGGGCAAGGGTGAACAGGGCGCGCCGCCGTCCGAGGCGATCTGCCCACAGGGTTGCCGCCAGCACGGCCAGGGTGGCTCCGGCCAGGCCGGCGCTCACGGTGAGGCCGATCTCGCCAGGGCTGAAGGACAACCGGGCGAGGTAGAGGCCCAACAGCACCCCCATCAGCCCGGTGGCCAGGGCACGCAGCAGCGTGGCGAGATAGATCAGTAGGCGGTCGCGCATCCCACCATCATCGCCCTTGCTCGGGCGTGCGTACATGCCCGGCCGGCACACCTACGCCTATACTGGGCGGGCGCCATCCGTTATAAACAGCAACCACCTCTGTACGTAAGCCCCCATGCAGGATTTCTACGCCGTCATCCCCGCCCGCTACGCCTCCACCCGGCTGCCCGGCAAGCCCTTGGCGGACATCGCCGGCAGGCCCATGGTGGTGCGCGTGGCCGAGCGGGCTGCGCAGAGCGGGGCACGCGAGGTCTGGGTGGCCACCGAGCACGAGGCCGTGGCCGAAGCGGTGCGCGCCCATGGCTACCGGGTCTGTATGACCTCGCCGGATTGCGCCTCCGGCACGGACCGGCTGGCGGAGGTGGCCATGCAGCGCGGATGGTCGGACGATGCGGTGGTGGTCAACGTCCAGGGCGACGAGCCCCTCATCGAACCGGAGCTCATCCGCCGCACCGCCCTGCACCTTTATGGCCGACCCCACGCCGCCATGGCCACGGTCTGTCACCCCCTGGGCACGGCCGCGGAGGTCTTCAACCCCAACGTGGTGAAGGTGGTGCTGGACGCACAGGGCTACGCCCTGTATTTCTCCCGTGCCCCCATCCCCTGGGCGCGCGATGCCTACCCTTCCCCTTTCTCCCTTCCCCCATCCCTGCCTCAGGGCCTGCCCGTCTTCCGCCATGTGGGTCTGTATGCCTACCGGGTGGGCTTCCTCAGGACCTATCCGGGCCTGAGCCGCCCACCCCTGGAAGAATTCGAGGCCCTGGAGCAGCTGCGCGCCCTCTGGCATGGCTACCGTATCGCCGTCCTGAGCACGGACCATCCGGCAGCACCGGGCGTGGATACCGCGACCGACCTGGAGGTGGTGCGTCGGCTGTATGCCCAGGCGGCCGGCCATGCCGGTGAATAATCTGGTTTTATGAATGAATACAAAAAATTGACTACCTCCGCCCCGCCGGGTTGAATACCCTACTGCACACTTCGCATTTCACCCCACTCACCCTCCCGGCAAACGGGAACACAACAACGAGGTCATTGCATGCGATTGATCCTACTCGGCGGCCCCGGCGCGGGCAAAGGCACCCAGGCCAACTTCATCAAGGAGCGCTACGGCATCCCCCAGATCTCCACCGGCGACATGCTGCGCGCCCATGTCAAGGCTGGCACGGATTTGGGGATGAAGGCCAAGGCCATCATGGATGCCGGCGGTCTGGTCTCTGACGACATCATCATCGGCATGGTGCAGGAGCGATTGAAAGAGGACGACTGCAAGGCCGGCTATCTGTTCGACGGCTTCCCCCGCACCATTCCCCAGGCCGAGGCCCTGAAGGCGGCGGGCGTGCCCCTGGATGCGGTGGTGGAGATCGACGTGCCGGACGAGGAGATCATCAAGCGCATGTCCGGCCGCCGGGTGCATCTGCCCTCCGGCCGCACCTATCACGTCATCTTCAACCCCCCCAAGGTACCGGGCAAAGACGACGTCACCGGCGAGGATCTCATCCAGCGTGACGACGACAAGGAAGAGACGGTGCGCAAGCGCCTGGACGTCTATCATGCCCAGACCGAACCCCTGGTCAAGTACTACAGCGACTGGGCCGCCACCGGCGATCCGGCCGCGCCCAAGTATTTCAAGATCAACGGCGTGGGGTCGGTGGAGGCGATCCGGGACGCCATCTTCGCGGCCCTGGATTCGGTCCGGAAATAAGACCCTATGGCGATCCCAGGTTTCGGTGCCGCCGACCTGTCCCTCGTGCAGGCCATCCTGCGGGAGCGTTTCGGCCAGGACGTGGAGGTTCAGGAGGTGGAGACCGAGGTGCGCCTGTCGCCGGCGGACCGGGAGCTCACCGTCTGCCCGGCCCTGTTCTGGAAGGCCGAGGACTGCGCCTTCATCGTGGCCAGGACAGGGCAGGCGGCCTACCGGGCCATGTTTTACTATTCCGTCAAGGATCGCTACGGCACCGGCCGGGAGGAATACGACAGCCTGGGCGACTGCGTCGTCACCATGCTCAAGGTGCAGGAGGAGGTGGCGCGCCAGCGGACCCAGGAGGCCGGGGGCTGAACATCCCAAGCGTGGCATGGCCACGCTTTTTCGTATCTGAATCGAGGAGAGACGCATCATGGCCAAGAAAAAGAACGCCTTCTATGCCCAGTCGGGCGGCGTGACCGCCGTCATCAACGCCTCCGCCTGCGGTGTCATCCAGGCCTGCCGCAAGCATTCCGACGTCATCGGCAAGGTGTATGCCGGCCGCAACGGCATCATCGGGGCGCTCACGGAAGACCTCATCGACACCAGCAAGGAGTCGGACGAGGCCATCGCCGCCCTGCGCTACACCCCGGCCGGCGCCTTCGGCTCCTGCCGCTACAAGTTGAAGAGCCTGGAGGCCAACAAGCGCGAGTACGAGCGCCTGATCGAGGTCTTCAAGGCTCACAACATCGGTTACTTCTTCTACAACGGCGGCGGCGACTCGGCCGACACCTGCTACAAGGTGAGTCAACTGTCCGAGGCCATGGGCTATCCCATCCAGGCCATCCACGTGCCCAAGACCGTGGACAACGACCTGCCCATCACCGACAACTGCCCGGGTTTCGGCTCGGTGGCCAAGTACATCGCGGTAAGCACCCTGGAGGCCTCCTTCGACGTGCGCTCCATGGCCAAGACCTCCACCAGGGTCTTCGTCATCGAGGTCATGGGCCGGCACGCTGGTTGGATCGCGGCGGCTGGCGGCCTGGTGGCCGAGCAGGGCATCCCGGTGGTGATCCTCTTCCCCGAGATCGAATTCGACCAGGAGAAATTCCTCGCCAAGGTGGACGAGAACGTCAAGAAATACGGCTACTGCACCGTGGTGGTGTCGGAGGGCTGCCGCTGGCCGGACGGCCGTTTCCTCGCCGAGCAGGGCACGCGCGATGCCTTCGGTCATGCCCAGCTGGGTGGCGCCGCGCCGGTGGTGGCCAACATGATCAAGGAGAAGCTGGGGCACAAGTACCATTGGGCGGTGGCCGACTATCTACAGCGCGCCGCGCGCCACATCGCCTCCAAGACCGATGTGAAGCAGGCCTACGAGCTGGGCAAGGCCGCCGTGGAGCTAGCGGTGAAGGGCAAGAATTCGGTCATGCCCACCATCGTGCGGGTCTCCGATGAGCCCTACAAGTACAAGATCGGCGTGGCCGACCTCAAGGACGTGGCCAACAAGGAGAAGTTCATGCCCCGCGACTTCATCAGCAAGGACGGCTTCGGCATCACCGAGAAGTGCAGGCGCTACCTCATCCCCCTGATCCTGGGAGAGGACTATCCGAAGTATGCGGATGGACTGCCGGTATACGTGACGCTGAAGAATACGCCAGTAGCTAAGAAGCTGCCGGAATTTAAGCTTTGATCGGGATTGGGAATGGGCAGGAGGCCGTAGTCAGACGCCTACCTCTCACTTCCCGCTTCCTACTGCCCGTATGACCCTCGACCGTGCGCGCCAGCTCCTCAAGGTCCAGGCCGATTTCGGCGGTTTCTACAATGCCAACTCGGCCAAGCTGATCCTGTCCGAGGTGAGCCGGGAACACGGCCAGGCGGCCGTGGACCAGCTCATCCTGGAACTCCAGCTGGACCGGATCTTCGGGTTTGAACCGGGCACGCGCTTCGAGGGGGGGCTGGCGGTGGGCAAGCCCGACCTTTGAGGTGTAATGGATTTTTAACCAAAAGCGTATAAGTAAATCCTGATGTGTATTTAAGGAGACGCTGAAAAACTCCCTCTCCCCCGCAGGCGGGAACGGGGAAATTTCCTTCAACCTGCTTTCAGACGGTCAGGGGGAACGCAGGATGTCAACGATGTCGGTAAAGGAGAAGAAGCGATGAGTGAAGGCCTGTTGTTCGCACTGGTGGCCGGCGCGCTGGCCCTGGTGTATGGAGTGATGTCCATCAAATGGATCCTGGGTCTGCCCACCGGTAATGATCGCATGCGCGCCATCGCGGCAGCGGTGCAGGAGGGGGCTCAGGCCTATCTCAAACGGCAGTACACCACCATCGCCCTTGTGGGTGTGGTGCTGTTCGTGCTCATCGGCCTGTTCCTGCATTGGACCACCGCCTTCGGCTTCGCCCTGGGGGCTATCCTGTCGGGGGCGGCAGGCTTCATCGGTATGAACGTTTCGGTGCGGGCCAACGTGCGCACCGCCCAGGCCGCCCACCAGGGGCTCAACGCGGCGTTGAACGTCGCCTTCAAGGGCGGTGCGGTCACGGGGTTGCTGGTGGTGGGGCTGGGCCTGCTCGGCGTGGCCGGATATTTCGCCATCCTGGGGGCCATGGGGCTCGCTACCATGGATGCCATCCATGCCTTGGTGGGTCTGGGCTTCGGCGGCTCCCTGATCTCCATCTTCGCCCGTCTCGGCGGCGGCATCTTCACCAAGGGTGCCGACGTGGGTGCCGACCTGGTGGGTAAGGTGGAGGCCGGCATCCCCGAGGACGACCCGCGCAACCCTGCCGTGATCGCCGACAACGTGGGCGACAACGTGGGTGACTGCGCCGGCATGGCCGCCGACCTGTTCGAAACCTACGCCGTGACCATCATCGCCACCATGCTGCTCGGCGGGCTCATGGTGGCGGCCGAAGGCTCGGTCCAGGCCGTGATCTATCCCCTCGTCCTGGGCGGCGTCTCCATTCTCGCCTCCATCATCGGCACCTTCTTCGTGAGAGCGACCGAAGGCGGCAAGATCATGAACGCCCTCTACCGGGGCCTCATCGTATCCGGGGTGATCGCCGTGCTGGCCTACTACCCGGTGACCACCTGGCTATTGGGCGACGGTCTGACCATGGTGGATGGCAGCCACATCTCCGCCGTGAATCTCTATCTGGCGGCCCTCATCGGGCTGGCCCTCACGGCGGCCATGGTGGTCATCACCGAGTATTACACCGCCACCCAGTTCAGCCCAGTGCGCCACATCGCCGAGGCCTCCACCACCGGCCACGGCACCAACATCATCGCCGGCCTGGGGGTGTCCATGAAGGCCACCGCCGCCCCGGTCATCGCCGTGTGCCTGGCCATCTGGGGTGCCTACGGCCTTGGCGGGCTCTACGGCATCGCCATCGCCGCCACGGCCATGCTGTCCATGACCGGCATCATCGTCGCCCTGGACGCCTACGGGCCGGTGACCGACAACGCCGGCGGCATCGCCGAGATGGCCGAACTGCCCAAGGAGATCCGTAACATCACCGATCCCCTGGACGCCGTGGGCAATACCACCAAGGCGGTGACCAAGGGCTATGCGATCGGCTCGGCCGGCCTGTCGGCCCTCGTGCTCTTCGCCGACTTCACCCATGCCCTGGAGGCGCGGGGCATGTCCCTCGCCTTCGATCTGTCCGACCACATGGTCATCATCGGCCTGTTCATCGGCGGCATGGTGCCTTATCTCTTCGGTGCCATGGCCATGGAGGCCGTGGGCCGCGCCGCCGGGTCGGTGGTGATCGAGGTACGCCGCCAGTTCCGGGAGATCGCCGGCATCATGGAGGGCACTGCCAAGCCCGACTACTCCAAGGCGGTGGACATGCTCACTCGCGCCGCCATCAAGGAGATGATGATCCCCTCCCTGCTGCCGCTGCTGGTCCCCGTCCTCGTCGGGCTGATCCTGGGGCCCAAGGCCCTGGGCGGTGTGCTGCTCGGCACCATCGTTACCGGCATCTTCGTGGCCATCTCCATGACCACCGGTGGCGGCGCCTGGGACAATGCCAAGAAGTACATCGAGGAAGGCAACTTTGGCGGCAAGGGCTCGGAGGCCCATAAGGCAGCGGTGACGGGCGATACGGTGGGTGATCCCTACAAGGACACCGCCGGCCCGGCGGTGAACCCCCTGATCAAGATCATCAACATCGTCGCCCTGCTCATCGTGCCCCTGCTGCCCGCCGTGGCCTGAGGCAAAGGGCCTGACCATCGGGCGCGGACCGCAGAGCCGGTCCGCGCTTTGTTTTTCTACAACAGCACCCGCGTGTCCAGACGGACCCGCTGATACATCCGCATGGGATGGCACCCGCCCTTGTTAGAATATCTTACGATGCTGATGAAACCCCATGCCCATGGAGCCATACCCATGAGAATCAAGACCCTGTCCCTTGCCATCGCCCTGATGTCCGCCCTTAGCGTGCAGGCCGCGGAAACGCCCCCAACGACGGGCGTACTGGCCGGCCAGCCCGACAAGCCCGTGCCCCAGACCCCCGAGGCCTGGCTCCAGCGCATGAGCGACTTCACCCAGAACATGTCCGCCTTCAAGGACCCGCGGGTCTTCGTGCCCTGGTTCAACGCCGTGACCGAGCCCGGCTTCTACACCACCATGGGCTACATGATCATGGACCCCGCCGGCTGGCTGCGCATGATGAACAGCATGGTGCATCCAGACGCCTACCGCAATGTGGCTCAGTTCGCCGATCCCAACATCTTCATGCGCTGGCTGGCCGCCTCCATGGATCCCAATTTCTACAACGCCTTGTTCGCCGTCCTGACCGATCCGGGCAAGATGATGCGCTGGGCCCTGCTACCCGTGGATCCCAACCTGTGGGGCGCCCTGCTCAACACCCTCAACCCCGGGGTGTACGTGAAATGGATGATGGCGCCGCTCGACCCGCGCGCCCTGCAGCTGGCCGTCGCGCCGCTCAACCCCAACTACTACATGGGCTGGCTGGCTGCCATGATGGATCCCAAGACCTACGGGCCCATGTGGGCTGGCTTCCTGAACCAGAACATCCCGCTTCCCCCCACGCCGCCAACCGCACCCGCCGGGGGGGGTGCGGGCGGTGCCCAACTCTTCAACCCCTTCGACCCCAACGCCTTGGCTGGCCTGCTGGGCGGGGCAGGGCTGCCAATCCCCGCACCCCAGACCCCTGCCGCTGCGGCTCCCGCTGCCGCCGCTGCCCCGGCTGCACCTTCTGCCCCGGCCCCTGGGCGTGCACCGCAGGCGACGGAGCCCGCCAAGCCCGTGACGGCCGCACTCCCAGCCGCCCCCAAGGCCGTCGAGGCGGGCAAACCGACCGAGCCGGCCAAGCCTGAGCCGCCCCAGACGGTGAGCAGCAAGATCGTGTTGTCAGGGGATGCCCTCTTCCCTCTGGGCAAGTCCGGCATTCGCGATCTCTCCAAGGAGGGCCGCCAGCGTCTGGCCGAGGTGGTCGAGCGGATCAAGGCCATGGGTGAGGTGGAACAGATCAAGATCGTCGGCCACGCCGACGCCACTGGTAAGCCAGAGGCCAACCGTAAACTGTCCGAGGCCCGCGCCCGCTCGGTCAAGTCCTACCTGGTGGCCAAGGGGGTCAAACCCAGCGTCATCATCACCAGCGGCATGGGTGACACCCAGCCGGTGGTGCAGTGCGACATGAAACTGCCCAAGGAGCAGCTCACGCAGTGCCTGGCCCCCAACCGCCGCGTGGAGATCGAGGTGGTGGGCAAGGCGAAGTAAGCCGCCCGGCCCCGGACAATGCCGTGGCAGCGGCCACGGCTTTTTCGACCCCCTGCGGGATATCTCAGGGATGGGTTGAACGCCCCCCGCCCGGCGTGCCGTCAGGAAGGTGGGACAGTGGAGGGCAGCCTATCCGCCGGGCGGTATCTCCTGCATCCGGTCCTGGTACCAGGGAGGGCCCGAGCCATTCCAGAAAAGGCCAGGTACCCAACCGGGACGACGATCCTCAAGGGGTACGCTGCTGGAGCTTGGGTTTGATCGGTCCGCAATCGGCGGAGAGCCAGCGGCCCGACTGGGTCATCTCCATCTGCTGCGGCTTGCCGTCCACCACCATGCGTACCCGGAAGCTGCCGCTGTAGGCGGTTTCGCCCTCGTACCGGAATTCGCCCTCGCCCTGGGTGCGGCTTGCGTCCCGGCACACGAAACGCACCCTGAGTCCGCTGCCCGAGCGCCGGATGACCGTGTACTGGCAGGCCTCGTCATGGCTAGGGATGCCGGCCTTGGCGGCCTCCTGCGGGCTCAGGCAGTATTGGATCTTGGTGCTCCGGCCATCGGCGGCGAGCCCCGTGCCCTGCTGCGCCAGCATCCGTTCCATCATCCTGCGCTGCTCGGGCGGCATGGCGGCGAGCTGTCTGTGCATCTCCGCCATGGCCTGGGCGATCTCGCCGCTGGCGCTTTGGTAGGTGGAGGTGTGTTCCCAGAGGCCGGGCCGCTGGGATTGGGCGTGCGCGGGCGGCAGGGCGGCCAGTGCGGTGATGAGGGCGATGCGCGGCATGGTGCGTGTCATGGGCTGCTCCCCGTGGTGATGGTGAAAATGCCAGGGTTGCCGGTGGGCGGCCATGTGTCCAATGCTGCCGGCCGTCTGGCGAGGGGCGGCGCATCCCTTTCCGGCATCACTCGTAGGGCTGCCCCACCCGGACCCAGGAGTTCTCATTGAGCTGTACCTCGTATTTCGCCCAGCGCCGGAATTCGGACAGGGAACAGGAGCCCTGTTTGCGCCGGCAGGCGCCGGCCAGGCCACGGTAGCGCACGGAGGGGTCGGCGCCTGCCTCGTCCGGCGTGCACTCCAGCACCAGGCGCACGCCCCAGGCGCGGCCGTAGGCACCGTTGCTGTAACAGCGTCCGGGCTGGATGTCTAGAGCGGGCATCTGGGGTTCAGGTGGTGATGCGGCGGTAGATGTCCGCCACCTTGAAGGGCAGGTCACCCACGTCGTTCAGGATGACATAGCGGGCGGGGCCGTACATGTGGGGGAGATATGCGCGCGCCTCGCGGTCGATGGTGATGCAGAAGGGGTGGATGCCGGCGCGGCGCGCCTCCAGCAGGGCCATGCGGGTATCCTCGATGCCATAGGGGCCCCGATAGGCATCGAAGTAGTCGTCCGGGCGGCCATCGGACAGGGTGACGAGGACGCGCGTGGCGGCCTCCACCTGTTTGAGCAGCTTGGTGAGATGCCGGATGGCAAAGCCCATGCGGGTGTATTCCTGGGGACGGATGCCGGAGATGCGCGCACGCACCTCGTCCGAATAAGGTTCGTCGAAGGTCTTGATGCGATAGAGCTCACACCGCTTGCGGGTGATGCCCGAGAAGCCGTAGATGGCATAGCGGTCGCCTAGCCGTTCCAGGGCCTCGCACAGCAGGAGTAGGGCCTCCCGCTCGGCCTCGTTGATCCATCCGCGGGTGCTACCGGACATGTCCACCATGAAGGCGACGGCGATGTTGCGCTCCGCCCGGTGCAGGCGCACGAAGAGCCGGTCGCTCATCTCGCGCCCGTCGCGCGCGTCGGCCAGCGCCTCCACGAGGGCGTCGATGTCCACCTCGTCCCCATGGATCTGGCGCTTGAGCAGCCGATCCTCGTCGCGCATGGCCTCGAAGGCACGGCGCAGTCCCTTGACGATGCCGGCATGGCGCGCCAGCGTCTCGCGCGGGAAGTCGTCGTACACGGGTTTGACCTCCTTCTCCCGCATGACGCACCAGTTCTTGCGGTAATGCTGGCGGCCGTGATCCCATTCCGGATAGAGTTCGGCGCCCTCTTCATGGTAGGTGCCCTGCCAGACGGCGTCCGGGTCTGGAGGCTGTTCCAGATACAGGCTGGGGTCGTACTCCCCATCCCCGGCCGGTACCAGGTATTCGGGGGGGACCTGGCCGAAGTCGAGCCAGACCGAGGTGATGAGCTGTTTCACGTCCTCGGGCGGGGCGATGGGGGCGCCGTCCAGGGTGAGATCGAATTCCAGGCGGCCGTCTCCGTCCCGGACGTCGATCCGGAAACCCGCGGCCTGCTCCGTGGCCGGTTTCTGTGGGGTCGCCGCCTCGGAGCGATGCCGGCCGTGCTCCTTCTCCAGCTCCGCCAGCTTGATCCTCAGGCGCGCCTTTTCCTTGGGGATGCGGCCGGCACGGGCCGTGACCACCGCCTCGGGCCGCAGTTCCCCCTGGTAGCAAAGCGGGGGGAAGTCGGGCAAATGATAGGCCTCGGCCAGCAAGGCCAGGCTGTCCTCCACCCGGGCCTCGGGCTGTGCCAGGCGCGCCTCGAAGGCCTGCCAGGCCTCCGGCAGCCGGTCACCTGCCGCTAGCATTAGGCGGGTCATCTCCCGGTGCAGGCCAGGCAGTTCCCGCCGGATGCAGGCGGTCAGGCGCAGGGTCTCCAGGGCGTGCAGCTGGGCCAGGGCCCGTTCTGGGTGAGGGAAGGGGGCGCAGGCGGCCGTGAGGTCAGCGCGCAGGGTGCCGAAGCGGCTCTGGGCCCAGAGCAGGGCCACCTGGGCCTTGGCGAGCTTGAAGTTGTCCTCCAGGCTGGCGAAGCGTGCGGTGATGGCCGGCAGGAAGATGCGCTCCCCATCGGTGTAGGCGGTCTCGCCCTGCTCCAGCTTGAGCCTGCGCCCTGCCAGGCCGCGCACGAAGTTGGCGAGCACCCCGGCGATGTCCTCGAACAGGGCGCCCGCGGTGTGGTCCTGGCGCACGTGCACGAAGTCCTCCACCCGCTCCGCCACGCGGATGGCGGCATACATGCCGGCGCGGTCATAGGTGTCGCAGAGGTGCAAGGCCCAGGCCTCGATGGCGCGCCGGTCGAGTCTCTGGATGAGCTCCGGGGCCCGCTGGCTGAAGCGGAAGGCCAGCGTGATGTGGGTGCTGGCGATGCGGCGGATCCAGTCCAGGACGAAATCCTGGTCGTCCCGGCTGAGCCGGCACAAGGCCCTGGCCACCGGGCCCACCTGATGGAAGGTGAACTCGGTCTCCAGCCACTCGTCCAGTAGGGCCTCGATCTCTTTGCGGGTGAGAGGCGGGCGAGCCATGGGCCTTGAGGGTTACTCGTAGGTCTTGAACCTGCCGCCGGCGGCATTGGCCATGTAGGCCACGGCCCGTTTCACCTCCAGGTCGCTCAGGTGCGGGTGACCGCCCTTGGGCGGCATCTTACGGATGCCGCGGATGGCGGTGCGCTCCAACATTCTCTGCCCCTCGGCGATGAGGGGACGCCACGCCTTGCGGTCGCCGAATCTGGGGGCGCCGAGCTCCCCTGTGGCATGGCAGGCGGCGCAGTAGTGTTCATAGACCTCGGCCCCGGATTTCGGGGCGACGGGCCCCTGGGCCCAGGCGGCCGTAGAACCGATCAGGGCAAGGGTGAATAAAGTGCGGGTGTGCATGCTTGCCTCTTCCGGGATGAGCATCGATGTCACCGAAGGCGTGGCTCGGTCCAATGGAAAATCTGGGTTCAAAAGACCGAGGAAGACAGTTCCTGGATGGCCGCCAGCATGTCCGGGTCGTCGGTCACCGCCTGCGCCACCGCACTCTGGCAGGCGTGCACCGGGTCGATGCCGCTGGCGATGAGCTTGCCCGCGTGCACCAGCAGCCGCGTGGAGGCGCCCTCCTCCAAACCGCTGCCTTTGAGGTTGCGGGTCATCTGGGCGAATTTCACCAAGCGTTCGGCCGTAGCTTCATCGACCCCGGACTCGTTGGCCACGATGCGCCGCTCCAGCTCCGGTGCCGGATAGTCGAACTCCAGGGCGACGAAACGCTGACGGGTGGATTGTTTCAGGTCCTTGAGCACGCTCTGGTAGCCCGGGTTGTAGGAGATGGCCAGGCAGAATTCGGGCGGGGCCTGCAGCAGCTGCCCCAGCTTTTCCATGGGCAGGGTGCGCCGATCGTCGGCCAGGGGGTGGATGACCACCATGGTGTCCTTGCGTGCCTCCACGATCTCATCCAGGTAGCAGATGCCACCCACCCGCACGGCGCGGGTCAGAGGCCCATCCACCCATACCGTCTCTCCGCCCTTGACCAGATAGCGGCCCACCAGGTCGGCGGCGGTCAGGTCGTCATGGCAGGAGACGGTGATGAGCGGTCGCTCGAGGCGCCAGGCCATGTACTCCATGAAACGGGTCTTGCCGCAGCCGGTGGGACCTTTGAGCAGTACGGGAAGCCGGTTGCGGTAGGCGGCCTCGAAGATGGCGATCTCGTTGCTGACCGGCTCGTAATAAGGCTCGCGGCGGATGTAGTGTTCTTCGGGGGTGAGGGTGTGGGCAGACAAGATCGACCTCGTCGTCAGCGGGGCATTGCGGGGGGAGCAGACGGGGATTGTCCCCAATCCCCTTTTTCCGGCGCAACCCCTTCGCCATCCCGGTTTCTGGCCCTGGCCACCCTTGACGGCCGAGCAAGAACCGTATAGAGAACTTCTACAAAAGAACAAGGACGCTGACTTGGTGAGGATGGGGCATGTCAGCAGGCAGGCAAGGACGACGATTCCAGGCGGCGGCAGCGGCAGACCGCTGGTGCCGGATCCTAGACCAGCTCTACGGCGGACGGCACCGGATGGACGTGGGCCATGACGGCGAGTCGGGTGGCAAGGCCCTCTGGTACGAGTGCGGCACATCCCGCCTCATCGACATCGAAGCCCCTGGGGGCGCACTCCTGCGTGCCGGCACTCGAGCGGACCCAGACCGGGTGCTCGTCCTGACCCAGCTGGAGGGCGCCTGTATCCTCCGGCACGCGGGAGGGACGACCCGTCTCGAACAAGGCGGTATCTGCCTGCTGCCCGCCGAGGCCGACGTGCACTACCGCTATCCGGTGCCTTATCGGCAGCTGGCCCTCTGTTGTGAGGGGCGGGTGCTGGAAGAGTGGCTGCCGGGCTGGCGGCGCCATACCTTCCTGGCGGTCTCCGGTCTCCAGGGTGCGGGTGTGCTGTTCTACAGCCTGCTACGCACCCTGCGCCACGAGATGGACGCGCTGCCCAGCGACTGTCACGACAAGGCCCTGCACGCCTTGATGAAACTGCTCGCTGCGGCCATGGAGGGGGCGGGCAGACGGCGGGTGGCTGCATCCGGGCGTTTGGCCGCCCTCCACAAGGAGCGGGTACGCCGGTTCGTGCTGGAACATCTGGCCGAACCCGATCTCAGCATCCAACGCATCTCCGCGGCCTTGGGCCTGTCCCCGCGTTACCTGCATCACCTCTTTTCCCGGGAGGACATGCATCTGATGCAATGGGTATGGGCCCAGCGCCTGGAGCGATGCCGCCAGGAGTTGACCCAAAGTGCAATGACCGGGCGCAGCATCAGCACCATCGCCTTTGCCTGGGGATTCAACGACCCGGCCCACTTCAGCCGTGCCTTTCGCAGGCGCTATGGGGTCACCCCCCGGGAGATGCAACGCCGGGCGGCCGCCGGCGCCGCCGCCCAGGCCCTGGTGTCCTGAAACTCACAGGATTGCACTTCCCGACAAGATTTCCGCGGACAGGGACGCTATTCTGAGGTGCGCCCCGGGATGCCAGATCAGGCGTGGGGGCGGAATGGTTCTGATTTCACGGTGATGACGGCTCCAGTAGTGCAGTGGGTCCGGATGACCGCAGCCTGGATCAACGTTGTGTCGCTCGATGCCTTACGCCGAAGCCAGCTCGCATCAGACCTATCGCATCACGACCTCCTGTCCTGGATCCCTCACCCAATCCGGACGGAAACTGTTCTGGGGTCTCGTCATCGTGGGGATGGTCCTGCTCGGGGCCTTGGCGCTGACCATCGGCGCCTGGCCCATCCTGCCCTTTTTCGGATTGGAGCTGCTGCTGCTTTATGCAGCCTTCCGCTCGGTGGATCGGCATGCGGGGGATTTCGAACGGCTCACGCTGCAAGGGGGACGGCTTTTCATCGAGCGCAGCGATGCCGGCCGCCTCAGCACGGACGAGATGAACCGGTACTGGACACGGGTCATCCTCAGATGCGGTCAAGGTGGCCACCGCTGCCGGCTCAGCCTGCGCTGCCACGGGAGGGAGATCGAATTCGGTCGCCTGCTGAGCGATGAGGAGCGCGCAGTCGTGGCCGGGCGCCTGGATCGGCACATCGGTTTTTCAACCCGAGGATCGAGTGAGGTGGAGTGAGGATGAGAAAAAAGCCCTGGAGCTTCAGCAGATGTGCCCGTCTGTTGGGTTTTGTGGTGGGGTGTGTCACGCCGGCGATGGCCTTGGGGGAGTGGCGCATGAACTTCCCGGAGCCGGTCACGCCGATCGCCACGGAGACCCTGCACATCCACAACCTGTTCATGGCCATCATCACGGTGCTGTTCGTGGTGGTGTTCGCCATCATGGTCTATTCCATGTTTTTCCACCGCAAGAGCCGGGGGTACCAGGCAGCGGACTTCACCGGCCCGCGTAATCCAAAGCAGTGGTTCTGGGTGTTGATCCCCTTCGCCCTGCTGCTGTTCATCGACTACGTGATCTTCGGCATCCCGGCCTACAAAGCGGTGCTGAGCTACGAGGACACCAAGTCCGATGCGCAGATGGTGATCAAGGTCATCGGCATGCAGTGGCGCTGGCAGTATGAGTATCCCAGGGAGGGGATCAAGTTCGTCAGTTCCCTCACCACCCCCCGGGAGCAGATCGAGAACAAGGCAGCCAAAGGGGAGCATTACCTGCTGGAGGTGGACAATCCGCTGGTCATCCCGGTGGGCAAGAAGATCCGCTTCATCACCACCTCCACCGATGTGATCCACAGCTGGTGGGTGCCGGCCTTTGGCGTCAAGCGCGACTCCATCCCGGGTTTCCTGCGCGAGTTCTGGGTCAAGGTGGAAAAGCCTGGGGTCTATCGCGGCCAGTGCGCCGAACTGTGTGGCAAAGACCATGGCTTCATGCCGGTGGTGGTGCACGCTGTGACCCAGGAGGAGTTCGATCGATGGGTCCTCGCCCAGAAGACCGCCATGGCCGCCCAGGCCGAGGGGGCGAACCGTACCTGGAGCAAGGAAGAGCTCATGGCGCGGGGCAAGGAGGTCTACGACACCCACTGCGTGGCCTGTCACCAAGCCAATGGCGAGGGGATTCCGGGCGCCTTCCCCCCGATCGCCGGCGCCAGGATCGCGCGCACCCCCTTCGTGGACGAGGCCGGACGCATGATCAGGGATGGTCATCTCGACCGGGTGATGAACGGCAAACCAGGCACCGCCATGCAGGCCTTCAAGGATACCCTCAGCGATGTGGACATCGCCGCGGTGATCACCTATGAGCGCAACAGTTTCGGCAACACGGCCGGTGACGTGGTACAGCCTTCCCTGGTAAAGGCGATGCGCGCGGTCAGCACCGGTCAGCAGATTTGAAAGGAGATCCGCCATGTCGCAAGCCGCCACCCTGTCCCACGAAGGTCACCACGAGGCGCCTCCCAAGGGCATCCTGCGTTGGGTGTTCACCACCAACCACAAGGACATCGGCACCATGTACCTCGTCACGGCGCTCATCATGCTGCTGGTGGGCGGAGCGATGATCCTGGCGGTGCGCGCCGAGCTGTTCCAGCCGGGGCTGCAGCTCATGCAGCCGGACTTTTACAACCAGCTCATCACCCTGCACGGCCTGATCATGGTGTTCGGCGCCGCCATGCCGGCGGCCACGGGGCTGGCCAACTGGATGTTGCCCATGATGATCGGCGCGCCCGACATGGCCCTGCCGCGGCTCAATAACTGGAGCTACTGGATCCTGCCGCCGGCGGCGCTGCTGCTTGTGACCCCCTTCATCTTGGGGATCTTCGGCATCGGCACCGGGGCGGTGGACACCGGCTGGACCCTGTACGCACCGCTGTCCGTGCAGACCGGCTGGGGCATGGACTTCGCCATCTTCGCCATCCACATGCTGGGGGCCTCCTCCATCCTGGCCTCCATCAACGTCATTGTCACCATCCTGAACATGCGCGCCCCGGGCATGACCCTGATGAAGATGCCCATGTTCGCCTGGGGCTTTCTGATGACCGCCATCCTGCTCATCATCATCATGCCGGTGCTGGCCGGCGGCGTGACCATGTTGCTCATGGACCGGCACTTCGGCGCTCATTTCTTCGATGCGGCCGGCGGCGGCGACCCGGTGCTGTGGGCCCACATCTTCTGGTTCATGGGGCATCCGGAGGTGTATGTGCTGCTGCTGCCCATCGCCGGGGCCATCCCCCACGTGCTCTCCGCCTTCGCCCGCAAGCCCATCTATGGGTACAAGGCCCAGGTGTGGGCCATGATCGCCATCACGGTGCTGTCGGTGGTGGTGTGGGCGCACCATATGTTCACCAGCGGCATGTCGGTGTTCGGGCAGCTTTACTTCATGTACAGCACCATGCTCATCTCCCTGCCCCTGGCGGTGCTCTTCTTCTGCTGGATCGCCACCATCTGGCGCGGCGCCATGAGCTTCGAGACCCCCATGCTCTTCGCCCTGGGCTTCATCGTGCTGTTCGGCTGGGGCGGGCTCACCGGCCTGGTTCTGGCCGACGCAGCCGCCGATGCCCAGTACCACAACGCTTACTTCCTGGTGGCTCATTTCCATTACGCCCTCTACCCCACCACGGTCATGGGGGCCATGGCGGCGGTCTACTACTGGCTGCCCAAGTGGACCGGCCACATGTACGACGAGCGGCTGGGCAAGCTCCATTTCTGGGTGGCATTGATCGGCGTGAACCTGACCTTCCTGCCCCAGTTCTTCGTCGGCTTGGCCGGCATGCCCAGGCGTATCCCCGACTATGCCCTGCAGTTCGCCGACTGGAACATGCTGTCCTCCACCGGCGCCTTCATCCTGGGGCTCTCCCACCTGATCTTCATATACGTGGTGATCAAGTGTGTGCGGGGCGGCAGGCAAGCCGAGGCCAAGGCCTGGGAAGGCGCCACCGGACTCGAATGGGAGGTGCCTTCCCCCGCGCCCTACCACACCTGGAGCACCCAGCCGGTGATCAAATGAGACCCAAGGGCAAATCCCGCTACAGACCGGGGAACGTGACCCTGGCGTGGCTGCTCATCGCCATTGCCCTGCTGGCATATCTGCTCACCCTTTGGAAATTCCGGCCGCTGTGAACACAGCCGTCGCACAAAAAGCGGCAGCCAACCGCCGCTTGGCCCTGAGGCTCGGCCTCGTGGCGGTGGGCTCGCTGGGCCTGGGTTTCGCCCTGGCACCCCTGTACAACGTCCTCTGCCGCGTGGTGGGTATCAACACCCGCCCTGAAGCGGCGACCGCAGGTGTGGCCCGGGTGGACGCAAGCCGCTGGGTCACGGTGGAGTTCATGGCACAGGCCATGCCGGGCCTGCCGGTGGTATTCATCCCCGTGCAGGAGAGCCTGCGCATCCATCCGGGCGAGGTGGTGCAGGCTCGCTATCTGGTGCGCAATCCCACCAATGAGCGGCTCAGCGGCCAGGCCATCCCCAGCGTGAGCCCAGGCAATGCCGGCCAGCACTTCAAAAAGCTGGATTGTTTCTGCTTCCGGGAACAGGTGTTCGCCCCTGGCGAGGAGAGGGAACTCGCGGTGCTGTTCTGGCTCGATCCCGAGTTGCCCAAGGGGGTGACCGACATCACCCTGTCTTACGCCTTTTACCCCTCCGTCAAAAAAGCTGAAAACAGGACTCAGGACCCACACGCCCCAAGGAGATCGGCATGAGCACCGAAGTCAGGCATGACCATTACTACGTGCCCCATCAGAGCCATTACTCCCTACTGCTGTCCACGGGGATATTCACCCTGGCCCTGGGATTTATCCTGCACCTCAATACCGTGCCGGCCGGACGGTGGGTCATGCTGGCCGGGTTCGCGGCCATGCTCTACCTCATCTTCCGCTGGTTCGCAGAGGTCATCCATGAGAGCGTGGCCGGCCTCTACCACAAATGGGAGGATCGTTCCTTCCGCTGGGGGATGGCCTGGTTCATCTTCTCCGAGGTCATGTTCTTCGCCGCCTTTTTCGGTGCCCTCTACTACCTGCGCCGCATTTCGGTGCCCGAGCTGGCGGGCTTCGACCCGGAGTTCACACCCTATCCCGGCTTCACGGCCGACTGGCCCTCGGCCGGCCCCAAGGGCGAGCCATTCACGCCCATGCAGGCCTGGGGTATACCGGCCCTCAATACCCTGATCCTGCTCACCTCGGGCGCCACCGTGACCTGGGCCCACTGGGGGCTGCTCCGGGACAACCGGCGCCAGCTCGTCCTGGGCCTGATCCTGACCATCGCCCTGGGCGTGCTATTCCTGGGGCTCCAGGCCTATGAATACCACCACGCCTATACCGAGCTGGGCCTGACTCTGGGCGCCGGGGTCTATGGTGCCACTTTCTTCATGCTCACGGGGTTCCATGGCTTCCATGTCACCCTGGGCACCATCATGCTCATCGTGATCACCCTGCGTGCCATCAAGGGCCACTTCAGTCCCGAAAACCACTTCGGCTTCGAGGCGGTGGCCTGGTACTGGCACTTCGTGGACGTAGTCTGGCTGTTCCTGTTCGTGTTCGTGTACTGGTTGTGAGTCAGAGCCCCTGGTGCGGTATGAAGCCGAAGTAATAGCCTGCTGTGAGCAGCAGGAACAGGGCGATGGAGACGCTGATGCGCAGGGTCAGGGCGCGGGCGGTGCGCGGGTCTCTGCCGCGGCCTCTGAAGAGGAAGACGAGGGCGCTGAACAGGGCAGCGGCGATGACCAGCAGCATCAGGATGACCAGCAAGCGCATGGAGTAGGGCGGTATGCAGGATTATGAAATCCATTATGGTCATTGCCCGTGATTTTGCAATTCGGTCCCTACCGCTTCCGTCCCCGTCTAGTCCCCACCCTGGCCGTGGCGATCCTCATCCCCCTGTTCCTGCATCTGGGTGCCTGGCAGGCGGGCAAGGCCAGGCTGAAGGCGGAGCTCCAGGCACGCCTGGAGGCACGCCTGGGACTACCCCCTCAGGACCTTCCGGCACGGTACGAGGATACGGAGGGCCTGCGGTATCTGCGGGTGCGCATCCAAGGCAGCTTCGATGGGGGGCATACCCTGCTGCTAGACAACCAGATCCACAAGGGCAGGGCCGGGTTTCACGTCATCACCCCGCTGCGCTTCGACGATGGCCGGGTGGTGTTGGTGAACCGGGGTTGGGTGCCCTTCTCCGGGGATCGGCGCGTGCTGCCCGTGATCCGGACGCCGGCGGGGAGGCTCGTCCTCACCGGTCACCTGTGGCCCATCGGCCCCCATCGCCTGGACCCGGCCTACCTGCCCAAACCGGGACGCTGGGAGACAATCTGGCAGGCCTTGGATCTGCCCCTACTCAACCAGTTTCTGGGCGGTGGGCTGCTGCCGGTGATGCTGCGCCTGGAGCCAGGCAACCCGGGCAGTTACGCCCTGGACTGGGAACCGCCGGATGCACGCATCGGCATGCACCGCAGCTATGCCCTGCAGTGGCGTGTGCTGGCCGCCGCCTTGGGGCTCGCCTGGTTGATGCTGAGTATGCGGCGTAACGGGGACCGGGGCACGGGGTGATGGCGTACAGCGGACGCAGGTCGGTATGACCAAGATCCACGACTGGGCCTCGGCCAGGCTTGTCCTTCTCACGCTGATCCTGGTGATCGTAGCGCCAGGCATTGCCGTCCTGGGCCTGTACTTCTCCGGTTGGCGTCCCATGGGTGCGACCGCCCACGGTCGACTCCTGAGCCCACCCGTGAAGATCACAGGACTGCAAGTGCTGCGCCTGGACGGCCGGAAAGATGCGCTGGAGCGCCTTGTCAGCCTGCATGGCAAATGGACCCTGTTCTACCTCTTGCCCGCCCGCTGCGGCCGGTCCTGCGTGTTCGGTCTCTATGGCCTGCGTCTTGCCCACCTGGGGCAGCAGGGGCACATGCAGCGGGTGCAGCGCGTGGTATTGGCGACCGACGACGGACAGGCGCGGGAACTCGCGGCCCGCGACCCGGGCATGACGATCCTGCATACCGATGCAGGACAGCTAGCCTTGCTCGAGAAACTGCTGGCCGCCGGCGGCGTCGCCCACATCACCGAGGGGGCGCTTGTCCTTATCGATCCCCTGGGTCACGCCCTCCTGTATTACCCGCCGGGGAGCGACCCCATCGGGGTCAAGAAGGACCTCGCCCATCTCCTGAAACACTCCTGGATAGGATGAAAAGCCATGCACATGACCACCTTAAGCCGCACCCTGCCCGGACTGCCCAGGCTGCGTCTCAAGGCGCGCGCCTTCTACCTCATGTGCAAGCCGCGGGTCAACGCCCTGATCGTCTTCACTGCCATGATCGGCATGCTGCTGGCGGGCCCGAGGCTGCCGCCCGCGGGGCTCTTCCTGGCCGCATCCCTGGGCATCGCCCTTGTGGCCGGGGCCGCTGCCGCCGTCAACTGCGTCATCGAACAGCGGCTCGACGCCCGCATGGCCCGCACCCGCTGGCGTCCCCTGCCCCGGGGCGAGGTGGGCAGCCTGGAGACCCTCCTGGTGGCGGGGCTGCTGGGCGGGACGGGCCTTGCCATCCTGCACGCCTGGGTCAACGACCTGACCCTGTGGCTTACCCTCGCCACCTTCCTGGGCTATGCGGTGATCTATACGGCGGTCCTCAAGCCGGCCACCCCCATGAACATCGTCATCGGTGGGGCCGCTGGTGCCATGCCCCCGGTCCTGGGCTGGGCGGCCGTCACCGGCAAGGTGGGTGCCGGCGCCCTGGCCCTGTTCCTCATCATCTTCCTCTGGACCCCGCCCCACTTCTGGTCCCTGGCCCTGTACCGGCGGGCCGACTATGCCCGCGCCGGCCTGCCCATGCTGCCCGTCACCCACGGTGTATGGGTGACCCGCCTGCACATCCTGCTCTACGTGGTGATGCTGGTGCCGGTGAGCCTGCTGCCCTACACCATGGGGTTGTCGGGGTGGATCTACCTTGTTGCGGCCCTGCTGCTCGGCGGCCGCTTTCTGCTGGAGGCCTGGCGCCTGTGGCGGAACTACAGCGATGCCGCGGCGCGGCGCTGCTTCCAGCAGTCCATAGTCTATCTGACCTTGCTCTTTGCCGCCATGCTGGCCGACCACTTTCTGCTACCGCGTCCGGCTGCGGGGTAGAGGGAAGAGGGCCGTTGCCGGGTGCGCCTGCCGACCCGGTTCGGCCCGCAACATCGACTGAAGGAAAGGAGACGACATGCAACACACTCAAACCGAAGACCTGGACCCCATTACAGAGATGCCTGCCGTGCGGCGCATAGCGGTCACGAGTGCCTTCGCCTGGCTGCGGCAGGGCTGGCACGACCTGCGCCGGGCCTGGATGGCCTCCCTGGCCCACGGCGTACTCTTCGCTGCCCTAGGCTGGGGCTTGGTGAACTGGGGTTGGGAGAGCCACTACAGCCTCACCTTCACCTCCGGCTTCCTTATGGTGGCGCCCTTGCTGGCCATCTGCTTCTACGACATCTCCCGCTCCCTGGAACAGGGGCAGCCGGTAGTGTCCCTGAGCCGCCCCATCCGCATCCTGCGCGCCAATCCCTGGACCCTTGCCATGTTCGTCATCCTGCTGGCCCTGCTGTTCAGCCTCTGGGAGCGGGTCACCGCCGTCATGGTGGCCTTGACCCTGAGGGCGGACGTCGTCGCCCAGGGCAGCTTCAGCTACCTGCAGCACGTGGCGGCTGACCCGCATCACCTGCCGGTGGTCATCGGCTTCTTCGCCGTCGGCGCCGTATTCGCCCTCGTCGCCTTCACCCTGAGTGCGGTGTCCCTGCCCATGCTGGTGGACCGTCCGGTGGACATCGTCACCGCCATCGTCACCAGCGTGCGTGCGGTGTTGCAAAACCCCCTGTCCATGCTGCTGTGGGCCGCGATCATCGCAGCATTGGTCCTACTGGGCTATCTGACCCATTTCATCGGGCTGGTGGTCCTCTTCCCGCTGCTGGGGCATGCCACCTGGCACGCCTACCGCGCTTTGGTTGGTGGAGAGGCAGATGGCGGCATGAAGCAGGCGGGTCTTGGGCCTGCGTGAGCGTCTGGACTGGGCGCCCACGCCTTTCACTTTCATGGAGGAGAAGCCTATGAAACGACACAACATCCCTCATGCCATCTGCGCTGCACTCGGGATGGCGGTTTCGCTCTCTGTGCTGTCCCCAACCGCTCAGGCAGCAGGCAGTGCCGAGGCACTCGCCCAAAAGGGCGGCTGCCTGGCCTGCCACAAGGTCTACGGCAAGCTGGTGGGGCCCGCCTACAAGGACGTGGCCGCGAAATACAAGGGGAAGGCCGAGGCCCTGACAGAACTCACCAAAAAGGTGAGACAGGGCGGCAAGGGCGTCTGGGGTTCGGTGCCCATGCCTCCCCAGACCACTCTGAGCGACGACGAGCTGAAGCAGGTGTTGACCTGGATCCTTTACCTCTGATCCCAGGACCGCCCCGGGCGGCACGGGCTCCTGGCGTTCATGCCGCACGGGGCGGGGTTCACACCGCCTGGATGCCGGCGCCCACCGCAGGGGTCGGCCTCCGCGCGGATCCCGTCACCGGCTGCCCCAGAAGGGCAGGCCACTGCGGATGGCACGGCTTCAGGCGGAGGCTGAAGGCGCAGGCATGTCCCGGGAACCGTCCCCGCTTCCCGACAACCGTAGATTGAGCAACACCAGGGCGGCTAGCAGCAGGGCCGCGCCGGCGTTGTGGGCCACCGCCACGGGCAGGGGCAGGGAAAACAGCACATTGGCAAGCCCGAGCAGGATCTGAGCCGCCAGCAGCACGGATAGGGCCGCCGCCCAGGGCCGCAGACTGGCCACCATCCACAGGCGCGCCAGGAGCCAGATCCCTGTAGCCAGGACAGCCAAAGCACCCAGACGATGGGTCATGTGGATGGCCGTGAGGACCTCCGGCGGGTCCACCCCCACTGGGCGCAGGCTGCCGAAGGCAGTGGCGAAATCCATCGCCGGCCACCATTGCCCCTGACAGGTGGGCAGGTCAGGACAGGCCAGGGCCGCATAATGGGAGCTCACCCATCCGCCCAGGGCGATCTGGATGAACACCAGGGTGAGCAGCAAGCGGGCGGGTAGTCGCAGTCCCTTGAACGTCGGTGCCCCCGCCAAGCGCCTGCCAGAGGCCAGCCAGACCAACAGGGCCAGGGTCAGCATGCCGCCCAGCAGATGGGCGGTCACCACAACGGGTTTGAGCTGCAGGGTGACGGTCCACATCCCTAGCAAGGCCTGAAAGATCACCAGGACGATCAGCAGGGTGGGGGTCCATCTCTGCCGAAGGGGCAGGCGCAGCCAGGACAGCGTCGCGATGGTCAGGATGGCCAGACCGAGTGCGCCGGCCAGGTAGCGGTGCACCATCTCCTTCCATGCCTTGGCATAGGTCACGGGGCCGTGGGGATCGGCAGCTTGGGCGGCCTCGATGTGTTCTGCGGCATGCCAGGGAGAGATGCGTCCGTAGCAGCCGGGCCAGTCCGGGCAGCCCAGCCCGGCGTCCGACAGGCGCACGTAGGCGCCCAACACGATCACCGTGAGGGCGAGGGCGACGGTGGACCAGACGAGCGTTTTGGGCAGATGCATGAGATGGAGGCAGCTGAAAAAGCGCTGAAGAACTCCCTTTGGGAGAGGGTGGGGGTGAGGGTGATCACGCTTTGAACCTAAAAACGCAGTTGACCGCTCCACTGGATTCATAACATGAGGAGAACACTAAGATTTATGCCTTCGCTGGAGGACACCCCTTGGGTGAGCCC
>FWPV01003115.1_pt1 | contig 27855 bp, 21 predicted proteins | sample 2228371 | NCBI WGS metagenome assembly FWPV01 (sample SAMEA103939776, study PRJEB20133) | metagenome
TCGTTGTCCGAAAATATCGATTGTGCCCCATGGATCTCTGTCCATTGCCCTAAAATGAATAGGTCGTTCTGGAGTGCCCTCAGCGCGAATGCTCCCCTGACACCGAAGCGACACACCCGGTCCGAGCACTATCTCAACACCTGGGTCGATGCGAAGTGTGACACCGGGCATCACCAAAAGATCCCGCTCGACTCGGTAAGGACTCCGCCACGCTCTCCACCGGGTCGACGTGGCAATCACGTCAAAGCCAGGATCTCCAACCATCAATTTGAGGTAGGTCTTCTGGCAGCCTGCGGCACTCAGTACACAAAAGCAATAGACCGCTATGCCAAGAAAGATCAATGCCCGTAGGTTCCACGTATGCCCCATCATCATGTACTGCACATGCCTCATCACAAGCGAGCAGACTCGACGAAATTAGTACTGTGTCCAGTCTCTCTCTGCCCCAGGTCGTATCTCCTCGATGCTTTCCGGTGTAACAGCTTCAGGCACCTTTTCCATGAACATAAGATACAGCGATGCGTACTCTATCCATTTTTCAGGCTCCTCGATCCTGGGGACCCCATCAGGGGAATAGAACACGAACGGCATCTTTGTTCCAGTGCCAGCGTACTTGTCTGGATTGCGCAGAAAATTCTTTATCCACTCGAACCTCAGTCTGTTCTTGGACAGCATAAGATTAATGGAGAGATCTTCGAGTTTGACTCCTTCTGGCAATGTTCCATCAAAGGAGATCGGATGGCATTGCATACACTTGTCCTGCTGAATTCTGTATTCACCCATAGCGAGGATCTTTGCATCGTAATCTTCCCTGACTGGAAGCGCGACATAAGGTACCCTCGCGTCAGAACTACCGTCATTGAGCGCTGCAAAGTACTCTATTATCTCCTGCCGCTCTTTGTAGGTGAGGCCGAATTCAGGCATCCGCACCTTGAGCCATGGTCGTAAGGCAACAGGCCTGGTCAGGAATTGGAAAAACCACTGCGGTTGCACCTTTTCTGCCTCCCCTACGAGGCTAGGGGGAACAAACGACTTAAGCGGTATATACGCCTCGATACGAGCTTTGGTGTTCGGGTCGATTTGATGGCAGCCGCGGCATCCGTAATGCTCAAGATACCAGTCTCCTTGCATCATAAGCCGGCGCTGGTAGGACAGACGGGCAAGGTAGTGCTGCGGAAGGTCATAATAACGGTTATTAAGGTAGAATACCGTGAGTGCTTCAACCTCGTCGTCACTGAGCACATGGGTGGGCATCTTCAGGGGCATGTCGCTCGTTTCATAGACATCCGGTGTCTTTATCTTGTGAAGAATCCAATCCCACTTCGTTCTCTGGATAGTAGTAGAACCAAAAGGAAGTTCTTCCAGCTTCTTTTTGGCCACTTCTGCAACCTCAACGCCCGGCATAGAAGCGGTTTCCAATTCTTTGATCGGATGACACCCGTAGCAGCCGTACAGTTGCACAGACTTTTTCCCTTCCTCCGCATCGCCTTGTGCATGGTCAGGTGGCACATCGGATAAGACAGCAGCTACTTCTTTGTTCCGGAGTGACAGCACGTATGCGGAAAGGTGCCCCCTCTCTCCATCGGTAAGCATAACCTTGGGCATCGGGGTTTGAGGCTGCAAGGCCCGGGGATCCTCAAGGTACGTACTAATCCATTGTGGGTCGAGCTTGAGCCCTGCACCATCGAGATTCGGTATTCTGTCGGTCAGCGACTGCGTGTGCAGTTCGTCACTATGACACCCCTTACAGCCTTTATCGACAAAGAGCTGCGCTCCCTCTCGTGCCGAACCACTGACCGACGAACTAGACCCGATGGGCCGGACGGTATCCTTTCGTGATAAAAGGTAGGCAACTATGTGTCGTAGCACATCTTCACCGAGTCGGAACCTCGGCATAAGGGTATTGGGTCTGATCGACCGCGGATCCTTGACCCACTGGTAAAGCCAGGACGTACTGACGACCTTTTTGCCTATTCCGTCCAGGCTAGTGGACATCGGTGGAAGTTGTTCGACTCCTCTCGGCAGTCCGTGGCATCCAAAACAGCCATGACGCACGTAGAGCATACGGCCTTGCTCGGCCTTCTGCGCACCCTCGAGGCCAAAGGGCGTCTCATGGCATCCTAGACAAAGTCCTTGCAAAAACCGTCCAGGCACTCGCGGATAAGGCCAGTTGTGTTCATAGCCATGGGCCTTTGCTACGGTAAGACCCACTCCCTGGCCCTGATGACACAGCGTACAACCAAAGCGATTGGGCGCATGATGCTTGAGTATGGCAGGAGGATGAGTCTTTAAAGGATGGGGTGCGTTACTGCACATTGGATTTTCCATGCCCCGGTGGCAGGTCACGCAAAGGTCCCTCACACCTGCGTCAGGAAGAAATATCTGCTGTATCTTTGTCAGTGTATCTTGTGACACCTCGTCGAGCAGACCTTTCAAACGATGTATCTCTGCTTCGGACCCACCGGCCTTTGCTTCTTCAAGCTGACGGGAGAGTTCCGCCTTGTAAATCTCCCGATAGTGCTCTTGAAATCCCTTCCACTCCTGGCGGGCATCTCTTTTTACCACAGGAATGCAAAGCACTAACAGCAGTCCTGAAAGAACGACAAAGGCGATCCTCATCGGCAATCGAGCACGGATTCTTTCCATTGTATATCCTGCTGGCTACCCTTCCAGGCCTTTTTCTGCGCTCAAATATTGAAGTAGGGTGTCACGAGGATGTACTTCACATGGAATGCCAGACGAAGCACAATCTTTATCACCACTCCCACCATGAAAAGGGCAAGTGACCAGGCTACTACATAACGCACTGCACCCATGCTTCTCCATAGTTTCTGCCAAAGGATCCCAGGGAGCAGCAACCCGAGACCGAAGTAGACCGCAATCGCGAGGCCTCCCCAAACGGTGGGAAGATTCACAAGGGCCGGTTCAGCACTCTTTACCGTATTCCAATCTTCCCATGGCCAGTAAAATTGCCAATTGGGGCCTCTCAAAAATTGGCCCACGACGATGAGAGAAAACCAAAGCATGTATCCAAAAAGAAACATGGGGACGACGAGCTTTCTTTGTCTAAAGGTGTAGACCCCTCTTCCTTCCTGATTAGTATCGAGATACGGAAGTGCCGCCAATCCAAAGATAATAAGAAGAGGAACCATAACGCCTGCAATCCAAGGATCAAAATAGACAAGGAGCTCCTGAAGTCCTACAAAGTACCAAGGTGCCTTTGCCGGATTCTCTGTCCAGTTGGGATCAGCGATACCTTTGAGGGGAGCATCTACGGCGAGAGACCACACGACAAGCACGCCGAGTGCAAACAGCATAGCGAGGAACTCTTTAAATACAAGATCAGGGAATGAAAAGACCTCCCGGTCCTCGGATTGCTCATGTCTATCCATAGCTCCTCACCACCTCGACCTCATCGTGTCGCTGCGGAGTACATCAATAGGGGAGCGTGAGTCCGCACCTCAGTACCTCACAGCGGCCTTGAGATTCCACCGTCCTTCCTCACGCGCCAGAAATGTACGAACATCAGCACTCCTCCTACCACCGGCAAAAGTACACAGTGGAGGACATAAAATCTAAGCAGGGCATTGCCGCCAACCTCGTTGTCGCCCAGCAAGAGAAACCGCAGATCGTTGTGCGGATGAATGTTGAAGAGCTCGTGGAGCGGTCCGTCTGCACCGAGAAAAGGGGTCGCGCCGGCCATTTTTGTTCCTACGGTAATTGCCCAAAGCGCAATTTGATCCCATGGAAGAAGGTACCCCGTAAAACTCAATAGCAAGGTCGTTACAAGAAGCAGCACGCCTATGACCCAGTTGAACTCGCGCGGCGGTTTGTACGAACCTGTCAGAAAAACCCGAAGCATGTGGAGCATGACGAGGATAACCATCGCATGTCCTGCCCACCGGTGTAGATTCCTCAAGAACATCCCGAACCGCACCGTATGCTCGAGAAGCTTCATGTCAAGATAGGCATACTCGGGGACGGGCCGATAGTAGAACATCAGAAGGATTCCTGTCACAGTCTCCACAAGAAACATAAAGAATGTCAGGCCGCCCAGGCAAAATGTATACCGTATACTCAAGGCGGACTGTGGCAGTGCAACAGGATGCAGGTGCAACAAGGAATTGGACAGTGTGACAAGGACCCGGTTTCGCGGTGTGTCCTGAAAGCTATGTCTAAAAATAGATTTCCATATCTGGCTGTTCGTAATTCGTGAAGAGATCTTCATAGCAACAAAAGACGCTCCTCGGGATCTACGAGATGATACTGCGCAAGTACTCCAGCTCCTTCCTGAGGTAGCAATCTGTCAGGGCCAGAAGATTGGCATAGAAACAGAGCACCTCAGTGCACGCATCCTCTGAACAGTTTTCGCGGATCTTTTCCACCCGTTGTGCAACCTGAGGAATCCAGATCCCCGTGTGTCGTTCGATGAAGTCTTTCTCAGCGCGGCGGTAAGGACCTGGACTACTACCATTTTGGAGTGCCTGCACTTCTTTGAACGTAAGGTAATGGAGAAACTCCATTTCCGTACACAGATGATCGGGCCTTTCGTCCTGTGCTCCCGCTGAATAGCTCAGTCCAAAATGGTTATAGAAAAGTATCAATTCCTTCAGCACCACCTTACGGTCCTCTCTGTAAGAGCCTTCTACCAGCGCACAAGGAGGACCAGCCGGACCAATCTCGAACAAACGACAAAATTCAACCTCGATCTCTTCACTATATTGTCCCGAGATGCGCAGCGTGGCAGTCCGATCCTGCCATTCACTGAAGCTATAGGGAAGATCGGACACCAATGACCTTAAGGTGGCGTGATATCCACCGGTTGAGACCCTCTCCTTGAACTCAGCCGTGGGATACCTGAATGACTCAGCCAAGAAGGAATAGACCCGACTTCGATTTGCCTGTTGGCGCTCCGTCGGACTGGCCATTTCCTTTGTCTGGAAGGTTACCATGTGAATCACGTCCTATGTTTTTGTCGGTGGTCTTTGCAACGTAGCTGGATCAGCAGTAAAGGGACCAAACAGTGCGTCCCATCGCTTGGCGATGAGTATTTCCATAAGTTCTGACTTGCCCCCACTGCGGGTCTTATCCATCTCGGCGCGGAGGATCTTCAGCGCACCATCTACCTCAGGACCAAAAAGGTATCGCAGATAATCCAAGGGAATGCGTGGCTTACTCAGATCGATCTTCCCCTCTGCGTCAAGCCGGGGCGGTGCAAGGGGCGGGATATAAAATACATTTGGCTCAGTACCGTACTCGGGATGAAGTGGAACTGCTACCTTCCAGACCTTGACGAGCTTGTAAATAGGACCGGCAGTGTCGTCCAGAAAGCCGACAAACCTCACCCGTCCTGTGCATTGACGGGCACACGCAGTGGCAACTTTTTGTTCGATCCTCGGGTAACAAAAGATACACTTGATACTTTTAGACGTCACAAAGTTGAAATAAATTTTTTTGTATGGACATGCCTCGAGACAGAAACGATATCCTTTGCACCGATCCTGATCGATGACTACAATGCCATCTTCATCTCGCTTGTAAATTGCATTCCTCGGACAGGCATCTACACATGCAGGGTAGGTGCAGTGATTGCATATCCGGGGCAAATAAAAGTAAAAGGCATTTGGATACTTACCTCCACCTTGGTCTTCGTCCCAATTCATCGACCAGTCTGGCTCTGTGCCGTCAGGATTCATGGCCCTGAGGTGAGTACCCCCGACCCTGCTGGAAAAGGTCTCCTCAAAATTGTACTTCCACATCTCTCCAAAATCCTTGCGCGTGGGAAGCTCGCCACGCACAGGCTCTCGCACCTCTCCTCCGAAGCGTATCTTATATCCGCCTCCTTTTCTCTCCCAATCCCTGGGTGTACCTTTGCCAGGCTGGGTATTGACCGTATTCCACCACATGTACTCTCGACCCTCGAGTTGGGTCCACGATGTCTTGCATGCCATTGAGCACAATTGACATCCGATGCACTTGTTCAAATCAATTACCATTGCGACCTGTCGTTTACATTCGCGAAGCCTGTCCTTGGTTGCCTGGAAATCTCTTGCAAGCTCTTTTTCACGATCTGTGAGTGTAGAGGTATCTACCGGCATATTTCTTTCTCCCTTGTACGGTTATGCAGATGCGTACCTGCGTGGTGGACATAATGCACCCAGGCGGGGGCAGGGACATTTGGCAGGAACATCCTTATGCCTCGAGTACAAGATCTCGCCATTCCTTGGAAAACGACTTTACACCGCCGCGCTCACCATTTGCGCCCTCCCATGCAGCAAACCCCACGACTGTTTTCATCCCTGGTGCAAGTGCCACAGACTCCTCGGATGCCGTCAGGGGTCGTGCCATGACGACTCGCCAGGTGCCATTCTCCCATTTCGAGTGAGAGACGATAGAAGAATCATCGGTATAAAGTGACGTCGAAAGTCCTTTTCCCACCTGGTTCTTTGGTCTCTCCTTGAAATCTGGCCGCCAGTACCAGGAATTGGTTGGGTAGTCATGGGACCCCATTTCTTTTATAGGTGTCTTCTCAGGGTCCTTGAATGGAAAAAGGACAGCCACTCCATCAGGGAAAATGCCAATATCCTCGATCTGCAAGTTTGGTGAGCTGCTTTTCCATTCAAAGTAAAAAAAGATGTCCTTTCCATTGTGGGCTGCCTTGACTACGAGCTCCTTGACTGCACCGATCTTGGTTTCGTCAAAAGTAGCCTTTATGTAGGGAGAAGGCTGATTGGCGAGTGGCGTTGCGCCCATGTCGATACGGAGTCCTTTTATTGAAGCCCATTGGCTTGCCATACAGTTGAGAAGCTCGTCTCTAGAGGCAGAGACCTTTGTGACGACTATCTTCTCCATAGCACCCTGCGGTTCCGGCATGGCATATATCTCCTTCTTGAGGTGAACTCTCTAAAAAGGATAGGTACACATACTATAAGTGTCCTTCATTCCTTCACTCATGCTTTACGCACTTCCACTGCAACTGCCCTATCAATGGGCTGGAGGCACCAATTCCAGCGGTAGTAGTTCAGGTGGCCATATCCACCTGCTAAATCGAGCCATTTGATGAGCCCTGGGAGCGATGCATCGTAGCTCTTCCATCCCTTGTGCATGTACGGTTCCCAGGCATGGTAGATCACTACCTGGCCAGGACGAGTTCCTGTGCCGGGCCTCGTCGAGGGGGTAATCTTCACGTGGATGTAGAATTCATCAAAGTCGTTGAATACCCTTACAAGGTCCCCATCCTTTATCCCGCGCTTTTCTGCATCCTCTGGGTTCATGAACATAAACGGTCGGCCTTGATGGGTTCTCAAGAGATGCTCATCCGTAATCCAGATCGAATGCACGCTCCACCTCTGATGGCCACTGGTGAGTGTCAGAGGATAGTTGCCGCCCAACTTTGGATTAGGCTTATGTACGGGAAGCTGTTCATTTGCTTCCAAAAACCATGGATGGTCTATGTAGAATTGAATCCTTCTCGCATATGTCGGATAAGGTATCTTCTTCGAGCCAGTATGCCAGGTCAACGGAACGATCGGTTCGTCAGGCTTGATGTCTGTGGCAAGATGCATCGAAATCGGATCGAACTTCGAAACCCCAATAAATCGAACGATGCCCTCTTCCCGGAGTTTCTTGAGATTCGTACCTGAGGGGAGATTTCCCAGAAAGACGCTTGTCTCAAGGGCATCGTCGATCAACTCCTCGACGTTTCGACAGCCCATAGACTGTTTCTCTCCGAGGCCATCGAGGTCTATGGTCCTTCCGCTGCGCAGTGTGAACTTTGTCTTACCTCGCCTCTTTGCTACTTCTTCGATCTTTCGAGCGAGGAGCACCGAAATCTCCCACTCGTTCTTGGCTTCTCCAGGGGGCTCTACCGCCTTATCGGTAAAGGTCAACCATGGCACATGTGGCGTAGGAAAGCGGGTATCAAGTTTTTCATAAAATCCAGCGCATGGCAGTGCATAATCAGAATACAGCAGTGTGGTCGACCACCTCGTCTCAAAGCCAAAAATCAATTTGTACTTCTGCCAAAGGCTGGGGAGGATATTCTTGTTCCAACCCCGGTTCTTCCTTGCCGGACTTGTACCCATATAAAAGTACACCCTGGGTTCCTGGTCCTTGGGAGGGATAGCGAACCCTTCCCACCATCCCTTGTCCAATGCTTCTTTCATGTACTCTGGAAATTCCCGCTTCATGCTCGGGCAATGCCACTCCTTTTTGTCCCATGCATCCTTATAACCTGAATGAAAATAGTAGAGAAATGCAGGAGTAGTGTAGTTGAGCTCATTTTTGTCTCGTTCTCGCTCAAGGAGCACAGAGAGCATTTCATCGGACAGTGTCGGGTCTTGTGCCTTGTACTTGTTCATGATCTGCTCTTCGTGTGGCAGACGCATGGTCCCGGCAACCAACCCTTTCTTGCTCTTCATCACTTGGAAAAGTGCGCCCTCGAACAGAGACTCGTTCCACCCTCGAATACCGCTACCTTTCTTACCGTAACTGCCAGTGAGGGCAAGGAGCAGACACATAGCCCTCTCGATGAGATCCCCGTGGTAGTATTTGCAGGAGTTCCACCCTACGAGCACCTGGATATGTCCTTTTGCGCGAGCAGCCTTGTCTGCGAGGCGTCGTATCGTATCGGGGTGTGTTCCGCACTGTGCTGAGGCCTTTTCAGGCGTATAGTCCTTGTTGAGCAGTTCCTTGAGCAAACTGAAAACCGGCCGAACCTCAACCTGGGTGCCATTAAGGAGGGACACCTTGAACGTCCCTTCCAGGGCCGGATCTCCAGAAAGCCGTAGCGTATCCAACGGCGCCTTGACCGCTTTTCCCTGTGTGGTGTCCCAGTAGTACAGTTGGTCCTCTCGGCCGCCTTTTTCCACATCTTGAGCTCTCAGGTAGCGTTGGGTATCGAGTCGCACCAGAAGTGGTAGGTCTGTCTGCTCTTTCACAAAGGCCGTATCTATCTGGCCTTTTTCTATAAGGACCTGACAGATGGCCAAACCCAACGCTGCATCACCGCCGACCTCTACAGGAACCCATTCATCAGCATGGATGGCACTCGGAGAATAATCAGGGGCAATGGTAATGACTTCAGCGCCATTGTAACGGGCCTCTGCGATGAAGTGATAACTGGGGATGCGAGTGTAGACTGGATTCATGTGCCAAATGAGCAGGAGCTTGCCAAAAAACCAGCCGTCAACTGAATCCATAAATTGAAATTTGCCTATCGTTTCATAAATGCCCCGGTTGAAGTCGCCGATCGTAGAATCTTGATCAAGAGAGACACCACCTAAGAGCACCGTCAGTCGCACCAGAGGAATTATATGAAGATAGCCACCGTTGCCAGGGCCCATTTCTGATATGATCGATTCTGGACCTTGCTCCTCCATGGCATCCAAAATGCCCTCGGCAATCTCGGTAAGGGCTTCATCCCAGCTCACCCGCTTCCACTTTCCACTCCCCCTCTCACCGACACGCTTCATTGGGTACTTGAGGCGATCGGGGTTGTACATCATGTGACTGTAAAATGCACCTTTCTGGCAGCCTCTCGGGTTAAAGTCAGGCCCGGTTGGATCAACAACAGGGTATTTAGAGGCCTGCTCTTCCCTGAACACCACACCATCCTTTGTGTAGACACGCCACAGGCAGTTGCCCGGATAGCAATCTACGAGATGTGTGCCATAGGTGATCTTGTCCCATGTCCACTCCTTTCGGTGCAGGTCCTCCCATTTGCCGTAGTCCCACTCCTGCAAGATCTTCTGTGCGGCCTGTGCCTCTCCGCCGAGGAAACCAAGAGAATGAAGCGAGAGCATCAGCGCAGAGGCACCTGTAGCCTGAAGAAACTGCCTGCGCGTTAACGTGACATTCGTCTCCTCCATTGAGTCCCTCCTTTATCTATATATGTGCATGGCGAGGTTGGGCCGGGACCAGACGGATGGCATTCCAAGGACAGCCATGGATATACGCACCATGTGGTCCCCGTGTAAGGCATGATCCACAGCCTGTACAGCGATCTGTGTTGACGTGCATTCGCTTGAGCGGGAAATGATGGGATTCACTCCTTAGTTCCAAGGCGTTTCGAGGACAAAAGAACCTGCATGCCCCACATCCTGAGCATTTCTCTGTTACCAATGCAACAGCCCGTTTCCCCATCTACGAAATCTCAATATATGACCTTTTTTCTTCGAACTCGCGTGCAGTGTATACCGTCCTGGTGTCCACTATAAGGTAGCCTTCAGGGTCGAGCGTGATCTTGAGCCGATCCAATGGCCGAGGTGCAGGACCTGCGAATTCCTTGCCGTCCGAATGAAACTCGCTCCCATGACACGGACACTTGAAGATACCCAGCCCTGGAAACCAATTTACCGTGCAGCCAAGGTGAGTACATCTGGCGTAAAGTGCGTAAATTCTCTTTGCCTCTCGTACAACAAAGAACCTATGGTCGTTCTTCCACCTTGTCTCGACGTATATCACACCAAAAGGATCGGGGTTGCCCGTTACGCTGAGAAAGTCCTGAATGTTTCCAATCCGAAACAAGCTTGGAGGATGGAAGACCACCGATGGCGCAAAAAAGCGTACTGTCTCATACATTGCTCCGGCTGTCCCGACACACAGAGCACCCCAACCTGCTATGGAGATGGCCTTGTGCAAAAATTGGCGCCTCGTGTGAAGTCCCTCACTTTCTGATTGCCCTAATAGTTCCTTTTCTGCTTCAGGCAAGGATTCATCCATCTGTATCGATTGGCTCACTGCATCCTCTCGGTAATTTTCCTTATGTGACGTTCGTGAAGAATACCGATCAAACTATTAAGGGTGGAGACAGCATCCTTGATGAGCTTTGATATCTCTCCAGAGCTTAAGCCCTTGCCAGCAATCCTCTTGGTGAAAAGCTCTATTTCCTTGCGGGCAAGGAATTCCATCAGGTCTGTATGAAGCTGAAGATGCTCCACATGGAAATCCCTCTCGTCAGTAAGTCCTATGCTACGGAGTTGGGCAACGAGCTCGCCGATCCGAATACATTCCCTGTCAAAGGTGCCATCGTCATCTCTGGATATAATGCCTAGTGACTCCAGTTTCTCGACATCTCCCTCTGAAAGACCCGTATGGTTCACGAGCTCCTCGAATCTCATGGGGCCAATATCCTGTTCAGAGTGGCAAAAGAGGGGTCTTTCAATCTCCTTGATCAACTGGCGCTCCTCTTCGCTCAATGAAGTCTCTTTTTCTTCTAGGAGCATCTTGATCACATCGAGGGGAAGGTACCGCTTTTCCTGGAGTTCCTTGATCAGCTTGATCCGTGCGATGTAGCTCGGGTCGTAATAGGCCATGTTCCTATGGGTCTTACGGGGCTTGGGCAGGATCCCTCTCTGGATATAGTATCGAATGGTGCCGCCTGAGACCCCGGTGGCCTTGGATAATTCACTCATTTTGAGTAGATCTGTCTCGCCCTGTTTCATACCCATTTTGCCAGCTGTATCTAGCAGTGTCTCCTAGGTCTGACTCACGCGGGACATTAGCTTATAACGTTCGCTTAAAAATTGCAAGTAAAACTATTAACTGTGAACTTTACAGCCCTGAGATCAGGATGTCAAGTAGTTTCTACCAAAGCTAAGCCGAGGATTGACCAGCAAAAAAGGGCTTAAAAATAGAGTTGACATTACTACTTCTTACCAATATCATTCGCCTTGATCAAACGTTATAAGAAAGATCTTGCTTCCCTCCTGGCTTCGCTGTAGGTAACAAATACGATCTAGCAAAGGCCTTGCACCAAAAGGAGCATGCAATGACACCACCAAGAAAGCACTCGTATAGGAATCCACTAGCCTCAGCCATCCTTTACATGGTTCTCTACCTTGTACTTTACAACTTGTATCATTACGTCTTTTGGAACGAGCTTGCCCTTCCACTGTCCAAAAAGGATCTTTTTCATAGTAGATCGATCGAGCTCGTTCTAGGAACCGCATCCATGGGGATTCTCTCGCTGATAGTGGAAACAGTAAGAAATGTCATAGGGAAGAGATCTCACTAAGCATAAATAAGTAAACACGACGATTGCCACTCACATACGGCGACCTCCAATGGGCTTATAACTTGAGAGGGACGAGACATGCTTACTGTAACCATTACCGGCGTGGCGAGCTACTTTGCAAAGACACTGCTTCCGCTGCTTGATCAGGATGCGCGTATAGGCCGTATCATTGGCTTCGATGTAAAGCAGCCAGACCGTTCGTATAAGAAACTCGAGTTTCATCTCTGCGATATACGCGACCCTGGTGTTGCCAGATTTGTCGAGCATGTCGACGTCGTTATCCATCTTGCGTTTATTGTAGACGAGATCAAAAACAAGGCACTTTCACACGATATCAATGTAGGAGGGACTCGGAATCTGCTCACGTGTAGTGAACAGCACAAGGTGAGGAAAATCATTTATACCAGCAGCATAGCTGCGTATGGCTCTCACCCAGAGCATCCAACGTTGATATCAGAAGAAACAGCCCTTCGGCCCACGGTGGACTGTTACTATTCAAAAGACAAAGCAGAGGTTGAGGCACTCTTTTCCTCGTACCTGGCACGCAATCCAGATACTATATGCACGATATTGCGACCATGCCTTGTCATGGGACCTCATACCAATAACATGTTTACGCGATTTTTTTCGCGAAAGCTGATCCCCACGCTCAAGGGCAAAGATATCGAGATCCAATTTCTACACGAACAGGATCTCGGTCGTGCGCTCTTCGAGGCAACCATCGAAGACCATCCTGGAATATACAACGTGGTGCCAGACGAGCCAATTCGTATGTCTGAACTTATTCGTTTAGGCGGTTCCATTGCTGTCCCCTTACCGACCTGGTTGGCAAAAGCAGGTGCAAACCTATTGTTCAGCATAGGTCTTATGCCATTTTCTCAGGCATGGGTATCGATGCAGGAACACCCTATCTGCGCGAGCAATGAAAAGTTCTTCAAGGAATTCGGCTGGAGGCCCCGCCACAGTTCGCGGGAGGCAGTAATGGAGTATCTCAACGCGAGGGGCAACAAGGGCTAAACCTATCCGAGTGATGCAGGTTCTCGCTCCTTGCATAACGCTTCAGTGTAGCGGCGCTCGATGCTGAACTGCTTGCAAAAACCGGTTGGAACTGATCCCACCCAGGTATCCAACGCCAGCTGCCTCGTCTGCCCATCCCCACTACATTTGACCGCATGAGCGTACATTTTGTATAGTCCTTTCTCCCCACGCAACACAGGGGCAAGGATCTGCTCAGTGTCCGCAAAGAACGTAGGCAAGGAGGACGAACAAAATGCCATGGAGGCAGTTGGTGGTCGTTGCGACGACCATTGCAGTGGCGTGGTCTGTCAGCATCATTGCAGCACATTCCATCGAACTCACTGTGTCAGTTGACAAAGAAGTCGGTCGCGTAAACCCCTTAGCATTTGGAAACAGCGTGATCTACTACGGTCCCTCAATGGGCGTCCCCGTAGGCATTCGGACTCAGCAAGAGTACGAGACTGCACGCCAGACATGGAACAGGTACCTGCCGCTGATACACGAATTAGGAGTTACTATATTGCGTTATCCCGGTGGGCTTCTCTCGAATAGCTACCATTGGAAGCCTGGAATAGGCCCCTTTGAGCAACGCGATCCAACCTACGACAGCGCAAAAAAAGGCGGGGCTCAAATCTTCGGCACCGATGAATTCCTTCAGTATTGCGAGGAACTTGGTGCTACAGCAATTATCACAGTCAATGTCTCTCCTGCGGGATCTAGAAGACCAGGAACCGTTCAGGATGCTGCTGACTGGGTGGAGTACTGCAATGCCCCCCATGATGGCTCAAATCCAGGTGGCGGCATCGATTGGGCAGCGGTGCGTGCAGCCAATGGTCATCGAGAACCGTACAAGGTCACCTATTGGGAACTCGGCAACGAAGAAATCTATCCAAGCTGGCAGGATTATGCTCGTCGGGTGAGAGCATATTCGCAGGCCATGAAGGCTATAGATCCTTCTATAAAGATCGGTGTGATACGAACCGGTGGCGGTATTCAACCGTTCTTTGAACAGATCCCCAGTTTTATCGAATACCAGAAGTTCATGATTCGCGAGGCTGGAGACTATTTTGACTTTTGGTCTCATCATGCTCAACCGCCCGGAGCCAATAGCTATGCAAATGGGTTCATCATCCTCAAAGACGGCACGTCTGTTGAAACTCGTTTCAGTGTTCAGAACGATGGCTACTACATGTTCAAATTGCCAGTGGAAGCTACATGCAACACCCTGTCTACGAATTGCCCGGTACTGAGGATAGAAGTAGATCGGCAGGTTGTCTTTCATGCAAAAGTTTCGCCCCTCGCTCCTGCGGTAAAAACAGGACTGTTTCCACTGGCCCCAGGCGAGCATACCGTTCGACTCGAGGCAACGAATATTCGATGGCCTCGAACGTTGACCCTGTGCCAGCAAATAGAACTCTATGCCCAAGGACCAAGGCGACCTGTATTCGAACGCCTTATTGACCTTAAAGATGATCCAACATTGTATCGTCTGGTGGTGTCGGCGTCCGTGGAGACTGCAAGAGAACTCGAGCTCGGCGCACCGTATACCGGTGGCAAACCGGTCTACATAACTGAAAATGGGATCCACTACCGCGAGGACCGCAACCCTCCTCTGGTGCACAAGGTGTGCGATCTAAGAGAAGCGCTTAGTTTGGCCAGCCTCTATCAAATGTGCCTCAGTAAAGGCATCGAACTCATGAACTACTGGTTCCTCTTCGACGATAACAATGCAAATGGTGTGCTCGAAGGAGTAGCGTGGAACAGCGAAACCGGGGAAATGGCCAGGCCCGATCCGCACAAGAGGCCTTCCTTTCATGTACTCAAGGCTCTCAGATGGCACGTGTTCGATACCCTCGTCGAGACAACCGTCATCAATGGACCCTCGTTTGCCATAGGCCCGGAGAGTTCAGGGATGGTCTTGGGACTTGTATTTCCCGAGGAAACCACGGTGCCATACCTACAGGTGCTTGGATCCAAGACTGCACAAGGAGACAAACTATCACTATTTGTACTCAACCTCGATCCAGATCGGTCCTACGATATCCCAGTTCGAATGTTTGGATTTGAACCGAAACCCGAGATGGAGGTGCATACCATTACAGGTCCTTCTCCTGCTGCAAACAACGAGAAGGCAGAATGTCCAGACGGCGAATGTGTTACCACGGTCTCATCCAAGCTGCCGTTACGAGGTAATCCCTTCGTACACACCTTCCCAAAACATTCTCTCACCGTACTTGTGTTGTACAAAAAAGGCTCGGACCACGTGGCTCCAGAATCGCCGCGAGGACTGGTGGGAATGGCAGGAGACAAGAGCGTCATGCTTTTTTGGGATGCCAATAGAGAAACTGATCTTGAAGGCTATATGGTCTACCGCTCCCGAGTACCAGAAGGTCCTTTTGGAAATCGTATCAATACGCTACCAGTCCGGTGGACAGGATACCTCGACGCCACTGTCGACAACGGTAGTACTTACTATTACGCAATCAAGGCCGTGGATCGGTCAGGAAATGAAAGTGGCTTTTCCAACAAGGTCATGCTCCAGCCCACAGCAAGGAGATAGCATATCGCATGTTCTTCTACTGCGCAGACAACCGCTTATGACACGAAATGCACCCACACCCCTGCATCCTGCAACGTCACCGGCCATGAGTGGCTATTAGGCCGGATCTGGCAGAATACCAATTGGTGCATGATCTCTTACTCAGAACAAAGGCGTAGGCCCAGCGCTCGTGCATTGACCACGCTGGGTGTAGCCTTGGGGCATGCATCGGAAAGGAACACGGACATATCCGGTTGGCACCAAACAGGATAGCCCTTGAGGATGCCCACAACGTTACGGGCAGCGATGATCGCCATGGCCTCTCTTGTCCATCGGCTTGCAGAGCCGATATGAGGCAGTACAACCACATTGGGAAGATCGACCAATCCAGGGCTTGTAAAGGGTTCGTGCTCGTAGACGTCTAGTCCCACCTTGAATGTCGGATGCCTGCGACAGTGTGCCACGAGCGCTGCCTCATCAATCAACGGACCGCGACTCGTATTTATCAGAATCGCCCCTTGTTTCATCAATGACAAGCGTGGTGCATCGATCATATGGTAGGTGGTTCGATCGAGTACACAATGGAGACTCACCACGTCAGCTTCCTTGAGGAGCAGTTCAATGTCATCAACCCTTCTACACGAGAGCGGCTCTTGTCCTTGCGCTGAAAGGAATGCGTTGTACGCTCTCACGTACGCCTCGAGAAAAGGATTCTCCACAGGGTCATAATACAGGAGATGCATCTTGAAGCCTTCTACCATGATTCGGCCGTACGCTGTCCCGATGCGACCTGCGCCTATAATTCCTACGGTTTTCCGCCACAGATGTTCTCCGAGAAACAGTCCAGGAGACCATCCTTGAAACAATCCTTTGCGCATAAAGGCGTCAGACTCGACGATGCGGCGTGCAGCTGCGAGGGTCAATGCTGCAGCCATCTCTGCGGTCGTCTCGGTGAGCACACCCGGTGTGTTCCCTACCGCAATCTGGTAGTTGGTTGCAGACGCAATGTCTACGTTATCGTAGCCCACAGCATAATTACTGTAGACGATGCCTCCTGCTGCCTTCAAAGCCCCAAGTAGCCTCTTGTCCCAGACCTCGCTCAATTGCCCGATACACCCGTCGCACTGTGTCCCCAATGCGGCCTCTATCTCTTCAGGAGCAAGGATTCGATCCCCACGAAAAATATCGACTCGAGCATTTGCTTCGACAAGGATCTTTTTCCACGCGAAGCCAGGCAACTGCCTCGTTACGAGTACCCGTAGTGCCCCATCGGGGTGCAAGGTCGTCCATTCGCCTGCGGTCACGCCTGTGCCTCCTGCTGCCAGCTGTTCAACTCCGACGCAACGCACATCAAGGTTGAGGCTTCGGCACGTGCATACTATTTACCAAAAGGACATAAAGGATAGCGACATTCAGTGCAATTGAGGCAGAGTCCTCCATGACCGAGACGTGCAAGTTCGGCCCTGCCAACGGTCTCATCTGCAAGTATACGAGGCAATATCAAATCGAATATCGTTGTACGGTGAAAGATGCCACACGCTGGAATACCCACTATGGGCACCCGGGTGGCTCCATGTGACTGATCGAGATACGCCACAAGGACCATAGCGCCTGGAAGCACAGCCGACCCATACGTCATCTCACGCGCACCAATGGATCGTATCGCAAACCGTGTCACATCGTCAGGATCTACGGACATACCTCCTGTGGTGAGCAGCAGGTCTGCTCCCAGCGATAGTAATTCAGACAGGCTGCGAGCAATTTCATCCACATCGTCACGAGCGTAGCGGATGCCAATGATGCTGCCACCTACTTGTTCTATTTTTTGCGTTATGATCGGAGCGAAGGCGTCTTGAATCCGACCCGAGTATACTTCATTGCCCGTGATCACCACTCCTGCTTTAGGCTTCCTGATGGCCTTTACCTCGATGATTCCACCCTGCACCCTGGCTATCGCTTTCTCGATGAGGCGTCGCTTGACTATGAGTGGTATAGCCCTTGTCCCTGCTACGATTTGCCCTTTCCGGACAACGGTATTACTATGCAACGTAGCACACATAACCTCCCCGAGCATATTGAAGGCGCAGAGACGCTCCTGGTCGATCTTGAGAAGGCCGTCTCGTGCTGCAGCGATAGTAACCTTTCCTTCCTTGGGTTCTCCCACAGATACTACACCAGACCCCATCAGTGCCTGAGCAAGGGCCACTGCAGCCTCATCCTCGTGCATTTCGTCCTTGCCGATCCTCATTATGTAGAGATGCTCTTTTCCCAGCCGTTGCAAGTGGCATATATCCTCTTGGCGGATTACGTGCCCTTTCTTAAATGCCCTTCCCTTGAATTCACCCGCACGGATTTCGGTCACGTCGTGGGCCAAGACCATGCCCACAGCCTGATGGAGAGGCACGGTCTTGAGCCGCGTGGGATGCACTTGTTCATGACTGCGTTGAGAATTACACATACGCCTTGCTCCTCCTGAACAGACGCACTGCCTTGGGATGTATCAGCCGTGGTTCGTCTCACTGGTCAGGGCATCGGTAGGCCGAGATCGTCGTATGAAGACCTTGCGAGCCAGGTGCCCTTCCCGCTTCGGCTTAGATCCATGATAAACCGTTATGATAATTTTGCATAGCGCTTTTCAAAAAAGGGTTGCTCCTAACCAGGCTTGTCTGAAAACGCTATCACTGTCTTGATGGCCTGATGCTGCGCTTTGTGAAGATTTACCTCTATCATCGTGCGATACTCCTCGATGCGAAAGCGGTGGGTAATCATCTCTTCCACACGTACACGCTTTGTGGCGAGCATCTCCAGTGCGATCTCGAATGCCTGCTTTTTTCCTGCTGCAGTATCATTGTATGCGTACGCGTAGCATCCCCGTATAGTCTGGAGTTTGAGCCACAGGGGCGTTAGATCCAACTTCACGTCATTACCGATCCCGATCACACTCAAGGTACCCAAGGTGTTCATCACCCGCAATGCCATATTGAGCGTATGGGAGTGGCCCACCGTATCAAAGACTCTATCAAATCCGCCCATAAGGATCTTGTCTTTGAGCATAGGTTTGTACGCCTTACCACCGGTAATCCTGACAGCAGCGTCGATTACTTCTGCACGTATGACCTCGGTGGCGCCGCAGGTTTGTACATAGTCGGCATGGAACGATGATGGCTCCGCAACCGTGATGTGGCACCCAATATCGAGGGCTCGAATCACCTTTGCGACTAGTGCCCCAATCACACCACCCCCTATCACGAGCACGTGCTCCCCATGTTCCGGCTTGTTATCGAGCACGGCCTGCACAGCTACCGCTAGGGGTTCTGTGAGTGCAGCAGATGCTGCCGCAACGCCGTCTGGGACTCGGAAAATCTGACTTCGATGTGCAACCGTATACTCGGCGAATCCACCAGGGATATCCTTACAAATACCGTTGAACATACCAGGAGCCAAGGTGCCTTCTGCGTAGTTCTCGCAATTGGCAGGCCGACCCATGGAACAGCTCCTGCAAGGGGACGTAAAGCCTCTGACGGTACAATTCAGTATAGGACATACGGTCACAAGGTCCCCAATATCGCAGGTAGCGACCTTAGCCCCCTTCTCGACAACGATGCCACACAACTCGTGACCAAGCACACAAGGAAAGGAGGTGAACGGCGATGCAGTCGGCGAGTCCTTGAGCAGGATCAGATTGAGGTCGCTCCCACAAAAACCACAAAGCTTTGTCTGGATCTTTACCCATTCATCGGATGGCAAACGAGGCTCGGGTAGATCAACAAGTCTAATGGTGGCAAAAGGGCCATCGAAACATACCCGTTCACTAAATGGCCTGAGCGTTTGTAAGGCAAGGAACCGAGGAATGTTCACATTGAAACGTAGGGCCTTCATATACTGCTAATCCATTTTCAAGGCTTGAGAAAACATAAGCGTGGCTGGGCTTGTCACCGTGGGGTCGGTGAATACATTTACACAAGCAGGCTTCCCTGATGCAAAGGCGCGTTCAATTGCCGGAATGATCTCCTCGTCTTTTGTCACAAGCTCTCCATATCCACCAAGTCCCTCCACCATTTTTTCGTAATTCCTCTGGCCTAACTCTGCACATTGAAGCCGGTCCTTGCCCAACGTCATCTCCTGTCCGTGCTTTATCATACCCCATGCGCCATCGTTGTTGATTACACAGACAATCGGAATATTGTGACGTACTGCAGTATCGAATTCCATGCAGTTGAACCCGAATGACCCATCCCCATTGAATATCACGACCTTCTTGTCAGGACGTGCCAGCTTTGCAGCGATACCGAACGGAATGCCTGTCCCGAGACAGCCAAAAAGGCCGCCCGAAGGCACAAGGACCCCTCCACGCTCCCTTGTACGAAAACCGGTGAGTCCAAAATAGCTCGTATCCCCTCCATCCACTACATACATACCGTCATCGCCTACAGCCTTTTGGATTTGGGCTACGAGCCGCATAGGATGAATGGGCTGTGAGGGGTTTTGACGCTGTGCCAACTCAGGTTCCAGCATCATAGTATAGCTACTCCTCAGTTGTGCGATCCACTCGCTGTGGTCCTTTTTCTCGATCAACGGTACAAGCTGCGCCAGCACCGATGCAACGTCGCCCACAAGCCCTACATCGGAGCATCGGTTTCGGTCTATTTCATGAGGGTCAATATCGATCCTTACCACCTTGGCCTGGTGAAACATCGCGCCATATTGGAACGCCCAGTTGAATCGTATGCCCGCTGCAACGACCAGATCTGCTTGCGTCAATCCAAATGAGAGCCCGACAAATCCGCCGTCCATAATCGAAAGAGGGTGATCATCGGGCAGTACGCCTCTCCCGTTATTGTGGAGCTGAAAAGGAATCCCGGATGTTTCTATAAAGTCTTTCAATACCTTGTCGCAGGGGCTATACGCCATACCGCTACCACCGACAAATATCGGTCTCTGAGCACTATTGATCATCTCGGCTGCACGCGCCAAGGCTTCATCATCCGGATGCACACTGTATTTTCTCCTGACCCGACGAGCCATATATACATCTTCTTCTGGGATCTTCACATTGAGGATATCGGGCGGTAGCTCCAGAAACACAGGGCCAGGACGACCCTCGACTGCGTGCATGAACGCATTCGTGAGGTATTCTGGAATCCGTCTCGTCTCATAACAGGTTGCGCACCACTTCACTACAGGCTTGATCATATCAACCTGGTTGACTTCTTGAAGTGCGCCCTTGCCGTCCTCCCTCAAGGGCGACCTACCGGCCAGCACGACCAACGGCGCTTTATCTAAATACGCGTTTGTCACACCCGTAAGGGCATTGGTAAAGCCAGGCCCTGCTGTCACCACACATACCCCAGGCTGACCAGTATAGATCGACCACGCATGCGCCATCATGGCAGCAGCCTGTTCGTGACGAACATCGATAGCCCGAATCTTGTACTCTGTGAATCCATCGAGAATCATCTCAATGTGTCCACCCGACAGTGCGAACACCGTAGAGACGTTCTCTATCTCCTTTAAAAATTTTGCAACGATATGACCACCGTATATATGTGCCATAGCTCTCTCCTCCTACTACTTACACGTCTCGCAATCAGCTACAACACGCCATGCAGGACTCCATCTCATGGGCGAGCACAATTAGACACGATACCAGAGGCCTTGTAAATATGCCCTCCACCCTTTGCACCGAAGGGATGTGCCATTGCCACGATCTATGCACCAGCAAGCCAATCTGCTACATAACCTCTGAGCAGGCAAGGTCTTGGTAAGAATGAAACAATCGATGACACATCGTGTCCCAGCGACGACACATATCTATGCTCTCATCGGTCATCTCGTATATCGATGGATATCGGAGGATTTCGTCCATCTCTCGTGCGTATTCGTCGATAACCCTCTGGTCAGCACCTTGGAGTAATGAAGCGACGAACTCCTTCATCGGATACCACTCTGAAACTCGCTGGAGATCACGATAGATTTGGGTCAGCAGGACGTTTCGTGGCCCTTCCCAAAGCTCGTTAACTGCCGAGTCACGGTAGAAGCGCGCCAACGAAGAAAAATCTTCCATCACCCCATGTCCACCAAATATCGACATGGTGAGTCGGCACACGTCGGTTGCATCCCAGGCTGCTGTGATCTTCTGCAGCATGATGAGCTCTCTGACATCAAACCGTTTCTTTCGCATTGCCAGGGGTTCGTCGGTGACCAATCCTCCCCTCAACCCACCCTTAAGGTCAAGAAATGCTCGGTACACCTTGAAGGCTGCAGCCGTAGTTCTCTGAGCGTAGTGCTCAATGGTGCGAAGCTGTCCTTCTACAAGTGGAAACCGACCGATCGGCATGCCAAATGCCTCTCTGAAGTGAGCGTATCTTCTTGCCTCGCGCGCCCCTCTGACCATCCCTGCAGCTGAAGAGACCCCTACGGTGAGCCTCGACAAGGTGAGTACAACACCGACCACATTGGCGAGCCCACGCTCAAGGGGTCCCACTGGATAAGCAACTGCACCGCGAAAGGTAATCTCTGCAGTTGGCAGTTCGCATGTGCCCATTTTCCATTTGAGCCGGTCGATCGTGTAGCCATTGCGCACTTCCTTTTCCTTGTCTCCAGGTAGCCAGGAAGGAACCACAAAGAGTGCCACTTTCTCTGATCCCGTCGGTTTTGCCGTGACAAGTGCATAGTCTGCATGCGCCGCAGAACAGAAGAATTTTGTCCCGTACAGTCTCCATACGTCTCCTTCTCTGGCGGCCTCCAGAAGATTGGCTGGTACGTCTGAACCTCCCTGGATTTCCGAAAGATATTGAGCACCAATCGCAAACTCGCCCGCAATGCCCTCTGCACAATGCTCCAGGATATGACGCAGCACAGGGGTATCGGCGTGTTGTCTCAAGATCGCAACTAAACCATCTGTGCAAGCCAAGGGACAGGCGATACAAGCCTCTCCATTCTGGTAGATGAGAAACATCTTGACGAACTTCACCCATGGCAACGTCTTTTCTGAAAATAGCCCCTCTGAAAATACCTCCTTCTCCAATAGTTCTGCCTCCCTGGGCCGTACAATTCTGTCGATGCGGTGATGGTGGCCATCGTAGTGCACAAGAAACGGTCGCTTCTCGAGTGTTGCAATGGATTCTGCCAAATCGCGCCAACGGTAGGACACCTTCTTTGAAATCTTCTCCGCTTCCTGTTCGATGAGCTCAGCTTGGTCTCCACAAAACGTCCGAATGACCTTCTGAAGGAACGGATCATCTTTGTAGTAGTCTACGTTCTTCCTCCACATAAGGAATTCATCGAAGCTGTACGGATTCTCCCTGTTCGGCAATGACATGACAACATCCTCCTTCCTGCCCACACCTGATATCGCTGTGCTTCTCGAGCCCCCTTGCTCCGGACTCGACTTATGTGTGAGCATATTGTATACGAAACAAACGAGAGGTTGCTACATGAAGGCAATGGTCTTGAGAAATAGTATCGATCTCTCGCATCACCAGGAGCCTCTCGAGCTGGCGGACATCCCAACCCCTGTACTGGCAGAAGACGAAGTATTGGTGAAAGTGTCCGCTTGTGGGGTGTGTCACACAGAACTCGACGAAATAGAAGGTCGAACACCACCGCCACGGTTTCCAGTAGTCCCAGGCCACCAAGTAGTGGGAACCGTAGAGGATCGCGGAGACAAGACCTATCGGTTTTCCATTGGCGACAGGGTTGGGGTTGCATGGATCTACTGGGCCTGCGGTGAATGCGAGTTTTGCCGCAACGGTAACGAGAACCTCTGCAGACGGTTCGTTGCCACAGGAAGGGATGTAGACGGCGGCTATGCCGAGTACATGAAGGTCAAAGAGGCATTTGCCTATGCAATTCCTGACATGTTTTCTGATACAGAGGCAGCCCCGTTGCTTTGTGCTGGTGCGATTGGATATCGATCACTCCGATTGTGCAACCTGAGAGATGGTTCCACGCTTGGACTTACTGGATTTGGCGCCTCAGCACATCTCATAGTAAAGACTGTACGCTACCTTTATCCCACAACCGAGATATTCGTGTTCGCCAGAAGCGACAGAGAGAGACGTTTCGCATTGGAACTCGGCGCTTCCTGGGCGGGCGACATCACCGAAACGCCGCCAGTCGAACTCGATGCCATCATAGATACCACCCCTGCATGGACGCCAATCATAGAGGCGCTGAGAAACCTGAAACCAGGGGGCAGGGTCGTCATTAATGCTATTCGAAAGGAACACACTGACAAGGAGGCCCTCCTGAAGCTCGAGTATCCCTGCCACCTCTGGCTGGAAAAAGAAATAAAAAGTGTTGCAAATGTCGAGCGAAACGACGTGGCCGAGTTCCTCGACATTGCAGCCAGGATCCCTATCAGACCCCACGTGGAGGAATTCGAACTCCAGGATGCCAACAAGGCCCTAATCGAACTCAAACAGAGAAAGATAAAAGGTGCCAAGGTACTACGAGTAGCGTAAGGCATACCTTGCACTATAGACGCGCTGAGAGGACATCTTTTGGTACGAGCATCCTTCCATATCATACCCGTTGCCCGTATTGCATCCAGAGAGATCCTCGTCCGTCGCAGAGGGTCGTTTCGTCGCAAAGAGCTCGCTGTATACTGTTACCTGGTCAGACACCCCTCAAAAGGCAATGTACTCATCGACACCGGCTACCCAGCACTTACTGCGATCGATCCCACACGTTACCCAGGATTTCCTGCAAGCAGCCTCATGAAGATCTCGATGCAACAAGGAGATGAAGTTTCGACAAAAATCCAAAAGCTGGGTATTCAGCCCAAAGACATCGCAACCGTCCTTTGTACTCACCTTCATGTAGATCATATGGGCGATATCAAGGCCTTTTCATCATCGAAGATCCTCGTGCACGCACAAGAATGGGATGCCGCCCACAGGAAAGGAAGAAGGCATGGCTTTCGGCCTGACTACCTGACCTCAATAGTTCCTGAAACGTTCGTGTTCGATCCTTCTACTCCCTTCGGTCCCTTTGAGAGCTCCCGTGACATCCTCGGTGATGGTACAATTATCGCTGTTCCTACCCCTGGACACACTCCAGGGCATGTGTCATATCTTGTCGATACGGGCGATCGCAGCTTCTTTATTACAGGCGATGCAGCTTGGGTTGAGGAGAACTACCGTACCCCGTGCCGAAAGGGCTTGCTCGCACACTTCCTTGTCGAACACAACAGGACCGCACAAAGGGATTCTCTCGAAAGAATCCACACCCTGTACACCAACCGAAAGGACATCTATTTTCTGGCAGGACATGACAGCAGGATCCTCTCTCATGCCCACCTTGCCCCTTATCTCGTTATCTAGCTAAAGGGGATGCCATGGCGACTAGGAGCCTACCAAGAGATTCCTATGGTCCATGCCTCGCTGAGGTCTATGGCGACATCGTCAGGATACGAGATCTCGCATGGGCCGTCCTTATGGGCATATGCAGCGGAACTCCTTTGTATGCGATCTCAAAATATTTCATGCTTTCATGGGGTCTCACAGGACCTGAAAAAGCCAAAGGATATGCTCTGTTTTTCGGAATGATAGGATGTCTTGTGTCAGGCATCCTTTCTTCCCGACTGTTCAAGGCAAAACGCACACTAGTTACGGGGCACCCGATTCGCTTCCAAGAGGCGATCCTCTCTATGGACGCATCTGCCCAAGAAGAATTTCAGGCACTCAAGACATGTTCGCCAGATATCAGGCAGGAGCTGACAGAGTTGGGGATTACCGTGGAACCTCCTGCAGACTGAACCATCATGGAGCTTTTCGGAATTGCACTACTTGCCGCATGTGCCGCGGCGCTTCTCTTTTGCTTTATCGGCGTTGTACCGGGCACAGATGAAACCGCGACCCTCGCCCCCCTTACCCTCATTGTTGTGTTGTGGGGTCTTCACCCTGCCGCTGTGCTGTCATGGTTCATGGCTGCAGCGGTGGCCATGCAAATCACTCACTGCATTCCCACGGCCATAGCTGCCATACCAGGAAGTACAACGGCAGTACCGTTTATCGAACATTGCGCTGTACTCAAAAAGCTCGGACTCCCACACGTTGCGATCAGGAAAATGGCAGCCGCCTCTGTCATCGGATGCTGTGTAGCGCTCCCCGTTGCACTGATCGTCGCAAAGCTCCTTTCTCCTCTTGGCGAACTGGCCAAACAATGGGCACCAGTGATATTTGCTGGAGGAGCTGTCCTCATCGGCTATTTCTCCTCTGCTCGGTGGATCTCGGTTTTTGCCATTGTCCCGTTTGCACTCCTCGTCCATGGCCTTCAAACGCTCGCGGAAGCCGGCACCGGACATCGTCTCTTTATCTCCATCTTCTTAGGGATCGCTGTCGGTCCCATCGTTGCAGACGGCATTTCATTGCTCACCAGGGCCAGCGCAGCTCCTCTGATTCGAAAGACCACCGGTGCGCTTATCCTAGGGCCGGACATAAGGTTGGCTGCGAGTTTCTTTCCCAACCCGCTCAAGATCCTCACGAAAAAGCAATTCACTACGATTTGTTGGACCAGCAGTATAGCTGCCCTGACCTTTACCTTCAGCCCCATCGGACTCACCATACTCCTGGGCGAGGCCTTGACTGCCCGCATAAAGGAAGTATACGAGAAGTCGTCGTCGGCCGTTGCCATCATGAACAGTATCGCGCAGGCGACCTACATCGCCGAAACCCTCATACCGCTCATTGCGTTTGGCATCCCACTGAGCCCTACCGCATTCGGACCTGCTGCACCTCTGTTTCATGCACCCCCGCGATTTATGGGCCTCGATGGCCAGGTCAACAACCTTCACACATTACTTGGTTTCAATGAGTTTGCACTGTTTTCACTACTCGGAGTCGCTGCAGGGATTATCGTAGCGTATCCTCTCACCATGCAGTATGCATGGCGCATGTGCGTCTGGGTCCTCCGCAAAGTAAGCCATGAAGCACTTCTTGGCACCTTTGCAGGACTTATCATACTGCTTGCTTATTACGAGGCTGGTCTGACAGGCGTAGTGATCTCATTGAGCATTGCCACCTTTGGAGGGATGTTGAAGCGATTTTTCGGGGTCCACATCGGTGTGCAATATATGGCCTTCTATGCATCACCTTGGATCGTAGAAAAGCTCTTGGGATAAAGGATAGCCTCTGCCCGAACCCTGGATCTCGCACTGGCAGGGGAGTCGGTACGTACCACCCTGTATGTTCTCATCAAAACAGGTGGCCGAACTCCAGGTAGACTGCAACCTGCTCATTCGATACACCGGCATCGAGCCGGGCAATTAAGTCAGGGTAAAGACGAAACCGCATCCCAAGACCAGGTACAAGGTGGAGTCTCTTAAGGGAGGGGGATCCAAGCACATCCTTATACACCCTTCCACAGTCGAGAAACAGGACACCGCTCAGAAACTTGAAAACAGGAAACCGGTATTCAGCATTGAGTAAGATCCTGTCGCGGTCCCTGAATCTTCCTTCATAGTATCCCCTGGCCGAGTACGGTCCACCGATCTGGCTAAGTGCCCAAAAAGGTGCACGGCCCCGTACCAATTGGATGTCAGACTTCAAAGCTAATCGATGCGCTGAGAAAGGCAGTGGGACGAACTTGACGAATTCAAGCTGGTACCTCTCAAAACTGAAATCGCCTAGCTCCTTCGGGTATACAGCGCAAGAAAACGTCAGTTTACTGCCTGACAATGGATCGTCAGGTGGATCACGCGTGTCCCTGTACATAGCAAACTCCAGCCCATGTGACCAACCTCCGCTTATGCCCTCGGGCTGTGGCCTTATGTCTGTAAGATCTGGCAATCCTTTGATATCACCCTTGCCGATCACTCCCCTTCGGGCATGCAAAGAAAACAGAAACCCAAGATCGTGCCCCACTGCATGCTGAACACCCAGTTTGATATCAAGATCGTTCAGACTAAAGTCGCACCCTTCCTCCCGAGACACATTATTTCCAATACCATAAAAACGTGCTCGTGGCTTATGGTAGTAGTTGAACATCGCTTTGACCGAGGTGTGAGGCAGGGGTATCCGTGAGCTTTGGTACCAGATCTCTGCTATCTGATAGCGGTAAAGGGTATAGACAAGCCTTGTCTCAAAGCTATCCAATCCCTGAAACAGCCTCGGATGACGAAACTTGACTCCTACTCCTGGACCCTTGTCTGGGCCAGTAGTCACAATGGGTACGGCCCCCCATTTCCGTTCAGCCAGCCCCATATGGTCACGCAACACATAGGAGGGCGTTGCCCGCTCCTGAGTAGTAGCTGCCCAAGGACTGCATGTCATCTTGGGTG
>FWPV01004808.1_pt1 | contig 27842 bp, 21 predicted proteins | sample 2228371 | NCBI WGS metagenome assembly FWPV01 (sample SAMEA103939776, study PRJEB20133) | metagenome
AACCACTTTTTTACAAAAAGTGAAACCTTTTGTTAGAAAGATGAGTTTTTGCCGATTCTAACTCCCGAGAGATTTGACCAAAATTCTTGCGTTACCCTCCAGAGGGACGATTGTAGCGGTAGAGGGAAGTTCGATGTAGCGAGCCTCTCTATCTTTCCTGTGATATTTTAATTTTATTGACACACAAAACAAAACCTAAATTTGACTAAAAAAAAAATATATTTTATCATTATTTTATAAAATTTGGGAGGAGAATATGAGAAAATTAGCTTTTTTATTAGCATTAATCTTATTTTCTTGTGGAAAAGCAGAAAACATAACAATAGGTATATCAAAAATTGTTTCTCATCCAGCCTTAGATTCTCTTGAAAGAGGAATCATGGATGAGTTAAAAGAAAGAAATAAAAAGGTGATTTTTGATTTACAAAATGCAAATGGAGATATTAATACAGCTATTTCAATTGCTAACAAGTTTAAAGAACAGAAAGTAGATATTGCTGTTGGAATTGCTACTCCATCAGCTCAAACTCTTGTCAAAGAGTTAAAAGATAGTAAAACTATAATAATTTTCTCTGCTGTTACTGATCCTGTAAAAGCTGGAATTGTTACTTCACTGGATAAAGGAGAAAAGAATATTACCGGTATATCTGATATGACACCAGTTGAAGCCCAGATAAAATTGATAACTCAACTTAAGCCAGTTAAAAAGATTGGTTTTATATACTCAAGCCATGAAGACAATGCTGTAGCTTTAGCAAATATTACAAGAGAAGTTTGTAAGAAATTAGGATTACAACTTGTAGAAGCAACGATAACTTCTTCTTCTGAAGTAAAACAAGCAGCCCTTTCAATTATAAAGCAGGTTGATGCAATATACGTTACTACAGATAATACTGTAGTTTCTGCAATGCCTGCTTTAAATGATGTAGCTTTAAAAAATAAAGTTCCAATAGTTTCTGCTGATCCAAGTTCTGCTCAGGATAGTCAGGTACTAGCTGCTTTAGGTTTTGACTATTATAAGATGGGTAGAGCAACAGGTAAACTTATAGCTGAAATTCTTGATGGCAAAAAGGTAGAAAACATCCCCACTCAATTCTTAACTGATAGAAAGGATCTTGCTTTATATTTAAATCTTGATATCGCTAAAAAATTAAATATTAATATTCCAGAAGAATTAATAGAAACTGCAGACATAGTGGTAAGAGAAAAATAGCATTATGGGTAAAAAATTTTCGGATACTAAAGAAGTTATCTTGAAAACAAGTGAACAACTATTTTCAAAATATGGTTATGATGCAACAAGTGTTGACCAAATAGCAAAAAAAGCAAAAATACCCAAATCACTAATATACTATTATTTTAAAAGTAAAAAAGAAATTTTAGAAAACCTTTTTAAAGCATTTGAAGAAGAATTGATTAAAATGAAAGAAAAAACATTTTCAAATATTTTTTCAAAAGATAAAAAAGAAATAAAAGAGAAATTAAAGGAAAATTTAATTGCCTATACCTTTCCCTTTCTTGAAAAATGGAAAAATATTATAAAAATTGCTTTAATGGAAGAAATAAAATCTTTCGCAAAAGGACCAATTTTTAAATATTTTGATATAAACCTTTCAATTGCAAAGGAATTATATAACAAAAATAATCTAAGTATTGATTTTTCAGAAGATAAAATAGCTTCAACATTTTTTAATTATTTTACTACACTTATAGGATATACGCTTTTTGTTGATGAATGGTGTGCACATTATAATTTTGACAGAGATAAAGTAAAAGAATTAATAACCAATGAACTTGTAAATCATATTAATAATATAATAGAAAATTCAATGGTTTTTTAAAAATTTCTTAGAATATTTTGCAAAAATATTAACCTCAAGATTAACAATACTTCCTATCTTCTTGTATTTCAGGTTGGTTTTATTTATTGTCTCGGGTATTATAGCTACCTCAAAATTTCTATTTTTTATATTGAAAATTGTAAGACTTATTCCATCAATAGCAAGAGAATCTTTTTCTACAAGATAAGAAAAGATATTCTCATCCGTTCTAAATCTGTATCTATAAGCCTCTCCTACCTTTTCTATGTTAATTATTTCTCCAGTGCCATCTATATGCCCCAATACAAGATGTCCATCTAAAAATGTACCCATATTTAGCGGCAACTCAAGATTTACAACTTCTCCAATTTTAAGCTTTCCTATATTTGTCTTCTCCAGTGTTTCAAAACTTGAAAAAACAAAAAAGCTTCTTCCCTTAAAATCCTCAACTGTATGACATGCTCCATTTATAGCTACACTTGTAATTCCTCTCTCGAGTTTGTTTATAAGATTAAAATCCTCAACTTTTATACTTAATCTTTTACCACCATTTTCAGTTGAAATCTTTTCTACTTCTCCTGTATTTCTTATAATTCCAGTAAACAAGGTAAACTCCTATATTTTTGTTTTATTATAAGGAATAAAGCAAAAATTGACAAGAAATTTTCTATCTAAAATCAGAAGGCTTAACTATTTTTCCTTGAGACTTCAGACCAATTTTTTCAAGTTCATTTTTATAGAAATCAACCTTATTTCCTTCAACAGGGCCAAATACCATTTTGATAACAATATTACCAGTTGTAATATACTCAAAGAATATAATTTTTCTCAAATTATTATTTTCTGAGTCATAAAAAATATTATATAATCTTTCCTCAATGATTCTATTGTATATTTTCTCAAAGATTTTTTCTTTATTTTCCTTAAAATAAGCTGCTTCAAAAGAATCTTTATTTTCATCAAAATAATTTATTAAAATATAATTTCCCTTAAGATTTACAAAATCTCCATAATTTCTATACTCAACAAAAGTCATTCCGCTAACTTCTGGATTCATTTTCCAGTATACCACAACATCATCTTTTAAGTCGGAATAGTTTTTGAATATTATTGACATATCCAATGAGAAATTTTCAATATTTAATGGTGCACCAAATTCAACAACTTTTTTAAAATCTGCTTTTGATCCAAATAATAAAGCCTCGTAAAAATTTCTCTCATTTTTATTTTTTGCAGTAGAAGAAATTACAAATATAAACGCTTTGTTTGCATCATCAAAAAAATTATCATCAAAAATACTATTATCGTTATTTTTGAATACATTAAGAATATCTTTTGATACCTCTCTTAATTCTATTTTCAGGTTTCCTCCAGATAATTCCTCAAAAAATTTTTGAGTATTTTTAAGCTGTGTTTTTCTTAAAAAATCATTTGTGTTGACCAATATTAAAAGTTTATCATTCTTCTCCCCAAAAATAAAGATCTTTTTAAGATTTGATTCATCTTTAATATTATTTTCATTAAACCAATCAATAGTCTTAAATGGACTTAAAACCGGTTCTTTTATATATTCCCTATTTTCAGTTTTACTTTCAATACTGGCAACACACATTTCATATTCAGTTCTTTTCTTAAGCTGATTTTCTATAGGTTTTATTGATAAAACAAAAGAGTATTTATCACTACTCTTTAAATTAAAATTTTTAATAAACTCAGAAGGATTATTAACAACCTCATCGTATAAACCATCCTGTTTCATTAATAATATCTTTGTATCCTTACCTAATTTTTCTTTAATTTTTTTACCGAGAGAATTTGTAAAATCAGTTGCTTTAAATTCTTCATTTTCCATATCTATTGTTACTATGATATTTTTGTACCCATCATTTATTCTGGCACAGGAAAAAAATATAAGAGTAAAAAGTAAAAATATTTTATATATTTTCATTTTATATCCTTATATTTAGATATATTTTTTAGTTCTTTAGCTTTTACAATAAACGAAGATGACCCAATTTTTGAATTTTTCTTTGATTCTTCAATTATGGTATTTCTATCAAAAGGCCCCAACAGAATAACTTTATAATTTTTCCCATTTACAGTTTTATAAGCAGTATATAAAATTGGCTTTTCGTTATAATTATCTTTATATTTTATAGTATAATTTTTTACAAAATTTTCTACATCCTTTTCTTTTGTTAAATCAAAAGCGGCAAGTTGAATATAGAGTTCATCTTTAGAATAGTTATTATCAACGGATATGTCAATTTTTTCAGGTAAATCAACGTATTTGAAATAATTTTCTCTCCTATCTTTCTCAAGAATTATATATGGAATTTTTGTAGTTCTATTGCTTAAAAATTTAATTTCTTTATTCCTTGTTAATTCGTCGTCTATTGTTACTATTTTATAATCTATTCCTTCCTCCCATTCTGCTTTTATCCTGTATTTACCATATGGAAAAGAAGATAAAAAAACAGGGGAAGAACTAAAGGAAAGTTTCTCAACCTCATCAAAATATGATTCTATTTTTTCAATTTCTATTTTAGCATTATCAGGATATGTAAAAATAGCAAAAGGTACGTTTTTAAATTCGGGAATAAAAGATATTGTAAAATCATCAACTTTTCTAAAATTATTTGAATTTGATAAAACAATCTCGTTACAAATATCTTTTATATTTTTATCATAAGAAAGATTTAATTTAAAATTGTAAACAGGATTTTTTAATAACTTTATTGTTTCTGGTCTAGCATTAAATTTGATATAAATACTTTCATTTGTATAATCAGTATTTAGAAATCTTAAAACATTTTGTTTTTTAAACTTTTTATTTCTATTTTTTACAAAAGTTTCATAAAACCTTTCATCATACTTAATTTCAATGATATTCTCATTCCTTTCTATTATAACATTATATTCATATGGATTATCCCATACTTCTCCAAAATGAATAATCAAATTCTTTGATTCTTCGTTACTTTTTAGCAACAATCCACTAACTTTATATTTTTCGTTTTTATCTGCAAAGATTTCATATGGATAATGTCCAATAAAAAAATCTTCCATAGTATTAACTGTAATGATTTCTTCTTTCCCAAAGTTATTATCATCCTTTTTTCTCTTTAGATAAAGTTTTAAATTATCATTGAAATCAAGATATTGAACTTTTCCATTTGCAACCTCTTTAAGTTTACTTATAATCTTAACCTGTCTAATTTTTTCAGTTAAATCAAAATCATTTCCATTTTCATCTTTCAAAGTATAACTATCTGAAACCACATCTTTTAAAAATTCCTTTTCTTTTTTATTTTCATATTGAACTAAAAGTTTATTTGACTCTACTAAAAAATTTATAGAATATATGGGTATTTCATTCTTTTGCCATTCTTTATAAAAAACAATCTTATACTGATAATCAATAGATTTGTTAATTCTATCGAGAACAGAAGAATTTACAAGAAATACCTTTGCACTTCCATTTTTATTGTCTATCTGGGATATATAATAATCTGCTTTGTTTGCCTCGGTGATGTTAAACCTATTATCAATAAAAATTTTTATCTTTATGTTTTCAGGATTGAATTTAAAATATATCAAACTATATTTCTTATCCCCACCTGCATAAAGATTAGAAAAAATTATAGTAAAAAAAATAAATTTAAAAAATAACTTCATAACATACCTCTTTTAAAACTTATTTTAATTTTTCGGAATAAAATTAAATCTATTTAGATAGAAAATTTGCCTATTTTTATATTAATTATAAAACATTTGCCTAAAAATTAGGCATTTTTTTATAAAGCCAGAGAGAATAACTTATAGTAAAATTAAGGATTTTTAAATATCAAATTACTGGCATAAAATTTGCTTAAATATTATAATAATATTTCACAAAGGAGGAAATAAAATTTATGAAATCAAGAGAAGAAGCTCTAAAAGAGATTACTTCAAGAAATTTTACAAAAGATTCTTTTTCTTCAACACAGGGATATAATATCCTTGACGTTTTCGGCAGCAACGTATTTAATGATGCGGCAATGGAAAAATATCTTCCCTACTCTGCTTATCAAAAACTCAAGAAAATAATAAAAGAAGGCGGAGTAATCGATGAACAGCTCGCTGAAGAAGTAGCTCATGGAGTTAAAGAATGGGCTATTGATAGAGGTGCAACCCATTATACTCATTGGTTTCAGCCAATGACAGGATTAACAGCCGAAAAACATGATAGTTTCCTATCATTTGACAACAAAGGTACCCCAATAAACAGATTTTCTGGTAAGAATTTAAGACAAGGTGAACCTGATGCTTCAAGTTTTCCATCTGGAGGAATAAGAGCAACATTTGAAGCAAGAGGTTATACGGCATGGGATCCAACCTCCCCTATCTTTATAGTAGAAAGTATAAATGGAGCTACCCTTTGTATTCCTACTATATTTTTATCTTATACTGGAGAAGCTCTTGATAAGAAGACTCCATTGCTTCGTTCTATGGAAAGTGTTAGTAAAGCAGCTTTAAAAATCCTCAAAATCTTTGGTAATTCAAAAGCTACAAAGGTATATTCAACTGTAGGTCCAGAACAGGAATATTTTTTAATTGATAAAGCTTACTACTATAGAAGACCAGATTTATTACTTACCGGAAGAACACTTTTTGGTGCTCCATCTCCAAAAGGACAGCAGATGGAAGATCATTATTTTGGTTCTATACGTGAAAGAATCCTTGCATTTATGCAGGAAGTAGAAAAAGAATTATTTAAACTTGGAATTCCAGCGAAAACAAGGCACAATGAAGTTGCTCCAGCTCAGTTTGAAATAGCTCCAATCTTTGAAGATTCTAATATAGCAACGGATCATAACCAGCTTGTAATGGAAATATTAAAGAAAACTGCAGCAAGATACGATTTAGCTTTATTACTTCACGAAAAACCTTTTGCTGGAATAAATGGTTCAGGTAAACATAATAACTGGTCACTTTCAGACTCAGAAGGCAATAACCTTCTTGATCCTGGTAAGACGCCACATGAAAATCTACAATTTTTAACTTTCCTTGTTGCTACAATTAAAGCAGTCTATAAATATGGAGACCTTCTAAGAGCAAGTGTAGCAAGTGCTGGTAATGACCACAGACTTGGTGCAAACGAAGCTCCTCCAGCAATTATTTCTGTCTATCTTGGTGAACAGCTTACTTCTATAGTTGAGGCTATAATTTCTAACAAGAAGGTTGAATATACTGATGAACAGATTATAAAGCTCGGAATTTCTAACCTTCCTATTATATCTAGAGATACAACAGATAGAAACAGAACTTCACCTTTTGCTTTCACTGGAAATAAATTTGAATTTAGAGCTGTTGGTTCTTCAATGTCAATAGCTACTGCAAATACCGTTATAAATGCTGCTGTAGCAAACATTCTTGACGAGTTTGCAACAGAAATAGAAAACAATCTGAAGGCTGGAAAAGACTTAAATGAATCAGTTATGTCCGTAATCAAGGATGCAATTAAAGAAGCTAAGCCTATTTTATTTGAAGGAAATAACTATTCTCCCGAATGGGAAAAGGAAGCAGAAAAAAGAGGACTTCCAAATTATAAAACTACTCCAGAGGCATTAAAAGCATGGGTTTCAAAGAAAAATATTGAGGCATTAACAAAATTTGGGATTCTCACAGAAAGAGAAATTCACTCAAGATACCATATATATCTTGAACAGTACTCTAAGATTATTAACATTGAAGCAGAAACAGCATTAACAATCGCTAAAACTATGATTTTACCAGCTGTTATTAAATACGAGGCAATGTTAGCAAATAACGTTAATTCCCTAACAAATGCTGGAGTAAAGAGTTCTACAAAATCTTTACTTGAAAGTTATTCCTCAAAGGTTAGTGAATTTCAAACTGCAATATCAAAACTTGAACAAATTCTTGATAAGGCTAAGTCACTAGAAGATATTGAAAAACAGGCAGAAGAGTATTGTAAATCAGTTCTTCCAGCAATGTTAGAGCTTAGAAAGATTGCTGATAACCTGGAAGAAAATACAGAAGATAGCATATGGCCACTTCCAAAATATAGAGAAATGCTATTCATATACTAAAAAAAAGAGGGCAAAAGCCCTCTTTTTTTTATCTATTTTTTTGTTATCGTCAACAAACCTTAATTTAACTATAGATATAATAACCAGAAAAATATTGACTTTTTACAGCTATTATCTATAATAAAAACATACAATTTTTGAGGAGGATTTATGGCTAACACTATTGCCCAGGCTAAAGTAAAACATCCAGGAGGAGGCTTTTCTGGTTTTAGAAGAAAGATTGCTCCTTATATTTTTATTTCTCCATTTTATATTTCATTTTTAATTTTTAGTACTTTCCCTATTTTCTTTTCTTTATACCTAAGCTTCCAGAAATGGAATGGCGTTGGTGAAATGACTTTTACTGGTTTTAATAACTATGTTGCTATTTTAAAAGACCAGCTTTTCTGGAAAAGTACTTTAAACACTTTTGGAATGCTTTTCTGGACAGCAATACCACAGCACTTCATTGGTATGGGTTTTGCTTTCATACTTAATCAGGGGCTTGTAAAATTAAAGGAATTTTTTAAAGGAGTTATGTTTGTTCCCTACTTAACATCAAGTGTAGCGGTTGCTATTGTTTTTAGTGTTATATATGGAACTCAATATGGATTTATGAATTATGCGTTGAGATTTTTTGAACCAATTTTACCCATTCAACTTCCTATAGAATGGCTTAGAGGTTATACTACCTGGTTTACTCTATCATCATTAACAACATGGAGATGGACAGGGTGGAATGCTATCATATACCTTGCCGGACTCCAAGCTATATCGAATACTCTATATGAAGCTGCAAGAATAGATGGAGCAACTTGGTGGCAAGTTTTCACAAAGATAACTGTTCCGCTACTTAAGCCAGTTATATACTTTGCTACTACAATGACTATCATAGGAAATATGCAGCTCTTTGATGAACCTATGGTTATGATAGGTTTACAGAATAGAGCAATGGAACTAAGAGGAAACATGGGTATGACTCTTGCAGTATATATGTATGCATGGGCATTTAACTGGAGTAGGTTTGGGAATGCTGCTGCTACTTCATATTTAATATTTATTATTATATTGATTCTTTCCTATATCAATAGGAAATTATTCAAAGAAGATTAAAAGGAGGAATAACATGACTGAACATACAGCTCATATAGAGTCAAAATATAAGATAAAAGAATCTCACCCTTTGGCAGATTTTATCAAAACAGTTCTTCTATATTTACCTCTACTTCTATGGACAGTAATAACATGCTTCCCATTCTGGTATATGCTTGTGGTTTCAACAAGAAGTGCTGGCGATATATTCTCTTTTCCGCCTCCTTTAACACTGAAACCAAATTTTGTAGAGCAATTTATTATAAACTATCAAAACCTGATTTCAAGAACTTATTACTGGAGAAATTTGTTTAACAGTGTATATATTTCTGGAATGACAACGTTGCTTGGAACTTTTTTATGTTCTTTAGCAGGGTATGGATTTGCAATGTATAGATTTAAGGGAAGAAATATTCTTTTCTCTCTTATGCTCTTTACACTTATGGTACCTCAGACAATAAATATTGTGCCTTACTTTATTATGATGAAAACCTTTGGATGGATAAGCACAGCAAGGGCAATGTATCTACCTGCTGCTGCGAGTGCATTTGGTATTTTCCTTATGAGGCAGTATATAATGTCTTCAATACAGATGGATTTAATCGAAGCTGCAAGAGTAGATGGATGCTCTGAATTTGGAATCTACTGGAGAATAGTTCTTCCGTTGATATCACCAATCATAGGATCTTACGGTATAATCACCTTTCTTAATCAATGGAATAACTATATGACAGCCCTTGTGGTTTTAAAAGACCCAAAAAGTTATACAGTACCTTTAGCTCTTGGATCTCTTGTTGGAATGCAGAGTGTTGATTATGGAGCTATAATGGTCGGAACTGTGATTTCTGTTTTCCCTCTTCTTATTATGTTTATCTTTATGTCAAAAATGATTATATCCAAAGTAACAGAAGGTGCTTTAAAAGAATAAGAATAACGGTGTCCGTTAAACAATAAAAGAGAAGGAGTAGAGCGAGAGGTAAAAGGTGGGCTCTACTCCTTTTTTTATTCTATTGTAAAACTATTTCTGCAAATTCTATTCCTTTTTTACTCATAAGTGCACCTAAATCTTTTACATTTTCCTCAGATAACATATTATAGCTACAGAAAGGTGCAAACATAAATTTATTTCCATCTTTATCAGTTGCTAAAACCACAAGTGAGAATTTTGCTCTTTTTCCTTCTACACTCTTATCCCCTATCTTTAACGAAAATTCACAACTTTTATTATCTTTTGACCATACAGCCTTTCCAGTATTACCTTCAAAAGTTTTGCCTTTCATCGCTTTAGCTATTGTTAATTTATTATCAACATAAAAGGCAATCTCAAAGTATTCAATATTTATAAGTGGATTGTCAATAAATTGAATATTTCCATAAACACTATCCTTTATTGTCAATATCTTGAAATTAGCTACATATTTACCAAAATATGGTATTGCTTGATTTTTTGAAAGAATATTATACATTAAAGAATAGTTGACTGCCTCTTTCCATTCTGTTACTTCAGCTTTTCCATCAAGTTTAGGCGTATTTTTTGTAACAGGAGCAGTAAAAGGCATAACATCTCCAATCAACTTGCCCTCTACAAATGCACCTTTTTCGTTCTGAAAGACCATTTCACCGAAACCTTTTCCCTGCCAGCCCATGTTATTTCCAAGGATTGGATAGAGTTGACATTTTCTTAATTCACTTTCCGGTGTATCATTATCTGAAAGAGCCGCATTGAATCCAATAGTTTTACCAGTTAAATCTACTCCAGCATCAACGACAAACTCTAAAACTGTTCCATCGCTATTCCATACGGCTTTACCATTAACATTGTTATCCTTTTGCCAATCCATTCCAGCTATTGTCCTGATTTGCTTCCAGTTTCCATCAATGTTATAGAAAAGCTCAAAATTATCGTTGTCCCAGGGATTCTTATGATGTGTAACAGTCTTATCATCCTTTCTAATTACAAGTCCATAAATCTTAAAACCATTAAACATTATTCTAAAATTTCCATAAATATCATCCTGTGATTCTATTGAAAAAAAGTTTTGTGTATCAAGCTGATTAAATGAGAAAGGATATACATAAGCCCCCTTCCATTCTTCTTCACTCCATTTTCCATCTATAGTAGGGGGATTAATTGTTTTTACAGCTCTGAAAGGAGGAAGACTTCTTTCTCCCGAAGAAAAAGTTTTTTCAAAATAACTTCTTGTAGGTCTATCTCCTTCAAGTACTTCTTTAACTCCATATGCAGCTGGTTTTGGGTTATAGTCATTGTCAAACATAAGTCCATAACCATACCCTTGAAAAAACGAGGGTATCCATGAGTGCTTATCTGAAACACCCCATGTTATGAAGGCTTCACAGTCATAAGCAAGTGCAATTTTCATAAGCTCTGCATAAATTTTCTTATGTTTATCTATATCGTTTTCGTTTGGCTTACCTTTAATTCTAACATCAACTTCAGTAAAATGAACTTCAAGCCCGAGTTCTTTAAATCTTTTTATGTTCTGAACATATGATGAATAATTAGGGGAATAAAGTGCATCAAGATGAAATTGAAGCCCAACACCATGAAGTGGAGCTCCTTTTTCAAGCAACTTTTTAGCAAGGTTGTATAATCCATCACTTTTTGGTCCTAAAGCTTCAACGCTGTAATCATTTATAAATAATTTTGCTTCTGGATCGGCTTCATGTGCCCACTTTAATGCAACTTCAATATATTCCTCACCTATTGCTTCTGACCATATTGTTCTTCTTAATCTTCCCATTTCATCCATTGGTTCATTCACTACATCCCAGTATTTTACTTTTCCTTTATATCTTCCAACTACAGTCTTAATATGCTCTTTTAATATTTCTATTGCCTTTTCTTTTGACAGACTGCTACCAAGCCAGGCTGGATTCTGATAGTGCCATACAAGAGTATGCCCTCTTAACGCCATCCCATTTTTCTGTGCAAAATTAACTATCTTATCAGCACCGCTAAAATCATATCTTCCATTAGCTGGGTGAATAATTTCCCATTTCATCTCATTTTCAGGAGTAATAAAATTAAAATTGTTTGTTAAAACATTAACAAATTTTTGATCATTAAGATAATGAGACATTATCGCAGTACCAAGATAAATCTGCCTTTCTTTTGCAAGCTCTCTAAGCTTAATTTCCTGGTTTGCAAAGAAAAGATTCACCACAAAAAATAAGAATAGAGAAACTAAAAATGTTTTCTTATTCATATAAACCTCCAAGAATTAAACACGTTTTCAAAAGTATTTTAAAATCTAATTAAAAAAAAGTCAATTAAAATTTTTTTATTTTTAATTTTAATAAACATAGCATACAAAGCCTTTTAAATATTCTGACTCCGGGTATGATAATCTTATAGGGTGATCCTCACTCTGAAAAAGATTTTCTATTATACTTACTTTCCTACCACTATCTATAGAAGCCCATGCTATTACTTTTTTCAAATCCTCTCTTGAAATATTTCCAGAGCAAGAGAAACTAAACAGTATTCCACTATTCTTTATAATTTTTAATGCCTGCATATTTAAATCTTTGTATGCTCTTAATGCTTTTTCTTTATCGCTTTCTTTTTTTGAAAGTTTTGGTGGGTCAAGTATTATTAAATCAAATTTTTTATTCTCTTTCCCTAAACTTCTTAAAATTTCAAAGGCATTTCCACAAATAATTTCTGGAACAGGCAATTTATTTAATTGAAAGTTTTTTTCTAAAATATTTAAAGCAATTTTAGAAGAATCTATTGAAGTAATATTCTTAGCTCCTGCTTTTCCTGAATTAAGACTAAAACCCCCGGAATAACAGAAAACATCGAGCACTTCTTTATTTTTAGAATACTTTCTGATCTTTTCCCTATTTACCCTCTGATCTATAAAGAATCCTGTTTTCTGCCCTTCTATAAGATTAACAAGATATTTAACTTCATTTTCTTCAATTTCAATTTCTTCTGGAATTTTTCCATATATTATAGAGTCTTTCAAGGTTAATTTTTCTTTTTCCTTCATTTCTTCATCAATTTTTAGGTATATTCCCTGCGGTTTAAGTAAACCTACAAGAATATCAATAATTATGTTTATATACCTTTCTATTCCCTTTGTTGATACTTGAATAGTTAAAAATTCTCCAAACTTATCCACTATAAGTCCAGGCAAATAATCTGCTTCACTAAAAATCAATCTAAAACTATCAGTTTTTTCTTTAATATCGAGCATATTTCGATATAAAATTGCCTCTTCAATCTTTTCTTTAAACCAATTCACATCTATTTTTTTATTTTCATTCCATTCACATAATCTTAACGCAATCTTAGAAAAGGGATTATAAAACCCATAAGCAATAAATTTATTATCTTCATCATAAACCTTCACAATTTCTCCCGGCTCCAATTCTAAATTTTCAATTAAAGCCCCTGAATAAACCCATGGATGAAAGTTCTTTGAAAGTCTATCTCTGTTTTTTTTAATGTGTAAATAATTCACAAAAAATCCTCACTTAACTTATTCCAAGTTTCATCCGAAATAATAAATTAAATATGAAAGATTGTCAAGATTTTGTTAAATGGGGGAGAATATGAAATTGGCGAAGGTTGTAGATGTATTACCAGAAAATTGTGTAAATTGTCACAGGTGTATATCAGTTTGTCCTGTAAAATATTGTAACGATGGAAGTGGAGACCATGTAACCGTTATAGAAGATTTGTGTATAGGATGTGGAGAATGTTTAAAAGCATGTACTCATGGTGCAAGGGTTATAATTGATGATTTAGATAAAGCTCTTGAAGCATTGAGAAGAAGAGAGCCAATCATCGCAGTTGTTGCACCTGCAGCTTCAGCTAATTTCCCTGACAATTACTTAAGACTGAACGGATGGCTCAAATCCATGGGAGTTAGTGCCGTATTTGATGTTAGTTTCGGTGCAGAATTGACTATAAAATCCTATCTTGAATATATAAAAGAAAAAAAACCTACTACAGTAATCGCTCAACCATGTCCCGCAATAGTAACATATATAGAAATTTATAAACCAGAATTAATTCAATTTTTAGCTCCTGCCGATAGCCCGATGATGCACACAATGAAAATGGTAAAAGAATTCTATCCAGCCTACAAAAATCATAAAATGATGATTATTTCCCCTTGTATTGCAAAAAGAAGAGAATTTGATGAGGTTGGTATTGGTGATTACAATGTAACTATGAAAAATCTACATGATTATTTTGAAAAAAATCATATCCTTCTTTCCAATTATCCGGAGGTAGACTTTGATAATGACCCAGCAGAAAGAGCGGTATTATTTTCATCACCAGGTGGATTACTTGAAACAGCTATAAGAGAACTACCAGAGATAAGACAAAAAACAAGAAAGATTGAAGGGCCACACACAATCTATCAATATTTATCAAACTTATTTGATAGTATAAAATTAAGAAGATCTCCCCTTCTCATAGACTGTCTTAATTGTGAAATGGGATGTAACGGCGGAACAGCTACAATAACAAATAATATTCCTATGGATGATGTAGAATATTATGTCAGGAAAAGAGCAGAAGAAATGATAGATTATTATAAGAAAAAAGGGGTCATTCCACATACTGAAAAACCAAAAGCTCTTGAAAAACTTTTAGATAGATACTGGAAACCAAGGTTATATGATAGAAGCTATATCGATTTATCTCATCTTTTTAAAGAGAAAATTAAAATTCCAAACGATAAGGAGAAAAAGGGTGTTTTTTTAAGAATGCACAAACTAACAGAAAAAGACTATAAGAATTGTTCTTCTTGCGGATATAATAGTTGTGAAAGTATGGCAATAGCAGTCTATAACGAATTAAACAAAGTAGAAAACTGTCACTTTTTCCTTCTTAAGGAACATGAAGATAGTAAAGAATTAATACTTCAAGATAAAGAAAAGAAAGAACAAATTATTCATAGTTTAAACGAAATACTTATAAGCATTGAAGAGGGTATAAGCAAGCTAACTTCGGCAGCAAAAGAACTCGAAGCATCAAGCCAGGAACAAATAAGTGCAGCGACAGAACATTCCAGTGGTATAACTGAAGTAAGTGCTACAATAGAAGAGCTTTCAGTAACAGCAAAGCAGATTGCTGAAAGCACAGAACAGCTTGTTCAGGCTACAAAGAATGTTGTAAATATTCTTTCGAGTAACAAAGTATCTCTTGAAGGTGCATACAATAGAATTATGAATATCAGTGAGTTAATTGAACAGAATGCACAGGAAATAATGGACTTAAACAAGAAATCAGTTTTCATAAGTGAAATGGTAAAGATTATCACAGATGTAGCAAACAAAACAAATCTTTTATCCTTGAATGCTTCAATAGAAGCTGCAAGAGCTGGAGAAGTAGGGAAAGGTTTTAGTGTCGTCTCTGCTGAAATTAGAGAACTATCAAAGGAAACAATTGCCTCAGCTAAAAAGGTTACAAATGCAGCAGAAGAAATAAAAAATTTCATTGAAAAGATTGTAGAAAATTCAAACAAAGAAGTAAGTGAAATTAAAGAAAGTGTATATAAGGTCAAAGAAGTTGTGGATTCAACAGAAAATATAATGAATGAAATGAACAACAACTACTCATTCCTTAGAAAGATTGAAATATCCACAAAACAGCAAGAAGTAGGTTCACAACAGGCAGCAGAAACAATGAAACAAATGGCAGAAATCTCAAAACAGTCTGTTGAAGTGTCAAATCAGAGCCTTAATTCTGTAAAAGAGCTTGTTGATTTGGCAAATCATCTTGATGAAATAGTAAAGAAATATTCTGATTTTAAAAAGTAATATAGGAGAGATTTGTGATTAAGGTTTTGATAGTTGATGATTCTCAAGTTGTCCATGAAGTTTTAAAAAGGGTTTTTAAAGAAAAATCTAACGAAATAGAAGTCATAGGAAGCGTATATAATGGAGAAGAAGCATTAAATTTCATACATTCTTACTCACCAGACATCATCATAATGGACATAGAAATGCCAGTAATGGACGGTCTTGTTGCCACAAGAAAAATCATGGAAGAAAAGCCTCTCCCAATTATAGTTTTCAGTGCCGCCACAAAGAAAATTGCCGACCTCGTAATGAAAGCCCTTGAAGCAGGTGCTGTCGATGTAGTAGAAAAACCAGAAAATCTGGGAGAAGCAGGAATAGAAAACTATATTGAACGAAACCTTATAAATAGAATAAAAATTTTCTACGGTTTTAAGGTAATTAGAAGATTAAATCCACATACTATTAAGAAGCTATCAGATGAAAAAGAGAGACTTGAGGCAATCGTAAAGAAAAAAGCTAAAATACAAACGAAGAACACAATGCCAATAGTTGGAATTGCATCTTCAACGGGTGGACCTCAAACTTTAAAAAGGCTTTTTTCCCAGATAGAAAAACCATCATACCCTATTGTTGTTGTGCAACATATTCCACACAATTTTATAGAAAGTTTAAAAGATTGGCTCATGCTTTATACAAAATGTGAATGTGAATTTGTGAAAGAAAACACCTTACCTCAGGCTGGTAAAATATACCTTGTTAATACAGATAGACATCTTATTTTTTCTCAGGATGGAAGATTTAAATTTTCTGATGAAGCACCAATTTATGGAATAAGACCATCAGCAGACTATATGTTTGAATACCTTGGTAAAACATATAAAGAAAAGGCTGTTGGAATCGTCTTAACAGGAATGGGAGATGACGGAAAAGAGGGGGCAAAGATTATAAAGGAAAATCACGGAACAATAATAGCTGAAGCAGAAGAAGATTGTATAATATTTGGAATGCCTAAGGCTGTTATTGATGCTGGTCTTGCAGATAAGGTTATGAAAATAAATGAAATAGCAAGGTTTTTAAATCAATTAACAGAAATTTTCTAACTTAATAATTTAAAGCTGAGGGGGATTTTTATAATGGAGAAATACTTGCTTGAGATTAAAGAAATTCTACTGAAAAATACTGGACTAAGAATTTCAGAAGATAAAAACAATTTTTTAATATCTATCTTAAATAATATCATATCAAAAGAAAGAGTAAATATAGATGCATATGTGAATATTTTAAGAAATGACCTAAAAAGAGTAATTGAACTTGCAACACATTTTACCGTTCAGGAAACCAGTTTTTACAGAAATAAAGACCATTTCAATACATTAAAAGATATTATTTTACCTGAACTAAAGACTATAAAAATTGATAAAACCATTTCTATTCTCTCTGCTGGCTGTGCCACTGGAGAAGAACCTTATACAATTGCAATGATAATAGATGACTTTTTTGGAATAGAATTACCAAACTGGAAAATAAATATCTACGCACTTGATATTTCAAATGAAGCTATAGAAGAAGCCCAAAAAGGTATATACACAGAGTATAAGATGAAGAATATAGATAGATATTATATTGATAAATATTTTGACATAGAAAAAAGAAACTCAAGAAACTACTATAAAATAAGAGATAGAATTAAAGAAATGGTTACTTTCTATCATGAAAATTTACTCTCTCCCAGAAGCATTATAGACACAATTAAATTTGATGTAATATTTTGTGAGAATGTTATAATATATTTTGACTACTCTTCCACAGAAAAATTAATGAACAGGTTTTATAACTGTTTAAACTCCCCAGGATACTTATTTTTAGGTTATTCAGAAACCTTAAATATGATAAAACATGATTTTAATCTATGCTGGCATAATCAAACATATTACTATTCTAAAGATATACAAAAACATAAAGATGAAAAGGTTATTAGTAGTTTTGAAATAAAATTAAATGATGTAATAACAGATGCAAAAATTTCATATGAAAATTACCTCTATCACATTATGAAAACATATCTTAAAAATGATGAAGAAAATTTCAAAAAATTATATATTGAATTTCTTTCTATTTATCAAAAAAATCCAGATTTTATAAAAGATGAAAAGGCTTTTTTAATCTTCGGAGAGCATTTTATTGACATTAACGATTTTTCAAATGCAAGGAAAATGTGTGAAATGGCATTAGAAAAAAATCCAGCTTCTATAGATGCACATAATTTAAATGCATATATATTATTACTACAAAATGATGCACTTCAGTCTCTTTTCTCATTAAACATTTCTCATAAAAGTTCTCCCGATAACCGAATAACACTTTATCTATTATACAAGGCATATGAAAATCTCAACAATGAAGATAAAAAAAGAGAGACAATACAAAAACTGAAAAGTTCAAAACAAAAAGATGATGAAACATTTTTCCCTTATAATTCAACACGAAAAATACAGTTTTACACTGCTATAAATAAAATTATCGGAGAAAATTGATGGCTGAACTTAACAAATATTATGATAAACAAATATTTGTAGTAGATGACTCACCTGTTATAAGAACATTAATAGCAAATTGTCTAAAAGAAGAAGGTTTCCAGAATGTTGAAATGTGTGAAAACGGTAAGGACGCTCTCTCTAAAATTGAACAGATAAAGAATGTAGATCTTGTTATTACAGATTATGACATGCCAGAAATAAATGGAGAAGAACTGGTAGACAAATTAAGGGGAAAATATGGAAATGACATTTTGATAGTTGTACTAAGTGCTCAAACAAGTAAACAAAAAATTGTAGAAATGATGAGAAAAGCAGATGATTATATAATAAAAGATGAAATAGATATGATAAAGTCTGATATATTCTTTGTCATTCAAAAATGCTTTGAAAATTTTGAATTAAGAAAGGAAAATGAAAGACTTTTAACAGAACTTAAAGAAAAAGATAAAAAAATGAGAATAGAGCTTGAAACTGCTAAAACCCTTCTTGCCGAATTTAAAGAACTAAACGACGTTAAGAGTTCTGTCTTTAAGATTACTTACTACAACAAAATGTCTAACACTATTGGTGGTGATTTTTTAACCTTTAGGAGACTTGACCAAAATAAAATTGGAGTTTTAATGGGAGATATTTCTGGACATGGTATACCTGCAGCTCTCCTGATGCTTGTTTTTAAAAATGCTGTGATAGAAGCAATGGAAAAACATACTTCTACATGTGAAACAATGGCAGATATAAACAAAAAGCTATCCCATCTTTTCCCTGAATCAAAATATGCGACCATCAGTTATATTATTCTTGATGAACTTGAAAAGAAAATCATCTACACAAATGAATTTCAAAATCCTATTTTATATATAAAAAATTCTGGAGAACTAATAGAACTGGATAATGGGAAGTATAAACTTATTGGTATTTATACAGAAGAAATTTTAGGTAAACCTATAGAGTTTAATTGTGACAATTTCAAAATGGAGAAAGGAGATAAGATAATCCTTTTTACAGATGGAATTATAGAAGCAAGAAATCCGGAAAATGACGAAGAGTATGGAATAGAAAGAATAAAAAATATTGCAAAAAAATTCTATAACGAAAATGTTACAAATATTATAAAAATAATTCTAAAAGATTTCTATGATTATACCAAACAAAACGTTCATGATGATATTACTATATTTGGAGTTGAACTCTCTTAAAAGAGGAGGCAAACAATGTCATACGTAAAAGAAATTATAAAAAACATACTTGAAGAAAAAGAGATAAAAAGAGAAGAAATAATATACTATAATTTTCTCGTAGCAAAAGAGCATAATGAAAACTACGCTATACCAATAGATTACGTAACAGAAGTATGTGAAGCTACAACAAAGGATCTTTTAAAAATTCCACTTATTCCTGATTATATTCTTGGAATCTTAAATATAAGAGGAGAAATAATCCCAATAATTTCACTAAATAAGATTTTAAATCTACCAGTTGCCGAAGAAGAGATAAAATACGCAATAGTAATAGAAAACGATTTCAAATTGGGTATTGCAGTTGATGAGGTAAGAGATATTTATCAAATATCTTCTACATCTTTAAAGCCAATAATCCATTCTCAAGAAACCAAAATATCAAATATTATACCTTATGAATTCGATATAGAAGAAAATAGAGTTTCAAACGTTCTGGATGTGGTAGCTCTTTACGATTCAGATTTTATTAAATAGGTGGTTATATGAATAGTTTTCTCACCACACAGGCAGGAAATTATAACATAAGTATGTATTATAGAGAAGTAAAAGAGATTATAGAGATAAAAAGAGCTAAACTTACTCGAAAAAGACTTAATGATACATTTTATGAGCTTCCACATATGAATTATAATGGGACATGGATACCACTATTTGACTTTCAGCTAATTTTAAATATGAAAACAAAGGTTTTACCCAAATTTGCAGTTCTAATTAACGATATAGAAGAGAATGTAAAATATGGAATTTGCTTCCCGGAAACCATTGAAGAAGTAAAGGTTGAAAAAAAAGATATTTTAATATTTCCAGATTTACTCTTAAAAAAACAACCGTTAACATTTATGTATGGTATTATTTATATAGAAAAAAAACCTGCTTTGTTCTTAAGTTTTTCAGAAATTTCATATCCAGAAAATATTGCCGATTTTATTTTCCAGCTAAAAAAAGGAGAAAAGTATGGTAATTACAGAAGACATCAAGAACCTGTTCAGACAGGAATCAAGAACGCATATTGAAAAGACAAATAATCTACTTATCGAGCTTGAAAAAAATCCTTCAAATATTGAGCTAATTAGAGAGATAAAAAGAGAAGTTCATACCATAAAAGGTTCAAGTAGAATGATTGGGTTAAACAACATCAGTAAAGTAGCACATCAAATTGAAAATATTTTTGAACAACTTGAAAACAAAGAACTCTTTTTGTCTTCACAACTTGTCACATTAATTTTAAAATGGCTTGACTGGATAGAAAATTCTCTTGAAAAAATACCAGAAGAGCCACAACTTGAGGAAAACTTTGAAGAAAATTTCCAGAAAACACTTGAAAATATTAAAAAATCAAAAACTGTTGAAGTTGAAAAAAAAGATGTTGAAAAGCCTCAACAGACTGAAAAGAAAGAAGAGAAAAAAACAAAACAAGATTATCTAACAATAAAATTTGAAAGGATAAAATCACTCCTTACCTTAAGTAATATTTTCACCAATTATTCTGGTAGATTTAAGTATTTTCTTGATAAATTTGAACAGATAAACTTTGAAAATGCAAGCAGAAACGAACTCATATCAATTTTAGAAAAGTTTATGGATGAATTTTCGTATGAATTACATTTTTACGAACTTTATACAAAACAATTTCAGGATCTTGTTTCCTCTCTGATACTTGTTCCATTAAACACAATATTTATAAATTATCCCAGACTTGTGAGAGATATTGCCGTATCAACACAAAAGGATGTAAATTTTACTATGGAAGGACAGGATCTAGAGATAGATAAACAACTCATAGAACATATCAATGAGGTGCTCATACATCTTCTAAGAAATGCAGTAGATCATGGCATTGAAACACCTATGGAAAGAATAAAAACTGGCAAACCAGCAAAAGGTAACGTAACATTAAGAGCCTATTCACACCTTGATAGAATAATGATAGAAGTTAAAGATGATGGAAAAGGTATAGATATAGAAAAAGTTAGAGAAAAAGTCATAAAAAATAACCTTCTTTCCATTGAAGAAGCAAAAACACTTACAGATGAAGAAATAATCCAGTTTATTTTTAAACCTGGATTTTCAACAAAAGATAAAGTTACAGATTTCTCTGGTAGAGGCGTCGGACTTGATGTAGTTGAAGAAAAAATGAAAAAGTTTAATAGTGAAGTTATTGTAAAATCAGAAAAGAACAAAGGCACTACTTTTCTACTAAGTTTTCCTCTAAATTCTTCAATAATGTCCATTACAATTTTTGAAATAGGAAATGAAATTTTTGCCATTCCATCTTTAAATATAGAAAAGGTTTTATTATTCTCAGAGACGAAGACCTCAATTATAGAAGAAGAAGGCATGCTTGAATATCAAAATAAATGGATCCCACTTATCGATCTTTCTCACCTATTTTATAATAAAGAAAGCCAGAATAAAGAAAATATAATTGTTATCTCTTCACAAAATAAGAACTATGGTTTACTTGTTGGTAGAATTATTGGAGAAAACAGGATGGTTATAAAAACTATTTCAAGCTTACAGAATAAATTAACAATAGTTACTGGTATTATTTCTCTAAGCAATAGAGATGTTCTGGTGTTAAATCTTTTCGATATAATAGAAAAATATAAGCTAAAAGAAAAGAAAAGTTTGCAAAAATAGAAAAAAAAGATTAAAATATCCTTCCTGATTTTCTTTTTTGAGGCATTTTAATGAAAAAGTATATAGATTTATTTCCCTCTGGTATTCCTGACGATCTTGTTTATATAGCAGAAAAATTTACAAAAAATAATTATGAAATATTCCTTGTAGGTGGAGCAGTTAGAAATCTGATTTTATTCGGTGATAAAAAAATAGATTGGGATTTTGATTTTACAACAAATGCTAAACCAGAAGAAGTAATAAATCTATTTAAAGAAAAGGATAGAAACAAAAAAGTATTTACTGTTCCTACTGGATTGTCCCATGGCACAGTTTCAGTAATTATAAAGCATGGAGAATCGCATACTAATTATGAAATCACTACATACAGAACAGAAGACATTTACGAGGATGGCAGACATCCAAAAAAAGTTAACTTTTCCAATTCGCTTCTTGAAGATCTGTCGCGAAGAGATTTTACAATAAATGCCATAGCTTATAACATTTTTGAAAAATACATCATTGACCCCTTTGGTGGAGAAGAAGATTTAGGCAAAAAAATCATCAGAACAGTAGGGGAACCGTTTGAGAGGTTTAGAGAGGATGGATTAAGACCAATAAGAGCATGCCGTATAGCAGCCCAGCTTGATTTTGAAATTGAAGAAGAAACCTTTAACGCTATTACAAAAACACTTGATACAGTTAAAAAAGTTTCAATTGAAAGAGTAAAAGATGAATTGATGAAACTTTTGAAAAACTCCAATCAACCTTCAAAAGGAATTGAACTCATGAGAAAATCTGGCATTCTTGAAATATTTTTACCTGAGTTGGTTGAAGGTTATAATATTGAACAGAATGAATTTCATAAATACGATATTTATTATCACAATCTTTATTCATGTGATGCTGTAACAAAAGAACGCCCCCTTGTTAGATTGGCAGCATTATTTCATGACATTGGAAAGGCAAGAGCAAAAAACTTTGCTATAAAGAATGGAATCGGTAATGTTTTTTATAACCATGAAATTATTGGTGAAAGAATGGTAGAAAAGATAATGAAAAGACTTAAGTTCAGTAATACAGATATTGCTTATGTAAAAAAACTTGTTAGACTACACATGTTTTATTATACAGAAGAATGGACAGATGGAGCTGTAAGGAGATTTCTAAGAAAATTTGATGGTGATGAAAACTTTTTAAAAGATCTCTTTGAGTTAAGAAAAGGAGATAGAATCGGTAGTGGAATGAAAGATAAAGATGCAGAAATCTTAGAAAAGTTTAAAAGAAGAATAAAAAAGATAATAGAAGAAGACAATGCTTTAAAGGTAACCGATCTTGATATAAATGGTCATGATATAATGGAGCATTTTCAAATTCCTCCCTCAAAAACCATCGGAGAGATGCTTGAATATATGCTTGAAAAGGTGCTTGATAATCCAGATTTAAACAATAAGGATAAATTAATAGAAATAGGAGAAGAGTTTTTAAAATTAAAAAGCGAGGGCAAATTATGAAAAAGATTATATTTTTTATTTTTCAGGTAAACATAATATATTCAGTAACCACAATGGATTTCATTACCAATGAACTTGCCTCATTAAGGAATACGAAAGAAGGAATAATTAAATTGCTAACAATGCTATCAAATGACTATAAAACAAATTCAAATTCATATAACTTAAACTGGCAACTATCTGCAATGACATACTTTTATGGTGATTATTATGTAACAAATAATGAAGAAAAGAAAAAGGTTTTTGAAGTTTCCATGAATTTTGGTAAAAAGGCTGTAAGTTTAAACCCAAATGGAGCAGATGGACATTATTGGCTTGGTATAGCATATGCAAAATGGAGTGAAGCCAATGGCATTCTCTCGAGTCTTTTTTATGCTGATGACGTGCTTGATGAAATGACAAAAACCATAGAAATAAGACCCGATTTTTTGTGGGGACTTGCCCTGTCAGTAAGAGCAAGAGTGTATAGCGTTGCCCCACCATGGCCAATAAGCGTAGGAGATAGAAAAAAGGCATATATTGATATATATCAGGCTTTGAAGCACGGACCTACATATAGACTTGTCTGGAAGTTCTATGCTGAAATACTCATAGATGATGGTAGAATAAAAGAAGCAAAAGAGGTTATAGAGAAAGCTCTGGCTCTCCCAATTGACAAAAGAATCCCTCTTGAAGAAGAAAAGACAATTAAAGAACTTTTAGACTTAAAAAAGAAAATAAAAATGTAACCTATTTTTTCTTCGTTAAACTTGATTGTTTGGCTTTCTTGGCTTCTTCTTCTTTTTTCTTTATGTCAAGTTCAAGTTTTTCTTTCCATTTTTCTATCGTCTTCTTGTTATCCTGTGCCATATCCTGTTCGTTTAATATGATATTTATTCTTACAAGTAAATTAAGTAGATCAATCCCCTTGTTCATATCTGTTATATCTCTTGTGCTGAGTTCATACTTTGTCCTATACTTTTGAGCAGCACTTTCAAGAATTTTCTTTTCAAAAGCTATTATTTCATTAACTTCTTTATAATATTCATATGTTGGATCAAACATTTTATTTACAAATTCTTTAAAGTTTATCATATTTTTAGCAAGAACAGCAAGTTTACCATAAAGTTCAACAAATGTCCATTTCCATTTTGAGTTCTCACCTTCTGCAAGTTCAACAAGAGCAATACAATACTCAAATTTTTTAAATAAATGTAGCATTTTTTTAGGAGTAAGTATTGAAAATTGTTTTATTATCTCCTCATTTTCTGTTAAAGAACTATCAACAACACTTCCAAAAATCATTTCAAGAAGTTTAAGAGCCTGATAAATATTTTTCCTTGAAGTAGAAAGATAAAGATCATTTTTTATATCCATTATCTGAACACTGTATTCATTCATCTTGCAATATATCTGAACTGTATCAAGATAAAGTATTGCTGCAGCTATTTTTTTGTAATTAGAGTTTAAATCTTTTCCTCTTAAAGCTTCTCTCTCAATATGCTTGGCTTTTTTCTCAATTATATCAACCTGTTCCTTTAAATCTTTTACGATAGCATTATAAGCTTCTTTTTTTTCTTTCGGAATTTGTTTTAATGGCATAAAAAACTCTCTAATATTTTACTTTTATTAAACTTAATATTATATTATTTATCGGAAAAAAATATCAAAAAACATTAAGGAGAAACCTCTGGAAAACAAATTTTTTTACAAATTTCTGGAAAATATTAATAAACTTGAGACAAATGATATAAAAAAAATTCTTGAATCTATTGAAATAGAACGAACAATATTCAAAAAAATTATTGACGCCCTTGATTATGGCTTCGTAGTAATGGATAATGAAAAAATTTTCTATATGAATCCAAAAGCAAAGAACATATTTCTATCACCAAACATAAAATTTCCTATTCTTTTTGAAGAAGCATTTAGATTTTTTGGAAATAAAGTATTATATGACTTTCTAAATATTATTCGAACGAAAGAAGGATATGAACTAACAGAAATAACAGAACATAGTAAAGAAAAAAAATATTATGAAATAGAAAAATTTTTCTTAGAAGATACTTATTTCATAATTAAAGTAAAAGATATCACAGAAACGAAAAAAATAGAATTACAACTCAAAAATATAGAGTCAATTTCTGCCTTAAATACTTTAGCAGCAGGCGTTGCTCACGAGATAAAAAATCCTCTTGCTGCAATCGATTTACACACTCAAGTAATCCTCAAGAGAATAAAAAATGGTCTTAATGTTCCCGAAGAAATTATTGAATATATAAAAATCATAGATGAAGAACAGAAAAGACTTGGTAAGATTGTAAATGACTTTTTACTAACAAGTAGAAAAAGAGAATTAAAACTCTCTCTTGAAAATATTAACAATATCATTGATGAAGTAATTGAACTACTAAAACCAGAAATTGACGAAAATTCAATAAAAATATCAAAAGAATATGAAAAAAATCCAGATATATTTGTCGATAAAGATTATCTTAAACAGGCAATAATAAATGTAATAAAAAATGCCATAGAAGCATTAAAAATAAAAGAAAGAGAAAATAAAGAAATAAAAATTTTCACCTTTTACGAAAAAAACATAGATAGTGTAGGAATTAAAATAAATGATAATGGAATAGGCATTGAACAGGATAAACTTCAAAAAATATTTGAGCCATATTTTACAACAAAAAGTTATGGAACCGGACTTGGATTAACCATAGTTTACAAAATTATAAAAGAACATGATGGAGACATCAAAGTAGAAAGTGAAAAAAATAAAGGAACTTCATTTACTCTTTTCCTTCCAGTAAGTAGAGGAATCAAACTGATTCAAAACTCCAACTAAAAGTAGGAATAAATTCCACAAAAAGTTGGATCAAAATAAACCTAAAGTTTATTCCCTTTTTTAGTTTTATACAGTATTATATGTGGTAAACTAAAAGAGGAGGTAATTTATGAGGAAATTTTTAACACTTTATTTTACAGTGTTAATGATAACCTTGAGTTGTTCATTTTCGCCTAACATTGAAGAAGAAAGAAAGGCTGTTGATTCAATCTTAACAAAACCAACTTACCCTGCAAACTCATGGGTAACAAAGTATGGTATGCTCCGCGTTAGCGGTAACAAGATAGTTGATAAGAATGGTAATCCAGTTCAACTTCGTGGTATGAGTTTATTCTGGAGTAATCCAGGATGGGGTGGAGAAAAGTTTTATAATTCATCAGTAGTAAACAACCTTGCTGATACGTGGAACGCTAATATTATAAGAGCTGCAATGGGAGTTGAAAATGGTGGATATTTAACTTCTCCTACAACAGAAAAACAGAAAGTTCAAACTGTTGTAAATGCAGCAACTTCAAAAGGAATCTATGTCATAATCGATTGGCATGCTCATGATATCCATACTTCTGAAGCTGTATCATTCTTTAGTGAAATGGCTCAACTTTATAAAGACTATGATAATGTTATATTTGAAATTTTCAATGAGCCTGATTATGAAAGCTGGTCACAAGTTAAACAGTATGCCCTGCAGGTTATACAGGCTATAAGGAGTAAGGGAGCAAATCAGCTAATTGTGGTTGGTTCACCAACATGGTCGCAGGATGTTGATATAGCTGCAAATGATCCTATTACAGGTTATAGCAATATTGCTTATACCTTACACTTTTATGCCGGAACACATAAACAATTTTTAAGAGACAAAGCTGTTACAGCTATGAATAAAGGAGTCGCTCTATTTGCCACTGAATGGGGGACATGTGATGCAAGTGGAAATGGTGGGCTTAATTTAACAGAATCACAGACATGGATAAACTTTATGGATCAATACAAAATATCCTGGTGTAACTGGTCATTAAATGACAAAGCCGAAACTGCATCAGCTTTAGTTCCTGGAGCAAGCACAACAGGACCATGGCCAGATAGCCAGCTTACAGAATCTGGAAAGTTTGTAAAATCAAAAATTTTAGTTAATGGTACCCCGGGTAGTTCTTCATCAAGCAGTAGTTCAGTATCCAGTTCATCATCAGTAAGCAGTAGTTCATCATCGAGTAGCTCTGTAAGTACAAGTAGCAGTTCATCATCGAGTTCATCTGTAAGCTCAAGTAGTTCAGTATCATCATCAAGCTCAAGTTCTGTTACATATAATGATATAACTTTACCATTCTCATTTGATGGAGC
>FWPV01004809.1_pt1 | contig 27837 bp, 23 predicted proteins | sample 2228371 | NCBI WGS metagenome assembly FWPV01 (sample SAMEA103939776, study PRJEB20133) | metagenome
ACAAACAGATGTTTTCCGTGGAATATCTTTACTTTACCGGAAAGATATGCGGGACCGATCAGAAAATTATATTCCGGCGGAAGAATATAAGAAGATACTAGCGATGTATACACCGCTTCCCTGAAAGACGGCTGGTCGTGAATATGCAATGGATTTGATTTATAAATATTTCTCCATTTCTCAAATGTTTTATTTACCACCTCTGAGGCGCGAAAACATACCACTCCGGTATTGAACTGAACGAAACATTCAGGTATTAGGGCTGATTCGTACTTATGTATCCGTGCGCCGGATCTACCCCATGCGTGTGAAGCTGCAATATCAAACCTATCCAGCAATACAAAAAGATCATCTATACACTCTACGGTAAGGGTATCGCAATCTAGATAGACATTTTTTTCGTAAGGCGCATTTAGAAATCCTTCGATTTTATCAAAAAAAGAGAATTGAGGTTTTTCAATCAATATTAATCTCTCGACTCTGTCTTTTACTGTTTGTAGTTCGGATTCGGCGTCGGTAAATACGCTTATTGGAGTGTAGGGATTTGTTTTTAATAGAAATTCTATTGATATTGCCGCCTGACGTCTGTATTTTTCACCGGTTGCAACGTATATTATACCCTTTTCATCAGCCATATCAGTACCTTCCTTTCTATACTTCAATTTTGACATATAATCTGAAATGTTTCGATCCAAAAAATTTTATCTTTACATTCTATTTTATCGTGGCAAAAGAGAGGGCCAGGCTAAAGGTTTATTATTGATCAAGTTCTGAAGGTTGAAGCTGTTCAGAGGTAGGAATTATTGTATAATTGTTATTTTTTAAGCTATATTAGATTAAAAATTTAATATCTTCATGACACGATTAATTTAAAATGCAAACAAAACCCCTTGAAACACTTTTTTTAAGGAAACGATAAATGGATAAGCCGTCCGGATTCAATGATCAGCAGCGTCTTAAAATGACCGATAATATAATTAACCCTTATAAAGAAGATCTTCCATTGCCGGGACTGGGCGAAAAAATCGGTCCGAATAAGATTCAGGCTCTTATAGGTGAAGGGGGCAGCGCCGTTGTCTATAAAGTATGGCATGAAGGGCTGGAGGTTGTAAGAGCGGTAAAGGTATTAAAAAAGTACAACAATACCGAAGCGCGCGAACGTTTTCTAACGGAAGCAAAAATCCTGGCCGATATTCACCATCCGAATATCATCGAAATACACAACATCGGATTCTTTAACCAGCAGATACCCTTCATCGAAATGGAATATGTAAATGGAATATCGATAAAAACATTGCTTTCACAATCACAAAGACTCCCTTTGACTGTTGCGATATCTATAGCCTATTTTGTATGTCAGGCGCTTCATTATGCCCACACAAAAGATTACACGCTCTACGGCAAGGTCTACAGGGGGCTTATTCATCGCGACATTAAACCCGATAATATCTTTATCTCAAACGACGGTATTGTAAAACTCATGGATTTCGGTATAGCCAGACCGACCGAGGTAAGTCTTCATACCGTCGGGGCGAAAATAATGGGCACGCTTGTATACCTTAGCCCGGAACAATTAAACGGATCGTCCCTTGACCATCGATGCGATATATTCTCTCTTGGAACCGTTCTCTATGAGATGGTAAGCGGAAAAAGAGCTTTCCCCCAGAAAACCCTTTCGGAAATCGTACAAAAGAAGACCAAGGGGATATATATTCCTATTTCAGCGACAGGAATCGCGGTACCGGCGGAGCTCTCAAGAATTATCGATACGAGTATGGCGCTTGATCCCGGCAACCGCTACAGTACATGTGCCGATATGGGGCATGAACTGTTTTCTCTTTTACGTTCCATCTCAGACCGTTCACCTCACGACACAATTTTCAGATACATTCATGAACCCTCTGCCATCCCTGCGTGGGTTCCACAGAAAAAGAGAGCCTCTTCCAATAAAAAGGCATTTATTATCGGGAGCGCTGTTGTTCTGGGAGTAACGTTGTTATTGATACTTATTTATTCTTTCAAATAGTTCTGAATAATTTCAACAGGTTATTTTCAGATACGAATATCTTTATACGCCTCTTTACACTGTGGGAATTCGCATTACTTACTCTTTATTGCCAATTGCGAATAAGTGCGAAGGGAATAGATAATCTTCGGGGTTTAATACTTTGCTTTTATGCCATATTTCGTAATGAACATGGGGCCCGCTGGTCAACCCTGTAAGACCTATTTCTCCGATTATTTCTCCCCGTTTGACACGTTTCCCCTGAGACGTTTTAACGGTGCCTAGATGTGCATAAACAGTGCTGATGTCGGAGCTGTGACTTATTACCACTCTGTTTCCCCATACCGTACTTTTTTCCACACGTATGACAGTGCCGGAGGCGGTAGCCACAACCGGAGTTCCTATTTTTCCGATAAAATCGGTACCGTTATGCCATTTGGTTTTTCCTGTAAACGGATCAGTAGTCGATCCGAAGTGGCACGAGATAAGTATAGGAGGAGGTACCGGAGGAATTACCGGCATTGTATCGAACGGATTTCCGCTGTCGCTTTCGGCGTTAAGAAAAAAGGCAAAGCCTTTCTCTATTTTGTCAAGTAATGAAAGGACTTCTTCGGTTTTAAGACGGGTACAGTCGATATTGTCCTGAAGGTTGGCGGTATGCGGACTTACTTTTCCGCTTATATCCGCTACCGCCGCCTTCTGTCTCTCGAGCCCGGCGATCCTGGCTTTTAGTTCCTTTAGCAATCTTAGAGTCGAAATTATCTTCTGAAGCAGGGCTCGGTTATGTTCAGTAAGATTTTTACGTTGAGTCTGTTCTATAATATCATTTGAAAAAAGAGTGAACGGAAGAAACAATCCTACACCTCCGCCGACAACCAAAGCGGCAATAAAAAATGCGGCTCCTACTCTTATTCTAATCGCCCTGAGAGGCGCACCCTGCGGCGGAACTATTAGAACGGTTCTTTTTTTCATTCAGTCAGATACCGTTCACCTCCTCTTCGTCGGCCGGGGAACTTCGGTTTTTCTTTGCTGCTTCGGAAACCTCTTTCATCTTTCTGTCAAGCTCGACAATCTCTTCCCTCAGAGCCTTGACGTTTTCGCATGCTTTTTTAATTGTAAGATCGTCGGCTATCGCGCTTTCTTTCCCTTCCTCCACCAGATCGAAGACACGCTCTCCTATATCAACGAAATTCCTTTCTATCTTGCGCTTGGCGGCCATCTCTTCCACCTTAAGCTTACCCAGTTTGGTGTACTCCTCGATCTTTTCCATAGAAAGAGCAGCGCCCTCTTTCAAACTTTTCTTGATTCGTTCCCACATATTATCCATTATTGCTCCTCCTTTTTTATAAGTGATTGTTTTTTTTCCGATCAGGAAATATACTATCATAAATATGGTTAAATGGGTAGTTTTATAATGTAGATTTTTTTGAACAGACTGAAACTGTTATATTCCTGTATATGGCAAAAATATCCAGTCATAGATGCTTTCTTCTAACTCACAACGGCCTCGACAGGAACGGATATTTTGAAATCAACCTTTTTGCAGTCAATAAAGAAGGCATACCTGTAAATATTAAAATTACTAATTTCAGGCCTCTTTTTTTTATATTGAGTTCGGTACCTGCCGAATATACAGGCGAAGCAATAGAACGGAAACCGCTTCAGCTAAAGACATTCGAAGGGGACACAGTTGATTGCCTTTATTTTTCGACTTATTCGGCTATGAAGGCTTGCGCCCGGAAACTGCGTGATAAATTACAGCCTATTTACGAATCGGATATTCATCCTGTCGACCGTTTTCTTATGGAAAGATTCGTAAAGGGGGGATTCGAGGCTACAGGCTTTGTCGAGCAGAGGGAAAATACCGTTTATATGGTAAATCCCAGAATCCGGGGTGTGGATATGGTTCCGAATCTGTCGGTACTTTCGATCGATATAGAAACGAACGCCGAAAAGGGCAGTATTTACAGTATAGCGTGTTCGGGCAAAAAAAATATAGTATTTATTATCGGAAATGCTGACAACGGAAAAAGTCCGATTCACGTTGTTTACTGTAAGAATGAGAGATCTCTTCTGGAAAATTTTATAAATCATCTGCACATTGAAAATCCGGACGTAATAATCGGATGGAATGTAATTGATTTCGATTTAAAGATAATTTACAACCGCTGCAAAGCGCTGGGATTGAAATTTGATAAGGTTGCACGCAAAGGAGGTTATGCATCAATATTTAAAAACAGCGCAGGCAATAAGACTCTTGTACGTATCGACGGAAGAGTAGTTATCGATGTGCCGCTATTACTGCGTTCATATTATCCGGCTTTCGAAGAATACTCTCTCGATTACGTCGCTTTTAAAATCACCGGAAAAAACAAAGAGATAACACTCAAAGGCAAGAATAAAATCGCCGCGATAAACAACCTGTTTGCAAACGACAAACTGTCGCTGGCAAGCTATAATCTTAACGATGCGGCGCTTACGCGTGAAATATTCGAAAAAACCGGTCTGCTCAAAAACGCTATAGAAAGATCGAAATTATCGGGACATCCGCTCGACCGGACCGGCGGAAGCATAGCCGCATTCGACTATTTGTATTTACCTATGTTACACCGTGCGGGATATGTGGCTTACGACGCTCCCGATCCCGCTCGTCTAAACGATGAACCGCTTCCGGGCGGCTTTGTAATAGAACCCAAACCCGGTATATACGATAATGTGCTGGTTTTTGATTTCAGAAGCCTGTATCCCTCAATAATTATGAGTTTTCATATAGATCCGCTCGCCCGGATTTATCCGTCGACAGATAGAATCCGCTGCCCTGCCGGTACTTCATTTGCACGTTCACCGGCCTTACTTCCGGAAATCATAACAAAACTTCTAGAAGCGCGAAATGAGGCGAAACGGAACAATAATCCTCATCTTTCCCAAGCGGTAAAAATACTTATGAACAGCTTTTATGGTGTTCTGGGAGCAAGAAACTGCAGGTTTTTTTCTCCCGAACTGGCGTCCTCCATTACACGCAACGGTCAATATATTCTCAAAAGATCGATCGAATTTATAGAAAAAACAACTTTACTGCCGGTCATATACGGCGATACCGATTCGATTTTCGTTTTTTTAGGAGCTAATAAAGATGTCGATCCCGCATCAACCGGAAGAGAGATCGCCGAAAAGACAACAGAATGGCTTGCGGATCATTTAAGAGAGCAGTTTAATACCGAATCCGCCCTTCTTTTGCAGTTCGAGAGCTGTTTTCACCGTTTCCTCATCCCTGCTGTACGCGGGGGAGGATACGGAAGTAAAAAGCATTACTGCGGCGGCCGTTATGTCGACGGAAAACTTGAACTTACATTTAAAGGCATGGAATCAGCACGATCCGACTGGACGGATTGCGCGAAGGAGTTTCAGCATGAACTTATAAGACGTATTTTTGCAGGAGAGCCGGTCGAGGAGCATATCATCAAAACAATCTCCGATATTAAAGCCGGCAAAGCGGACGAAAAACTGATATATCGTAAACGCCTGAGAAAAAAGCCCGAAGACTATACTCAGGGAATACCCCAGCATGTACAGGCCGCAAAACTTCTCGGATATGCTCCGTCGGTTGTTCGTTACTATATCACTGTCGACGGACCTCAACCGGTAGAAAAACTCCGTTCTCCGATTGACTATCGGCACTATATCGATTGTCAAATCCAGCCTGTCGCGGATTCAATACTGTGCCTTGTCGGAAAGGAATTCTCGAAAATAATATCCGGACAGCAGGAACTTTTTTCCGTCTGAAAAAAAACGGATTTTATTATAAATTAACAAGAAAAAATAAATAAAAAATTATGTCAACAATCCTTCGTCGACTATGCCTTTTTCGTCTATACGTCTGAGGAATGCGAAGTACTGTTCGAAGGTACGGGCATAACGTCCGACTATAAAGTGAGCACCGGCTTTGATAAAAATGATGTTGAAATTGTAGGTGAAAACCCGGCTGAAATTCCACGTAAGGGCGTCGATGACAATCGCTATAACAAGCCTCAGGGTCTCAACGGCGACCCGGCGAAGCGAGTAGAACCGTTCGTATGCACGCAGCGTTTCTTCCTGAAGCCTGTATGCAGACATTAGAGCGGGTCTGAAAACAACATACATTGCACTGTAATAATCCCACCTTTTGTGAATAAGACGGTTCTGTGAAGAGATATCCTTGTAGTATTGGGTACCCGGAAATGGCGTAAGGATCATAAACTGTACTGTGTCTATATGATGGTTTACGGCAAAATCTACTGTAGCATTTATAGACTCGGGAGTGTCGTGATCATCTCCGAAAATAAACATACCGTGTATGCTTATCCCGCGGCGTCTAATGGTATCGATTGCCCGTTCGATATCGCTTCTGCTTTGAGATTTATGCATTGCCGCCAGTGTCTCGTTGTTGATAGATTCGAAGCCTATAAAGAAATAACGGCATCCCGCCTCTTCCATAAGATCAAGAAGCTCGGGATCATTAGCAACATCCGACCTTACCTGAGTAGTCCACGTTATATCGATATCGGACCCGATAATGAGATTGCAAAGCTCCGTTATACGTTTTTTATTTGCCGTAAAATTATCGTCGTAGAAAAAAAAGGTTCGTGAACGGAAATACTTCATCGCATGACGTATCTCTTCGATGATCCGCTGCGGCGACTGCATGCGGAATCTTTTTCCGAAAACTTTGGTTACCGTGCAGAAGTTGCAATCGAAGGGGCATCCGCGCGACGTCATTATCGGTATGGTTGTGACGTTCTCGAGCCCCTCAAGAAGTGAATAATTTACAAGCGGCTGTTCGTCCAGGTCGCTTACCGCTTTTCCTTCAACTATCTTATCCGTTATCCTTTCTTCCACAAGATCGACGATAACCCCTTCCGCCTCGCCAAGCACGATATGATCCGCCGCTGCCTCGAAGGTTTCCGGACAGAGCGAAGCGTGTATACCGCCGAAAATGATCTTTGAATGCGGATGAGCCCTGCGAATCTCCTGAGCGAGCAGTAAACCTCTGTTGGCGCTTACCGTCAATGTGCTGATACAGAAAACATCCGCTTTTATGTCGAAGGGATCGATACGCGTCGAAAGAATGTTTTCGTTGTAAATACGGACGTCATACCCTTCATTGTGAAGTATAGTCCCCAGATAAAGGGTACCGAGCAACGGAAGGCGCATATAGTTTTCGAAAACATTCGACTTGCTGCCTGCCGGTTCTATAAATACTACGCTCTTTTTCGCCATTATTTACGCCTCATTATATCGAATACGAAAAAACTGCCTCCGGTAAACAGAAAGACGGTCCACCACAATCTGTAATTAACGACGAAAACCATTAAAAAAACCATTCCCGTCGACGTCAAAAGAAGCCCTAATAAAAGCATGATCGAAGAACGTCTGCCGAAAATAAACCCTAAAACCATCGAGAGGCCGGGAAGGACGATAAAAAGAGGCCACAGTCTGGCAAGCACGGCCCATGTTGTAAAGTTGCAGTAAAGCGCAAGCAGACTGAATCCGATAAAGAAAGAACCGATTCCGATATATACGGCTTCCCTGCGAGATCGTTGTAAATAGATTCCGATAAAACCGGCGCCGAGAACCGTACATAACAGCGGCCATAGTTTATACAGCAATCTTATATTGGCGGCAGTATCTATTGCCAGAACAACCCCTATTAAAGAGAGCATTGCTCCGAGTCTGCCGTAACTTCCAAGCTTTTTTCTGCCGGCTTTTTGCTCTGCCATCCGTTAAGTCCTTTTATTGCGGGTTAGTAAAAGCTGTCATAAATAAAATTTATATTTAAAATAATTGAAAAAACACCATTATAAGAAGTGCAATCAATTTGTGCCGTTAATCCGGACGGTATGACGGCATTTATAGTATTTTATTGATTCTTTTGATTATTGACTGCATAAAAGGACTTTCAAAATATGACCCTTGACAGATCGAAAAGAATAGCGGTGTTTGGATGCGGCGGGTTCATAGGGTCGCACCTTTTGGAACGGATACTCTCGGTTACTGATTATGAAGTGGAGGGAATAGATCTGTCGGCAGGAAAAATAAGGCATCTATTAGGCCATTCCCGTCTGCATTTTAGTCTTACAGACATCAATGACTTTACAAAGATTAAAAAGACGCTTGAAAGGTGTGAGATAATTATTACGCTGGCCGCATTGTGTAATCCGTATCTTTATACCCATAAACCGATCGACGTCATAGAGAGCAATTTCGTGAGTATTTATCCGGTAATACGCGCGTGCAGTGATCTTGGACGCCGCCTTATCCATTTTTCCACGTCCGAAGTTTACGGCCGCACACTGGAAGGAATGGCGGGTCGGCGACTTGAGGTTTCAGGCGGTGAGCGTGGTTTCAACGAAAACGAAACCCCGCTTCTTCTGGGCCCCATACAGGCACAACGATGGTGTTATGCGAGTGCAAAACAGCTGCTCGAAAGAACCGTTTTTGCATACGGATACGAGCGTAATCTGGACTATACAATCATCAGACCTTTCAATTTTATCGGGCCGCGCATGGATTTCATCCCGGGAGTGGACGGCGAGGGCGTGCCGCGGGTGCTCGCTTGTTTTATGGATGCTTTGTTGAGCGGCAAGCCGCTGCTTCTTGTTGACGGAGGCAGGAACAGACGCTGCTTTACTGCAATCGACGATGCGATCGATGCAGTTATGCTTATTATCGAGCGCCCGAAAGAATCTTCACGCCGCATTTTCAATATAGGAAATCCTGAGAATGAAATCACAATAGCAAATCTTGCACAGAGGATGATATCGATCTACCGCAGCCTCTGCCCCGATGCGGCCGGAAGCAACTATATCGTTAGAGCCATAAGTTCCGAAGAATTTTACGGCAAGGGGTACGAAGACTCCGACAGACGTTTGCCGGATATAAGAGCAATTACCGAAGCTCTTGGATGGAAACCGAAAATCGGCCTTGACGAAGCGCTAAGAAAGGCAATCAAAGGTTTTGTTGAGGAATACGGCAATAGGTCTACGAGACATGGAAACGCCTTATGTAATCAACAAAATAAGGAACAGTTGTGATTAAAGGCACTGTATCGATTTTTATACCTGCATACAATGCAGAGTGGACAATAGAAAAAGTCATCGAACGTATCCCGCAGAACCTGTGGGACATAATCGGCACTGTATATATCATAAACGACGGTTCGACCGACAGAACCGGCCTTGTAATCGACGAAATCTCCGGAAGAATTCCACGCTGCCGTGCCGTCCACCAATCACGCAACAGAGGATACGGCGAAACCGTCAAACGGGGAATCGAGTTTTGCCGTAGAGACGGCTGCAGATATGCGGTCTGTCTTCACGCGGACGGACAGTACCCGCCGGAAGTTATAGAAAAATTTATCATGACAATGGAAGAAAAAGGTATAGATCTTATGCAGGGATCGCGCATTGCATCGAAAACTGCCCTTTCCGGAGGTATGCCGCTTTATAAATATATTGCCGGAAGAATTCTTACGGCCTGCGAAAACAGAGCTTTCAAACTCTCCCTTACCGATTACCATAGCGGCTTTCTGGTTTACAGTCGCAAGACACTGGATTCTCTCGATTTCGGAAAGTTAAGTTCATCCTTCGATTTCGACCTCGAAGTAATCGCGTCGGCCCGCGCCGCGGGACTTACCATCGGAGAACTTCCGATTCCCACTCACTACGGTAAAGAAAAATCATATCTTAATCCCATTACCTACGGGCTGCGGGTACTTTGGGTGATAATAGGTTATAAACTCGGAAAATACCATAAAATCAGCCGGTCGGTATGAGTAAAATCAGTCATTCTACGGATACGATCAGAAAACAGTATCGCTATAAGGATTTATTTTTTTCTGTTGCATGCGCCGCAACTGTAATGTTTTTATTATTCTGCGGACCGCGCGATCCGATTGCCTCGCTGCGGCCCCGGAAAACTGCAATACAGGCAGATAATATCAAAACTACAGCCACTCCGCCGGACGATACATATCTGTCCCTTTCGGCACGACTTAACAGGATTATAGGAACCTACGTTCAGAAAACAGGCGATACTGCATTAGCTGCTTATCCGGAGTTCGATAAAATCCTCGACAGTACGTCTTCATTTATTATGTCGCGTACAGGCGCCGCAAGAAATATGCGCCATATCATTGCTGAATTAAATTCGGTAATATTCGGTCAATGGAGTATCGCATTCGACAATGACCGCAATAACATCCTTCATCTTTTCCCCCATCTGATATTCAGAGAAAAAAAAGGTTCATGTGTTGGTATGTCTCTTATCTATTTGTTGCTTGCCGAGAAAACCGGACTTCCCCTTTACGCTGTACTTGCGCCTTCACATATGTTTGTAAGATATGATGACGGAACCGGAAAATACAATATCGAGACTTTACGGAAGGGTGAAAATATGAGTAATGAATGGTACATCAGGAGATATGGAATAACCGATACGTTTCTTTATCCTCTACGTAATCTGAATATAAGAGAAGTGGAAGCTGTTGTATGGTACAATCTCGGAACCATCGAATACAATAAGCAATGCTATAAAAGAGCGATCGAATTTTTAAGTTATTCATCCGAACTTATGCCTTATTTTCCGGAAGCGAAAGGCAATACGGCGCTTGCTCTGGACGCCTGCGGAGAGACGGACAGCGCGCTTTCGATTTTGCTGTCTCTTCGGAAAAAATTTCCAACACTCGAGAATATAGACAGAAACATTGCGGCGATTCAGATTAAAAAAGGTGATTATCACGGAGCGCTTATTTCTTTTACCGCCGCATGTGATAAAAACCCCGGCGACGCCGAATCCCATTTCGGCAGGGGTGTTGCGCTATATCATCTGAAAAGAAACTATGAGGCTGCCGGAGAGTTCAGAAAAGCAATAAGAATCGATCCGAAACACCGCCAGGCTATAAAATATCTTCAAAAAACCGGAAAATAGAGGTATTATATATATTTTGGAACCAAAAAATAAAAATTATGGATTTTCGATATTCAAATCAATTAAATTTTTTATTACTGAGATTTCATCCAAGGGGGGGATGTATTTTGGGACGCGGGACAGGCAGTATCTCCATTGTTAAAATACTACTGGTTGCCGTCCTGTACAATTTAGGATGTAGCGACGACTACGGAAAGTGGAAATACTCCCAGAAAATCATTCTTAATACCTCATCCACCGGCATAAATATAAACAGAAATGTTTATAAGATACCGGTCCTTATTCGTCTTAATCCCGGCAACTTCAGATTCTTTCCTCAGGTAAAAGATAAGGGTGCGGATATAAGGTTTGCAAAAGCCGATAATACTTATCTGCCTTATCATATAGAACGCTGGGTGGACGGATCTTATTACAATGATACTGCCGATATATGGGTATTGATAGATACCGTTTTCGGCAATAACTATTCACAATCGATAATTATGTATTGGGGAAACGACAGCGCAGCCGACAGCAGTAATAGTGCTTCTGTTTTCGATACTGCAAATGGTTTTGTGGGCGTCTGGCATCTGAATGAAAGCCCGTCAGGGGGGGCGGGAGCAATAAAAGACGCCACGATAAATGCACTTCATGCTACGGCAAAGGGGGGTATGGGCGATACCAATCTTGTAGCGGGAATTATAGGCAAAGCTCATCAGTTCGACGGAGTAAATGACGGCGACTCCATTCCATATAAACCGGCGCTGAATTTTTCGAATGCGGTTACGCTTTCGGCTTGGGTAAATGTTTCTGCTTTTCAATCATACTCACGCATAGTAAGCCGCGGAATACCCACAAATAACGATCCGTGGACCGTCTATTCCCTTAATACGCAGGATACCCTTCCAAGGCTCCGCGGTGAAATTTCGAGAGGAGACAGCGGAAGTCAGAGATTCGTTATCGGAAAGAGTATGAGTACCAATACATGGTATCATGTTGCGCTTACCTACGACAGATCGACGCTCAGACTATACCGGAACGGTTTGCCGGATAGTGTAGGTACGGCTGCGACCGACCTTATCGGCACCAATCAAACAACGCCGCTTATGATCGGAAAAGCTAATTACGGCACCAATCCTTTCAAAGGTTTTATCGATGAAGTGAGAGTTGAAAAAATTGCTAGAGACAGTAACTGGATCAGGCTATGTTTCGAAAATCAGGGGCCAGGCCAGAACTTTATTGTCAGCACCGGCGAGTTCAAATGGGACACATCCAGCAACGCCGGTTATCAGCCGGGCAGCGGTACATGGGGAAAGAACAACTACTGGACACTTAACGGAACACAGCTTATGGAGTGGCCGGGGCGTGGTTACTGGGCAATGATTACCGGAGGCGTAAGCGGAAATTATACTATCACGGTCGACGGAACCCAGTATCTGGATAGTCTGGTGGTTCGCACTAATACCTTTACAATTACTTCAGGCACTCTTGACTTCGGCACAAAATCCGGGATTCATATTCCCCAGACCATCACTACTATTATAGAATCGGTAATTGCCGGAAGCGCCGGTATTTCGAAATGGGGAAGAGGAACACTGGTTCTCGGAGGCGTAAATACCTTTACAGGTCCGATGTTGATTTATGCCGGTGTTGTTTCTGCTTCCAATCTGGCTGACGGCGGTTTTCCCAGTAGTATAGGCGCGTCGGGCGGCAGTGCGGCAAATTTCATGATAGACAGCGGAGCATTCGTTTACACCGGGCCGGCAGTTACAACCGACCGGCTTTTTTCCATCGGACGCCGCGGAGGAACCATAACTTCTTCAGGCACCGGCGCTCTTGCTTTTGTAAACAGCGGATCAATGGGGTTCTGGGGCAGCGGTCCCCGCACTTTAATCCTCGATGGAACAAATACGGGTGAAAACAAAATTGCTCTTGCAATTGGTGACTCCGGAGGAGCAACCTCTGTTGTAAAACAGGGAAACGGAAAATGGATTCTCGAGGGTGCCTGCACCTATACGGGTGCTACCAGGGTAACTGCAGGTACGTTTATTGTCAATGGCTCACTTGCCGCAACGAGTGCCGTCACGGTAAGCCCGGCTGCAGTAATCGGAGGATGCGGAAATATTGCAGGCCCAATAACCGCAAAAGGAGCAACTGTTGTTCCCGGATATAACGGCGCAGGAAAACTGAGCGTCGGCTCCCTTGTTCTCGACAGCGCTTCCATACTCGAATTCGAACTCGGAGCCAAAAGCGATACAATCTCCGTCGCGGGCGATCTTACGCTGGACGGCACTCTGAATCTTATTGCCGGTACAGGCTTTGGCCCTGGCCCCTACCGGATCATTACTTACGGGGGGACGTTGACAAACGATACTCCGATCATCAATGCGCCTATGGGAAGAAAATGTACTCTTAAATACGGTTCAGGTTATATTGACGTCGAAATTTCATCGAGAATAATCCAGACCGAGCCTTCAGATACGGCGCTTCTGATAGGCCAGAAGGCTGTATTCAAAGTCTCGGCAACAGGCTCTCCGCCTATATCGTACCTCTGGCAGCGATCTCCCGGCGATTCGGTGGGAAGCGACTCCGTTTTTTCGATTAGTTCCGTGTCCCGCGCCGACAACGGATCGTATTACCGATGTATCGTAAAGGACGCATTCGAATCGGATACATCCCGCTGGGCGCTTCTGACCGTTTTGGACACTCCCCGTGTAAAGATTCAACCGTGCGACACTACTTTACATATCGGCGACAAGGCGATTCTTTCATTTACTTTAGAGGATTCTTCACGCTGCAGCTATAAATGGTTCAAAACCGGTTCGTCTACGGTGCTCTGCACTACGATTACTTTTACTATCGAAACGGTTTCCGCCGCGGATGAAGGGGAATATTACTGCAGTATTACGAACCCTGTTGCAACTGTAAATACAAATAAAATATATCTTAAAATAATTCCGCCTCCGCCGCAGGCTGCATTCGGTTTCGCGCCGCGAAGCGGTCCGGCGCCGCTTGAAGTATTATTTACGGATTCTTCCGTCGGCGATATAAGTTCCAGACGCTGGGATTTCGGCGACGGGAAAACCGACACAGTAGAAAATCCGAAGCATACCTACCGTGATACGGGCAGTTTCAGCGTAAAGCTGAAAGTATGCGGTCAGGGCGGCTGCGATTCGACGATTAAAAGGAATGCAGTTTACGTTTACGACTCCGTTAAAACTGACACCTCCCTTCAGAACGCTCTGCACCTCACCAAAATTTTATACGATTCAATGAATGCCGCGATCCGTATTTACTGGTGTGTCGATTCGGCTAGACTGAGGGATAATCTTGAATTAGGAATTGCCTATAGTCTTGAGGAACCGGTACAGATAATGAACGGCAGGCAGATTGTTTCGGTTTACAGCGCCTGCGGCGATACGGTTGTCCGGCTTTATGAGCAGCTTCGTTTCGACACTGTTTATCATATAGCAATTTTTCTACGCACGGCGGAAGGAAGATGGGCGCCCTCTACAAAGGCGACACAGGGGACGGTACGGATAGGTTCTCCCTTTCGTCAGGTCGTAACCGTTTTTGACACAACAACACATAGCGATACCGTATGGGCGTTCAATGAACGGGTGGCAATATGGAGGGATACGAGCTATACGTCGATACCGTTTATTACCGCCACTCTCGAGGTATACAAATACACGCCTCCGCCCGGGTTTGTTTTAACAGGAATGCCGTTCAGATTTATTAATGCAGGCCCGACTATCCCTTTTGTTGTCGGAATAAGAATAAATAACCTGCCCGAAGGGACAAAAGCTTCGGACGTCAGAATCTATCGGGATAGTGCGGGAATTCTTACGGTCGACTATTCAAGCAAGGTGAATCCCGAAGGCGAATTCGTATATGTAAATACCAACAATCTGGACCTCCCGTTTATAGCTATGATCGACAAAAAGCCTCCGGTAATAAGATTAATACGTGAGCCCGATTCGATAGCCTATGCCGAAAGGGATCTTTTAGACAGCGTAAGGATCAGCGACAATATTTATAACGCGTGCTGGAGGTATTTGTGCGGCAGAGGCGACGAAAAGGTCGTCCCTTATGACAGCGGAACATTAAACGACACCTTTGCAGTAAAAAGGCTTATTATTTCTTCTTCTTCCCACATTATAAGTTCCGAAAGCGGAGTCCGGGCAATACTGGAAGTCAGCGACGGAGTAAACCGTGCTTCACTCGATCTTTCCAGAGCCGTATATCGCGAGAAATCGGATCCTTTTACCACCAGTGGACAGTTATGGTGTCCGCTATATCCCACGGCTTGCCTGTATCAGACCGACCCGGAATCCCTGATAGTCTTGTCTGTAAATAATGAAACCGGATATGACAACAGGTACATGAGGCTCTTCAGGTGGGTGGAAACGGCGGGGAACCGATCAAACGATACCAATAAATGGGTCGAATATAATCCCGATGACGAATCGGTACGGTCGCTTTTTGCAATGGTTCCGGGAAGGATGGTGTGGCTTAAGACACTTAAAAATGTTCCTTTACATCTCGGACGAGGCAGAACCCTTTCACCGGCCGATACGTTTTCAGTCGAGCTTGCGCCTAAGCAATTTACCGATTTCGGTATGCCTTTCCGTTTCGGTGTTTACATAAAGGATATTCTGGAGGCAAGCGGCGCCGTTGCCGACAGTATAAGATTCTATATCTGGTCGCGCGACACCGTCATCAATATTTACAGCCTCGACATTCTCTATCATCCCCTCATGGCCGATAAAAGGAATCCTTTTTCTGTTGTAAAATTTATCGAAGGCGGAGGATATAGTATCTATAATCCCTACAATAAACCGGTAGTGTTGAAAATCCCGCCTGCAATCGCCGATGCGACGTCTGGAACCGGAAGCATTATGGCGGCAAAAAAATCTAAGACCCCGTTATGGGGGGCATTATTGGTTACTAAAACTGCACAAGGTTCCGACCTTCCGGCTCTTTACTGCGGGTATGCCGCCAGCGTAAAGATCGATGCCGGACCGGTTTCACCTGCATTCCACCCTGTACGGATTTTTATTTTCGACAGAGGTACCGGTAAAAAGTACGGGTACTATATTTCAGGCGAAGCTTCGGAAGGAATTGCAAAGGAAATTCTGTTTACAAATACTTCAGATAGCGTCCAGAGAATAAATTACAGGTTCCGTACTGCGGGAGATTTTCCCGAAGCTTTTTCTGCAAGTCTTTACGACGCCGCTTCGGGAAAGTTTTCCACGGAGGGTTCGGTATCGATAGAGCCGCGATCCGCAGCCTCCCGCTGGTTTCTGACGGGTGACGGCGAATGGTATAACGATTTTATGGCTTCTGTAAAGGTTTTCGGATACGGATTCGACCACATTTATCCAAACCCGGCACGATCAATTGTCAATTTCAGTTTTTCGGTTCCTTTCGGAGCGCAGGAGGGGGTAATCGTCACCGTTTTCGATCTGAAGGGCAGAAAGGTTTGGGAAAAGAAACTTTCAGCCTCTCTTCTTACGGCCGGTTATCATACAGTGAAGTGGAACGGCTGCAACTTAAACAATAATCCTCTAGGCGCGGGAAGATATCCTGTACGTCTGACAATCACTGATATGCAGGGTAAGATCACACAAAGATTCGATCGGTTTCTTACTTATATTCCGTGAGACATGATTATCATAGATCAGCGTGCAGAGAGAGTCTTAATCCACATCGGGAATATCTTTCAACAATATACGCTGAGAGTGGCACAGAAAAAATATTCATCTTTGCAGCGTATGATTAAATTGAATGATCACGGCCACACCCATTTTCCAATCGGCCTGATTTGAGGGGTACTGCCGCTCTCCCAGGGAATGTCGATGCCTCTTACAAATCCGTCTACTGTAAGCCCCAATGCCAGGGGGACTCTCATTTCAACAGGAATACCTATCTCTTCCACGCTTTTAACCGGTATTGTATCGAAAAAGGTTTTAAGGTACTGTACAAGCGTCATATTGTTGCTTCCGCCTCCTGATACAAAAACAGACTGTCCCGACGTCACCTGACGGAACTCCCGGCGGTAAAAATCGTAAATGGTTCGTGCTGTGAGTGCTGTGATGGTTGCAAGCTGATCGAACTCATTCAAAGAAACCAGCTCCGGCAATTGCAGCAACTCATTAAAAAGATAGGGGAAAGCCTGTTTGGGCGCTGGCTTCGTAAACCAGGGGCTCTCCGACAGCAGTTTAAGACAATCTCCGTCCACCTTTCCTTTTAATGCCGTAGAACCGTCTCTGTCAAAGCCGTCTTTAACCCAAAGTTTCTCGTTCCGTTTCATCAAAGTATTGATGCAGCAGGTTCCGGGACCGGTATCGGAGTCTATAAGAACCTCCTTTTTACCGGTATCGATGATGGTCATATGGGAAATGAGACCTATGTTGACAAAAATCACAACGCCGCCGATCGATTCGGCGATCCGCATATTACCGTATTGAACAGGCAGTACTCCCCTGCCGCCTGCCAGACAGCGATGACGAACCATATCGGTTACGACCGGTATACCAAGCATACTAGACAAAAGCTGAACGTCGCCGAGCGGAAGATTCCAGTATGACTGTTGCTGATCCTCACCATTGGCGCCGAGCCACACCGAAGGCTGGTTTACTACAGCCAGATGGGGTTTACGCAATGCGGTCGGCAGTTTGGAAAGCGCCGTTTTTGCGCATTCCATATAAATAATCGACAAACGGTAATCCAACCATGCCAGATCTGCAAGTCCGATGCATTGCGAAGGGTTATCTGATAGCCGCTCAAACAGTTGGGAAATCTTTTGCGGGTAAGGAATTGAATAACTGTCTATAATCTCCCATGAATCATTTGCGACGCCTATATAACAGCAATGAATCCCCCCCTGCAAAGCGCCGCCGGAAATAACAAGTATTCTTCTTCTCTTGATTTTTTTAAAAGCACCGAACATCTCTTTTTTCATATCTATTAAAAAATATATCCCAACGACCGGAAATTGTGAAAACTAATAAACCAAATATTTTTATGGAAAAAAGAGAAACTAATTGAAAAAAAAATACCGGTTAGTCGTTTTTTTTAATGAAATGCGACTATTCTCTTGACATCCGGCGTTTCGGGAATAATATTCTTCCGGCAATAATTAAATAAAGAGGGGTTTATTTCATGAAAATAGGCTATCACGGCTGTAACCTTCCCGAAGGTAAGGTAAAATATAATGATCCTCGTTTCCTGAAACTTGTAGACAAATGCCGGCCCAAAAAGATTTCTCCCTATTATGCGGAATTCATAAGGGATGAATTTGTCCAGACCGAAGCTATTGTTATTAGTAGAGCTTCGGTGCTGGATTTGTTGATTAACGACATCGAAAAGATCGAATCTAGACTGGAGCGCACCGAAAGCGAGTCTGAAAAGGCGCTGCTTCGGCGATGTATCGAGGCACTTGAATCCGAACAGCCTCTATGCGATATTGATTTCTCAACCGCTGAGCGTGAGATACTGCGTTCGATGGGATTTCTCAGTTTAAAACCGGTTGTTCTGCTTGAGGGCAACGAGGATCCCGACAGGGTGATCGGGCTCTGTCTTGACAAAGCAGGCATCGTATTTTTTTACACATGCGGGCCTAAGGAAGTGCATGCATGGGCTGTTGAAATGGGATCGGATATCGTTACCTGTGCCGGTAAGATCCATACCGACCTTGCCCGCGGATTTATCAGGGCTGACGTGGCACATTTTGACGACTACATTGGTTGCCACAACTGGAACGACTGCCAGAAAAAAGGGTTGGTTAATGTTGTAGATCGCGATTACGTTATACAACCCGGGGATATAATCGAAATCCGGTTTGCGGTATGAAAAAACCGAAGGCAAGGAATTTAGGCAATCCCCGAAAGAAGGATTAATTATATTGTTGTTTTACTTCACAGCCATCGGAAAATTGGTTTGTTTTTTGAATTTGTCGACGCCGTAATCCGCTATGAATTTCTGTATCTTCGGTGAAGTTATAAAGCCTATGAAGGTCATCGCCTCGATATAAAAGGCGTCTGAGTATTTCTGCGGATTGGCTGCCATTACCTCATAGGGAGTAATAAGGCCGTTCTCGGCATTGCCGTCGACCATAATTTCCATATCGAGAGTCTCCTGCTGCTGAATGAAAGATGGATAATGTACTATGGTATAGCCGCGCTTTCTGTTTGCGATTACAAGGGTCGCGTCGGTTCCTGCGCGGGTGGTTATGTACCAGTCTCCTTTGGGTTCGATTTTTGCAAGTTTCCACATTCTCTTTTCAAGACCGTGAGTGCCGGAATTATCGCCTCTTGAGAAAAACATGGCTTTTTTATCCTTTATTTTTTTCAGCGCCGCAAGAGGGTCTTTCATCCCCTTGACTTTTGCAGGATCTTCTTTCGGCCCCACAAGTACAAAATTTGAGTACATAACTTCCCTAAGATTAACATAATATCCGTCGGAAATAAGTTTTTCTTCTATTTCCCTCTCGTGCCCTATAAGTATATCGATGGTTTCATGAGTGCCGGAACGTATAAGAGCGTCTGCGTCTCCGGTGCAGAGGGTGATTTTCTTTACGGGTATATTGTATTCCTTAGAAAACATTTCAATAATCTCGGACGGCATCTCTGTGGAATTGAGAGTTTCCGGGACGTTTACCGTAAAAGTACGGCTTAACGCATTAACGGTGTCCTGAGCTGTTCCCGTTACTTCCAGTAAAGCTATTGTAACCGTCGATAAAACAAAGCGCATCATTTAAATATCTCCTTGACTCTATGTTATACCTGTTTTCCCAGAATACTCTCACGGGAAATCTTTTCTCTTTATACTCTTTACTATGCATGCGGTTACGGACGGAATCGAAATCGACGTCATACACACAGTCGCAAAGCTCTTCCTTGGCGCTAAAAACTTTACCTGTCATTGGGGAATCGATCGAAAAATCGTCTTCCTTCAAATTTTCTTCCCCTGTCTTATTTATCGATTCAATCCGCCCATTATCCAGAAGAACTATCTTATCTCCCCGCAACGCTGTCAATGTGCCTGTTGAACTTTTTATCTCCGCGCAGCCGCTGAATACTACGCACGTCGCTTTTGTAACCAGTTCATTGTCCTGTTTTATTGCCGATGTGTTGATTTTAATCTTCGAATTCCTGACCGATATTACACCACCGGAAGTTTCTATTTCTATGACATTATTCACTGCTGCAAGGTAAAGCTGGCCTCTTGATAATGATATTTTATTGCCGCTTCTTATCTGCAACAAAGTATTCGAATCGAGCTGCATCTTCGCCCCTTTTTTCAGCAAAAAATCTACGCGGCCGCTTTTCCCGACATACAAAACATCGCCGGCATGGATATATTTCAGTTCCGGGATATCGAATCTTTCCGAAAGGTTATTGACGACAGCTATCTGGTTGTTTCTGGTGAGGGTAAAGAGAAACGCCAGTGCAATTGATAACGCGAAACCTGCTGCAGGCTTCAGTAACCGGCCGAAAATAGGTCGCCATTGCCGGTTAAACGCCGAACGGTGGTTTTCCGCTTCATATATTCTCCGCCGCACATTAATTAATATGGTTTCCGGCGCTTTCTCAAGAGACTCTTTCCTTGCGTTCAATATTTCATCGAGAAAAAAAACTTTCTTACACTCCGGGCATTCTTTAACATGATTCTTCAGATCATCGTCAATAATCCGCCGGACGCTTACGTTTTTTATAAGATATTTTTCGAATTCACGACATTTCATATCAGACGCTCTTTATTTAATATAAGAAACATAAACAGATAAAACGGTTACAACTTATTATAAAAAATTTTTAATTTTTGATATGATATATTTTCTGCCCCTGAAAAGCCTGATTTTTATCTTTGCAGTGGAAGTCTTGAATATTTCCGCTATCTCTTCGCAGGTGTGGCCTATAAGATAGTAAAGTATGAATATTTCTTTATCAGGGAAAGTAAGGATAGAAAGCAATTCATCGACTAATCTTTTGGCCTCTTCAGACTTTATTGCCTTGGAATCCTCAAGGGAATCGAAAAGATCGTGGATTCCGTTTCTGATTGTTTTATTTATTTCCGATTCCGCATATTCCCGTTTGTTTCTTTTTTTTCTTTTATAATTTTTTATCTGGTTTATCGCGATACCGTAAAGCCATGTGGATAACGAACTCTCCCCTTTGAAACTTTTTAGTCCGGAAAAGGCATTAATGAAGACATTTTGAGTCAGCTCCTCTGCGTCGGGTTTGTCTTTTACGGTGTTTAAAATAAACGTATATATCCGATCCTGGTATTTAATGACGATATTGTCGAATGATCTCGTATTTCCGGCCAGGGTTTCGTGTATCCATGCGCTGTCCTGGTAATCCATCATCACTTACATCCTGACAAAGAATATTTAATAAGACTTATTACAAAATATACCACATCGTATATCAGACGGTTTTAATATTTTCTTCGATAATTCTGCGGATTCATATGTAAAGAGGATCAATAATAAAAAATCCCTAAAAGCAGTATCTTCTATTGACAATGCAGGAAATATATGATATTTTAATTGAGACTTTGTATCAATCCTGAAAATTATATTTTTTGGATGTATAAATGAAAGCTACCTTGTCTTTAGATGATTTTACTTCAAAACTGAAGACGACATTAAAGGAAAAAGGATATGTTGTCACCCATCAACGGGAGCTTATTCTCGAGCAACTTCATAATGTGGAATCCCATTTCGATATCGAAGAATTTTTTGAATCGTTGAAAAAGAGGAAAATACCTGTAAGCAGGGCGACCGTTTACCGCACGATAGCGTGTCTTGAAAAGATCGGCTGTATAAGGAAAACGAATCTTGACGAGGCTCATGCTCATTTCGAGATGGTTTACGGTGAAAATGTACATCACGAACACATGCGCTGCAGGAAGTGCGGCAAAGTGACCGAATTTTCCTTCGATCATCTCGAAAAACATATTCAGTCGATCGCCCGGTCCTACAACTTTCATATAAACAGTCATTCGCTTGAGATATTCGGAATATGCGCCGATTGCTGCGACAGAGAAGCGAGTGAGGAAAAAAAGAAATGAAAATTTTTTGTTTTATATTGAGACTTAGTCTCATTATTGAATGTAAACAAACAATTTACTATTATAATAAAGGAGCTTATGGATCGTGAAATGACTCTATCCGATATGCCTTCCGGAAGTCGAGGAATAATAAAGGAGATACGCGGCGGAACGGGTATGATTAAAAAACTGGACGCTCTTGGAATACGCCCCGGCAGGGAGATAGTAAAGGTAAGCGCACAGTGGATGAAGGGGCCTGTTCTTTTACGAAACGGCGTAACCGAGTTGGCGGTAGGCTACGGAATGGCAAAGCGTATTATAGTTGAATTGTCGCCCGAACAGGAGGAAGAAACCTGAAAATACTTCTTATCGGCAATCCGAATGTCGGAAAAAGCGTTGTGTTCAACCGTCTGACCGGCGCGGACGTAATTTCGTCGAACTACCCGGGAACCACCGTAGAGTACACCAAAGGAACAATTACAATCGACGGGGAAAGAGTGGAGGTGGTGGATGTACCCGGCACCTACTCGCTGGAGCCCACCTGTAAAGCAGAAGAGATTGCCGTAAGTATGGTGGACGAGGGAGACGTAATAATCGACGTCGCGGCCGCGACAAACCTCGAGCGCAGTCTCAACCTGACTTTACAAATAATAAAATGCAGAAAGCCTATGATAGTGGCGTTGAATCTATGGGACGAAATAAAACATACCGGCGTATCTATAGACGTGGAGAAACTGGAGAATATTCTTGGAGTTCCCTGCGTCCCTACATGCGCGGTAACCGGAGAAGGAATAAATCATCTGGTAAAAAGAATAAAGGAGGCGAAGGTTTCGTCATTTACCTGGGCCGAAGAGGATCGGTGGAATGTGATAGGCAGAATCGTAAGTGAAGTTCAGTCCGTCACCCATCGTCACCATACGCTTCTTGAAAAACTCGGCGACGCTTCGGTGGTTCCTGTTACCGGAATTCCGATAGCCGCGGTCGTACTGTATTTGACATTTACCGTCATCCGTTTTATAGGAGAAGGCCTTATTAAAACCATTTCCGAACCTCTTTTCGGAAGATTCTGGACACCTCTTATGCTGAACCTATCCGGTTTTCTTGGAGGCAAGGGATTTTTTCACGATATTATTATCGGTAAATTGATAGACGGCGCCATCGATTACGAACAATCCTTCGGGCTTCTGACAACCGGACTGTTCGTACCCCTCGGTACTGTGCTGCCTTATGTAACAGGCTTCTATATCGTACTTGCTTTTCTTGAAGACTCAGGTTACCTGCCCAGACTCGCGGTTATGACCGATACCCTGATGCACCGGCTCGGGATTCACGGCCTGGCCGTTATTCCAATGCTTCTGGGCCTCGGATGCAACGTACCCGGCGTTATGGCGACAAGAATACTGGAAACACGAAGGGAGCGTTTCATAGCGGCGACGCTTATTTCGATAGCCGTGCCGTGTATGGCGCTCCAGTCAATGGTCTTCGGCCTTCTGGGAAAGTACGGCGCAAAAGGGATAGGAACGGTATTCGTCGCCCTGTTTATTGTCTGGATATTGCTCGGCCTTCTTCTAAACCGGCTTGTCGCAGGAAAATCGCCGGAAATATTCGTGGAGATTCCCCCATACAGAATTCCTTACATGAAAGGATTGTTTGTAAAAATCCTGATCCGTTTGAAATGGTTTCTCAGAGAGGCTGTGCCTTTCGTTATTGCGGGCGTTTTTATCGCCAATCTGTTATATACGCTGGGAATCATACGCTTTATAGAAATAATCACCGCCCCGTTAATCAGCGGGCTACTCGGCCTTCCTTCAGAAGCCGTAGGAGCATTAATTATCGGCTTTCTTCGTAAGGACGTTGCCGTGGGTATGCTCATACCTCTCGGCATGTCGCTCAAACAGCTTATCATCGCGTCGGTGGTGCTTTCGATGTATTTCCCATGTATCGCAACTTTTACTACTTTGTTAAGGGAGTTGGGGTCGGCCGATATGCTGAAATCCGCGGCAATAATGGTTGCGGCGAGCCTTACGGTCGGAGGTTTTTTAAATCTGATTTTGTAAACCGGCGTCGTTCCCATAATATTCCATAAAACGAAAAATTTATCTGTTCGGTATCACACAGTGTCATCAATTATTTTGAAAATTATGAAAGAGATTTTTCTAAAAGTTCACCGCCGCGGCTGAACCGGCAGCCGGGAGCGCAGGTCGCGCTCCGGAGTGTTTGTGTCGCCTGCAGCGGCGGTTGAGACTTCCGAAAAAGAGACGCCGGTTTGTCGGACACCTCCCTACAGGCGGAATCAAACGGCTTGCCGTAAGGCCGTGGGCATATCTTATGTAAGGAGGTTGTTCTCATGCGGGACTCAATTACACGCTTTTTTGCTTCACGGATCGGAATAATTGTTTCAGGTGCGTTTATAGGAGTTGTTGCCGTACTCCTTCAACAGGCCGGCAACCCGCCGAATATGGGAATATGCGTGGCCTGTTTCGAACGGGACATTGCAGGTGCCCTGGGGCTGCACCGGACGGCGGTTGTACAGTATCTAAGGCCGGAAATCGCGGCGTTTGTTCTGGGAGCATTTATGGCCGCGGTGATTTTCGGTGAGTTCAGACCGCGGATGGGATCGGCGCCGATTGTAAGGTTTTTTCTGGGCCTGTTTGCAATGACAGGAGCGCTTAGCTTTCTTGGATGTCCCTGGCGGGCGCTACTGAGACTTTCCGCGGGAGATATGAATGCCGCCATAGGCTTTGCAGGGCTTATAACCGGAGTAAGTGTAGGAGTATTTTTCCTGAAAAGGGGTTACAACCTCGGCCGTTCACAGAAAACATATACTTTTGCCGGCCTGGTTTTTCCGCTTGTTATGTTCACGCTTATTTTGCTGCGGTTGACAAAAGTGAGTACGGGGCCTGAAAGCGCTCTCTTTTTCAGTTTAAAAGGCCCTGGCGCCATGCATGCCCCGGTATGGATCTCAGCGGCTGCAGGATTGATAATAGGCGTTATTGCCCAGAGGAGTCGTTTCTGTACCATGGGAGCGATTCGTGACGTTGTACTGATGAGAGACTTTCATCTGATAAGCGGAGTATGTTTCCTTCTGGTTGCGGCATTTGTAATGAATCTGTTTTTTGGTAAGGTTCATCCCGGCTTCTCTCTTCAGCCTGTAGCGCATAGCGCTCATATATGGAACTTTCTGGGGATGGTTCTTTCGGGCCTGGCATTTTCTCTTGCAGGGGGTTGTCCGGGCCGACAACTCTTTCTCTCCGGAGAAGGGGACGGCGACGCTTCGGTTTTTGTTTTAGGTATGATTGGCGGAGCCGCGATATCGCATAATTTCGCTCTTGCGGCTTCTCCTGACAAACTGGCGGATGGTGTGGTTAAAACGGGCGGATTGACCCTGGGAGGAGCAGGAATGGTTCTTGCAGGTATTCTATTCTGTATTATTGTCGGATGGACAATGAGAGAAAAGAATTAAAAAATAAATTTAAAAAAGGAGATATTTTTATGAGTATAAAAGTGGATGCGCGGGGACTTTCTTGTCCGCAGCCTGTGATTCTGGCAAAAAAAGCGATAGAGCAGGGAACCTTTCCGGTCGAGGTGGTGGTGGATAACGCCACCTCCGTCGAAAACGTCCGGCGGATGGCCGAAAAAAACGGATGCGCCGTAACGGTTAACAATAGTAAAGATGAATTCAGTATTGTAATAGTAAAGAAATAGCTTTTTATGAACGAAATGCCGATATATCTTGATAATGCGGCTACATCGTGGCCTAAACCTTCGTGTGTTGCCGAGGGAATAAGCCGTTTTATCAACGAAATAGGAGCAAATCCGGGAAGAGCGGCACACAGGCTTGCAAACGAAGCTGCAGAGATCGTCTTCGGTGTGAGGCAGAAAATAGCCCGGCTTTTCAATTGCGACGACCCTCTTCATGTGGTCTTCGGCCTGAACGTCACCGAAGCGCTGAACCTTGCTCTTTTCGGCATTCTCCGGCCCGGCAACCATGTAATCACTACAGGGATGGAACATAACTCGGTGATGCGGCCGCTAAGAGCGCTCGAACGTAACGGAGTAGGGGTTACTGTCGTTCGGGGCTCCTCTGCAGGAGAAACCGATCCGGACGATATCCGCCGGGCGATTTGCAGAGACACCCGGCTTATAGCGGTAAACCACGCTTCAAACGTAACGGGAACCCTCGTGCCCATAAATGAAATAGGGAAAATAGCAAGGGAGAACGACGCTCTTTTTCTTGTAGACGCCGCCCAGTCTGCAGGGATTGTTACTGTTGACATGAAGGAAGACAATATAGATTTGGTTGCCTTTACAGGGCATAAATCGCTATACGGTCCTATGGGTACCGGCGGGCTTGTGGTAGGCGAAAGGGCCGTAAAGGAACTACGGCCGCTCAAATACGGAGGCACAGGTAGCAGATCCGCATACGAGGAACAGCCGGATTTTCTGCCCGATGCTTTCGAAAGCGGAACGTTGAATGCGGCGGGAATTGCGGGTCTTGGAGCAGCGCTTGACTGGATCGGTAGAACAGGAATGGATGCAATAAGGAAACATGAAACCGATTTACGGCAATACTGTTATAATAGATTAAAAAACATTGAAAAAGTAAATGTCTATGGTCCTGCGGATCATAGCTGCTGCGTATCCGTTATGTCATTTATAATCGATGGAACGGACGTTTCGGAGACGGCCCGGATACTTGACGAAAGGTATAATGTTTTCTGCCGTGCCGGACTCCACTGCGCCCCGTCCGCACATAAAACCATAGGAACCTATCCTTCAGGTACAATCCGTTTCGGTATCGGTTATTTTAATTCAAAGGAAGAGATTGATATTGCCTTAAATGCCGTAGAGCAGATAGCAAGGAAGAGATGATGAGTAACTGCAAATATGCGGTAGTGCTTTTTCATTCCACTTCTCATGCAGTAAAAGCAAAAAAGTCGCTGAGTAACGGATCTGTATCATGCACAATGGTACCTGTACCGAGACATCTCAGCTCCGACTGCGGAGCATGCATACGTATTTCCAGAGACGAAAAAGAAACGGCGTGCTTGATATTGAAGAAAGAGGGTATATACTTCGAAGGACCGTTTGATGTTTGACTTGATATCAGAGTAGTTTGTAATGTTGAAAAAAATATTGATTATATATTTCGAAGTAAGGTATGCTGGCAAATAACGTATTCTTCCAAAAATTCATATTTTCTTTCCAAGCGTCGCGGGAACGAATCTGCCCAGCTTTACATGCTTCTGACTTGCAAGATTTTCGGCGATCTTTTTAACCATTTCGGCTTTGCCTCGAAGGAGAACCACTTCCATACAGTTATCGTGGTCGAGATGAGCATGCATCGTGGATATTATGTATTCATGATATTTATGCTGTTTTTCCATTAGTCGAGACGTTAGACCCCGTTTATGGTGATCGTAAACCAGAACAACCGCGGCCGCGGTTTCCCCGCCGGCTGTTTCCCATTCACTTCTGACAAGATTATCGCGTATAAGATCCCGGATGGCTTCGGAACGGTTATCGTAACCTTTTCTTCTGATTTCCGCATCGAAACGTTTCAAAAGTTCCTGAGGAAGCGAAACTCCGAAACGTATGCAGTTGTCCATAAAAGCCTCCTTCGTAACGACAGCAAAAGCATGATTTATATTTCAACCGATAAAATATACAATGGTTTATACGACAAAAATATAGCATCGTCGTAAAACTATAATCTAAAAAAGTGGTTTTAAAAAAAATGAATTTTTTCGATTGGTATAAAATGTTATCTGAAGAAATAGATCCAGAAATTGCGTCTACTTCAGAAACCCCAGACTCCAAAGTCGGAT
>FWPV01001653.1_pt1 | contig 27831 bp, 21 predicted proteins | sample 2228371 | NCBI WGS metagenome assembly FWPV01 (sample SAMEA103939776, study PRJEB20133) | metagenome
GTGCAGGATGTGCTGGCGGCGGATTTCGGGCTGTGCGAGCAGACGGTAGATGGGCCGGGCCTCTCGCTGGCGTTGTACGCCCGCGCCCCGGCCTGTTGCTGTACAGCGGAAGCGGGAGCGTCCCCGCCCCTCGCCCGCTTTGGGGAAGACATCGCCCTGACGCATCTTGATCCACTTCCGCCGGTCGTGGGGGGCGATCACGTCCTGCTGATCGGGTGGCGGCAGGGGGAAGAGGTGCCGCCGTACGTTTACTCGCTGGCGGTGCACTTTTACGACAGGCTGGGCGAGCTGGCGGCGCAGGTCGATCTCGGCCTGCCGCTGGATCGCTGCGCCTGCCAGCAAATCACCCTGCCGACCGGCAATCTGCCGCCGGGCGAGTACCGGGCCATGTTGATGGTCTACGACTGGAAGACGGGCCTCCGCCTGCCGGTCACCCACCCCGGCGGGCGACAGTCCGATCGCCTGCTCCTGGGCCAGGTGATTGTACGCGGGCGGGAACGGTGATCGCCCGACCCGGCGCTCATCCCAGATGGAAGTACTCCTCCAGCCGGGGGGCAAAGCCCTGCGGCCAGTATGCACCGCTGGCCGGGTCCTGGACATAGTGGCCCCGGTAGTCGCCGCGGACGATACGCTCCAGCATCTCCGCGAACCAGTCCACCTCGTCTTCGGTGTTATAGCAGCCAAAGCTGGCCCGGACCAGACCGGGCAGATACGCCTTGACCCCCTGGCGGATCTCCTCCTGATAGGAGGACGCCTGCTGTTCATCCACGCCCAGCAGATGCAGCAGGTAGGGATGGGCACAGAAGCAGCCATTGCGCACACCGATCCCGCCTTCCGCGCTGAGGATAGCCGCCACCAGGTAGTGGCTCATCCCTTCCACGATGAAGGGCACCACGCCGACCTTCTCATGGGCGCGGGCGGGATCGGTGATGCCGAAGACGCGCACGCCGGGGATGCGCCCCAGCCGGTCAAGGAGACGGGCGGTCAGGATGGCCTCATGGTTGGCCAGCGCGTCCATGCCGATTGCCTCCAGGCAGAGCATCCATGCCGATTGCCTCCAGGCAGAGCATGGCCTGGGCCATAGCCACCGCGCCGACCACATTGGGGCTGCCGGCTTCTTCCCGGTCGGGCAGGCCGGTCCATTTGACGGAATCAACCGTCACAATGTCGACCACGCCACCGCCGACCATGTCCGGGTCGCCTTCCAGGAAGGTATCACGCCGTCCGATCACCGCCCCCGTGCCGAAGGGCGCGTACATTTTGTGAGCGGAAAGCACGACATAATCCAGATGCGCAGGATCATCCAGCGGGCGGACGTCCACCGCCCGGTGCGGGGCAAGCTGGGCCACATCCACCAGAATCTGCGCTCCGGCAGCATGCGCCTTCTCGGCGATGCGGTGGATGGGGTTGATGTAGCCAGTCACATTGGATGCGCCAGTCACAGCTACCAGCCTGACCCGCCCGGCGTAGCGGGCCAGCAGATGATCGAGGTGAGCCTCGTCCAGCGCCCCGCTGGCGTCCGGCAGGACATGTTCCACATGGGCCACCCTGCGCCAGGGCAGATCGTTGGAGTGATGTTCCATCAGGGTGGTCAGGACAACATCGCCAGGCTGGAACGGGAAACGGTTGGCGACCTTGTTGAGCGCCTCGGTGCTGTTCTTGCCGAAGATGGCCGTATGAGTAGCCGGGTCAGCGCCGACGAAGCGCAGGGCGATGGTGTGGGCGGCTTCGTAGGCTTCCGTGGCGATCTGGCTCTTGAAGCCGCTGCCGCGATGGACGCTGGAATACCAGGTCATGAAGGCGTTGACTTTATCCAGCACCGGGCGCAGGGCGGGGGTGCTGGCGGCGTTGTCCAAGTTGACGTAAGGGCGTGTGGAACCGTCCAGCAGGGGGACATGGGCGTCGATGCCGACGATATTCTCGCGAACGGTGTCGATGGTCAGACATCGAGCAGTCCGGGCGGGCGCGGTAAGAGTCGTCATGCAGGGATGCTCCTGAAAATTGGGAAACCAATCACGGGCAGAATCAGGTGGCGGATACTATAGCGGCAATTACTGCCCAACGGCAAGGCTGAAGTGGCGGGCGACGCTACAACAGCTAAGCAGAACTATCCGGCAGCGTGGCGGGCTGCATCAGAGTACAATCCGGGGGCAGCGCCGCCTTACCTCTCCACGTGAGCACAACCGTATGAGCCAGGCCACTGACATCCTGAACCGTGTTCTGCCCATTCTGCTCCTGCTGGGACTGGGCTACTGGATCCGCCGGAGCCAGTTCCTGACCGACAGAGCCATCGACGATCTGCGCAAGATCGCGGTGAACATCGCCCTGCCCGCCGTGTTGTTCACCTCCTTCCTCAACATTCAGCTGAAGATCGCCTACCTGGTCACGTTCATCACGATCTTCAGCCTGTGTGTGTTGCTCTACGGGCTGGGGGTGCAGCTCAAGCCGCGGCTGGGCGGCGGGCGCGGTTACTTCCCCTTCCTGATGACGGGCTTTGAGTATGGGATGCTGGGTGTGAGTCTGTTCGGCAGCGCCTATGGCCTGGAGAACATCGGCTATATTGCCATCATTGACCTCGGCCATGAGATCTTCATCTGGTTCGTGTTTCTGGCGCTGCTCCTGATGCGGCGGGACGGGCTGACCGGGCCGGGGCAGATCGCGCGGGCCTTCTTCCGCTCACCGGTCGTGATTGCCATTCTGGCCGGGATACTCTTCAACCTGCTCGGCGCGCGGGAGTTCCTGGCGCGGACCGCTGTCACCGGTGGGATCATGGCCACGCTGGGCTTTCTGAGCAACCTTGTTGTGCCGCTCATCCTGATCATCATCGGCTACGGCATCCGGCTGGATGCGGCGGGCCTACGTGAGACGTTGCCGGTGATCGTCATCCGGCTGGCGATCCTGCTACCGCTGGCCTTTCTCCTGAGCCACTTCCTGATCGAGGGCGCGCTGGGGCTGGAGCGCGGCTTTGCGATCGCGCTGTTTACGATCCTGATCCTGCCACCGCCGTTCATCATCCCGCTGTATGCCCGCGCTGATACGCCGGAAGATGAGCGGCGCATGATCAACAATACGCTGATGATCTACACGATCATCACGATTGTGCTGTTCAGCGTGTATTTCGTGCTGAATCCAGCCCTGTAACGGGTCAGAAGGCGGCAGGATCACCGCTGCTACCGGCGAAATCGACCCGGTGATCGGTAAGCCGTGTCAGGCGTTCACGGGGAGACTCAGGCTGTCGCTATGAAGTCAGCCTTCCCCGTGCCCTGACCGGCCTCTGCATTACCGGTCTCCTGTCACCTGCCGCCATTCTGTCCGCTGTTCAGCGCTTGAACAGAAGGCCGGGGTCAAGCAGGCCGCGTCCCAGCCGCGCCCAGCTCGTCTCATTGACGTTGGTTGAGGCGCGAATCTCCAGGTGGACATGGGGGGCTTCCGAATTGCCGGAGTTGCCGCACGTCCCGATAGCCTGACCGGGGCCGAGGATCGCGCCCTGGGCTACCGCCCGATCCCGCAGGTGCGCATACATGACGAAGATCGCCGCGCCGGGCATGCCTGCCGCGGCCAGCGCCGCCTGCGTATGGGCAGGAAGCAGATCGTGGGTGTAGCGCACGACCACATAATGCCCGTAGCCAAACCCCCAGCCGGGATCGCTGAACACGCGCGGGTCGCCCAGGCTCAGCCCGTGATCGCGGACGCTGGGCTTCTCCGGTGTGACTTTGCTGGCATTGAAAGCGATGATCACCCGCCCGCCACGCGGCCCGGCCAGCACCGGTTCACCGACCGCCGCGCCCAGGTCCCAGCCGTTATGGGCGGGCAGCGGGCCTTCGTAGCCGCGCACCCACCAGTAGTTGGGCAATGCCAGCGGGGCCGGATACAGATCCGCTGCCGGGAGCAGCCCAGACGTGGCGCAGTCCGTCCCCTGGAAGCTGAGCAAATCCTCGCGTACCCACCCCCCACGGCCTGAGGCGAGGATCTGCACCCAGCGCAGCGGGCCGCCGCCTTCATCCGGGCGAACATCCAGGATGTCCAGGTGTGTGCCGCGCGGGAGGGACATCACGATCCCGTAGCGGGTTGACGGCCCGGAACGGGCATTGACGGCCTCGCGCCCGCCGATCACCACACCCACACAACCGGCGCTGGGCACTTCCGCGGTTGGCGGCGGGCTGGCCGGCTCAGCACTCGGCCCGGTTGGGCCAGCCGGACCGCCCGGCTCAGCCGGTTCGGCGCTTTCCGCCGGAATCCACAGCGGGGCAGCCGGTTCAGCAGGTGCAGGGGCCGGGCGCTTGCTCGTGTCACGGGTCAGGCTGAAGGCAAAGGTGCGCACCGCCAGGACAGGATAGCCACAGGCCCGGTGATCGCCGGGGGCCAGGTCCAGCAGGTCGTCACGCGCCCAGCCCTCGCTGCCATCCGGCAGGCGCAGCTTGAGCCACTGGTATGTTTTGCCCTGATAGCCGTTAGCAGCGCTATCCGGCAGCGCGTCCAGGATGGCGGCGGTTGCGCCGACCGGGGCCTTGAACAGCAGGGCGTAGCCGGTGCCGGGGCCGGAGCGGACGTTGATCTCGGTGATGTCGGGGCGATCGGGCAGGCCGCGAATGATGGCCTGGCTGAGGATAGTGGACATGATGCGCTCCTTAATCCTTTACTGTGCTGCCATCATACACCGGTCGGCGCCGGGCGCAAAGGGGTACGCCGCAAAGAGGCCCCAGATGCTGTCACTGCAAGGCAAGCCTCTCATCGGGCGACAGGATCAGAAAACGTGACAGGCGGCGTATCCGCGTCCATGTTCCCGGAAAGCAACGCCCGGCCCGCCGGGGAGGGCGGGCCGGGCGCAACGATCACCGGTTGTGACGCTCACTCGGTGGGCACTTCTGCGATGGGGGGGAGCTGATCCACCGGCGTGTCTTTGTAGCTCATACCGATATGGATCAGCATGACGGGAATGCCGTCGCGGATCGGGTACTTGCAGCCGGAATCGGCGCAGACCAGCCACCAGTCCCCATTGGGGCGCTGGATTAGCTCCAGCTGGCCGGGGTCTTCGCCCTTGTCCTTATACTGCACCGCCACCGGGCAGCGCAAAATGGCCAGATGGCTGTCATCGATCGGCGGCGTCGCCACAGAATCGGGCATAGTTCAGCGACCTCTTCTCCATACCTGGCAAATTCCGGGCTGAGTATGCCACCATGCCCGGGGATCGTCAAGCCAGCTGTTTGCCGGTCAGCGCCGCACGTCAGCGCCTATGCACCGGGCGTGGTCAGCGGGATGTACTCGCCCTTCCACCAGTTGGGCGGCCACCACTCCGGCGCGACGTTCGGCTCGTAGTAGCCGTAGTACGTTTCCAGGATCCGCCGCACGATGGGCGCGGCGACCTCTGAGCCTTCCCGCGAATTCTCCACCACCGCGACGATGGCGATCTCCGGCTCCTCCGCCGGGGCAAAGGCGGCAAACCAGGCGTGCGGCGGGGTGGTGCCCGCGCCAGCCTGCGCGGTGCCGGTCTTGCCGCACACGCTGACCTGCGATTCGCCCAGGCTGCTGCCAGCGCCAAACACGTAATAGGCAGTGCCCAGCGTGGCGTTGGAAGTGACGCCGCACATCGCGTCGTAGATGGCCTGCAGGACCTCCGGGCGCAGGCTGATATTGCGCTCCACCGTCGGGGTGAACTCGTAGGTAGGCTCCTCCCCGATCAGGCCGACATGGTGGACGAGCTGCGGGACGAGCAGATCGCCGCCGTTGGCGACAGCAGCGATCAGACGCACCATCTGGAGGGGTGTCACCAGCATATCCCCCTGGCCGATAGCGATATTGACGGCGTCGGAGCGCGTCCAGGTGCGGCCCAGGTTCTGCCGCACCCAGGTCGGGCTGGGGATTTGCCCGGCGGTTTCCGCCAGATCACGGATGCCCGTCGGCGCGCCAAAGCCCATCTTCAGTGCGTAATTCGGCAGCAGGTTGGGATCGCGGATATCCATATCGGCCCCGGCCTGGTAGAAGTAGGGGTCGCAGGAACCAGTCAGCGCCTGAGGCAGGGTCAGCGTGCCGTGACCATCAGGCTTCCAGTCGTAGCGGGTATGATCGCCGGAGGAGGCGCCGTTCCAGACGCCGGTGCACACATAGCGGTGATCGAGGGTGTAGACGCCGCTATCGGCGACAGCGGCCATGGTGACGATCTTGAAGACCGATCCGGGCGGATAGGCCCCCTGGGTCACACGGTTGATCTGCGGCTGGCGCTCGTTATTCTGCATTTCGATCAGGCGCTGGCCAGCGTCGGCGCGGGCGCGATCGGGGTTGAACAGGTTGGGGTCAAACCAGGGGTAGCTGGCCAGGGCCAGGATTTCCCCGGTATGCACATCCATCACCACGACCGCCGCGCCACGGGCCACCGTCGCCCAGTTGGCAACGTTGTAGGCATCGCTCAGAACCTGCTGCACGATCAATTGCAGGCGGGAATCGATAGTCACATAGACGCTCTGACTGGCGCCCGGCGCGGTCGTGGCCAGTGTGCGCAGTACATCGCCGCCCGGCGAGAGGATCTGCAATTCGCCGCCGGGTTTGCCGCCCAGTACCTCGTCCCAGGCCCGCTCGATGCCGCTGATGCCGACGATGGCATCCTCCGGCACGCCGCGTGTACGGAGGGCCGGGAGCATCTCCGGAGAGGGATAGCCGACATAGCCGATCACATGGGGGGCCAGGCCGCCGGCCACATAGCGGCGGGTGGCGCGCTCCTCAAACGACGCGTTGCAGTCGCGGATCAGCGTCTCGCTTTCCAGGGCGTAGGTTTCCGCGTCGATCTCCCCGACCAGCGTCACCCAGTTGGGGGCGCGGCTATCGAAGATATTCTGTAACTCCCGGTTGCTCAGGCGCAGGACACGGGTCAGCGTGGCTTTGCAGTCTTCCAGGCGGGGGATATCCTGCTGGACGACAGTGACCGGGATGGCCACGCCGGTCTGGTTGACCAGCACGTTGCCATCGCGATCGTAGATGTTAGCCCGGACGGGCATCCGCTGGTTGAGGATGATGGTGCCGCCACCGGCCATCTCCGCGAAGATATCGCCCGTGGACCAGGCCACGCGCCAGCCCTCGTCTGTCCCCACCAGACGCAGGGTGCGCCCGGAATCCGTAAAGGTGCCCAGGAAGCTGGTGGTGAAGGTCATGTCGTAGCTGATGGCGGCTGTGTTGCCCTGCAGCAGGCTGGAACGCAGCGTGTAAGCCAGGGACTGCAGGGTCATTTCCTCGGCGACATCGTTGTAGATTCTGGTGAAGACCTCTTCCGGGTAGGCTTCCCGGCTGCGGAAGCTGATCAGGGAGTACATGGCGGCGTAGTCGGAGCGCTTCCAGGCTTCCAGATACGTCCCGGCAACGGCTTCTGCTTCCCCCAGCGTCAGTTGCACGGGGGTGGGAACAGGTTCCTCCGCCGCCGGGGCGACCGGCAGCGCGCCGCACGCCGTCAGCAGCGCCGCTGCCAGCGATGCCGCCAGAGCCAGCCAGGCGATCGATGATGCCCCTCTTCGCACGTTTGCACACTCCCCAAGCACAAGAGGCACAGGTTGCGGGCATCCTGCCGCCTACCCATGCCCCCCGGTTGTCTGGGTATATCCGGCGCCGACTCGCGGCGCCGCTGCGGGCCGAACAACTGCCGGGATTATAGCGACCGCCGGGAGGGCTGTCGAATCAGGGGAATCTGCATCTCCGGGCTTGCCCACAAACAGTCTGTTTTGCACTTCTCTTGCCTCCCATCCATAATAAAAGCCCAGAGGATCGCGGGCAGTCATACCAACTGGGGGGACGATGGCGCAGATTTTCATCTCCTACCGCCGCAAAAGCTGGCCATTCACACAGCGCCTGGCCGAGGAACTGGAGCGACGGCTTGATGCCGAAATCTTCGTGGATTTGACCGGTGTGGACGAAACCAACTTTGAGCATGCCATCCTGCGCAATTTGCGCCAGAGTGACGCAGTGCTGCTGGTGGTGTCCGAGCATACCTTTGCCGCCGACCGCATTCACCGCGATAACGACTGGGTGCGGCGCGAAATCCGCGAAGCCCTGACCTGCCAGATACCGCTGATCCTGGTCTGCGTGGATGGGCTGTTGCCGCCGCCGGACCTGCCGGACGACATCAAAGGTGTGGCCCAGTGTCAGGGCGTCAACTTCTATCCGGAATATTTCCCCCAGGCAGTGGACCGTCTGGCGCAATTCGTGGTCAAAGTAGGAGCGGCGGGCTGGCGCGCGCACCCTGTAGCCGCCCCGCCGCCTGGCGATGAGGAGAAAGAGATTGGTGGCGGCGCCACGCTGGATGAGGCGCTGAATTTGCTGGATGCCGGCGACTACAACAAGGCGATCTTCCTGCTGGAAGCGTTGCAGCAGTCCGGATATACCTCCCGCTACGTGAAGATTGAAAAAGTGCTGGCAGAGGCCAAACGGGCGGAGCGGCGGCGGCAGGCGATGCTGGCGTATGCCGAGATCGCGGCGCTGGCGCGGCGTAAGTTGACCGCAGCCCACGCCCGTGAGGCATTCGAGACCTGGTGTAAGGATTACCCGGACCTGGTCAAAGCACTGGACACCGAGAACCTGCGCGCGCGCTTCAAGCCCAAGGGAACGAAATCCGCACCTGAGCCGCGACAGGAGGAACCTGCCCCGGTGGTTTCCCCGCCCCCCACCCCCCACATCGTGCCTGTGGTAGACCTGCTACCGCCGCCGTTCGCGTGGGTCAAAATCCCGGCGGGGCGGGTTGAAATCGAGGATGGACACGGCGTGTTTGATGTGCCCGCCTTCCAGATCGCCAAATATCCGATCACCAACGCGCAGTACGCGAAGTTCATTGAGGCAGGCGGCTACCGCGAGGAAAAGTGGTGGACACCGGCGGGATGGAAAGCACGCCAGGAGAATAAATGGACCGAGCCGCGCTACTGGCGGGACAAGCAGTGGAATGGTGCGGACTACCCGGTCGTTGGAGTATCATGGTACGAAGCGGTGGCGTTCTGCCGGTGGCTGAGCGAGGTCAGCGGCGAGCCGGTGATGCTGCCGACCGAACAGCAGTGGCAGCGGGCGGCGCAGGGCGACGATGGGCTAAAGTATCCCTGGGGGAATGACTGGGACGGCTCGCGCTGCAATAATTCGGTCAAGCCGTATGACAGCAAGCAGACGACGCCGGTCCGGAAGTATGAAGGCAAAGGCGACAGCCCGTTTGGGGTGGTGGATATGGCGGGCAATGTGTGGGAGTGGTGCCTGACGGATTATGATGACGGCACCAATGATATTAACAGTCATGCTACGAGGCGTGTGTTGCGGGGCGGCTCGTGGCTCGATAGCCTCACCGCCGTCTTCCGCTGCGGCTGCCGTTACTGGGACGTCCCTGACTACTGGATCAACTTCAGGGGGTTTCGCGTCTCTCGCTCTTTGTCCTGAATGCTGAGTTTCTGTTTTCTGGATTCTGATGGGGGTGCAGGGGGCGAAGCCCCCGCTGACGTTTCTCGCCGAAGGCGAGTCGCGCGCAGGGCCATCTGACTCTGCCTTCCCGCATTATTATCCCCCTCGCCTCGTAATCCTGCTGCTCGGCCATCACCCCGCCATGCGCCAATGCAGCGATCATCCGCCGGGGACGCCTACCCGGCAGCAGGGCGCACTTCCGCAGGATATTTCAGAGACCCATCGACCGCCCGGAGCCGGTTGTCCCCGTCATCGCTTGCGGGCATAATCAGTTCAGCGGCTGCGGGGTAACGCCGGGAGACGGTCGCCGCAGGTGTGGCGCGACCGGCGGGGGAAGCTACCGCAGCAGACGGACATGGACGAGCAGGCACTCATCGCGCAGGCGCAGCGGGGCGATATCCACGCGTTCAACGATCTTGTGCTGGCTTATCAGGATCGGCTGTACAGTGCCGCCTACCGCATCCTGGGCGACGCGGCTGCTGCCGCCGATGCCACGCAGGAAGCCTTCATCGCCGCCTTCAAGGCCCTGGGCGCCTATCGCGGCGGCAGCTTCAAGGGCTGGCTGCTGCGCATCGTGACCAACGCCTGTTACGATGAACTGCGCCGCCTGCAGCGTCAGCCCGCCGATTCGCTGACCGACCTGGTCGCGGACGAGGACGCCGATACGCTGCCGGCGCTTGCCAGCGATTCCGAAGACCCTGAAGATCACGCCCAGCGCCGTGAGCTGAGCGCCGGCATCGAGGACTGTATCCGCGCCCTGCCCGCCGAACAGCGCGCCCTCGTCGTCCTGCGCGATGTCGAAGACCTGGACTACCAGGCCATTGCCGCGGCAACCGGTCTGGAGCTGGGCACGGTCAAGTCGCGCCTGAGCCGCGCCCGCGCCCGGTTACGCGATTGCCTGCGCGCGCTGGGGGAACTTTTGCCGTCCGCATACCGTCTAGAGAGCGAATGAAGCAGGGGGAGATCCGGGAGACACGCGGACTTGAGGCTGCAGCGGGGATATGACTGACCTGACGCCTGCCGACCTGGAATTGCTGTCGGCTTACCTGGATGGTGAACTGGCGCCCGCCGAGCGCGTTGCGCTGGAACGTCGCCTGGCGGCAGAACCGGCGCTCCGGGCCGAACTGGAGGCCCTGCGTGCGGTTGCGGCCCGTGTGCGTGCCCTGCCGGTTTTGCAGGCCCCGCGCGACTTCCGCCTGGACCCGGCCATCTACGGCCAGCGCCCGGTCAGCGAGCCGCGCTGGCTGTCCGGGCGTTTCCAGCCGCGCCGTGTTTACGGCTATGCCAGCGCCCTGAGCGCGGCAGCAGCGATGGTGATCCTGCTGGTCGGTGTGCTGGGCCTGCTGGGATCAGGCGCCTTACCGTATGCGACCGCTCCGGTCCGCCAGCAGGCTGCCGCGCTCCCCACCATGACCGCCGCCCCGCAGATTGCCCTGGCTCCGACGCCCACCAGTCCCCCGGCGGCAGCGCGGGCAGTCCCCGGCGCGGAAAATGCCCTCCCGCCACAGGGAACGGTCGCCGCGTTGGCGGCGGAGAGTGTGGGGATGACCGGGGAAGGGGCGTTATCCACTGCCGAAGCAGAGGCTTCCGCCGCGGACATGGCGGCTTTTGGCGCGGCGGCAGCAGCGGAGGAGGCGCCGGTCGAGGCGTTGCAGGCTCCGCCACCCGCCGGGCTGGTAGCCCCCGGCCTGCGCGCCGGTGGGGAGACGCCCGCCACCAAAAGCAGCGATGCCGCCGGCGATGCCGCCGGCGCCGTCCCCGCCACACCGCTCGCGGCGCTGTTGCCCACCTCTACCCCGCTGCCCACAGCCGTTGCCATCGCCCCGGATGAAGCAGCGGCGGAATCGGCGGCTGCTGAGCAGCCGGCGGTCGAAATGCCCGCGCTGGCTGGCGATCCGGAAGCGCTGATCGGGGTGGGTTGCATCCTGATGGCCCTGGCGGTGATGTTCTTCGCCCTCAGCCGCCGGGCCAGGTGACATGACGTACGGCTCCCCGGCCCGTTTGTCTCCGTGAAAGTTCGTGTTTGCTCCGCGTCAGCTGTACGCCCTCAGCTGCCAACCTGCGAACAGTTCACGTCGACTGTATACGTGTGGACGTTTTCAAAGCCGCCGGGGGTGATCCGGTACAGGCCGTAGCGCACCTGACGCACGGCTGCCGGATCGGCAGCCAGGGCGTATACATCGCGCACTGCCTCGCCCGCCCGCCAGGTGGTCAGTGGTCGCCAGCCATAGACCGGTGCCTGCTGATCGGCCTGGGCGAGGATCGTCCCGTCCGCATCCAGGGCATGCACAAAGACGCTCAGGTCTTCGGTGGGGGCTTCCGGTGTGTACCAGGTCACCGTCAGGATCACCCGCCCGGCTTCGCAGGCGATCTGTTCCCCGGCGGGGCCGAGCGCTTGCGGCGGGTTGTCGACGCGCCCCGGCGTCAGGCCGATCTGCACCAGCCCCGGCGCGACGGCCTGGGCGACCGGCGGCTGTCCCAGCCGTGCCTCCCACCAGGCAGGTGGCTGATTCCACAGGGTTTCCGCCGGGACGACCAGCGTTCCATCCCGCGCCAGCGGCAGGAAGTCCATCCGGTGATCGACGATCGGCACGTTGCGCAGACCGGGCGCCAGCGAAGGATCGACCTCCTGGGCGAACTTGACGGCAAAGTACTGCACGCCCCAGGGGATCATCAGCGTCGCGCCGGGCGGCGTTCCTTCCGCGGTAGCGATGGCCTTCAGCCCGGCGGGATCGCTCACCAGCCCGGTGATGAACGGCCGGTTTGCGACGAACAGGATGCCCCCCAGCAGCAGCGCCGCCGCCAGCACTCCAGCCGGGATCAGCCGCGCCCGGTAGGCGGGATGCTCTCCAGCCAGACGCAGCAGACGATCGGCCAGCAGCAGCCAGCCCGCTGCCGCTGAAACCAGCACCGGCAGGATCAGGGCGGAGAGCACGTCGCGGTAGAAGAGGACGTGAAAGGCATAGGGAACTCCTGCGTTGAGCAGCAGAACCGTTGCTGCCCGGCGCAGGCGCGCATCCCTCAGGGCGATGATCAGTCCGGCCAGCCCGGCCAGCGCCCCCGGCAACGTCAGATCGGCCAGCAATACGCTATTGACCAGCGCCAGGTTGGCTCCCAGCGCCTCCCATGTCGCCGGCAGGCCGATGTAGCGCCCGGCTTCTTCCCCGCTGAACTGCGCCCATAGCCCGGCCAGAGTCGAGGGATCGCCGTAGACCCAGGCCGCGCCCGCCTTGGCCCGCGCCCACAGATAAAGGTAGGGCAGGAAAACTCCTGCTGCTGCCAGTGGCAGGCCGGTCACCGCCAGACGCGCCAGCCGCCCGATTCTGGCCCGGCGTGACTCGGGGGTGGAGCTGGTCGCCTCGCCATACCAGAGGTCGGGCCAGGCAGCGACGATCAGGGCCGGAGCAGCGAAGGCCAGCGCCCGGTGATGCCCGACGCCGATCCCGCCCAGCAGAGCCAGCCACAGCAGACGGCCCCGCAGCGGCCCCTGCCATAGCGCCAGGGCCAGCAGACCGGTCAGAATCAGCAGGCCGAAGGTATAGATCTCAGCCACCACGTGGTGGATCCAGACGGTGCGCAGCAGGCCAAACAGGACAATGGTCACAGCGGCGCCCCATGGTCGATCGGTCAGGTGGCGCAGCAGGGCGTAGAAAACGGCCAGCGCCAGGGCGCCCCACAGGAGGGAAACCAGGGCCGGAGCCGTAGCCGGGTTGATCCCGGCCAGTCGCAGCGCCGCGACCAGTGCGCTCCCGGTCATGACGTAGAGCGGGTAGCCGGTCGCGTGCAGCGTGCCCCATACATTGAGCACGATCTGCGTTTCGCCCACGTCGAGCATGGTGTAGTGTCCGGAACCGGCAGGGACGGTCTGCACGGTGGGCAGGTAAGCGATCAGCAGGATGGCCAGCGCAGCCAGAAAGGGCAGCGGGCCGGCGGAGAGCGTACGGCGTGTCACAGATGTTCCTCAGGGCAAGCCAATCCCAAACGCCGGGGACTATACCGCCGCCCGGCGCAGGCAGCAAAGACCGCCCACCGCCTGGTGGGGACGCGCGGACAGGCGGCCTGACCGGCAGCGCAGATCAACGGTATACTGTGGGCGGCAATCGCGCAGGTCTGGTATGCGGAGGAGACGACCATGCAGTACCGGAGATTTGGCCGCCTGGGCTGGCAGGTTAGTGAAGTCGGGTACGGGATGTGGGGCCTGGCCGGTTGGACCGGCTCCGATGATGAAGAGACCATGCAGTCGCTGCGCCGGTCGGTCGAGTTGGGCTGTAACTTCTTCGATACTGCCTGGGCTTACGGCGACGGACACAGTGAGCGCCTGCTGGGGCAGCTGATCCGGGCTTACCCGGACAGGCGGCTGTATATCGCCACCAAGATTCCGCCCAAGAATCGCATCTGGCCATCCCGATCGCATTTCAAGCTGGAGGACGTCTTCCCGCCGGATTACATCCGTGAGTATACGGAAAAGAGCCTGGCCAACCTGGGCGTGGAACGGATCGACCTGATGCAGTTCCATGTCTGGGAGGACGCCTGGGCGAACGACGAAAGCTGGCAGAACGTTGTCGACGACCTCAAGCGTGAAGGGCTGATCACGTCGATGGGGGTCAGCGTTAACCGCTGGGAGCCGGACAATGTGCTGGAAACGCTCAAGACCGGCCTGATCGACGCCGTGCAGGTGATCTACAACATTTTCGATCAGGCACCGGAAGATCACCTCTTCCCGCTGGCGGAGGAGCTGGATATCGCCATCATCGCCCGCGTGCCATTTGACGAGGGCACGCTGACCGGCACACTGACCAGGGATTCGCGCTGGCCGGAAGGTGACTGGCGCAACACGTACTTTGTGCCGGAGAACCTGAATGCCTCGGTAGATCGCGCTGAAGCCCTGCGCCCGCTGATCCCACCGGGCATGACTATGGCGGAAATGGCCCTGCGCTTCATCCTTTCCAATCCAACGGTCAGCACCGTGATCCCCGGCATGCGCAAGCTGCGCCATGTGGAAGCCAACATCGCCGCCAGCGACGGCGCAGGATTGCCCGCCGACCTGATCCGGAAGCTACGCGCCCACCGCTGGGATCGTATCCCGACCGACTGGTCGCAGTGAGCACACGACGGCTGGGGCACCAGGGCCTGGAAAGGGCAGAAGCTATCTGTGCCCTGCTAATGGTGAGACCGGAGCGGGTTTCACGTCCGCTGGCGGGCATATCATCTCCGGGGGTAATTGCACTATAATATAGAGGCAGCAAGCAGTGTTTATGGACTGCGGCCCGCCGCATCCCCCCCTGGAAAGGGCCAGGACCCATGTTAGTTTGTGCAAACTGTGGGCACCTTAATCGATCCGGCGTGATCTTCTGCGAGAATTGCGGCACCAGCCTGGAAAATATGGCTGCCGCCGGTTCAACCCGCTCGTTTGGCGAAACGGATGTCGCCATCAGCGAGCCGATCGCCGGTGTGGGCAGCGATCACTTCCCGCCGGGATCGCAACTGCGGTTTGAGATCGAGGGTGCGCCGGAGCCACTGATCATTCGCCCCGGGCAACAGGTGATCTTTGGCCGGCGCGACCCGGCCACCGGGGCCATGCCGGACATCGATCTGACTCCTTACGCCGGTTACCGTATGGGCGTCAGCCGTCGCCATGCCGCGTTGCGCCTGACAGATGATGAGCATCTGGATGTCTGGGACCTGGGCAGCAGCAACGGCTCCTTCCTGAACGGCCAGCGCCTGAGCGCTCACCAGCCCTACCGCCTGCGCGATGGCGACCGGCTGCGCCTGGGGCAGATGGTGATCCGCATTACCTTCCAGACCCCGCCAGAAGTCCTCGGCGATATCCCTGATCAGCCGGCTGATGTCGCTCCGACTGAACCACCCCGGGATACCGGCAAGCCTGCCCCTGAAAACAACAGTTTGATCGAGACGGTGACTGGCCCGGCGCTGGAGTCCCTGCTTGGAGAGGGGCACACGCTGCGCCCCGGCGAATTGAACGATATCATCGCCCGCGCTACGGAGCCGCCCCCCGCAGAGGAACCCCCGCCGTCTGGCGGGGAGGCCCCGCCCGCGCCTGACGAGGACAAAGCCCAGGGCGATTCCTGAGCGCCAGCGAGCAAACGCCCCGCCGCAGAATCGGCGGCGGGGCGTTCTTGATCTGTTCTGAACTCAGGGGCACTATTGCTGCAGGTTGAGGACGTCGAGCACTTCCTGGGCGGCTTTACCGGTGGCGAAGAAGGCGTGATCCAGGCGGGCGTCCTTATCCAGCAGGACAGCAATGGCCGCGATCCGGCCCGCCGGGTAAACCAGCATCAGCCCGTGTTGCCCTTCCATGAGGATACGATCCAGTTTGCCCTGGGCCAGGCGTTCCAGGGTGGTTTCCGCCAGGCCGATCAGCGTGGCGGCCATCGCCGCTACCTGTGAGCTGCTGGTTGGCGCGTTCGGGTCGGTGAGGCCGGGCGGAAAGGAGGCCATCAACAGGCCGCTGACATCGACGATCACCGATGCCTTGACACCCCGCAGCACCAGGTGAATCTTGCGCAGGACCTGTTCCAGCTTGTCGCTCCGGTATTCCTGCACCATAACGCCCTCTCTGATCCCGCCGGGCAGTCCGCACAGAATCGCCCCTGGCCGTATCCGCGATCCTTATTTAACACGATCCCCTGTTTCTTTTCAAACCGGCGGATGGCGTACGACGCAGGTACAGAGTAAGGTTGAAAGCTCACCTGCAACCCACACCGGGCCTGCCTCTCCCAAAAGCAAGCGGCCCGTCACCTGGACGGACCGCTGCGAGAGAACACTTGAGCCGGCTAAATCGCTTGTTTCCGCGCGGTGGTGGGATCTTATGCTGGCGGGGACTGCCCTCCCATGGCGCCATTCCGGCGTACTTACAACGATCTGTTGTAGATGAGGCGTCCCGTGCCCGAACTCCCAACTGCCAGCCGTTGGCGGGTATTCAGACGGCTCCCCATTGGTGGCCCCGGCCAATGGGCATTGTTTGGTTACGGGCCGTTGTTACTCTCAATCTATAACAGGTTGGCGCCGGGATCAAGTCACCATGTGCAACCTGCCCAAGCATGACGGAGCGGGCCTGACCGCTGCCCGCCCCGTTTCTTTGTCGGTCAGTCGATTGCCTTAGCGCACGGTCTCAAACGTGACCTGTACCTGCACCTGGACGCTGAGCTGACCCTGCTGGATTCCGCCGCCACCGCCCAGGCCACGGGCGGCCATTTCCATCACCACCCCCTGGTTGAAATTATCACCCTCAACCACGATCGTCGGCTCGCCCAGGGTGACGCCGATGGCCTGGGCGATCTGCGCAGCCCGTTCGCGGGCATTCTCCAGCGCCGCCACGCGGGCGTCGCGTTCCAGAGCGTCGGGGTTCTCCAGGCCAAAGGTCACGCCGTAGATGCGGTTGGCGCCAGCGGCCACCGCCACGTCAATCACGTCTTGCATCAGGGTCGTATCGCGCACGGTGATGCGCACCACGTTGGTCACGCGGTAATAGCGCGTCCCTTCTGCTGGCGTTCCCTCCGGAGTCATCGGCTCATCCGACCAGACGCTAAAATCGACCGTCTGGATGTCCTCGGCGGCGATGTCCAGACTGCGTACGGCCTCGATCACGGCGGCCATCACACTGTTTGCCTCGCCCATCGCCTCGCTCAGGCTGGCATTACGTGTGTCGACGCCCAGCGAGACATAGGCGACATCAGGTGCACCGCTGGCCTCCCCGAAGCCACGCACGGTGATCGTGCCCGGGGCCGGGCTTTGCGCGGCGACGGGTGCGCCCGGCGCGCCACTGAGAGCAAGCACCGCCGCCAGAGCGACCAGTGCCAGAGCGGCCATACCGGTGATGATCCCTTGCTTCTTCATGCTGTAAAACTCCCCTCTTTGATGCAGTTATGCCGGATAGTGTCAGGTGACGGGTTGCGCCCGTCATGCACTATGACGCTCACGATGCCGGAAAAGTTCCCGCCCGTGCTACAATCAGTTTCGCCACAACGGTTGCGCCGGCCCGTGCATCGCTGCCAGGAGCCTGCTGGACACGGAGGGTATTGCGGATGACGGGAGAGTTGCCGCACTTCAGACAGCGCCCATACGATGTCGCTCACCACTATGCCGCCAGGGTGCTCACCGCCCCCGGGCGGGATAAAACCAGCCTGCGCCAGCTTATCCGTTATGAGGACGGGCACTTCCGCGCCATCTTCAGCCTGGACTACTTCACGCTGGCGGAGGGCCAGGTCGCGCCGACGCGCTCGCAGTGGGGCAGCCTGAAGAAGAAGTTCAAGCGCCACGACCGGCAGGTGTTTGTCTTCAAGGAGCACGGGCTGCTCACGTTTCAGGGCGCGCCGTGCGGGTATGTGGACTTCGGCTTCCTGGCCAGTGGAGCGCCCGACTCAACTTGACACCCCTCTCCGTGTGCCGTTTAATAAAGATGTAGCATCTTCGTTGCGGCGCAACGTTGGAAGAAACACGCCGGTGTTTATGCGGTGTGGGCTGTTTGGTTCCGGTTACACACCTTCCGGCGCGTGCGTCACGCCATCTTTGCCTCCGTCATCGCTCCCTGTGGCGATTTCCGGCGGCCATGGCCATGAGTCATCCGGCCTGTGGTTAGCCCTGACCGAAGGAGGTGAGATATGAGGCGCGATCGTCATCTACTTACGCTGACACTGGTGGCGCTCGTCAGCCTGGCCTTCCCTGCCGGGCTTGCTGCCCAGACCGGCAGCGTGGTGACCGGCGTGACCTTCACGCCGCAGGCAGCCCCCGTGCTGACGCCTGGCCCGGCGGGCGCCTGGGATTCCGGCTTCGTCATACCGGGCGATGTGGTGTATGCCAACGGACGGTTCCACCTGTTCTACACCGGCGGCGTTTCCCTGGAGGAAGAAGCCTGGGCAATCGGTTACGCCACCTCCGAGGATGGTGTGACCTGGACGCGCTACGTGGGCAACCCGATCATCCAGCGTTGTCGCCGGCCCTTTGAGTGTGGGGTATCGGTCGGCGCGGCCCTGCGGGACGGCGGCTGGGTGCTGTACCTCAATCCTCACCCGCTGCCGGGGATCGTCCCTGGCCGTTCGATCCTGCGGGCGACCGCCGCCGCTCCGACCGGCCCCTGGATGATCGAGAGCCAGCCGCTGCTGCAGGGCACGCCGGGGTCCTGGGATCACTTCATCGCGGCGACTGACGCCGTCCGCCGGGGGGATACGATCCTGCTTTACTACACCGGCTGGGATACCTATCTGCGGCCATCGATCGGCCTGGCCATCGCCCCGGACGGCCTGACCTTTGAGAAGTATGACGATCCCGCTGTCGAAGGACGACCCTTCCTGCGCTACGATCCGGTACTGGATGTCGGGCCGCCGGGAGCCTGGGACAGCGGCGCAGTCCAGAAGGCCAGCGTCTGGGCCGGGCCATCCGGCTGGGATATGGTCTACTTTGGCCTGCCCTGTGCCCACGCCGGGGCGGATGTCCTGCCCGGCATTGGCTACGCCAGCAGTCCGGACGGCATCCACTGGACGCGCGTCGGCGAGACGCCCATCCTGACCCTGAGCGCGCTGGATGCGCCCTGGTGGCCGGCGCTGGTGGTCGTGGGGGAAACTTATTACCTGTACTATGGCATCCCGACCGCGTGGGATACCAGCCTGTCGATCGGCCTGGCTACCGGGATGGTCACCCGCGAGTAATCATCAACGCTGCCTGCACTTTTCCGCCTGCGGGAAGGTACGGCACGCCGACCGTACCTTCCCGCCTCTTTTTGTTGCGGGGCATACAGTTATCCCGGCTGCCTGTGGATAAGTCGCCAATCTGTCCACACCCCGCCCTGCAATCATCCACAACGTCCGGCAGGTTTATCCACCGCGAGCTGCCGGGTTATCCACAGTAACCCGCCTGCTCCGGAGCGGACGGGGTATAATGCCCGTGCGTTGTCTGCTTGTGACAGGATTCTGCGATGCGCCTTCCTTCCCTGACGGTTGAGCGTGCTGCCTGTAGCGCTATCCTGCTGGCATACCTTGCTCTGGCGGCGCTTTACGCCCTGCTGACGCCCGCCTGGCAGGTTCCGGACGAACCGGCCCATTACAATTACATCCGCCAGGTGGCCGCGGTGGGCTGCTGCCCGCTCCTGACCGCGGACGACTGGGATGCTGCTTACCTGGCGACGCTAACATCCAGCGGCTTCGCCCCGCAAAATCTGGGGAATCTGGCGGGTGTCCAGTATGAAGATCACCAGCCGCCGCTGTACTACCTGCTGGCTGCGCCGGTCTACCGGTTATCCGGCGGGAGTCTGGCGGCACTGCGGCTATTTTCGGCGGTCATCGGCGCGGGCGTGATCCTGTGTGTCTATGGTGTGGCGCGCGCCGCCGGGGCGGGTGTGCCGGTCCGACTGGGGGCGATGGCCTTTGCCGCTTTCGTGCCGCAGCATGTGGCGATCCTGGCCGGGGTGAACAATGATGGCCTGGCCGGGCTGGTCGTCGGGGCGGGGACGTGGCTGGCCGTGCTGTACGTGGCCGGGCGGTTCCCGGCCCGGCGTGGCGCGCTCCTGCTGGGCGGTGTGCTCGGCCTCGGCTTCCTGACCAAAGCGTCAACCTTCCTGCTGGGGCCGCTGGCCATCCTGGCGATCTTCCTGCGCTGGCGGCGGGAAGAGGGTCGCCGCGCTGGCGGGCTGTTGCAGGTGTGGGCGCTGTGCCTGCTGCCCGCCCTGCTGATCGGGGCGTTGTGGTGGGGGCGCAACCTGGCCGTCTACGGCTGGCCGGACTTTATGGGGCTGGGGCGGCATGACGCGGTGGTCGTTGGCCAGCCACGCACTGCTGACTGGATCGCTGCTGAAGGCTTCGGCGGCTGGCTGGCTGAGGCAGTCCGCGTGACCTTCCAGAGCTTCTGGGGCCAGTTCGGCTGGATGGGGGTGCCGATGCCGGGGTGGGTTTATGCCGCGCTGCTGATCTTCACCCTGCTCAGCCTCACCGGCCTGATCCCGCTGGCGATCCGGGCGCGGCAAGCCGGGCTATCCCCGAGCCGCGACATGCTGATCGTCCTGGCGGCCCTCCTGGCGCTGGGGATCGCCCAGTTTGTCTACTACAACCTGACCTTTGTCCAGTTTCAGGGACGCTACCTGTACCCGGCCCTGAGCGCGCTGGCGCTGGCTTTCGCCGGAGGGTGGGCAGGCTGGGTCACGCTGGCGAATGGCCAGCGGGCCGGGGCGCTACGCTGGTTGCCGCTGGTCATTATGTGGGGACTGGCTGCCCTGAGCGCCCTGGCGTTATGGCGCTTTATTCTGCCCAATCTGCCGGCCTGGTAGGGAATGGCGGCGCAACCCGCCGAGAGAGACCGGGAGGCCGGGCGACAAAAGGCAGGATCATCGTTGTTCCGGCGATACGCATACCGCCGCGAACCGGACACAGCACCGCTACCACGATCCTACGCGGCTTCTTTCTGGCCTGCCGTTGACCGCCAGGGCTGTTTGTTGGCGATCTGGTGCGTCGTTATAATCGACGGCAGACGTGCGGTTCCTCTCGCCAGCGTGGAGAAGGGCGGCTCTATGGAGTCACTGCAGACGGTTGGCGTCCTGGCCCATCCTTTCCGCCCGGCGACCTTCCCGCTGGCGGAAGAGATCGCTGCCAGCCTGCGCGCCCGCGGTCTGAGCTGCTGGGTGCGCACCACGGAGGCCGCCGGGCACATCCCTGATCTGGCCCCGGAGACCGATCTGGTGGTGGCCATTGGCGGCGATGGGGCGATGCTGCGGGCGGCGCGTATCTGCGCCCCGTACAATGTGCCGGTTCTGGGCGTCAATGTTGGGCGTCTGGGCTTCCTGACGGAGGTCCGCAGTCCCAACCGCTGGCCGCAGGCCCTCGACGCGCTGCTGAATGGGCGCTACTGGATTGAAGAGCGGATGATGGTTGGATACGAGGCCCGGCGGGGCGATCAGCGTCTGTGCGCGGGCGACGCACTCAATGACGTTGTGATCGGGCGCGGCGAACTGGCAACCACCGTCTGGCTGGAGACCTACATCGATCGTGGCTGGACAACCACGTATGCCGCCGATGCGCTGATCATCGCCACCGCTACCGGCTCGACCGCCTATGCGCTGGCTGTTGGCGGGCCGATCCTGCCGCCGGAACTGCGCAACATCCTGGTCGTGCCGGTCGCCCCACACCTGACGATGGATCGCCCGATTGTCGTCTCGGAAGGCGCTGTGATCGACGTGTTTGTCGCGCCGGAGAACCGGACGGCGGTCATTGTGTCTGCCGACGGCGTGCTGGCGGCAACATTGCAGGTGGGCGATCGCGTCACCGTCCAGGCCAGCGCCCATGTCAGCCGCTTTGTCCGCCTGCGGGAACGCACCTATTTCTACCGCTCCCTGCTCGACCGCCTGGAGCCGCGCCATCCTTCCCGCCAGCGACCACGTCACGCGGGCTTCATGGAGAACGACGAAGGCTGACAGGGCTGAGGGAAGACGGAGTTGCCACGCTGTAATCAGAATGCCAGTACCGGGAGCCAGCGAATTCATGACTGAACCCTCATCCACGGATGCCCCATCGATCCCACTGCCCGCCGCTGAGGGCGGTGTTCTGTATTGCACGGTGCATCCTGACCAGCCAACCAGTTTGCGCTGCAACCGCTGTGGGCGCCCCATGTGCGTTCGTTGTGCTGTGCAGACGCCGGTTGGTTACCGTTGCCGGGAGTGTGTCCGCAACCAGCAGGATGTCTTCTACACGGCCACGCCGGTGGACGCGGTCATCGCCGCCGCGACCAGTGCGGGCGTCAGCCTGGTGGCCAATGCCGTGGCCGGGCTGTTGCCCCCATTTCTGATGCTGTTCCTGGCGGTCATGGCTGGCGGGCTGCTGCCGCAAATCATCCGTCCCTTAACTGGCCGCCGGCGGGGGCGTTACACCTATCTCGCCGTGACCGCCGGCATCGTGATCGGGGCGATTCCGTCTCTGCTGCCAGCCGTGCAGGTCATCCTGATCGGCGCGCCGCCGACTGTCCTGCTCTGGCCGGTGTTGTTCAACGCCGTTCTGATCGCGGTTGCTTACGGCTGGTTCCGCCGTGGCCCGTCTATCTGATTGACCGGCGCCCGGCAGACCGGCCTGTCTCGTCAGCGCGGGCCAACAGACCCGCGGGAGAGGAGGGACACCATGCCGGTACGATTTTCCGCTGCCGGGGCAACGCATGACGAGCAGATGGCTTACCACACGCACACCGATCCCCACCGCCGCGCTTCAGGACTGTCCGATGTGATCCTGGGCGGTCAGGATGGCCTGGTCAACGTGCTGGGTGTGATCCTGGGGGTAGCGGCAGCCACCAGCGATCCGCGTATTGTGCTGGTGGCCGGGCTGGCCGCCACATTTGCCGAGTCCGTTTCAATGGGTGCGGTTGCCTACACGTCGACCCTGGCTGAGGCCGACTTCTACGAGAGCGAGCGTACCCGCGAGTATCGTCATCTGCAGGAAGTCCCGGCGGTTGAACGCAGCGAGATCCGCGAGATTTACGCTCTCAAGGGCTTTGAGGGACCGTTGCTTGAGCATATCGTGGAGACCATCACCGCCAACCCGGACGTCTGGGTGGCGGTGATGATGTCGGAGGAGCACCGGTTGGCCCATGTGGATCGCCGCCAGGCTTTTAAGTCTTCCGTGATTGTCGGAGCTTCGGCAGTGGTTGGCTCGCTGATCCCGCTCCTGCCATTTGTGCTGTTCCCGGTCGCGGCTGGCATCCCGATTTCGATCGTCCTTTCGGCGCTGGTGCTCTTCCTGGTCGGGGCCTACAAGGCGCGGGTGACGATCGGTCGTCCGGGGCGCAGCGGCCTGGAGATGGCTGCCATTGGCACGGTCAGCGCGCTGGTTGGCTACGCCGTGGGCCTGTTGCTACGGGTACCAGCCGTTCCCTGAGCGCCATAGCGAACTTTTGTTCAAAATGGCCTGGTGCGGTAGCGACGAATCGCTGCGGAAGGTGTAGAATCGGGACGGGTTGTACCGTAGAACAGAATTGTGCTGGCAGGCGTGCCGTTGCCGCACGCAGGGATACCATGTTGGAAGAGCTACGCATCCAGAACTTCGCCATCATCGACGATCTGACCATCACCTTTGCGCCGGACTTCAACGTGATCACCGGCGAGACCGGGGCGGGCAAATCGATCATCATTGACGCCATGAGCCTGCTGCTGGGCGAACGTGCCGATCCCGGCATGATCCGCGCCGGGGCGGAGCGCGCCCTGGTGGAGGGCGTGTTTGTCATCCCGCCGCCGCTACAGGCGATCCTGGCGCCGTTGCTGGCGGAGAATGAATTGCTGGGCGATGACCCCGGCGTACTAACCCTGGCCCGCGAGATCCGGACGAATGGCCGTAGCGCCGCGCGGGTCAACGGGGTGAGCGTCAGACTGGAAACCCTGCGCGAAGTGGGTGACCTGCTGGTTGATATTCACGGCCAGAGCGAGCACCTCTCCCTGCTGCGCCAGCGCGAGCACCTTTACCTGCTCGATCGCTACGCCAACCTGGAAGAGCCACGCGAGGCGCTGGCCGGGCTGGTGAGCCGCCTGCGTGGCATCCGGGCGGAGATTGCCTCTTTGCTCCGGGATGAGGCCGAACTGGCCCGCCGCGTGGACATGCTGACCTACCAGCTGGAGGAAATCCGGGCCGTCAACCCCACGCCGGAGGAAGAAGACGAAATCCGCGCCGAACGTAACCGCCTGGCCAACAGCGAGCGTCTGGCCGAGCTTTCCGACCGCGCTTACGCCCTCCTGCTGGCTGGCGAGCCAGACTCTCCCGCCGCCACCGATTTGTTGCAGCAGGCGGCTGCCGCGCTGGCCAAACTGGCTGCCATCGACCCCGCCCTGGCCGAGCAGGCTGAATGGGCCGAGCGCCTGAGTGTCGAGGCGGAAGAACTGGGCGAGGCCATGCGCCATTACCGGGAGAGCGTGGAGTACAGCCCGACCCGTATCGACGAGCTGGAGGAACGCCTGGAGGCCATCAATCGCCTCAAGCGCAAGTATGGCGGCACGATCGCTGCCGCGCTGGATTACGCCGCACGGGCCGCCGCCGAACTGGACGCTATCGAGCACAGCGAGGAACGGCTGGAGGCGCTCCGCAAGCAGGAAGACGATCTGCTGCGCAGTATCGGCGAACTGGCTGGCAGGCTCTCGGAGGGGCGGCGGCAGGCCGGCGAACGACTGGCGCGGAGCATCGAGCGCGAGCTGGCTGATCTGCGCATGGATGGGGCGCGCTTTGGTGTCAGCATCACCCAGACGCCCGACCCGGAGAACGGGGCGTACGTGGGCCGGGAACGGCTGGCTTTTGACGCTACCGGCATCGACCGGGTGGAATTCATGCTTTCGGCCAACCCCGGCGAGCCACTGCGTCCATTGCAAAAGGTGGCCAGCGGCGGTGAAACAGCGCGGATTATGCTGGCCCTCAAGAGCGTGCTGGGCCGCGTTGACCACACCCCGACGCTGATCTTCGACGAGATCGATCAGGGCATCGGCGGACGTATTGGCGCGGTGGTCGGGCAAAAACTGTGGGGCCTGGCCGAATCGCATCAGGTGCTGGTCGTCACCCATCTGGCCCAGCTGGCGGGCTTTGCCGATACGCACTTCCGCGTCAGCAAGGGCGAGGTTAACGGCCGCACGGTCACCCGCACCACTATGCTGGACGAGAAGAGCCGTGTGGAAGAACTGGCCGAGATGCTCGGCGCGGGGACGGATTCCGCCCGTCAGAGTGCCTACGATATCCTGATGCTGGCCCGCCGGGCCAAGGAAAGCGCGCGTATCGGCGGGGCCTAGGTGGGCCACAACAAGCTATTCAGCAGAACGCGGTGATCAGCCCGTCATACTGCCGATGGTGTGTCGTTTGGATGGAGCAGGATGCGCCGACCACCCGTCGCAGGCGCAAGGTGATGTTGCCATGAACGATTTCTCCGAACTCCTGGAAGCCGTCTACACGCGTGGCGAATGCTTCGGCGTCGATCGTCCTCTGCCCGCCAACCCGCTGACCGCCGTCGCGCCGGGCGTCCGCCCCAACAGCATCGCCGTGGAAGGCGGCGCCTTTGGGGATGAGGGCAAGGGCCGGGTGGTGGACGAGGTTTGCGCCATGCTGATCGGGCGACGCGGACGCGGCGTGGTTTACCGCTGGAACGGCGGGGCCAACGCCGGGCATACCGTCGTCGTCGAGGGGCGGCGGCTGGCCCTGCATCAGCTCCCATCCGGTGTGTTGTTCCCCGGTGCAACGGTCGTCCTGGGCAAGGGCATGGTTATCCACCCCGGCGATGTGCTGGCCGAGATTCAGGAGGTGCGCGGCCTGCTGGGGGAAGTCCCGGCGCGGCTGGTGATGGACGAGATGGCCGTCCTTTCCCTGGATACGCACCGTGCCCTGGAAGGCGCGCTGCGCCAGTGGGCGGAGGGCGGACGCGGTTCGACCGGGCGGGGCATTTCCCCGGCCTATGCCGATGTGCTCCTGCGCCATCCGGTGCGCCTCCGTGACCTGGCGGCGGATGACTGGCGGGAACGGCTGGGCCGCCACTACGACCTGTATGCGGCCCTGGTGCGTGGTCTGGATGCCAATCTGGCCAAGATGGAAGTCCCCCGCCTGAACAGTGCTCCTGTTGCCGTTGGCTCGCGCTTTGTCTTTCTGGACCGGCTGGGGGCGCAACGCTCAATCCTGCTGCCCTACGTGGGCAACGCCTATGACTTCATCCGTGAGCAGTGGGCCGATCCGACGGTGCCCTTTATCTTCGAGGGCGCGCAGGGTGTTGGACTGGACCCGCGCTATGGCGTCTACCCGGATGTGACTTCCTCTGACCCGACGCTTGGAGGCATCCTGCCTTCGACGGAAGGCCTGGTGCATCCGGATCAAATCGCTGTGCGCATGGCCACGATCAAAGCCACCTACACCTCCAGTGTGGGGCGTCGCCGCCTGCCGACGGCCATGGAGGCCGCCCTGGCTGACCGCATCCGCGAGGATGCCAATGAGTACGGGGCCACCACCCGTCGCCCGCGCGACATTGCTCATATTGACATCCCCTGCCTGCGTTTCTTCGGGAAGGTCAGCGGAGCCAATTACCTGGTACTGACCCACCTGGACATCGCCTATCCGGAAGTGCCGATCCGGGTATGCACCCACTACACCGACAGTGCTGGCCGTCCGGTCGGCTACCGTCCGGATCAGGTCTACCTTGACAGCGTGCGCCCGTCCTACATTGAATTGCCCAGCTGGAACGGTGCGGCGATTCAGGGCGTGACGCGCATCACCGATCTGCCGCTGGAAGCCCTGCAATACATCGCCTTCCTCAGCCGGGCGCTGCATATGACGCCGCTCTTTGGCACAACCGGCCCGCAACGTGATGCGATCATCTCCTGGCTGCCGGAGAAAGGCTGAGGACGGGCGAGGTTGCTGCGCCGCTAAGCATCCTGTTCCCCTTGTCCGTCGGATGAGGCGCCTGGAGCTGCTGCCAGGCGGGCCAGCGCCTCCGCCAGGCCGGTGTAGGTCTCCGGCGAAAGGCGCAACAATTCCGCCCTGACCGGCTCCGCGACATCCAGCCCGGCCACAAACGCAGCGATGGCCTCACGGGTCAGGCTTGCCCCCCGGCTGAAGTCCTTCAGCCGGTTGTAGGCATCGGCCAGTCCTTCCCGGCGCAGGATGGTCTGCACCGCTTCGGTGATCACTTCCGGGTGCGCGGCCAGCGCGGCCCGCAACGCGGCCTCGTCTGGTGCCAGGCGTTCCAGCCCGGCCAGGATACCCCGATAGGCCAGCAGGCTGTGAGCCGCGGTCACGCCCAGGTTACGCAGCAGGGTGCTGTTGGAAAGGTCGCGCTGCAGGCGGGAGATGGGCAGCCGCCGGGCGAACAGGCCCAGCAGCGCGTCGGCCACTTCCAGGTTGCCTTCGGCGTTCTCAAACTGAATCGGGTTGATCTTGTGCGGCATGGTCGAAGAGCCGACTTCCCCCGCCACTGCCCGTTGGACAAAGAAACCGTCACTGATATAGCGCCACATGTCCTGGCAGAGATCCAGCAGGATGCGATTGCAGCGGGCCAGCGCGTTCAGAACAGCGACCAGATGGTCACCCGGTTCGATCTGGGTTGTGATCGGGTTCGGGCGCAGACCCAGGCCGGCCACAAATTCCCGGCTGAAGGCGATCCAGTCGATCGCCGGGCAGGCGGCAACATGGGCGTTGAAGTTGCCCGTCGCCCCGTTGAGCTTGCCCGGCAGGGCAGCTACCAGCCCGGCCAGCGCTTCCCGCTGGCCGCGCAGCCGGGCGACGAAGACACCGATCTCCTTGCCCAGCGTGGTCGGGCTGGCTGCCTGGCCATGCGTGCGGGCCAGCAGCGGAAGGGCGGCCCAGCTGGCGGCCTGCGTCGCCAGGGCGTCCTCGACTTCCCCCAGGGCAGGGAGCAGAACCTCTTCCAGCCCCTGCCGGATCAGCAGGCCATACGCCAGGTTGGAGACGTCTTCTGAGG
>FWPV01003753.1_pt1 | contig 27803 bp, 20 predicted proteins | sample 2228371 | NCBI WGS metagenome assembly FWPV01 (sample SAMEA103939776, study PRJEB20133) | metagenome
TCAGGTGGTAGGCAGCGCGCGTGAGGTGGAAGGGCGTGCCGAAGGGGTGGCGGAGAACAAAGTCATCCCACGCGGGGGCGTCGCCGGGCTCGAAGAATCGTACATCGAGGCTCATGAGGCGGGGAAGGGGAACACTTCGGTGAGGGGACGGAAGGAGAATTCCCTCAGCAGGCGCCGCGTCTTGCCGGGCATGCCGGCGAGCCCCCCGTAAGTGCGGAGGCGGGAGAGCGCTCCCCGGGCGAGGCGGGGCTGCTCGGGATCGAGTTCCCAAGGATGGAAATAGAGGCAGACGGGCTGCTTCTCGTCGCGATTCACGCGCCGCACGCCGGCGGCGACGTAACGGTAAGGCAAAAGCCGCAAGTAAGCGCCACCGCCGATGGGGGAGACGCCGCCGCCGGGGAGCCGTACGGTGGCGGCGGGGACTTCGAGAATCGCGCCCGCCGGTGTTTGAACCGGGTGCGCATGGCGCGGGAAGCCCGGGGCGCCGTAGCGATCATGAACGATGGGGTAGATGCTCGAATCGTGGGTGAAGCCCATCGAAGCCAGAATTTCGAGCGCCCACATGGTCTTGGGGACGATGGAGTAGCTGGGCGCGCGAAAGACGCGGGGGCGAACGCCGCAAGCCTGCGCGATCGCGTCCTGGGCTTGCTCGACGTCTCTTCGAAATTCGTCCGGGGTAAGATGATACGCCAAGCGGTGGGCGAAGCTGTGGCAGCCGAGTTCGTGCCCGGCGTCGAAGATTCTGCGGACGAGAGCGGGGTGGCGGCGGGCTACCCAACCGAGGATGAAGAACGTTCCGCGCACTCGCTCGCTGGCGAACAAATCGAGAACCTGCCCGGTAGCCGCCTCGACGCGCGGAGGCAACTCATCCCAACGCGACGCCGGCACGTACCGCTGGACTTCGCTGGGATGGAAGTAATCCTCCACGTCGACGCTAATCGCGTTGATCATTCCGCCGCCGGAGCAAGGACACCGCGAGCCAGTAGAGGCTGCCGAAGAGCCAGAGCACGGCGGTGTCGGTCAGTCTTTGCAACAACGTTCACATTATAGTCAAGCGGGCTGCGGCCGCGCCCCGCTCGCGGTAGCGTGTTTTAAATGCCGCATTTTCAGCACATTTCAGCGATTTCATTGCAAAACCCCTGAAATAATCGGGTTGGCAGCCGCGTCCCGGAAACGGCGCCGGCTGACTCTCAGGGAAACAAGAGGATTGGGCATGAGACAGAATCGCGTCCTGGCGCTGGCGCTGGCGGCGGGACTGGGAGCGTGGGGGCAGACAAAGATCGATTTGGCGAGCCAAGGCAAGGCGGTGGACTTTTCGGCAGCCAACTCCACGCGTCCTGTGAAAACCGGCGTCAGCCTTCCCCCGGCGTGCTTGCCCGGGGAGATGTTCTTTAAACGCGACGCCACCCCGGGGCAGAATCTGTACTTCTGCACGGCGAACAACACCTGGACTCAAATGACGGGCGGCGGGGGCGCAGTGGGAGCGCACGGCGCAACTCACGCCGCCGGGGGGAGCGACCCGGTGGGAACGGCAACGCCTACGCCGCACGCGATTCCTTACGCGGACGCCAACGGCAAACTGGACGCATGGCTTTCGGTGAGCGCCGCATCGTTTGACTTTTCGGCGTCCACGGCGTGGAGCGTGGCGGGCGCGGCGCATCAGTTGGGGACCTGTGACTTGGCGTGGCTCGCCAGGGATTCATCGGGGCAGGCGCTGCTGCCGGATGGATTCACCTGCGCGCCGGGAAGCTTCGACATCACCGTGCGCTGGGCTGCGCCGCAGAGCGGGCGGCTGTCGCTCGTGAAGAGCGGCGGGAGCGGCGGAGGCGGCGGGGGCGGCGCTGCGGCTTGGGGATTCATTCAGGGCACGCTTGCGGATCAAGTGGATCTCGCGGCGGCGCTCGACGGAAAGGCGCCGGCGGCGCACTCCCACTCGGCTGCCGACGTGACTGCAGGAAGGTTCGACCCGGCGCGGTTGGGCGAGGGTGCAGCGGACCCAACGAAGTTCCTTCGCGGCGACGGCGTATGGAGCGCTGTGGCAGGCACGGCGGCGAATCCGGCGGGTTCGTATGGACAGGTCCAAGTAAACGAAGGAGGGGTATTTGGGGCGAGGAACACCGGGTATGGGTTGCTGCTTGATTCCTTTCAAATCGGTCTCGATCCGACGGTGGCGGCGACGCTCGGTGACGAGCAGATCTTCACCGCCAACAAGATTTTCACGGGGCAATTGCAGGTGACCGGGGCGGGCTCGGCTGTGGACGCTACAGGCGCCGGACGCAGCAAACCGTTCCGGCAGGTGAGCGCCGATCCCTCGGGCGTTTGTGAAGACGGCGAAATGAGCATCAAGGCGAACGGGCAGCGCTTCGTGTGCGTGAACGGAATGTGGGCGTCCGGGGCGGTGCTGAATCAAGGAACTGCGGACCCGGTTTGCAGCGCCACGAACCTGGGGCTGCTGTTCCTCAACGTGAGCTCCAATCCATCGGTGCTCAAAATCTGCGGGAAAAACAGCGCGGGCGGCTACGGCTGGGCGGCGCTGACGGTTACGGGCTGGTAAGGAGGCGAACGAGATGCGAAAGTATTTGAACGCTGCCGGCTGGATGGTTGCCGGGCTCTGTATCAACGCGGCGGCGCTGGCGCTAGTGGTCAACGGGGTTTTGGACATGCCGGTGTTGAGTTCGGCAACCAACCCGAATGCGGGTTTTATGCGGCTGTTCTTCAAGAGCGACGGGCTGTATTACCGGACGAGCGCCGGGGTGGAGACGAAAGTAGGAGCCGGAGGCGGCGGAGGAACCGGCGAGACTTGGAGCGTGAACCTGGGCGACTTCACGCGCACGAGCGGAACCGGGACTGCGGAGCAGGAAAGCGACGGATCGGTGAGTTTCAATAGCGCGTTTCCGGCGCGGTACCGGTACAACGCAGTGGCTTTCGGCGCGGGCAAGACGCTGACGGCGGCGTTGGATTGGACCGCCAAGCCAAGCGACTATTGGACGGTTTCGGTTGGAGTCGAGTCCTCATCATGCACCGGTTCGAATCCGGGGCGCTACCGTTTCGACATCTACAGCAACGCCGACAACCGCCTGTATCTCTGGGTGAGGAAAGAGAAGTGCGACAGCTCCGGCATGGACGGAGAGGTCTATTCGTGGACGAACCACTTTGTGCCGAATTCGGTGAAGCTGCGCGTGCGGGATGACGGGACGAACCTCCACTTCGAGTACTGTCCTTCGGGACAGATCGCCGCTGCTGGACCTTGGAAAACGCTGGCCTCGGTGGAGCGGACTTCGTATGTAGCCGCAGACCGGGCGTATCTCGGCGCCGACGGCGGCGTTTGTATGAAGGTCAGGCAGTTTGCCGTGCAGTAAGGGGGAACTGATGCGCTCTTGGATTCTAATGCTGGCGGCGTTCGCGGCGGCGGGCGGCGTGCCGGAGAACACTCTAATCCTCCGTTCGACCGGCGCCGCGGAAACGAACCATCCGGTTACCTTCGCGCGTACGTTCGCCAAAGGAGAGATTCGCGGGTACGCGATGCCGCTGGTCAACGGAACGCCGCCGCTTTACTGGCAGAACGACAACGTGCAGCGGCACCGCGACGGGCAATCCAGCTGTTCGATCACGCTGATCACGAATACCACCCCTCCGCAGGTGACGTGTCCGAACCACGGCTTTCTCTCGGGCGAGTACGTGACCATCCGTGGGACGCAGCGCTACAACGGAAAGCACAAAATCACTTACTGGACGCGGGACAAGTTTTTTCTCGCTGAAGCCACGGGGAACGGCGTAGAGTCCGCCGGGACGGCGACCGGACCGGGCGGAGGCTCGCTGCGCCATGCCACGATCAGCTTTCTGGTGGATCTTCCGGCGGGCACGGAGAGCGTCACAATCAGCTTTGCCTCGAGCGCTTCGCGCACGAGCGATCCGAACTACGTCAGCCCGCGGGCGGAGGATCTTTTGAACTTCCATAGCGGCGCTTGGGGCGCCGCGCAGGAGTGGTCGCAGACCGGGGTGACCACGCGCACGGTGAACGCGCGCATGATGATCGCCAACGGGCAGTACAAGCTGTGGTTGGACGGTCCGGCGGTGTGGCAGGCAGTGGTGGAGGACGAATCCCCGGCTGCGGCGACGGACTTCTCGATTCTCTGCACCTCGAACTGTTCGGGCAACTATAGCTCGGCTACGTGGATGGATTCTTCGGGGAGAGCCAACCATCCGTGGTTCATCTTGACGTTCTGGCGGAACTGGCCGGGGGTGCAGATCGCATACGGCGCCGATCACAACGCGACGGGCGAACCCCGGGATCAGCGCTGGACGTTGACGCTCAAGTCCGGCGCCGCGCTTGAGACAATAAAACACAGCGGCACATACACGTTTTATTTCGGCACGCGATGGATCTGGCCGAACGCTCACTTAGTGAATCCGGCGGGGTGGGACGGCGCGGCGCCGGTGCGGCATAGCCTGGACCACAACGCGAACTATCTCCGGTACAGTAAGGCCATTCCGTTCTATGACAACATCGATGTGAGCGCCAACATCGCCACAGACTACGCCAACTGGCTGGCGGCGGACAAGACGCTGGGTTACGGCAGCGGCGTGATGTCCAAGGCGATGCCCACGACCGGAGGACGCCCGGATCTGGGCTTGATCCCGCGGTGGTACGCCGTGTGGCTGCTGGCGGCTGGAGATCCCCGGTACGACGAGATCGCTTTCGGGCAGGCGGATTTGAGCGGCCACATTCCGACTCACTACCGGGAAACGTCCTCGAACCCGTCGTACGCGAGGTACCTGGACCTGGATGGATCCGGCGCCGCTTCGAACGACTCCGGCGCGCCGGGCTCCTACAACCGTCCCGTTTCGCTCGACGCCCGGCCGGGGTTTTACGCCACGGAGCCATTTCGCACGGACGCTCCGGACTACCTGACTCCGGCGACGCCTTGCTGCTCCACCGCCCACGGCTGGTCGGTCGATATCGCGCACTATCCGGCGCAAACTCACATCGTGTGGGCGCTGACGGGCGACTACTACTACATGCGGGAACAACAGTTCCACGGCGCCTTTATGGCTGGGGCGCACTGGTGGCCGTTGAATCCTTCCGAGGCTTGGTACACGCGGCACGGCAGCAGCGGCATCGCCGCATTCGGGCATCAGGTGCGCGGGCACGCCTGGTCCATCCGGGAGGTGGCGGCGGCGGCGATGGCGTCGCCCGCGGGCAGCGCCGAGTTCGCGTACTTCTACAGCAAGCTGGCGAATACCCTGTCCAAGATGGAAGGGTTCTTCGGGATTCGCAACGGCGATTTCTGGCGGCCGACGACCGGCGGCTCGAAGGCGAATCCGTGCCCCAATTATTCGCCGCAGTACACATACTCGCCGGACAATTTCAGTCCTTACTGCTGGGCGTACACGGGAGGCGTCAACGTGGCTTCCATTGTGGACCAATACTGGTACAGCCCGCTCTGCGACGACTGGACGATCGCCGATTCGACCGGCTGCACTTCGCCTTGGATGGTGGCGTACAACCACCTTGTGTTCAACTGGATATCGGACTGGCATCCGATGCAGGCGCTGAAGGCGCGGCTGGCGCAATGGAGCGTGGGCATTGTGAAGCACCCGGACTTCAATCCTTACATGTGCTGCTCGTACCGCGCGCCGAAGCTCGTGGCGGCGACGAAGGCTTATCCGACATCATTCGGACAATGGAAGTCGATGTTCGTCGCCGGATTTCAGGCGAAGTCGAATTGGGATGGAGACGGGCTGAGTTCCACCGGGCACGCTTATCCGCATATTTTCCGGTCGGCTCTGTCCCACAACATCCGGCAAGCCTACGGTCCGGCGCGCGGGTGGGAAGCCTGGGACTGGTGGAAGTCGAACACACAGTATTGGGCGGAATCGGCGGCGCGGCTGGCGGCAGAGCCGGTGTTCGCCTATGCTGCGCCGTACGACCCGGTGCAGAACGTGAAGGTCTCCTCCGGCGACACGTTCGCCATCATCGAGTACACCAAACCCCGCGCCGGCGAGGCGTGCACGGTCAACGGGGTCAGCGACGGGGCGACGAATAGCCGCACGGTGCGGTTCGTCTTGAGCGGACTCGCGCCGGAGACAAGCGGCGACGCGGTGATTGTCTGCCCGTCGGATCCTTTCGGGGCGGCGCGCGCATGGTGGAACACAACGGCTGTGGCGAGCGGCTTGGGATGGTACGCTTGGAAAGCTCCGGGAATGACGCGGCTGCGTTATGGATCCGCGCCGGGCAGTTGGAGCGGCGCGACCGGCTACGCGGATTGTTCTAACGGCTGCACCGTCGAGCTCCCCAAGGGGCTGAATTACGTCCGGATCGAGCGATCCAATGGTGCGGTGGGCCCCACTTTGCCGGTGGCGATTCGCTAACGTGTTCGCCAGCAGCGGGCGGGCGCAGTAGGAACCGGGCGCCGCACTCCTACCCCCGCCTCGAAAGCCCCGGCATCCGGAACTCCAACTTTCACGCGCGGCACGGCGCACGCCGGATGGACGTACTCGGCTGTGGGAACGAGCGTCTCCGGCATTTCGACCGCTGCGTCGATGGCGGGCGAAGGCGCCACGGGGCGGAAGTTGAAGTTGGCGCTGTCGAAGTACTTCAACTCAGTGCTCTGAACGTTGCCGCCGGTCTTGGGGAAGGTGTGATTCGTGATCGGGCCGGGGCCGTCAAAAGTATTGTTGTAAATCACCGGCGGCGTGTGGAGGGAGCGGTCCACGGTGATGAACGGCCCCATCGGATAGCGCAGGCTGACGAAGGTGTTATTGGCCACGTAGAGCGATGAACCGGGGTTGCCGCGGTGTATGCCCTCCAACCGGTAGGTGACCATGTTGCCGTTGGCGCTGTTCGGCCCTTGGTAGACCAAATTGCCGATGATGTAGGTGTCGCCGCCGTTGGGGATGTCAATTTCCATGCTGGCGTTCGATGTTTCCGTGCTCAGGCGGTTGTAAAGGATGTAGTTTTCGGCGGCGCGGGATTTCACCAAGTGTCCGCTGCGCGCGTCGTGAGAGTACGAGTATCGCAACGTGAACTTGCCGACGTGACCGATGTACATGTTGTGCGAGTACCCGTCGCCGAAACCGTTCCGGGCAAACTCCGAGAACTCCACCAGGACGTGGGCGTTGGGGTTGGCCGCCGTCAGGATGCCGTTCTCGTTGTGATGGAAGTAGCAGTCGCGGACCGTCAAGTCGCCGCCTTCGTGCCGGATGCCCGCGCCGTTGCGGTCCGGGACGGCGGCGCCGGTGAATTCCAGATTTTCCACTACGACATTCGAGCCTTGGATCACCCAGATGGCTTTGCCTTGGGCCGAGCGGCCGCCGGCGGCCAATATGGGCCGCCCGTTCACGCCGCGCAGCGTGAGCTGATGGAGCGCGATCACGCAGACATCGCCTTCGTATCGCCCGCGGGCGTCAATTTCGATAACGTCTCCGTCGCGGGCGGAAGCCACGGCTTGGCACGGCGCCGCAAATTGCTTGCCGGGACCGACTTCCAAAGTGGCCGCTCCGAGCGCGGCCGCCGCGAAAAAAACCGCAAGCCGTTTCATCTCACCTCCCCGTTTCACCCCGGATCTTGATGTTGCGGAACTGCCCCATATCGAAGAAACTCCCGATGCCCACCTTGCCGGCGCCGAAGCTTCGATCCACCGCGGTCAACGCCGGTGAAGTCTTGCCGTCCACCCAGACTTCCACCTTGCCCGAAGCCCCATCATAGACCAGCTTCACCTTGTGCCACCCCTCGTGGGTGAGCGAAGCGGGTCCCACCGGCGGGCTAATGCGCACCCGGTCGCCTCCGTCGACCTTGAAGATGCCGTTGTGGACGGCAACCTGCTCTGGTGAGTCCACCGAGAGGTGGGCGTAAAGGAAATGGTTTTCGTCCCGCCACGCATAGGCGATCATAAGCGACGTGCGGCGGTTCCGGGCGGCTTTGGGTTCGGGCTTCATCTCGCCCTCGACGGTGACGCGCAGGTAGTCCGGCGTCTCCGCGACCAGAAATTGCGACGGGCGGCGGGGTTGCAGCGCCGGACGCGGCACGAGCAGGCTGACCACCTGCGCGCCATCCACGCTCTCCACCTTCCAATCCGCCGCTATGGGCGCCCGCCATCGCAAGCCAAAAGCTTCCACCAACTCCGCCGCCGGGCATACGGCGGCAAGCGCTAGCGCACCAAGACAGAATCTCCGCATCAGAGCCTCACAATCTTCGGGGAATTGATTCCACGCAGGGCATTGCGCGTGTCCACAATCAAACTAGCTTCCTCGGCGATGCGCGGGTAGTCAAAAGCCGAATGATCGGTGATGATGGCGGCGCAGTCGGCGGCGCGCAGCGCGTCCCAGAGATCTTCAGAACGCAGAGTCAGCCCGTCCACCTGAATCTCGGGCACATAGGGATCGCTATAGGACAAGACCGCACCGCGCCGCTTGAGCAGGTGCATGACGTCGAAAGCCGGCGACTCGCGCACATCGTCGATATCACGCTTGTACGCCACGCCCAAGATGTGGACGCGCGACCCCTTGAGCGGCTTCGTGCGGTCGTTTAGCGCGTTCTGAATCTTATCCACGACGAAGTGCGGCATCTGCCCGTTAATGTAACCGGCTAAGTCAATGAAGCGCGCCTCGATACCGGACTGCTTGGTCTTCCACGACAGATAAAAAGGGTCAATGGGGATGCAATGCCCGCCCAACCCCGGTCCGGGGTAGAACGGCATAAAGCCGAACGGTTTGGTGGCGGCGGCGTCGATCACCTCCCACACGTTGATGCCCATGCGGTCGCACATCAGCGCCAGTTCGTTCACCAAGCCGATGTTGATCATGCGAAAGGTGTTTTCGAGCAGCTTCACCATCTCAGCCACTTGCGTGGAGCTCACCGGCACCACTTTCTCTAGCGCTTGCTGATAGAACAGCGCCCCGGCTTCGCTGCACGCGGGCGTCACGCCGCCGACCACCTTCGGGATGTTGGCCGTCTGATAGACGCGGTTGCCCGGGTCGACCCTCTCTGGCGAAAAGCACAAGAAGAAGTCCGCGCCTACCTCCAACCCGCTCTTGCGGAGGATGGGCAACACCAACTCATCCGTGGTTCCCGGGTAGGTGGTCGATTCCAGGATAATGAGCATTCCCGGGCGGAGGAATTTCGCAATTTCTTCGCACGCCGCCACGATATAGCTCAAATCCGGGTCTTTTGTCTTGCGCAGCGGCGTGGGAACGCAGATGTTGACGGTGTCGAAATCCTTGACCGCCGTGTAAGACTCCGTGGCGCGGAGGCGCCCGGCTTCCACCAAAGGACGCAGGACCTCGCCGGGTACGTCCTGCACATAGGATTGCCCGCGGTTGAGCGCGGCGACTTTGGCCGGGTTGCTGTCGATGCCGGTGACTTCAAATCCCGCTTTGGCGAACTCCACGGCCAAGGGCAAGCCGACATAGCCCAACCCCACGACCCCGACCTTAGCCCGGCGGGCGCGGATTTTCTCCAACAAAACGCTGTGACTCGACGGTTGATTCATGATGAAACAGCAATTGCCAAATATGCAGTTTATCCCAATCAAAAAAGCCGCCTTCCGGACCGAACGGAAGGCGGCTTGCAAACCTCGGGGAGTGTAAGCCCCGAAGAAACACTAGCGGGCGCTCTTCATGGCGTAGCTGGAGAGCACCTTCATGTAGTTCGCCCGGACGAAAGCGGCAGGCTCGGCTACGTTCTTGTAGCACATGCTGCCCTGCATCTGCTGGATGGACTCGTACTCATGGTCCATCATCCACTCGACCAGGTTCGTCTGAAGCGTTTCGGCGTAATGCAGCCCGTGGCGCAGCAGAGCGGAGGTAAGCATCGCCACCTTGCCGCCCACCATCATGCACTTCACCACGTCTTCGGCGGTATGGACGCCGCCGGTGATGGCGAGGTCGGCTTTGACATTGCCGCAAAGGATGCCCACCCAATGCAAGCGCAGCAACAGCTCGTGGCTGTTGCTGAGCACGAGGTTAGGCACCACTTCCAGGTTCTCCAGGTCGATGTCCGGCTGGTAGAAGCGGTTGAACAGGACCAGCCCGTCGGCGCCGCACTCGTCCAACTGCCGGGCTAGATTCGGGATGGCGCTAAAGTGGGGTCCCAATTTCACCGCTACGGGGATTCGCACGCTCGCCTTGATGTGCGCCACGAGGTCCGTGTAGATTTTCTCCACTTGCGCACCGGTCAGTTCGAAGGTCGCCGGAACGTAGTAAATGTTGAGCTCGAGGGCGTCCGCCCCGGCTTCCTCGATCATCTTGGCGTACTTGATCCAGCCGCCGGTGGAAATCCCGTTGAGGCTGCCGATGACGGGGATATCGACCGCCTCCTTCGCCTTGCGGATGTGCTCGATGTAGCCTTCCGGACCGATGTTATAGCCGGCCATGTCCGGGAAGTAGGACAAAGATTCGGCGTAAGCTTCGGTGTTGAACGACAGGTAGCGGTCCAACTCGCTGCTTTCGAGGTTGATTTGCTCCTCGAACAAGGAATGCAGCACGACGGCTGACATGCCGGCATCCTCGATGCGGAGGATGTTGCCGATATCCTTGCAATACGGTCCCGCAGAGGCGACCAGCGGGTTCTTCAGCTTGAGCCCCAGATAAGTTGTGGACAGGTCGAGCATCTTATTTCTCCTTCAGCGCCTCTTCGAGAACTCCGGGTCCGGGCTGCGCCGCCCTCGCCTCATAGAGCTTGAACCGGGCGAGCACCTCCGCCTGCGCGTTCTTGAGGAGCCGTTCAGCGGCTTCGGGATTGCTGTGCCGCAGCATGGTGTAGCGGGTTTCGTTGTAAATGTACTTTTCGAGTGGCACGGAAGGCGCTTTCGAATCCAGAACGAAGGGGTTCTTGCCCTCCGCCGCCAGCATTGGGTTGTAACGGAATAGCGGCCAGTGTCCGCTCGCCACGGCCAGTTTCTGCTGCTCGAGACCGTGCACCAGATCGTAACCGTGCGCGATGCAGTGGCTGTAAGCGACGATCAAGCTTGGCCCGTCATAGGCTTCGGCTTCGAGGAACGCCTTCAAGGTGTGCATATCTTGCGCGCCGAAGGCCACCCGGGCGACATAGACGTTGCCATAGGTGGTGGCGAGCAAGGCGAGGTCCTTCTTGAAAGCAGGCTTGCCGCCGGCGGCGAACTTGGCCACCGCGCCCATGGGGGTCGCCTTGGACATCTGACCGCCGGTGTTGGAGTAGACTTCCGTGTCGAGCACCAGAATGTTGACGTTTTTGCCCGAAGCGAGGACGTGATCCAACCCGCCGTAGCCGATGTCGTACGCCCAACCGTCGCCGCCGATAATCCACACGCTCTTGCGGACCAGCATATCGGCGACCGCCATCAGGTCCTTGGCCGCCAGCGTATTCAAGCCGCGGATTTTATCTTTCAGGATGGCGACCCTCTGCCGCTGTTCGAAGATGCCTTTCTCGGTCGATTGGTCGGCGTTGAGGATGGCTTGCGCCAGTTCGTCTCCAATCACAGAGGACATCTGAGCGACCAACTGCTTGGCGTAAGCGTTCTGCTGGTCGATGGCCAGGCGCATGCCGTAGCCGAACTCGGCGTTGTCCTCGAATAGAGAATTGGACCATGTGGGACCACGCCCCTCGGCGTTCACCGTGTACGGGGTGGTGGGTAGGTTGCCGCCGTAAATTGAAGAGCAGCCCGTGGCGTTGGCGATGTACATGCGGTCGCCAAAAAGCTGGGTGATCAACTTGATGTACGGCGTTTCGCCGCATCCGGTGCAAGCTCCCGAGAACTCGAACAGCGGCTGGAAGATCTGAATGTCTTTCACCTGAGTGACATTCATCTTCGTGCGGTCGAACTCGGGGATGGAGAGGAAGAACTCCCAATTGGCGGCTTCCTGCTCGCGCAGGGGAATCTGGTCCGCCATGTTGAGAGCCTTGCGCTTCACTTCGGTCTTGCTCTTCACCGGGCAGGCTTCCACGCACAGCCCGCACCCGGTGCAGTCCTCGGGCGCCACTTGTAACGTGTACTTCTTGTCGCCATACTCTTTCCACCGGGCGGGCGCGGACTTGAACGTAGGCGGCGCATTCTTCAACACATCCGATTCGTAAATCTTGGCGCGGATGGTGGCGTGCGGGCACACAAGCACGCACTTTCCGCACTGGATGCATAGCTGCTCATCCCAAACCGGGATTTCGAGGGCGATGTTGCGCTTCTCCCACATGGCTGTGGCCGTGGGGAAGGTGCCGTCGACGGGGAACTTGCTCACCGGAAGCGAGTCGCCCTCTCCGGCGATGATCGTGCCCAATACTTCGCGGACGAATTGCGGCGCGGCGGCAGGCACCGGCGGGCGCAAGTCGAAGGTGCTGGTGACCGCTTCGGGAACCTTGACCTCGTGGAGGTGCGCGAGCGTGGCGTCCACGGCGGCGAAGTTTTTCTGGACAACCGCCTCGCCGCGCTTGCCGTATGTCTTGCGGATGGATTCCTTAATCGCCGCGATGGCCTCTTCCCGCGGCAGCACCCCGCTGATGGCGAAGAAACAGGTCTGCATGATGGTGTTGATGCGCGTCCCCATGCCGGTTTCTTTCGCCACGTCGTATCCGTCGATGACGTAAAATTTGAGCTTTTTCTCGATGATCTGCTTCTGCACCGTGGCGGGCAGCTTGTCCCAAACTTGATCCGGACCATAGGGGCTGTTCAGCAGGAACACCGCGCCCGGCTCGGCGCACTTCAGTACGTCGATCCGCTCCAGGAAGGAGAACTGATGGCAAGCGACGAAATTGGCGCGGCTGATGAGGTAAGGCGAGCGGATGGGGTTCGGACCGAACCGCAAGTGCGACACCGTGATGGCGCCGGACTTCTTCGAGTCATAGACGAAGTAGCCTTGCGCGTAGTTGTCCGTGTCCTCGCCGATAATTTTGACCGAGTTCTTGTTCGCGCCCACGGTGCCGTCGGCGCCGAGACCATAGAAAAGCGCCCGCACGGCTTGGGGGTCTTCGGTCGAAAACGCCGGGTCGTATTCGATGCTGGTGTGGGTGACGTCGTCGACGATTCCTACCGTGAAGTGGTTTTTCGGCCTGGCGGCTTTCAAGTTGTCGAACACGCCCTTTACCATGGCGGGGGTGAATTCCTTGGACGACAGCCCGTAGCGCCCGCCGACGATCTTCGGCATCGAGGAGAAGGGGCCCGAACCTGCGGCGATGGACTCGGCAAAAGCGGTGACGACATCTTGATACAAGGGTTCGCCAATGGCGCCCGGCTCCTTCGTCCGGTCGAGGACGGCGATTGCTTTCGTCGTGCACGGCAACGCCTTGAGGAAGTGCTCCACCGAGAACGGGCGGAACAAGCGGACTTTAACAAGGCCCACTTTGGCGCCGCGGGCGTTGAGGAAACGGACGGTTTCCTCCGCCGTTTCGGCGCCCGAGCCCATCATAACGATGACATCTTCCGCGTCCGGCGCACCCACGTAGTCGAAAAGACTGTAGCGCCGCCCGGCGATGCCGGCGAATTTGTCCATCACCTTCTGCACGATTCCGGGAGCGGCGAGGTAGAAAGGATTGACCGTCTCGCGGCACTGGAAGTAGACATCCGGGTTTTGAGCGGTTCCGCGGAGGACGGGACGATCGGGACACATCGCCCGCTCGCGGTGCTTGCGGATCAACTCGTCGTCGAGCATGGCGAGCATCTGGTCGTCGGTGAGCTTCTCGACCATGTTGACTTCGTGCGACACGCGGAAGCCGTCGAAAAAGTGCAGGAAGGGGATGCGGGATTCGAGCGACGCGGCTTGGCTGATGAGGACGAAATCCATTACTTCCTGAATGGAGTTGGAAGCCAACTGCCCGAAGCCGGTGGCGCGCACGGACATCACGTCCTGATGGTCGCCGAAAATCGACAACGCCTGAGCGGCGATCGAACGCGCAGCCACGTGGATCACGGTCGGGGTCAACTCGCCCGCAATCTTGAACATGTTGGGGATCATCAGCAGCAAACCTTGCGCTGACGTGAAGGTGGTGGCCAAAGCGCCGGTTTGCAGAGCGCCGTGGAGAGAGCCGGAGGCGCCGCCTTCGCTTTGCAGTTCCACCACCGTGGGAACCTGGCCCCAGATGTTGGTCTTGCCTTCGCTCGACCACTGGTCCGACCATTCGCCCATCGGCGAGGAAGGGGTGATCGGGTAAATGGCGATCACTTCATTGATTTTGTGAGCGACGTAGGCCGCCGCTTCGTTGCCGTCCATGGCAACTTTCACTCGAGTCTTAGTAGTAGGAGAGTCCATCAGTACCTCAAGGTATGCATTTTAGGGTCCACGAAACCGGAAACCCTTATTATAGGACCTTGTTGTCCGCTCGCGCCGCCGTAAGGTTTGGAATCTACAGGGCGGGCAAAATCCGGCGCGTTTCTGGAAGGCATCCATTCGGGGTGGGGGATATCAACCAGCTCATTGTTCGACCGGACAAACGCCGGACCCTGGGTGGGGGAAATGCCCCAACCGCTCATATTCTCCGGGCGTTCGCCGATGAGAGAAGTCGTATGGCGACCACGGTTGAAATGTTTCCTTGGAGCTCGGAATTCTCTGTCGGCGTGCGCGAGATGGACGCGCAGCACCGCCACTTGGTCGGCTTGCTGAACCGGTTGCACAACGCCATGGCGGCAGGGCAAGGACGGGCGGCGCTGGCCTCTGTTTTGAATGAACTGGCGCAGTATACCCAAGCCCACTTCCGCGCTGAAGAAGCGCTCATGCAGCAGCACAATTTTCCCGATTTGGTTTCCCACCGCGCCGAGCATGAACGGCTGGCGGCGACGGTGCGGCGGCACATCGCCGACTTGCAGGCTAGCAAGATCACGCTCACCGTGCAGGTGATGCAGTTCCTCAAAGAGTGGCTTGTGACGCACATCATGGGTTGGGATAAGGAGTACGGGCGTCACATCGCCGCTGCGCGGGAGTCAAAAGATCTGGCGCAAGTCGCGAAATGATCCGACCTGGATCAACCGCCCGGGACCTTGGCGCAAAGGCTCCCGCTCCAGCACCCATGTGTCCCGGTGGGGAATGAAAACGGCGTTCAACCCGGCTTCGAGCGCAGGGTTGATGTCCGACCGGGGCGAGTTGCCGATCATCCAAGTCGCCTCCGGCTGGAAACCTCTCTCCGCCGTCAACGCCCGGTAGGCATCCGCGTTTTTCTCCTTCACAATCGCGGTGTGCGCAAAGTACACCCCGAGACCGGAGCGCTCGATCTTCAGCTTCTGCTCCTCCGGATGACCCTTGGTGAACAGCGTCAGGTCGTGCCTTCCGGCAAGGTATTCCAAGGTCTCCGGCACTCCATCGATGACTTCCACCGGCTGCTCCATGATGCGAGTGGCAAGCCGCATGATGGCCTCCAGGTCTTCGGGACGGATCTCACGCTCGCAGAGCCGCGCATAGCACTGCTGCATATTGCGCCCGAAGTTGAGCGAGCCATAACCGTGAATGTGCCGGTTGACGTCTTCGATCTCATCCAACACCGCGCGGACTTCGGCCGGGCTGAGGCGGGAATGGTCGAGGAAATCGACGAACTCATCGAAGGCTTGCAGGAAGTAAATGTTGTTCTCCCAAAGCGTGTCGTCGGCGTCAATGATCAGGTTCTGCCTCGTCACTACAACCCCATTATCCTGTGACAAACTGTTGGCATGCGGCTACGGGCAGCCAAGGGAAGGCTCAAGGTGGAGCACTCGATTCTGGAAGGCGTTCGCGAAGCGCTCGAAAGGCTGCTGGAGCAGAACCCTCGGGAGATCCGGTCCGTGATCCCGGGTGTGATCCGTCCGGTGAAAGACGCGCACGGCGAAGTGAAAATCCGTGTCACCGTGCCGGTGCAAAACGGTTGGAAAGCCATCGCCCTTAAGGGCGGCGCGCGGCAGGAGCTGTTCATCAGCACGACGCTCAGCCGGGAAGAGCTTGAGGCAGCCATCGAACGGGCGGTGCGGCGATGAGGGCGGACCGGCTGGAACTCGACCGCGAGGCGATGCGGCGGCTCGGTTACCGCGCGGTAGACCTTCTGGTGGACGAATGGGCGGGATTGAATCAAAGTCCGGTGGGCCGCAAGGCGGGGCGGGAAGAACTGATGGCCGCCTTGGAAGAGCCGCCGCCGCGCGAAGGCGCGCCGCCGGAGGCGGTGCTTGAACGCCTGGCGCGCGACGTTTTCCCCAACGTGCTGCGGATCTATCACCCGCGGTTCTTCGCCTTCGTTCCCGGGCCGAGCAACTTCGCCGCCGCGGTGGGCGACTTCCTGGCCGCCGGGCGCAACGTTTTCGCCGGCAACTGGCTGAGCGGCTCGGCTGCGTCTGCCATGGAGCTTGTGGTCACCGGCTGGCTGAGGGATCTTTGCGGTCTGGCGCCGGAAGCGGAAGGGCTGTTTGTGAGCGGCGGATCGGTGGCCAACCTAACCGGGCTTGCGGTGGCGCGCCATGCCGTCCTTGGGGACCGTCTCGAAGGCGCGGTCGCCTATCTTTCCGAACAGACGCACTCCTCCGTCGAGCGGGCGCTGCGGATCATCGGATTGCGGCCGGAGCAGATTCGCAAGCTGCGAGTGAACGACCAATTTCAGCTTTCGGTGCACGAACTTCGCGCGGCGGTCGCGTCTGACCGGGCGGCCGGGCTCCGGCCATTTTGCGTCGTTGGCAACGCGGGCTCGGTGAATACCGGCGCGGTGGACCCCATCCATGAAATTGCAGACTTCTGCGCCGCCGAGGATCTCTGGCTCCATGTGGACGGAGCGTTCGGCGCCGCAGCCGCCATTTGCGAGCGCGGACGCCGGGAGCTGCGGGGGCTCGAAAGGGTGGATTCGCTGTCGCTCGATCCCCACAAGTGGCTGTTTCAGCCATACGAAGCCGGCTGTGTCTTCGTGCGGCAAGGCTCGCTCTTGGGGGAGACGTTTCGGATCACGCCCGAGTACCTCCGTGACGTTCACCGTCCTACGGAGGAAGTGCACTTCTGTGACCGCGGCGTGCAGCTTACGCGGAGTTTCCGCAGCCTCAAGGTGTGGATGACGTTCCAGATTTTCGGCCTGAATGCGATCCAACGGGCTGTAGAGCGCGGCTTTGAGCTTGCGGAGTACGCCGAAGACCGCTTGCGGAGCATGCCGTCGTTTGAACTCCTTACCCCCGCCAAGATGGCTGTGGTGACCTTCCGCCGGAGCGGGCTTTCCGAGGACGCATATCAGGAAGTAGTGGCGCGAATGCTCGCTGATGGTTACGCGTTCCTCACCTCCACGGTGATCCGGGGAAAAGCCGCCTTGCGGCTGTGCACGATCAATCCCCGCACCACGGAAGAGGACATCGATTCCACCCTCGAACGGCTTGATAGGATCTGCTCTGCCCTCTCGCGCTGAAAACCCGGCGCGGACGGGTTCTACTTCCGGAATGGGCGGTCCGCCGGGGGCGCCGGGCGAGTGTCGGGGACCGTTCCGGGCTTCCACTGCCGGGCGATGTCCACGTCGCGGCGCACCTTGGCGATGGCTTCCGGGATGTTCACCCACCCGACCCGGTTGTATAGGCGCGGTTGCTCATACTGCGCGCTGTAAGCTTGCGCGTACCTTTCCCACCGGTCGATGGCGGAGCGCAGATGCCGGATGGCGGAGTCGCGGTGCTTCGGGTCGCCGGTTTTGTCGAACAGGGCCAAATCCGCCGCGCCGCGAATCTTGGCGGCGTAGTACTGCCCCAGAAGCGCCATGGCTTCAATGTCGCCCAGAGTAAGCCGCAGTTCCTTGCTCTCGCCTTGTCTGGCTCGCAGCTCCGGCAGCGCTTGGAGGGCGGTTTGGGCTTCCCTTTCGAGCGCCCCGGCGATGTCCAGAGGCGTCACGCCCCCCGCCGGCTGACCGCTGAGGTGGCGGGTCCTCCAATCGACGATGCTGAGAACGCCGCTGCCCGGCATGGTTGAGCCCTCGACGAAGTCCTTGACGGTGTAAAAGCCCCGATGCTTCCAGTGGCTCTGGCAGGCTTCGGGGAACCACCGCAGGTCGATGTCGCCCCAGAAAAAGCGGGTGATCAGAGGGAAGGTGCGGGAGGCGGCTGCCCATGCTTCCGTCAACCGGACGGCGGGAACCTCCGGGAAGCGGCGGGCGACGATGCGCTCGAAGTGCTCCGCCGGGATGTCCGGGTTATAGGAGAGCCGTCCCCACAGCAGGAAGGAGTACCATTGCTTGTCGATCACCAGTTCTCGGGGAGTCTCAGGCTCCGTGCTGAGAAACTCGCGCCCCCACGTATACCCGTCCGGACCCATATAAAAGCCGGCCATCTGTTGGGATGAGGGGAAGTGGCGTACGTAATCCCGCGCGTAGGCGGCGTCGCCCCAGCGGAAACTGTAAATGTCGTCATTGCGGACGGTGAGCCAGGTCTTGCGTCCCGGGGGCAGGTTCTCCAGCACCGGCTTAATGAACGGCGGGTTGGGGATCGAATACATGTGGGCGATGGAATATTTGAAGCTCAGCTCGAACGTGCCGGGGTAATCCTTCCACGCGTTGAAAATCTCAGACTGAGACGTCATGTGATAGCGGTGGATGAGCCGCACGTCGCGCCCGGGCTGCCTCCGCAGCGCATCGCGCACGCCTTCTCCGTAAGTCTTCCAGAGCCAGTTCTCCTTCGAGAACTCGTCCTTGCGGTCCTGCATATGCTCGCCGGCGGTGACGCCGATGCCTGCCAGCAGCGGATAGGTGAGCACCAGTTCCCGCACGCTGGCGCGGAAGTAGTCGATCGTCTTGGGATTGTCCTGATCCGGCGTGATGCCGTATTTCCCCGTGGCGCCGAACGTGAAGATGTTCCAGGTGATCCAGTAGACGTCAATGCCGCGGTCACGGGCGTACTCCATGACATCCCGCCAGAACCGGATCTTCTCGCCGATGGACATCTTCTTGACCGTCTCCACGCGGGAGAGCATGCCCGGGCGGAACATGTCGCTGCCCGAGTGAGAGAAGCTGTCGTCCATCGGAACGAGCGTGCGCTTCACGTCTTCGAGCGCGACCTCCGGATACTCCGGCACGCGAACTAACGACGGGAACGGGTGCAGGTTCCATAGCGACAGCACGTTGTAACGGTGACGCGCCATGCTGTCGAGAAAGGAACGCCAGAAGTCGAAGCTCCACATCTCGGGGATATTCATCTGGGCGGCGTGGGAGTTGTCGGAATAGCTCGGCGTCCTTACATCCAGCGGGATATTGAACTTAATGCCGCGGTAGATGACGCGCGGCTTGTGGTCTGCTTCCGGCAGGGAGTCGAGGGTTCCCAATTGCAGCGCCTCGGCGACGTCAAGCCCGCCGTACATCGCGCCCGCGGGATCGGCGCCGAGAACCAGAAGCGCCGTTGCCCCCCCGGAGCGCACGCGGCGGATCGCGTATGCCTGCGGGGAGGGCGCGGCGAGCGGCTTCACGCGGAAGCTCGAAGCCGCGCGGGCGCACTGCTCCGCCCCGCTGGCGATCACGATGCGGAGCGGCTCCTCGGAAGCCGCAGCGGCGTCTAAAGGAAACTCCGCAAATCCGCCCCCCAATTTCCGAATCTCCCCAGCCGCGAACGCCACGGGGCGGATCGAAGCGTCATAAAAAATCGCGCCTGCCGGAAGCATTTGGCCGAACGCCGGAACCGCTGCGAGCAGCCACCAAACTTTACGCATATCAACCTCTTTTACGTCCACAACCGGCGCACGATACGAATCAGGATCGTGCAGCTAATAAGAAACACGACGGCGAGCCCCAGAGCGTAATGAGTCCGCCCGTACAGGTAATTGCCCACCGTGAACAACGACGACCAGATCATGACCGAACCGGCGAGCCAGCCCACCAGCGCCATCGGGATGTTCTCGCCCCGGGCATGCTCGGCGGCTTCGGCATCCGAGATGCCGGCTTCCAGGCGGATCTGCCGCCATCCGGGACCGAAGGGGCGCACTTTTTTGTAAAAATCGATCAACGTGCGGCGATCGGTCTGCGGACCGAGGTAAGCCGTCGCCAGCCAGCAGACCGTCGTCGCGATGACGGTAAGGAGCAGCTCCCGGTGCGTTCCGATCACGATGCCGTTCTTGCGCAAAATCAGGAACAGCACGGACACCGCGAACGAGCTGATCATCGCTACGATTTCACACCACGCCGTGACCCGCCACCAGAACCAGCGGATGAGATACAGCAAGCCGGTGCCGGCGCCGATTTGCAGCATGATGTTGAAGTTGTCCTGCGCCGTCTCGAGGAAAAAGACCAGGATCGAAGACAGGATGAACAGCAGCACCGTCGCCACGCGCCCTGCGCGCACATAGTGCTTCTCTTCGCGCCCCGGTCTGACGAAGCGGCGGTAGAAGTCGTGGACCAGGTAAGAAGCGCCCCAGTTGAGGTGGGTGAGAATCGTGGAAGAATTCGCGGCGATCAGTCCGCCCACCATCAAACCGATCCAGCCTACGGGCATGAATTTCAGCATGGCGGGGAAGGCGATGTCATGGCCAATCAGGCTGGGGTCCACGTGCGGAAACGCTTTCTGGATGTCGGCAAGTTGCGGATAGACGATCAGAGAAGCCAACCCCGTCAGCAGCCAAGGCCAAGGGCGCAGCACGTAGTGGGCCACATTGAAGAATAGCGTGCCGCCGAGCGAATCCTTCTCCGATTTGGACGCCAGCATGCGCTGCGCGATGTAGCTGCCGCCGCCCGGCTCGGCGCCGGGATACCATACTGCCCACCACTGAACCGCCATCGGCATGATGAACACCGCCACAGCGAGTTCCCAATTGCTCGTGAAATCGGGGAGCATATTGAGGTAGTTCAGCCCACCCGGGCCTTGCACCTGGGAGAGTTTGGACACCAACCCGGAAAGCCCGCCCACCTGCGGCAAGGTCACGGCGAAATACGCCGCCGCGATCACCGCCGACATCTTGATGAAGAACTGAATCATGTCGATGACCAGCACGCCCCATAAGCCGGAGTGCGCGGCGAAGACGACGTTCAACAAACCCACCGTCAGGAGCGTCTGCCATCGCTCAAACCCGAACAATACAGCGGCTATTTTGCAAGCGGCCAGATTGACGCTCGCCATGATGATGCAGTTGAACAGCAATCCGAGGTAGACGGCGCGGAAACCGCGCACCGCACCGGCGGCTTTGCCCGAATACCGGACTTCATAAAACTCCAAGTCGGTGAGCACCCCGGAGCGGCGCCAGAGCCGGGCGTAGAAAAACACGGTCGCCACGCCGGTCAGCGTGAAGGCCCACCATTGCCAGTTGCCGGCCACGCCCTGCGTGCGGACAAAATTCGTCACCAGGTTCGGGGTGTCGCTCGAGAAAGTCGTCGCCACCATCGACAGACCGGCAAGCCACCAGGGGACGGAGCGGCCGGAGGCGAAGAACTCGGACGTATTCTTGCCCGAGCGTTTCCCGAAGAACAAAGCGGGAATGAAACAGATGGCGATGGAGGCTAGAACAATAACCCAGTCGATGGCTTGCAGTTTCATGTCAGGATCCCGCGTGGCGGCCGCAGGTTTTGCGTTCGCCTACGAATTGGAATTGCGGCCAGGCAAGGAACGGACCGTCAAGACACGTTAGCGCGCCGGAAGGACTCGCGCACTTGCCGCAGATGCCCACGCCGCAGCTCGTCATGTATTCGATGGAGCCGATAATGCGCTCCGGAGGCGCCAGCCCCCGCTGAATCTCGAAGCAGCGCCAGACCATCGGTTCAGGTCCGCAGGTGATGAACGCGAGGGATGGCTCCGCGGGCAAAGCGGCGACAACCTGCTTCAGCAGGTCGGGCGCCAAGCCGTGAAACCCGGCGCTGCCGTCGTCGGTGGCCAGATGAACTTCCCCGAGCGCCCGGAACCGCTCAACGTCGCACAAGTGGCTCTGAGTTCGCGCCGCAAGGACAAAAATCAGCCGGTTCGCCGGAGCAAGCTTGAGAGCCGGTTCGAGCAAGGACGCAATGCCGGTGCCTCCTCCGGCGAAGACTACCGTGCTGTTGACGAATGCTGGAATGCCGGCGCCGTAAGGACCGCGGAGTAAGATCTCCGCGCCCGGCTCGAGAGTGGCGAGGAAACGCGTGAACTCGCCCACCACGCGCACGACGACGCTCTTCTCAGACGACGAAAAAATAGCGAAAGGTTTCTCGCCGACGCCCGGGACGCAGAGAAAATAGAACATCCCCGCCATTCCGCCGTCTTCGCAGTCGACCGGCAAACGGTCAAAGACAAGCTTGAAGAGCGTGTCGTCATAGTGGGTGCGGGATACCACCCGCGCCCGCACATAATCCATCGGAACGGTGGTTTCACACGAGCGGGCGTACGCCCCGTCGAAATGTCCCGCGATGCAATCCCGCTCCAAACCCGTGAGGTAATCCCGGAACTGACGGCTGTCCAACCCGGTGAGCGCGCTTCCCACGCCGAACAGGTCCGCGCCGGCGATGGCGTACTGAGCCACATGCTCGGGTGTGGCGATGCCGCCCATGCCGATGATGACCGGATCCGGTCCCACCGCCCGCCGGACTTGCTCGACGGCGCGAATCCCCAGCGGGCGGATGCCGTCGCCCGAAAGTCCGCCGTACTTGTTGTGAAGGATCGGTTCCGTTCCCACGGACACCACCGCCGGACCGATCGTATTGGTCACCGTGAGTCCCGCGGCGCCGGCGGCAATCGAAGCCCGCGCGGCGCCCTCCAGGTCGGGAAACGACGCCGCCAGCTTGACGAACACCGGCAGCCCGGTCTCCCGCACCACGGCTTCAGTGATCTCGGCGAGCAGCCGCGTGTCGTGTCCCACTTGCGTGCCATATCCTTTTGCGTGCGGGCACGACATGTTCAGTTCGAAGCCGTCGGCGATAGGCTTCAGAGTACGCGCGGCTGCGAGAAAGCTTGGCGTATCTCCGCCAAAGATGGACACCAGGAGAAACTTGTCCTCGGGGATATCGATCCCCTCGAACTCCGCCAGGAACGCCTCAGCGCCGGGATTCGCCAAGCCCACGGCGTTGATGTAGCAGCCCGGAGCGTAACGGGCATAGATCGGCTCACGGTATCCTTTGCGGGGCTGCGCGCTGATGCTCTTGGTGGTGACGACGCCGACCGAGGGGACTTCCAGGAAGCATTTCTGAATCGTAGTGGCGTGAGTGCAGCGGATGCCGGAAGGGATCACGAACCGGCCGCGAACCAGTTTGCCGCCCAGCCGGAACGGTTGGTCCAAACGGGAATGAAACATTGCAATGAGTTCTTTGCAATGATACCAGGATCTCCGGAATCACTTGCCAAGCAGCGCGCCGAGCCCCTGATTGGCTGCCAGCGCGCTCACGTACGCTAGCGCTCCCATGTACAGAAATTGCATCGCCGGCCAGCGCCAGCTTCCGGTTTCGCGCCTCACCACGGCAATCGTCGACAGGCATTGCATGGCGAAGGCGAAGAAAACGAGAAGAGCGACGGCGGCAGCCGGGGTGAGGTCGTTGTGCAGGGCGTGCTGCAAACCGGTCGAGTGCGCGTCCCCTTCGATTCCGTAAATCGTGCCCAAAGTGCCGACGATCACCTCCCGGGCGGCAAGCGAGGTGATCAACCCGATGCCGATTTTCCAGTTAAAGCCGAGCGGCTGAATGAGAGGCTCCACCGTACGTCCTAAAGTGCCCGCCAAGCTTTGTTCGATGGGCGGAACCTTTCCGTCGATGAACGGGAAGTGCGCCAAACACCACAGGATCACCGCCGCCGGCAGGATCACCATGCCCACCCGGCGCAGAAAGACCTTCGCCCGGTCGAGCAAGCGCAACCCGAGCGAGCGGAGGGTCGGGCGCCGGTAGGGCGGCATTTCCAGCACAAAGGGGGACCGTTCGCTCTTCAAGATGGACGATTTCAGAATCCGCGCCGTCGCCACTGCCGCCAGAAACCCCAACAGATATAGCCCCAACATCGCCGCGGCTTGCGTGCCCAAGAACGGACCGATGAGCGGGCGCTCCGGCAGAAACGCGGCGATCACGAGCGTGTAAACCGGCAGCCGCGCCGAGCACGTCATAAACGGCGCGATCAAGATGGTCGCGATGCGGTCGCGCTTGTTTTCGATCGTGCGTGTGGCCAGAATCGCCGGAACGGCGCACGCATACGCCGACAGTAGCGGAATGAAAGACTTGCCTTGCAGCCCGATCTTGGCCATCGTCCGGTCGGCGATCAGAGCCGCCCGCGCGAGATAGCCCGAATCCTCCAGGATCCCGATGAACAGAAACAACAGCAGGATCTGCGGCAGGAAGACCACCACCGCGCCCACGCCGCCCCAAACGCCATCGACGATCAAAGAGCGCAGAGCTGATTCCGGCAAATGATTTGCAAGAAACTCCCCGGACACGGCCACCAGCTTTTGGACCGCTTCCATCAGCGGGCGGGCGCCGCTGAAGATGGTCTGAAACACGGCGACGATCACCATGCCGAAGACCACCGGTCCCCAAAAAGGGTGCAGAAAGACAGCGTCCAAGCGGCGGGTCCAAACCGAAGGCGCCGGCGCGCGATAACAGGCGCGGCTTCCGATGTCGGCTGCCCACGCCCTGCACTTGGGCACATCCTGCAATACGGGCAGTTCCACTGGAATCGGCGCAGGCGGTTGCGACATCAGGAATTTTGTGACGGCTTCGAAATTCTCTCCCGTTGTAGCGCTCACCAGCGCAACGGGCGCGCCAAGCTGGTTCGACAGAGCTTCCACGTCCACCGATCCGCCACGGGCGCGCAAGTCGTCCGCCATATTCAGCACGATCAGCGTGGGGATGCCGAGGCTCAGGATCGGCGCCGCAAGCACCAGATGCCGCCCCAGGTTCGTCGCATCGAGCACCAGCAGGATGGAATCCGGGCGGGCGATATCGTGCATCCGTCCGTACAAGACATCCCGCGTGACACGCTCGTCCTCGGAGTGCGGATCGAGCGAATAGATGCCCGGCAGGTCGACTAACAGAACTTCCCGCCCGCCTTCCAGTTGCGCCCGCCCGACCCGCTGCTCGACCGTTACGCCCGGGAAATTGGCCACTTTTTGCCGGAGACCGGTCAACCGGTTGAATAGCGTGGACTTGCCCGAGTTCGGCGGACCGACCACGGCAGTGACGTGGGCCCTCCGTTCCGCCGCCCGGATTGGCGGAGCCGGACCGGTCGCGACACGGGAGTCCAGAGCCATTACTGCTTAGCCGTTCGCTGGCCGCGTTCTGGGTGCAGCAAAATCTTGCCGGCTGTTTCCTTCCGCAGGGCGATTTCCGAGCCGTCGACGCGGTAAACGGTCGGTCCCCCGCCAGGGGCGCTATGCGCGGCTGTCACGTGCGCGCCGGGCACAAAACCCAGTTCCATCAGACGGCGAGCCGTCCGTTCGGGAAGATCGAGGCGCTCGATCACCGCCTGCTCGCCCCGTTTCAAATCCTTCAGACTTCTATGAGGCCGGGGGCTCTGACTCTCGCTTTTCTTTTTGACCTCGTTTTTGAAAGTCAGTTGCACCACGCTTCCAGTATGGATCTTCAGACCTAAATAAGTCAAATCTTAGTTTAAGGTCTGTTAGGGCCGAGTTTGCTACAATTCCGGCGTGAAGGGTGAGGATGCGGCCAAGCGGAGCTATTCACGGCAAGAAGTCTGCCGGTTGGTTGGAATTCCCCCGCGCCAACTCAGGTCCTGGCAGGAGCAGGGCTTTGTCCGGCAAGCGGAGTCCTTCGACTTCTCCGATCTCATCGCGCTGCGGACGCTGGTGGAGCTGAAGTCGGCGGGAATCTCTTCCCGCCGCATCCGCTCGTCGCTTTTGGCTTTGCGGCGCCGGTTACGCGAAGTGACCGACCCGCTGCGCGAACTCAAGGTGTTCACCGACGGCAAACGAATTGGGGTTCAGGTGGCGGGGCGGCGCATGGAGCCGGTCACCGGGCAGTTGCTGCTCGACTTTGAATCGGACTACCTGAAAAAGCTTCTCACCTTCAGCCACGCGGGCGCCGAAAGAGACGCTGCGGAGAAGAGGCAGCGCGAGGCTGAAACCTGGTTTGCGCGCGGGTTGGAGCTGGAGCAGATGGGGGCGCCGCCGGAGCAGGCGATTGAAGCGTACAAGAACGCCATCGCCGCCGAACCGGCGTCGGCGGGCGCACTGGTGAATCTGGGAACCATCTACTTCCGGCAGCGCAAGCTGAAGCTCGCCGAACGCTACTACCGGCAAGCCGTGGAAGCCGACCCGAAATACGCCTTGGCGCGCTTCAATCTCGGCAATGTCTTCGATGAACGGGGCGATTTGGAGGCGGCTCGGGAGCAGTACGCCGCCGCGGTAGCGCTCGACCCCTCCTATGCCGATGCGCACTACAATCTGGCCCTGGTTTATCGCAATTTGGGGCAGAACCTTCTGGCGATGAAACACTGGCAGATCTATTTGAATTTGGATCCCGCGAGCCAGTGGGCGGTGATCGCCCGGCGCGAACTGGACGCCCTGCGGCGAGCCGCGATCGTGCCGCCCAAAAGCGCTCCCAGCGCCCCCAGTGTATCCTGAAAGTTTGGGAGACGCAGTTGTCACGCATTTTGCTGGCTTTTCAGAGTTTTTTCGGCATTCTTTTGGGCGGAAGCCTGCCTGAGGCGGTGGCCAAGGCTTTCGGATACGCGAAAGCTGCCAAGCCGGCGGCTGCTGAAAAGCCTGCCGCTCAAGCGACGTCTGCCGAGGGAGCGATTCAGATTCTCGCCCTTCTTCAGAGGGACGCGCGGTTGGTGGACCTGCTGATGGAGGACCTCTCCGGCGCGGAAGATGAACAAGTAGGCAGCGCTTTCCGCATGGTGCAGGAACAAGCGCGCCAGAGCTTGCAGCGGTACATCCATCTGATTCCGGTGATTGACGGCGTCGAAGGCGCCTATACGCGCCTCGAAGGCGTGGCGAAAGACCCGGCGGCGGTTAAGCTCATCGGCAACTTGCCCCCGGACGGCAAAGCGGCAGGGGGTACGCTGCGCCACAAGGGCTGGCGCGCCCAAAACGTCGACCTGCCGCCGTTGAACCGGAAGCAGGATCTTACAATCATCGCTCCCGCCGAGGTGGAAGTCGAGTAACTTGCCAAGCCGTTACATACTGGGGATCGATCTAGGAACAACCAACACGAGCGTGGCGCGGGCGGCGCTCGACGGAGCGCACGATCCGCACTCGCTTCCGCCGGTGGAGCTGTTCCATGTGCCCCAACTTGTCGAACCCGGAGAATTGCGCGAGGAACCGCTCTTGCCCTCAGCGCTGTACCTGCCGGGACGGGCGGATTTCGCCCCCGGCGCAATCGCTTTGCCTTGGGACGAAGATCCGGCGTATGTGGTGGGAGCGCTAGCCCGCAAGCGAGGCGCGGAGAGCGCGGCGCGGCTTGTGGCGTCGGCGAAGTCCTGGCTCTGCCACGGCGGCGTGGACCGAACTTCGCCTTTGCTGCCGGCGGGCGCCGCCGAGGGCGTCCCCAAGGTTTCGCCCGTCGAAGCCTCGCGGCGCTATTTGGAGCACATCCGCCGCGCCTGGAATTGGAAGCACCCGGACGCGCCTTTCGAGGAACAGACGGTCATCCTCACCGTCCCCGCCTCCTTCGACGCCGGCGCGCGCGAACTGACCGAAACAGCAGCCCTCCAAGCCGGCTTCCGCGACGTCGTGCTGATCGAGGAGCCGCAGGCGGCTTTCTATGCCTGGATTGAACGCCACCCCGACTGGCGCGAGCGCGTGCAGGTGGGCGACCTCATTCTGGTCATCGACATCGGCGGCGGCACGACGGATTTTTCCCTGATCGCCGTGCGCGACGCCGGAGGAGAATTGCAACTCGAACGCGTGGCGGTGGGCGAGCACATCCTGCTCGGCGGCGACAATATTGATTTAGCCCTCGCCCACAGCTTGGCGCGGGATCTGGAGCAGCGCAAGATCAAGCTCGACGCGATGCAGTTCCACGCTCTCTGGCAGCGATGCCGGTT
>FWPV01004810.1_pt1 | contig 27784 bp, 26 predicted proteins | sample 2228371 | NCBI WGS metagenome assembly FWPV01 (sample SAMEA103939776, study PRJEB20133) | metagenome
TCGAACCCGCGACCTCCGACGTGACAGGCCGGCGTTCTGACCAACTGAACTACGCCCCCGCGGCTAAGTGCGGAGATTATCGCACAGGTCACCGCGCAAGCAAGTGGGCGCAGCAGGATTTGAACCAGCGACCCCCTGCTTGTAAGGCAGGTGCTCTCCCACTGAGCTATGCGCCCACATCCCACACGGGTAATGCCCCCAGGGGAATTCGAATCCCCGCCGCCGCCTTGAAAGGGCGGTGTCCTAGGCCGCTAGACGATGGGGGCACAGAAGCACTGCCCGGCTAGCACCAAGACCTGTGGTCTGCAGCCGCGCGATGCTAGCACAAGAGAAGGGTAGCGTTCAATCTCGCGCACCACCTCCCGCGTGTACTCACCCCCCATCCCCGCGGGAACCCGATCACAGGCCGGCGTCCCTCCGGAGTGGCACCCGGGCTTCGCTCCCAGCCCTTTGCGACCTTGCTAGGGGCAGCCCCTCCTGATAGCCTGGAGACGATGCCTCAGTCACGGAAACCCGGGTCAAAGCCCACCTGGGGCCAGGTTCTGCTGGCGCCCAGTGGTCCCTTTCAACGCTACCGCTGGCTCGTTCTTGTGGCGGCAGTCATCGTCGAGGTGGCGATAGTCGCTCTCGTGCGCCGACTCGACTCCACCCTCCATCCTCTCGATCCAGTGGGAGCTGGGGTGGTCTTCATAGCCCTGGTCACAGCAGGACTTAGCGGGACGTTGGTCGGCCTGGGAGCGGCCCTAGGTGGCATAGTGGCGGCGTTCCTGCTCCTTGCCGACTTCAGCACTCCTGTGGCTGCAATGAATGCTGTGGGTTCGGCCCTCATCTGGTGTGTTTCCCCTCTGGTCGCCGGTTTAGTAGTCGGGGCTCTGCGCAAGCAGGTACTGCACCGCGAGAAAGTGCTGCAACACGCGCTTGATCAGTCCCTGGAGGCACGCAGGGCTATGGAGCACATCCTTGATTTCAGCCCTGGGTTTCACAAAACGGAGACGTTGCCGGAGGCGGCCCGGACCATCTGCGAGACAGCGGTAAGCACTTTCGGGTGTAACAGTTGTCGGATGTTCGCCCTGCGTAGCTCGCATCTTGAGCTTCTGGCAGCCGTTCCCGGGGAACCAGAACCGGAAGCCGTTTCGAAGCCGGAAGCAGCCTTTACCCTGGGCGCGGGGAGTGAGCTGCAAGAAGCCTTGTGGACAGGCCGGCCCTCGTTTGTGCGCAGCGTCAGCGCCCTAGGTCTCACAGAGAAGTCCCGACTCTTCCAGTTCGAGCAGGATACTGTTTCCGCGATCAGACTTCCCATCCTGGACCCCACCGGCGTGATCGGCCTGCTTCTTCTTGGTTGGGACCATGCCATCGAAAGCCCGAGCGCCGATCTACTGGCTATCATCCGTCGCTTCGGCGATCAGGCGGCCATAGCCTGGGAGCACGCCTTGCAGCAAGAAGCGCACCGCAAGGCCGAGTTTCTCCATCAGACCTTGCAGAAGGTGGCTGCGTTTGCGCCTACTTTTCACGTCCGCGGGTCCCGAGAGGAGATGGCCCGTGCCATCTGCGAGGCCGCTATAGCGACCTTCAACTGCACCGCGGCAGCACTCTATCGCATTGAGCTGGACCGCCTGCGCTTGCTGGGACGGGTGCCGCCTCACCACGCCTTGGAGCCAGGGACGACCTTCCCGCTGACCGGGGAGATGGCCCTGGCGCGCGAGCTTCGCTCGCGCGCCCCCACCTTCATCCCCGACGTGAATGACCCCAGCCGTTCTCCCAAGCCCTGGCCACGGGAAGTGGTCGAAGCTGTGGGCACTCGGGCAGTCCTCTACGTGCCGCTGCGCTTTGGGGAGCGCGGTCCCCGCAACTTGCTCATACTGGGCTGGGAGAAGCCTCCAGAACCGCCGGACCCGCGTTTCCTGGTCATAGTCCAGAGGTTCGCTGACCAGGCGGCGCTGGCCCTCATCAACGCCTCAGCCCAGCAACTGCACGCTCGCTTGGAAGCCAGCCTGCTGCCCTCCTCCCCCCTTGAGCATCCCTACCTCCAGCTCGCCATTAGATACAAACCGGGGGAGCAGCGGCTAAGTCTGGGCGGGGACTTTGTGGGGGCAATGCCCACCTCGGACGGCGGGCTTGCCTTCATCATCGGTGACGTGAGCGGCCATGGCCCCGATGCTGCCGCCCTGGGCGCAAACCTGCGTTCCTCTTGGAAGACCCTCGTCCTGGCGGAGCAGCCGCTGGCTTCGCTGGCCGGCGTCCTCTGTCGCATGCTTCTGAGCGAGCGCCGAGGTAAGGAGGTCTTTGCTACGGTCGTCGCGGGAACCGTAGACCCCAGCCTCCGTCAGCTGTCCCTGGTCAATGCTGGCCACCCGCCCCCGCTTCTGCTCACGGACCAAGTGGTGCCGCTGGAGGTGCCGCCCTCCCTGCCGGTCGGCCCCGATGAGAACTGCGTGTGGCCCGTGCATGAGTTCTCCCTGCCGGAGAAATGGCGACTGTTTCTTTACACCGACGGCCTGGTCGATGGCTGGGCCAGTCCGGGCTCCCGGGAACGCTTTGGAGAAGAAAGACTGAAGAATCAGCTCACCCGCTACCTCAACCAGCCGCTTGACCAACGAGCAGTAGACAATCTCGTGGCTGAGATCGAGGCCGCGAACGGGGGTCCCTTTGCGGATGATATAGCAGTGCTTTGCATCTCGGTGAAGAGCTGACCGGAGTGTGCTAGCCTTTGCCGGGCATGAAGAACTCACCACGTAGCAGCGTCTTGATCGACCTCGCCGCCATTCGCCACAACGTGGCGCATCTCACCTCTCTCCTTCGGCCGGGTACTCGCTTTCTGGTAGCGGTGAAGGCTGACGCCTACGGTCACGGCATCCTGCCAGTGGCCAAGACGGTCGCCAAAGCCGGGGCCTACGGGGTCGCTGTGGCTACTGCTGAGGAAGCGGTAGCCCTGCGAGACGCGGGGTTGACCTCGACCATCCTGGTGATGGGCCCCCTTTACAGTCCCGACCAGGTCGAGGAAATGGCCCGCCGGGCTATCGACTTCGCGGTAGTCAGCCCGGAAATGACGGGCATGCTTTCTGCCCTGCGCGGCACCGGTTTGCCCGCGCGACTACATCTCAAAGTCGATACTGGCATGAACCGGCAGGGGCTCTTTCCCTCGGAGGTTCCCGGTTTCCTTGCTGCCATCCGCGACATCCCCGAAATACAGTTGGTGGGGCTGATGACCCACTTCGCTTGTGCGACCGAGGACCCCGCAACCATCGACTTCCAGCTGGAACGCTTCCTCCCCGTGGTGGAGAGGGTGCGCCGCGAATGGCCTGGGATCATCGTCCACGCCGCCAACAGCGCTGCCACTATGTGCGCACCGCACTCTCATTTCGACATGGTCCGCTGCGGTTGCGCGGTGTACGGCATGTCTCCTTGGCAGACCGACCCTCTGGCGAGCGGTCTACGGCCAGCTCTCACCTGGAGATCCCAGGTGGTGCTCATAAAGCGAGTGCCGGCTGGCGAGGGAGTGGGGTACGGGCACGCCTTCCGCACCTCGCAGCCGACGGACATCGCCTTGGTCCCGCTGGGATACGGGGACGGCGTGTTCCGTGCGCTTGGCAACCGCGGCGAGGTTCTCATCAGGGGGCGACGCTACCCTATGGTCGGGCGGGTGTCCATGGATTCTTTCGGCGTAGATGTGGGGACAGAGGGGCGGGTCCAGGTGGGTGACACCGTGACCCTTATCGGAGCCGACGGCGACGAGCGCATCACTGCCGAAGAGCTGGCCCAGAGACTCGACACCATCAACTACGAGATCACCTGCGACATCGCCCTCGACCGCAGCGAAAGGCTGTTCTTAAACGGCGACGACTAGCGGCGATGCCCGCCGGCCAGGGTAGCCAAGCTCAGGCATCGCCCCCCTGCTGAGGCAGGCGTAGACCACACTCGCGGCAGTAACGGTCGCTTGCCGTATAGGGGGTGCCGCAGGCTGCGCACACTGGTTCCGAGAACGCCGCCGATCCGGGGCGCGGGGCCGCTTCCGGCGACGAGGAGCGCTCGTAGCCCGAAGAAACTGCAGGGGCGACACCGCCCAGGCGGTTCTTGAGCTCGTTGGTCCGCAGCCAGTAGAGTATCCAGCAGACAAGCTGGGCTATGCCGAACGCCCAGCCGAGTACAGGAACCCACCCCATGACAAAGGTGACGATCGCCAGCACTCCCGTGGCCAAGCCTAGGTTGTAGCCAGGATCACCTTCCTCCGGCCAGCCGCGCGCCCGGTACTCGTTGCGTACCGAATCGCGGACCTTCACCACCGTGTACAAGAACCAGGCCAGATTGAACACAGGGATGAAGTTGAGCCAGACGTGGGCTGCCGGCATGGCCCGGTTGACCGGGCTGACTTTGCCGAGCAGGTTATGAAGGTTCAGCAAGAAGAAGAACCACGGCAGGATGAACAGTCCCAGAAGTAGGACAACGCCCACCCCAGCCAACCAGGCCCATCCTCCCCAGTCCCAGCCCCAAGCCAAGTCATTGAACCACGGTAACAGACCCATGCGGCACCCACTCCCTGAGCCCGATCAGTACTCGATGCTGCGTGGGAGGGTCTTGGCCTCCTCTACCCAGCTGGTCACCTCTGACAACGTAGGCAGACGTCGCACCATCTTCCTCTCCTCATTGACCTCGGCCAGCTTCGCGTGCAGATTTTCCGGTCTGCGTTGGGCCATCTCCGCCTCCCCTTTGCTTCCCCTATGGTGCGCACCAGACCTGCGCCCTTGCCTCAGCATACCCCTTGGCGCACCGTCTAGCGCACGGCTGTGATAGCGAGATCCCGAGCTTCTCTCAGTAGCTCCAGACCGGGAGCTTTGATGAAGCCCTTGTCCTGCATTAATTCGATCGTCGCCCGCGCTTGCTTGACATCCTCCAAAGTGGTCTCGTATACCTCCTCCCAAGTGCGTTCCACTCGTGCCACCCCCTCCTTGATGGCCTGCATGGCCACCGCAGCCGCCTCGACCGCGAACACCTCGGTCTCTTCCATGGTCGGCATGATGTAGTCGGGATTGATCCCTTGCTTCTCTGCGTAGTCAGCTATTGCGTAGGCAGCCGCGATCGCCATCTCGTCGGTTATTTTCCGGGCCCTTACCAGAAGTGCGCCTTTCAATATCCCCGGGAAGCCCAGGGAGTTGTTGACCTGGTTGGGGAAGTCCCCTCGCCCGGTGGCCACCACGTAGGCACCCGCCTCTTTAGCAGCGTAGGGATAGATCTCAGGCACTGGGTTGGCACAGGCAAACACGATAGGCTTCTCGCCCATTGAGCGTATCCACTCCGGCTTAATGGTGTCGGGACCGGGCTTGGAAGCACCTATGATGACATCCGCACCTCGCAGCGCCTCCTCTTCGGTCTCGATCCGCTTGGGATTGGTGGCCTCGCAGAGCTCCCACTTGCGATAGAAGGCAGTGTCGGCCTTCACATCATCGCGTCCCCTGTGCAGGCCCCCCTTGCTGTCGAAAACCACCATCTTCTCGGGGTCCCCTCCTGCCATCAGGATGAGACGAGCCGCTGTGGTGTTGGCCGCCCCCGCCCCCAGAAGCACGATCCGCACGTCTTTCAGCTCTTTTTCCACTACTCGCAAGGCGTTTATCAACCCGGCCAGAGTCACACTGGCGGTGCCCTGGGCATCATCGTGCCACACGGGGATGTCACACTCCTCCCGCAGAGTGTCAAGCACCTTGAAGCAGTTGGGCTGGGAGATATCTTCCAGGTTGACGGCCCCAAAACTCGGTTCTGCCATCTTCACGAAGTCGATGATCTTGTCGGGATCGTGTTTGCCCTCTCGGTTGTAGCTGTTGACGCAAAGGGCGACCGCATCGACGCCGCCCAGGTATTTCATCAGGAAAGCCTTCCCCTCCATCACGCCGAGACCTCCCGGAGGAGTGACATCGCCATCTCCCAAGACCCGGGTGGAGTCGGACACCACCGCGACCAGGTTGCCCCGGTTGGTAAGCTCGAAAGAGAGGTCGTTGTTGTCTCGGATCGAGGTCGATATCATCGACACGCCGGGAGTGTAGTACACGTTGAACCAATTGAACCCGTAAATCCCAGCCTTCGGAAAAGTGGCTGTCTTCCCCCGGTAGAAGCGGTGCACTCTTGCCGCCAGTTCCTTGAGAAAGATGGTCTGGGCCCTAGCCCGTTGTTCAGGAGTGAAATCAGCGGGGAAGTAGGAACCGAGGTCCGAAAGACTGAGATCGGGGGTCTTCATGTTATGTACGCTCCTCATGATTATCGCCCACAAGAACCGAAATGCATGAATACTAGCGTGCATCATAACATCGTCTGCCAGTGGCCTTCCTGCCCGCGCGTGACCTCACCCGCTATGGCCAGCCTTGACAACCCTATCACGGTCGACATAATCCGGCCTTAGCAGTACGATGCGCTAATGCAGATGGGGGATGAACAGCGGGGACGGATGCCAGTAGGACAAGAGCGACATCAGACCCATCCCGGTTCTCATTACGAGCCGGGTTTCCAGCGCTTCACCGATCCGTTCGTGGAGAGGGTCTTTCTTTGGGCATTCCCCCGCTGGATAAGACCCAACCACCTGACCTTTCTACGTCTAGCTCTCATCCCAGCAGTGCTCGTCCTGTGGTACTTCGACCTGGATTGGTGGGCACTGGGAGTCTTCGCGGTCGCTATCTCCACTGATTTCATAGACGGCACGATGGCCCGGACCAGGGACCAGATCACCCTGCTCGGCACCTACCTTGACCCCGTGGCCGACAAGCTGCTTATCGGAGCGGTCTTGGCTTGGATAGGCTGGCAATATCTGATAGTGCAGATCGTGCTGGCCTTCATCTTCCTGGAACTCCTACTCACCGCTCTGGGCGTTCGCATGCTGCTCCGCGCCCGTACCGTGCGACCCTCCAATGCTTTCGGGAAGACCAAGATGGTAGTGCAGAGCGCAGCCCTCGGCATCCTCCTGCTGGCCAGCATCCTCGAGTCCCAGCCCTGGATCCAGGTCGGCCTCGCCCTGTTCTGGTTGGCCCTGGCTCTGGCGGCGGTATCCGGAGCGACCCAGATCAGGGGCGTGCTTTCGCTGCTCAGTGCTCGGCGTCCGCAGGACAGTCCAGGCGGACCGGCCGACGGAAGCGGACTGGCAGGCCGGGATGGGCTAGCAGCCCCGGATGAACTAGCAGGCCGCGGCGGACTGGCGGGCCGGAGCCCCACAAGACATCCCGGAGAAGACGACCCCGCCCGGGAGCGACCAGCCACCCCCGACCGCTGATCAACCTAGGGGCGGAAGCCCCGCTTCCAGGCGGGCTTCGTTGATGTGCTTGAGTACAGCCTGTTCCAGGGGTGTCACCGTGAAACCGAAGTCCTTTTGGGCTCGTTCACAGCTCACCAGCCAGGGCAATTCACAGTCTTCAGGCTCGCTCCCGAAGGTTATCTCCGCATCGGGAAGGTACTCCCTGACCACCGCCGCCACGTCTTTGAGCGAGGTGGGAGGGCCCCCCAGATTGTAGGCGGGATGAGGCGAAGACTCGGCCTTCAAAGCCAGACGAGCGAACTCTCCCACATCATCGGACAACACGATCGAAAACAGCCAATCCCCGGTGCATTCCAGGTGGACCGGTTTACCGACCGCAGGAAGCGACACGATCTCCGAGAACCAGCGGACGAACTTGGGATCTTTGCCCCCGTGACCATAGCCGATACAAGGACGCAGTGCCGTCGATTTTATGCCGTAAAGCTCGTCATACTGGGCGGCGAACACCTCAGCCAAACACTTGGAGAGGGCGTAGACACTGCCCGGGTAAGGCAGCAGCCGATCATCCTCTGTCACCGGCCGCTCCCCGTAGTCCTTCTGCTCTCCATACACGGTCTCGGAGCTGGCGTAGACCACCCGCTTGATGCCCAGAAGACGAGCGGTCTCAAAGACGTTGGCCATGCCCACCAGACCTACCTTGAGGTTGAGCCAAGGCATAGGATCTTTGGAAAGGATCATGGCCCAGTTGACGATCCGGTCTACGCGGTTCTCGCTAGCCGCCGCCAAGAGCTGCTGTAGATCCGAGACATCGCCGCGCACGTATTTGCACTTGGCAGCATAAGGCTGGATGCGCTTCCAGAAAGTGTCCGCCGGGGGTACGGGGTCAAAGACGACCACCGACTCCACCTCCGGGTCCGCCAACAGCGCGAGCGCGCATTTCTTGCCGAACAGGCCGCTACCGCCCACCACCAGAACCTTCATGGACCCTACCTTCCTGCCACCACAGCCCTCAGCCCCGGGCCGCTGCCAACCTCTCCTTTTTCTTGATGCATTCCTTCACCGAGACCGCGATGTCAGCTGCGCTCAGAGCAAAGTGCTCCATCAGTTCATCACGTTCGGGGGTGATCAGCCCGGACTGGCCGAACTCGTCTTCGACGCCCACCTTGACCAGCGGGGTAGGCCAGTTCTCAGAGAGCACGGCCGCCACAGCATCACCGAGGCCGTTGATATCGCTGCAGTTCTCGGCCGTGACGATAGCGCCGGTAGCCTTCGCTGCCGCTATGATCGCCTCCTCGTCGAGGGGCTTCCACGTGCATACGTTGAGCAAGCCCACATCCAGGCCTTCTTTTTCCAGGAGCTCAATGGCCTTGATGGCCTCGGTCACCATGTAGCCAGTGGCGATGATGGTGGCGTCCTTACCGTCCCGCAGCGAGTAGGCCTTGCCAATGTCGAAGGGGTAGTCGTCGGTGAAGATCCGGAAGGGAAGGGGACTCAGCTCCACCCGCACCATGGCCGGTCCGATGTACTGCATCATGGCCTCGGTGGCCTTCTCCGCCTCCACCACGTCCGCCGGGTTCATGATGACCAGGTTGGGCAGATTGCGGAGACTTCCGATGCCTTCCACGGTCGCGTGCGAAACCCCTACTTCGCCCCACACGCCTTCTCTGGAGATGAACTTGACGTTGAACCTATCCACCAGGATGCTCTGGCGGATCTGGTTGTAAGCCCGGCTCATGCTGGCGAAGAGGAAGTTGTTGAGCACCGGCACGAAGCCTTCAGAGGCCAAAGCCGCCGCCACCACGGCGCCGTTCTGCTCGGCTATGCCGCACTCGATCATGCGATCGAACATGTTGTCAGTGAACCACTCGATCTCGGGGAACTGCATGTCCTCGAGGATGGCCAGGGCCCTGGGATTCTTGAGAAAAGCCTCCTTGATGGCCTTGCCCACCCCCTTGTAGGTCATGACGGGCTCGCCAATGGACACGTACTTATTCCACGTCACCATACTTGGCTCTCCCTTCCTGAATCCCCTTCATCATCTCTTCACCGCGGCCAAGGTGGATGTGGAGCGCCTCCCAGTTGGAGATGCCCCGGCCCTTGATGGTATGAGCGATGATGACCTTGGGCCTGTTGTCACCGTATTGCTGAGCGCAGAGATCGAGCGAGTCCAAGATCTGCCTGAAATCATGGCCGTCGATCTCGTAGACCTTCCAACCGAACGCTCTCCACTTGGACACCACCGGTTCGATCTGCATGACATCGTTAGTGGGGCCATCCAACGACCACTTGTTGTAGTCCACGATGGCTATGAGGTTGTCCAGTTTGAAGTGGCTGGCGAACATGGCTGCTTCCCAGACCTGGCCCTCGTGCAACTCCCCGTCGCCGAGGATGCAGTAGGTGCGATAGCGGGGGTTGTAGCGCACGATGTAGCGCGGCAGGAAGGTCTCCTGCCGAGAAGGCGGATTGAACTTCATCTTGAGTTTCTCGGCCAGGGCCAGGCCGCACGCGAACGACAACCCTTGACCCAGAGAGCCGCCAGAGAAGTCTATGCCAGGTGTACACCAGCGGTCGGCGTGCCCCTGGAACGGAGACCCGTAGCAGTAGTAAGTGCCGAGGGTCTCCTTGGGATACATGCCGAGCTCTACGAGGGCGGCGTAGATGGCCTCGCAGCAGTGAGCCTTGGACATCACCACCCGGTCCCGCTCCGGCCAATCGGGGTTCTTGGGATCGAACTTGAGATGGTGGAAATACAGAGCCGTGACTATCTCGAGCACCGACATGGTGCCCCCGACATGACCTTGACTGAACGTGCAGAACTGGGTCAGGCAATGACTGGCCAAGACCTTGGCCTTGGCCTCCAGCTCTTGGATCAGCGCCTCACTGTGCCCCATGGGTGACCCGCCTCTTGATTTCGATCTTGACCGTATCCTCCGACAGAGCGGCCCCGCAGCGCGGACATACGTTGTTGTAGGCCGCCAGCACTGCCGCCTCGTCAGGAATGGCGCGCATGTACAGACGGCGGCTGATCTGCTCCCCGAAGTAGAGCAGCATGCCACACTTCCCACAGTTGATCTTCTCGCTCATCCACAGACCTCACTTCGATAACCGAACACACTCAGTCCGACTGGAAACAGCCGTGCTTCTCCTCCTCCCCACGTTCCCGGTGCTTGCGGGAGACCCCGGACTTCAAGGCCTCACCAGTATCTTTATGTCTGTGCTGGTCTTTCTGGAGGCAAGCGCTTTAGCGATGTCTTCCAGAGGGACGATCTGGGTGATCATCGGCTCCAGGTCCAGCTTGGACAGAAGCTTGAGAGACCGAGGGAACACGTAGGGGGCCAGGATGGTCGAGCGGATGGTGAGCTCGCTCGCGAACATCTGGTAGGGGCTCAAGGGGATGGTAGCGTCCTCGTGATAGGCGCCCGCCCAGACCACTGTGCCATCCTTGTCGGCCAGACCGATGGTCTTGGGTACGGCGCTGATAGCCCCGCTACACTCGAAGACGGTGTCGAACCCTCGCCCGTCGGTCAAGCTTCTTCCTACTTCCACCAAATCTTCCTTCAAGGGGTCCAGGGTCCAGTCGGCTCCGAACCTTTCCGCCATCGCCCGCTTCTCGGGCATGGGGTCCGCCACCAAGACACGGGCCGCCCCCGCTCTCATGGCGATCTGCTGGACCAAGAGACCGATGGTCCCGGCTCCCGAGATGGCCACCGTCTTGCCGGGAGCGATGTTCCCCAAGTCGACCGCGTGGGTGGCGATGGTCACCGGCTCCAACATGGCTCCCCGTTCGAGACTCACCTCGTCGGGCAGCGGATAGAGACAACTTTCAGCGTAGACAGCATATTCGGCGAAACCGGCCTCGTACGACTTCACGTGCTCGCAGAACTGCTCCATCTTGTTGCGGCAGTAGTAGCAGCGACCGCAGTAGGCGCGGAAGTTCATGGCCACCCGCTGGCCCACCTTCCAGTCACCCAGGAGACCGGGACCCAGCTCGACGATCACGCCCGAAGCTTCATGGCCGGTCTGGAAAGGCGGCTTCGGCCACCAGGGCGCTTTGAGCAGCCCAAAAGTGCCTTCGTAGATCTCGGGGTCACTTCCACAGATTCCGCAATACGCTATCTTGACCTTGACCTCCCCTGGACCCGGAACCGGTTCGGGGATGTCTTCTACCCGCAGGTCGAAGGGACCGTAGGTAAGAGCAGCTTTCATGGCTCACGGCTCCCGCAGTTCGATGGCCAGATTGCCGACGGCAGTGGGCAGAAAATAGCAGAAGCCAGGCTGCCCCGGCACCACGGAGCTGGTCCAGACCTCCGCTCCCGCTGCTTTGGCTCGTTCGATATCACCCTGCAAATCTGTGGTCAACCAGCCTATGTGATGGAGACCCTCCCCGTGAGCGTCCAGACTCTCTTTGAGGGCCTGCTCTCCCTCCACAGGCTCGAGCAACTCCAGCTCCACCTCCCCCATGCGGGCGTTGCTGATCTTGGTGGCCCATTCTGCCGGCCTGCCGCGCAACTCCCCCTTGAAACGTATGGTGAAGGTGCGGTTTTCTTCGTCGAACATGAAGGGACCGAAGCCCAAAGCCTCCAGCTGAACTATGGCTTTCTCGAGGTCCCGGACTACCACTCCCACGTGGTGGAGACGTCTGGTGGGGAAGGTCGGTTTTTCTAGGGCCACAGCAGCCTCCTTTTTCTCAGTCTCGCCTGTCTGGGTATGGCCTGTTCCAGCCCGGCCCGTCTCGGTTCGGCCTGGTCCGGCCCGGAGTCTTCGGTCCGGCCGGCAAAGTCAGCGGTCACGGCTGAATCAGAGCCTTCATTACTCTACCCGCCATCTGGTCTGCGAAGGCGTCGTTTATCCGATCCAGCGGGTAGATGTGGGTTATGAGCGGCGCAAGATCAAGGACCGGCAGCATGGCGTTGGCGCGCCAGAGAAAATATGGGGACTGGAACAGGCCGTGGATGCTTAGATCCTTCTCATAAAGCAGCCAGGGGCTTACTCCGACTTCTTCCCCCACCGGGTAGACCGCTGCCCATACCACGTGGCCTCCCGGCCCCGCCAGGTGGACCGCCTGGCGGGCCGCCTCCAGCTTCCCCGTGCAGTCGAACACAGCGTCGAAGCCACGACCGCCCGTCAGCTCAAGACCCACGCTTACCACGTCTTCACTGGTGGGATCGACCGTCCGGGTAGCGCCCATGCGCTCGGCAAAGCCCCGTTTGTAGGCCACGGGCTCGCTCACTAGGATCTTGGAAGCACCGCTGCGTTCTGCGACGATCAGAGTCAGCAGCCCTATCGGTCCCGAGCCCAGAATGGCCACCGATTTCCCCGGCCCCACCCGGCCCACGTCGCAGCCCCGCATCGCGATCGAGAGCGGCTCCAGCATGGTGGCGACCTCCAGGCTGACTTCATCCGCCAGGGGAAAGACTTGTCCCTCTCCGTACACCCCGTATTCAGCGAAGGCCCCGGAGTACATGGTGTTGTGCTCGCAGAAGGCCTCCTGTCCGTTGCGACAAAAATAACAGGCTCCGCAGGGGGCGGCGGGCACCATCGCTACGCGCTGCCCCACTCGGTAGCCGAGCTTGGTATTGCTCCCCACCTCGACGATGACGCCGGACGCTTCGTGCCCTTCGATCTTGGGGAACTCAGGCTTCACCAGCCCGAACTGCCCGTGGAGAATCTCGATGTCGGTGCCGCATATCCCCGCGAAGGCAATCTTGACCTTGATCTGCTCCGGCTGGGTCACCGGCTCGGGAACGTCTTCAACCTCCACCCGGTTGATGGCTTTCTGAACGGCAGCTTTCACGGTTCACCCCCTTGTCGCTCGCCTGACTGCCTGCTGGTCATGCCGCGGATGAACGCGGGGAGTCGACGGCGCTACGGGGCGCGCGAGCCTCTCTTCCACAACTGCGTGACGTTCTGACCTATACCAGTGAGCCCGGTCGGCATGAACAACATGACCAGGATTATGATGACGCCTAGGATCACCGGGTGCCAGCCGGGGAAGTACTTGTCTCCGTACCAGGCGATGAAGTACACGACCAGAGCGCCTAGCCAGGGTCCCAGGATAGTCCCCGTGCCCCCCAGCACGGTCATCAGGATCGGCAGGAACAGCCAGTTCATAGCGAAAACGTTCATGGGCATCGGGTGGAGCAGGTAATAACAGTACACGCTGCCGGCGAGCCCAGTAAGCGCCGCGGCGACAGCGAATGAGAAGATCTTGTATTTGAGCACGTTGATCCCATGCGAAGCCGCTGAGATCTCATCTTCGCGGATGGCTTTGAGAGCGAGCCCCACTCTCGAACTGGTCATGAAGTACACCACCAAAGTGGCGAGGATGGCAAGCATCAGCGACACGTAGTAGTGTGTACGCAGGTTGAACTCCGCCCCCTCCGGCATCACCTTGATAAGCAACTTGCCCTCGCTGCCGCCTGTGATTCGGCCGCCTTGCAAGAAGATGACGGAGATGATCATGCCCATGCCCAGTGTCCCGAAAGAGAAGTAGTCGCCGCGTAGACGGGAGAGCAGCGGGAGACCGACCAAGACAGCCAGGATGGCAGGGGCGATCGCGCTCAGGATCATCAGCACCGGGTCGAACCAGTACCCAGTGTGCGTGATGTTCCAGAACCAGAGGAGAGCGGTGGTGAAGGCACCCAAGCCGAAAAAGGCGTTCTGGCCTAGGCTGATCTGGCCTGTATAGCCAGCCACCAAGTTCCAACTTTGGGACACGACTCCGTAGACAAAAACCGTGAAGAAAAAGATGCCGAGTTGACCTCTATGAACGTCATAGTAGAGAGGAAGGGTGGCTAAAAAAATCAATGCTACAAGACCGACACCCAGCCAGATGAGTTTCCGTTGGCGCCTTCCGGCCGGAGCAAAACGGCCGACGAGTCGCGCCAGCCCGGTCCCCATGTCTTCATTGGGTCTTTCTTCGCTGACCAATGTTTCGTCTGTCATGCTTTTTTCACTACTCCTCGCTTGCCGAACAGACCATGCGGCAGGAAGATGAGCACCAGGATGAAGACGCCGTAGGTGACCGCCGGTGTCCACCCGATGCTGAGGTAGAAGTCCGAAAGATTCTCGATGATGCCCAGGATCAACCCACCGGCCAGAGCACCGAAGACGTTACCGATGCCGCCAAGGGAGAGGGCAACCAAGGCTTTAAGAGCAAACGTGAACCCATACTGGTAGTCGAAGGAATAGACGGTGGCCATACCCACTCCGGCCACTCCAGCCAAGCCGATGCCGACCGCAAAACTCACAGCGCACACCCAAGCCGAGTTTATGCCCTGAAGCGTGGTAGCCTCCATGTCTTCGGCAGCTGCCCGCACCGCCATCCCGAGACGAGTCTTCTGCAAGAACAGATAGACCACCAAGCCCGAAATCATGGCCAGAGCGAAAAGCCCGATCCGCACCCAAGAAAGGCGAAGGCCCCACCCGGCGAGTACCGCGCCCTGATAGGAGAAGTTGATTCCCCGCGGGCTGGCCGACCAGACCTTCAGAATCGCGTTCTCGACCAGATACATGAGACCGACGGCAATGAGCAAGGAGACGTTCTTATCCTCAAGAGCAGCTGCGCGCAGGAACAGCGCGTAGAAGAGACCCAGCCCCACTAAAAAGGCAAAAGGCACGATGATGAGGAGACATAGATAGGGGTCGATGTGAGCCTTGACGAACAGCCAGTAGACCAGGAAAGCGAAGAACACGATCACCGTGCCCTGGGCGATGAAGATGATACGCATGGTTCCGAAGATGAGGCTCAGCCCGGCAGCGGCAATGCCGTACATTGAGCCGAGCAAGATGCCGTTGATGAGGATCTGAATGAGTGTCATTAGAGTCTGCTCCCCCGCTCACCCACGTAAGCCTTGCGTACGTCGACGTTGGCCAGCAACTCTTCGCCCGTCCCGCTCAGTACGATGTGGCCGGTCTTCATCACATACGCCCTATGGCAGACATTGAGCGCCATGTGGATGTTCTGCTCCACCATCAGCACCGTAGTGCCTTGCTGGTTGAGCGCCACGATGAGATCGAAGATCTTGCGAGTAAGGATAGGACTAAGCCCCAGCGAGGCCTCGTCGATCATGACCAGCTTGGGATGAGCCATCACTGCTCGTCCGATGGCCAGCATCTGTTGCTCCCCGCCACTCAAGAGTCCGGCCTTGCCATTAGCACGTTCCTTAAGGACCGGGAACAGGTCGAACACGCGTTCGAGCGACTCCATGTAGTTAGCCCGGGCTCGCGGCAGGTAAGCTCCCAGCTTCAGGTTCTCAAGCACGGTCAACGTCTGGAACAGCCGGCGGCCCTCCGGTACTAGCACAATGCCCCGGTCCACCCGGTGCTTGGTGCTCATGTGACTGATGTCGTGGCCATCGAACCAGATCTGCCCCGCCTGTGGCCGTAGCAGGCCAGCCGCCGTCTTCAGCAGCGTGGACTTGCCGGCGCCGTTCGAACCCACCAGGGCGACAATCTCCCCCTCATATACCTCTATGGACACGTCCATGAGCGCCCGGATGTCGCCGTAGGAAACGCTAAGGTTCTTGATTTCAAGCAACAGGTTCGCCAAGGTACGCCTCTATCACTTTGGGGTCGCATGCCACGTCATCAGGACAGCCGTCCGCGATCTTGACTCCATAGTCGAGTACGGCCACTCGCTCGCAGAAGTCGAGCACAGCATCGACTCGGTGCTCGATCCACAGGATGGCGAACTTCCGCTCCTCCTTGGTGGCCCTGATGATTCCCAACAAGTGTTCGATCTCTGCGGCAGTCAAACCGGCCATGGGTTCGTCCAGCAGGATCAGGGAAGGCATCGAGGCCAGCCCCATCGCTATCTCCACCAGTCGCCGGTCGGAGAGAGTCAGGTGAGCCACTTTCATATCCCTCTTCGGCGTGAGCTCCACCAACTCCAGGGCCTCAAGAGCCCGCTGTTTCGCTCCTTGCTTCAGATGGCGACCCCCATAAACGGCTGCTGTCATCACATTCTCAAAGGCGGTCATCTTGAGGAACGCCCGTACGAGTTGATAAGTCCTCGCGATCCCCAAGTGACAGATCTTGTGGGGAGGCAGTCCCGTGATCTCCCGCCCCTTGAAGCGGATGCTGCCACGGTCGATGGGGTATATGGCGGTTATCAGATTGAAGACAGTGGACTTTCCCGCCCCGTTGGGACCGATAAGACCCACGATCTCCTCTTCGCGCACTTCGAGATCTAGGTCCGTGATTACGTGTAGACCTCCGAAATGCTTGTCGACTTTGTCCAGGACTAGAAGCGGATCACCGGCAGCCACGTCGCCCACCTACCAGATGGTCGAAGCGAACTTGGGCGAAGGACCCAGGAGTAACCGACCTCGAGCGGTGACCTCAAATGCCCCCCGCAGCTTGACGCTGAGAGTCGGCAGACAACTCACACTGCACGCGCCATCACGCACGCGGACCCCCCTTGCGCTCTTGCCTGAGCCGCCTAACAGCGGCCCCCCCTGTGACACCGGCCCAACATATCAGATGACCCCAAGCTTTGGGAAGAGGCTCTTGGTCAAGATTCTTACCCGTGTCCTCGCAGGGTCTTGTGAACTCGGTGACCGCTAGGTAGAATCCAGTCTGCATCTGCTGATAGTCCGCCGTATCCGGGGTACGGGCGGAGGAGGGGAAAGAAACCAGTAGGCCACCGGACGGCCGGAGGGGGGCGCCTATGGGTTAGGTTGGCTGGCTGTTCTCGCGATAACCGGCTCAAGAAAACCCGTTGAAGAATTCCCGCTGATTCAGAGGAACGGGTTGTGAGTCATCAACTTACGGACTACAGGGGGGATATTGTGAGACACAAGACTCTGGTCACAGTGGGAATCGTAGTCCTTCTCATGGGGCTCCTTTCCCTCGCTCTGCTAACCGGCTGCAAAGAGAAGGAGACCACCACCACGACTGCAGCGCCGTCGACCACGGCTGCACCTTCCACTGAGACCACGGCCCCTGGCTCTACGGAGACCACCGGCGCGGCGGAGATGGGCGAAGACCTGGTCATCGGGGTGATCAACTCCATGACCGGTGTCAACGCCTTGACCGGCGCGGAGCAGAAGTGGGCTCAGGAGAAGGCCGCAGCCGACCAGAACGCCAAGGGCGGCATCAAACTGGCCGATGGCAAGATGCATAAGGTTGTCCTCAAGTTCTATGACGACAAGAGCTCTGACACCGAGGCTGCAGCCGCCATGGAGAAGGCCATCAAGACCGACGGCCTCAAGATCTTCCTCAGCTCGAACACCACACCGTACAACCAGGCTGCAGCTACGGTAGCTGAGCAGTATCAGGTCTACTACCACATCAACACCAGCTGGATCGACGAGGCCAGCCCAGATGGTTCATTCCCAGGCTTCATCGGCGGGATGAACCTCAAGTGGGCCTCGGACATCTTTGAATCGGCTGCTGAGTCCGGCAAGGTGGCCGTCGGCGGCGCCAAGGCCATGACCGAGCCCATAAGCAAGTTCGCCGTGTTGACCGAGAACAACCCCGATGGCGTAGGCTTCGGCGACTCGACGAAGGCTCGGCTGGAGGCTGAGGGCTGGCAAGTCGTGGCGTATGAGAAGTTCATGGAAGGTCAGAAGGACTTCTCGTCGATCATCCTCAAGTTCAAGCAAGCCGGAGTCGAGGGCATCGTCACCCTCATCTCGCCAGCGGACGGAATCACTTTCGTACGGCAGATGAAGGAGCAGGGTTGGGCTCCCAAGTACCTGTTTGGTTACAAAGGTTTCTGGCCGGTCGAGTTCATGAAGGCACTCGGGCCTGACTCCGACTACATCTGCTTCGACGGCTTCTGGACCGAGACCTACCCGTATCCGTACGCCAAGGAACTCGGCCAGGCCTTCCGCGACGAGCATAACGGCAACTCCTCGGTGAGCGTCGGTCTGCCCTACGCAGCAGCTCAGATCCTGTTCATGGCTATCGAGCGGGCGGGAGTGTTCGAACCCGGCCCAGTGCGCGATGAGGTCTTCGGCGGCTTCTTCCCCGGAACCACCATGGGCGACATCCAGTACAACGAGGAAGGTATCGCTCACATCCCGTTCCTCGCCTTCCAGTGGATTGGTGGGGAACGCGTGGTTCTCTATCCTGAAGAGTTCGCTACCGGGAAGACCCAGACCTTCAAGCCTTGGGATCAGAGGTAACGCTCAACCGTCTTCAGGTGAGCCCTCGGTTGGCGCGGGCTAGTTGAGAAGACGAAGAAGCCCCGCCCTCCTCTCCAGGAGGGCGGGGCTTCTTGCATACGAACAGACCGGAGGATCACAGGATGGAAAAGCCCGACTACAGCAAGTACTTCATCACGGAGACCCCTCGCCACCCCGACCATCCCCAGAGCCGAGAGACGATCAGCGACATCCCCTGGGCCGACTCGCTTTACATCTCCGACGAACTGGACGGGCAACTGCCCGGAGCCTTCTATCTGGAGACCTGCCTGGTACTGAGGACCGGCTCCGTAGATGACCTACGGGTCGCCCACACTCATGACTTCGATGAGTATCTGGTCTTTCTGGGCACGGACCCGGCAGATCACATGGAGCTCCGCGGCGAGGTGGAGTTGTGGGTGGGCGATGAAAAGCGTTTGATCACTCGGTCCTGCGCCGTCTTCGTGCCGGCTGGGGTGCCTCATTGCCCGCTCATCATCCAGCGCGTAGACCGGCCCTTTGTGTTCTTCACAACAGGTAGCGGTTCTGCCTACCGGCGTGGCTGACCACCACTAGGAGCTCGCGCCTGCGCATTCGGTGCAGGTGGCCAAGTCGAGAGCGCCGAAACGCCCAGAGACAGGTCCGGCTTCCCGGTTACCCGGAATCCGGCTGTCCGAACGCGCCACAAAGGGCCGCCAGGGCCCGATACCGGTAGTCCACCTGGGCCTGAAGCCGCGTCACTTCCTCCTCGTTCAAGTGCCTGAACTTGCCCACCAAACGGGTCAGTTCGCTGACCGGCTGCGGTTCTTTGACCTTCTGGGTGATGCGCCAGACGCCGTGTTCCTTCTCCCACAGAGGGAAGTAGTTGGTGCGCACCGCCATGCGACAGACCTGGATGGAGGCATCACTGGGAATGCGCCACCCCGGCACACAGGGGCAGAAAACGTGGATGTAAGCGAAGCCCTCCTTGGCAGCCGCCTTGGCCTTGACCAGTTTCTTGGCGTAGTCCTCGAGGTGACTCAGCGTCGCGGTGGCTACATACGGGACATCATGCATCGCCACCACCATGGGCATGTTCTTGGCGGCTGTGGTCTTCCCCCGACTCGCCCGGCCCAGCGGGGTAGTGGTGGTGGCGGCACCGTAGGGCGTCCCGCTGCTCTGTTGGATGCCCGTGTTCATGTAGCCCTCGTTGTCGTAAGTGATGTAGATCATCTTCTCGTTGCGCTCGGCCGCCCCGCTCAAGGTCTGAAAGCCCACATCCATGGCGCATCCGTCACCTGTGTGGCATACGACTGTGGCCTCGATACCGGCTTTCTGGTAGTAGCGAGTGAGGCCAGTGGCGCTGGAGGCCACCCCTGTCATGGTGCAGGCGTAATAAGCGTGACGGTGCCAAGCCTTGGTGTTCTGGCCATGAAGCACGGGAGCCGAGCAGGAGGGTGTTCCTACGAAGATGATCTCCTTGCCCAGCACGCGCGATATAAACCTCAAGTTTAGCTCTAGTGTGCAACCAGAACACAGGGCCACGCCTTTGGCAAACTGGTCCTCGTTCTGATAGTAGTCACAGACGCGGGGAAGTCGCTTCCTCTGCTCAGCCATGTCACGCTCCTTGGCAGTTCGTAGGTGACTCACCGGTGCGGATGCTTCCATACCCGGACCAGTGGACAACGCTCTTTCGCTCGTCCGGTAACATCCCCCAGGCAGCCTCGAAACTCCCTCGAAACACCCGCACCCTCGAAACACCCTCAAATGAGCCAGGTTGTCCTTTGATACGGGCGCCCTCCAGCGGCGGCTTCGATCTCGTCCACCGCGCGACCGATGTGCTCCTTGGTGATATCCAGGTTGGCCAGCCCGGCGATGAAGCTGAGCATGGGTACGGGGCCCAGTTCGGTCGCCAGCGCGCACGTCTCCATGTAAAGCGGCCCGCAGTCCCAACCAAAACAGATGCTACGGTCAAGCACTCCGATCGCCTTTCTGCCCTTGAGCACCTCGCCAAGCCGCTCCCGCGGGAAAGGCCGGTAAAGACGCAGCTTCACCAGGCCCACCTTGACGCCCTCCTCCCGCTTCAGATCGACCACAGTACGAGCGGTGCCCACTGCGCTCCCGCTGGTCACCAAGACGATGTCCGCATCATCAGTCCGATATTCCTCGATCTGGCCCCCATAACTCCGGCCGAAGATCTGGGCGAATTCCGCCTCGATCTCCTCCAGCTTGGTCTTGACCCGCTCCATAGCGGCCATATGCTTCTGTCGCAGCTCTACATAGCCAAGGCCCAAGCCGTGACTGCCGCACCCCAGAGGCTGCCCAGGAAGAAGCCGGGGCCGCGGCGGTTGGCTCTTGAGAACGGCGAGGTAGCGGTCGACCTCCGCGCTGGCGGGTATGTCCACCGATTCAGCCAGAAACGAAAGATAGTAACCGTCATAGTTCACGATCACGGGCAGCTGGATGTCGTAGTCCTCGGCCAGGCGGAAAGCCATGATCACCGTGTCGAGGATCTCCTGGCAATTCTCCACCACCAATTGCACCCAGCCGGTGTCACGCACCGAGATCATGTCCTGCTGGCCGGAGCAGACCGCATGGATCCCGGGCGGTTCCCGGTTGACGTTCACCATGACCACTGGGGCCCGGTAGCCCGCCGTGTTGAACATGGCGTCGTACATGTAGACTAGGCCGTAGGAGGAAGTCGCCGTGAAGGCTCGCCCGCCGGCCATAGTAGTGGCGCAGACCACATTCTGGGCCGAGTTCTCGCCCTCAACCGTGACGTATTCGCAGTCAAGCAGACCATCGGCGTGAAACTTGGCCAGTTGCTCCACGACCTCGCTCTGAGGAGTTATAGGGTAGGCGGCCACCACATCGGGACGACACAGCATGGCCGCGTAGGCGGCGGCCGCGTTCCCTGTGATGACCTTCCTCTGTCTATCGAGGCTCACAGCCATCAGCAAAATCTCCTTCGGGCACCATGGTTATCGCCCCCGTCGGGCATTCCCGGGCGCAGACGCCGCAGCCCTTGCAGTACTCCAGATCCGCCTGATAGTGGATACCGTCGGGAGCATCTGTGACGCACTGGACCGGGCAGTAGATGTAGCAGAAGCCGCAGGCGTTGCATTTCTCAAAGTCGAAGACCGGACGTTCGGTGCGCCAGTCGCCCGTGCGCAAGCACAGAATCTCCTCGCTCGCGTCCGACCAGCAGGCTTCCGTGGGCAGGATGCACTCCTTTGCAGACCTGCGTTCCCTTTCCTGCTTCACCACGTGAGCACCTCCACCTCGTGGTAACCCCGCTCAGCGTTGCGGATGTTCTTTCGCAGCATTTCCCCCTCTAAATGTTCGGCCAGCCCGGCCAGCACGGAATCGAGGCTCACCCAGCCGGTCGCCCGAGCCAGCGCGCCCAACAGGCAGGTGTTGGGGATGTCTCTGCCGATCTCACAGAGCGCCACTGCTGTGGCATTGATCACCGCCGCCTTGTGGACACTTGGATGTGGCGGTTCGGCAAGCGAGCGGGGGCTGTTAAGCACCAGGATCCCCTCCGGCTTGAGTCCGTCGAAAAGCGCCCGGATACCGAGAAGCGTGGGGTCGATCACCACCAAAGCATCGGGGGTATAGACCTGCGTCTTCTCGCGAATGGGCTGGTCGTCGAAGCGTGTGAAGGCCACTACTGGCATCCCGCGGCGTTCGAAGCCGAACATGGGGAAGCTGGCCACGTACTTACCCTCGACCGCGCAGGCCGAGGCGAGCATGCGGGCGGCGAGCACCGCCCCCTGCCCCCCGCGACCGTGAAAACGAATCTCCTTCGCCGACATTTTGCTCCTACTCTCTGACTACCCGCACTCTCTGACTGTCCGTCCTCTCCAACATCCAGTATCCCCCGACCACCGATATTCTCGGCCACCCGTTCCAGCGGGGCCGGGCTCAGGCTCCGCCGCCCCGCCAGCCTCAGCCCCCGCCGCGGGCACGGGCTTCAGCCTCCAATTTGGCGGCGATGTCCGCCCTGAGTGCGGCCTTATTGATCTTCTGGACCCCGGTGTAGGGCATTTCGTCCACAAACTCGATACGCTCGGGAAGATGCTGCACCGAGGCCCTCTCTGCGCGCAGAAAACTGATGACCTCTTCAAAGGTCAAGCGACACCCCGACGCGGGCTGGATGTATGCGCACACCCTCTCTCCCATGACGGGGTCAGGCATGGGAACCACAGCTACCACAGCGACGCTGGGATGCCGACTGATGAGAGACTCTATTACCGTGGCGCTGATGCTCTCTCCGCCGCGGTTTATCATCTCCTTCAGCCGACCGGTCAGACGGACGTAGCCGCGCTCGTCGATGACGGCTACATCCCCCGTCTTGAAGAAGCCGTCAGGGTCGAAGACCCTGCTGTTCTCGTCCGGATTACGGTAGTAGCCTGAGAACACAGAGGGACCCTTGAGCAGCAGTTCCCCTTGTTCCCCGGGAGGAAGGGTTTTGCCCTCTGGGTCGACGACCTTGTAAACATCGCGGGGACAAGTAGGCCGTCCGACTGTGCTACAGACCGTCTCCAAGTCATCCTCGGCTGTGGTGATGCAGGTCATCCCCTCCGTGGCCCCATAGCCGTTGTGGAAGCGCATCTTGAGGCGAGAACAGACGCCGCGGACCAAGTCTGGGAAAGCAGCTCCGCCAGCACTGTGCATCTTGCGCAGGCTGCTCAGATCATGCTTCTCCAGGTCCTCATACTGCAGCAGACGCTGGGCCAGCGTCGGCACCCACACCACCGAGGTGACCTTCTCCCGCTCGATGGTCTCGCAGATCACCGGGGCATCGGTGGCATCGAGCATGACCAGCTTGCCCATGGTAAGGACGCTACCGATGAAGCCCTTCGTGAACGACAGGTCATGGCCTATGGAGCCCACGATGAGGTTGATGTCCTCGCAGTGCTGGTCCCAGGCCTTGGAACAGTATTCCACCGCACAGATGAGACTGTTGTGGGTCCGCGGTACCAGTTTGGGCTCGCCGGTCGTACCCCCCGTGGGCCCCATGTGCGCCACTTGCCGAGCGTCTGGGCGATGGGCGGCCAGCATTGCGAGCGCTGCAGGGGTTCGCCGCTGCTCGGCCATCAGCCTTTCCATGCTGACGTAACCCGGTAGAGGTACCTCTCCCCGCACCGTGATGACGTACTTGATCTGAGGACAGGCGGCGCGCACCTCTTCCGCTATCGGCACAAAATCCGTCTTGCCGTACCGGGTCGGAAGTACCCAGGCCACCGCGCCGGAAAGCTCTGCCAGGCGCTGGATCTCATGCTGACGGTAGCGGTCGACCAGCATCACAGTGATTGCGCCGATCTTCTGACACGCAAAATAGACCGTCACGAATTCGGTCCAGTTAGGCAGTTGGACCAACACTCGGTCCAGAGGCCGGAGCCCCAGCTCAAGCAGGCCCAAGGCCAGCCTTTCCGCCCTTTCCCGGGCTTGGCCGTAGGTCATCCGACCGTAGCGGTCGACGAAGGCCTCCCGGGCGGGATGCATATCGGCCGCCAGATCCAGCAAATCACCGAAGGTCAACCCTTTCCACCATCGGCCTCGCTCGTAGTCCAGCGCGTCTTCCGGTCGGTAAGGCGGCGCCCCTTCCAAGAACTCGAACATCTTCCCCCCTGGTCTTTTCCCCTTTTCAGCTTATCCGGACCGGCCCGCTAGACGGCGCAGCCGGCCAACGCCCCTTCTCTGACCGCGTCGGCCATGAAGCCAGGTTCGCGCGCGCTGCCCACTACATGGACCTCGGGCACCAAGGCCGAGAGCTCCTCTACCAGCGCCGTGTTCGCCGCCCAATCCTGGGTGTTGATGACGCTCTTTCCAGGCAATATGTAGTGCCGCCTGTCGGGCTGCTGGATCTTGAGACCCCCTGGTGTGATCTCCCGGTAGATGACATTCGGCCATAGGACCACGTATTTCTGCTTGAACCAAGGCAGGAGATTGGCGAGATCGTCGCGGCCCATCTCGTCCCCGATTTCAGAGTCGGGCCCGTTGTGGGCGACGATGACCCGCCGATGACGTTTGACCAGGAACTCGGCCAGCTCGCAGCCGTGTAGGGTGCCGCCCATGATGACCACTCTGCGGGCGATCGGCATCCACAGATGAGTGAGCTTCTGCAGCAGCGCTGGGCTCAAGAACTTGAGGTAGAAGTTCAGCTTGCGATAAAGACTTTCCGTCCGTATGAAATTCTTGAGCTCCACCCCCGGCAACTGTGTCTCGGGATGGATAGCCCCTGCCGCGATGATGATCGCGTCCGGCTTCTCCGCACGCACGAGGGTGGCATCGACCGCGGTCTTGGTCCGCACCTTGACCCCGGCCTTCTTGAGCCCGCGCTTCTGCCAGCGCACGAAATCCACCAACTCCGGGGTCTCACAGTCCTTGACGATAGCGGCGAGGGGCACCAATCCGCCCAGTCGCGAGGACTTCTCGTAAAGGGTCACCTCGTGGCCTCGCTCGGCAGCCACTCGGGCCGCCTCCATACCACAAGGACCGCCCCCCACCACCATGACCTTCTTCCGCCGCGGGGCGGGAGTAGCCTGGTACTCGGGTACGATCTCTCGACCCAGAGTGGGGTTGACCCGGCACTCGAGCTTCTTGTTGCGGTTGCGCATCTCGAAGCAATGCAGGCAACCAAGGCAGGGCCGGATGTCTGCGAAGCGACCCTCCTTCACCTTGTTGGGATAGTCCGGGTCGGCCAGCAACCTGCGGGTCATACCCACAAAATCGATGCTCCCTTTGCGCAGATACATCTCCCCGAGTTCGGCATCCAGGCGACAAGCCGTCCACACCGGCACCTTGACCCCCTTGGCCTTCACCGCCTCGGCCAAGGGGATGGTCGCGCCGTCACCACGCCTGCTCCAGTCAAGATCTTTAGGGAGATCGAAAGGTGGCTCGGGATACATCAGCCGATCGGGTTGCAGCACTCCACCGCGGTGGCCGTAGCGCTCCGCCCGGACGTTGATACCATCGGCCACTTCAGCGATAAGCTTCGCCATCTCCGCCCCTTCTTCCAAGGTGGTGCCCAAGGGATGGTTGTACTCGGCGGCGTTGATGATGGCGTGGACTGCGAAACCGGGACCGCAACGGCGCTTGATCTCCATGATTATGTTGCGGATGAAGCGAGTGCGGTTCTCATAGGACTGGGGCCCATACTCGTCATCCCGCTTGTTCCACACCCGGGAGAGAAACGTGTTGCCCTGATGAGCCGTGGCGTGGTTGATCTCGCAAGCGTCGAAGCCGGCTTTGTAAGCGCGCTCGCCGGCCGAAGCCCAAAGCTCGATCTGATCCTCTATCTCCTGCTTGGTCATAGCTCGACAAGGCAGGAAATCCGGGCCGGGAAGCTCCTCTTCGGTCATAGCCGAGGCACACTTCACATCGCGTATGCGCATGTCCCGGGGGAGTAGGCCGGTCGGATTCCAGGCGCCTGCGTGCTGGAACTGGATGGAGACCGGACAGCCCGCCTTGTGGACGGCTTCCACAAGTCGCGCGAAGCCAGGGATGTAACGGTCATCATCCAGATGAAGCTGCACCCCTTCGTAGCTGCCGTCGGGACGGTAATGCACGTGCTGGATACCCAGCGGATACTCGACCCCGCAGGATTCCACCACCAAGAAACCGACCCCTCCCTTGGCCAGACGCTCGTAGTAAGCGATCATCCGCGGACCGCACGTCTGGTCGGGCTCCATGAACGAGGTCCCATTGGCTGTCTTGATGATGCGGTTGCGCGTCCTCACCGGACCGATCATTCCCGGCTCGAACAACTTCTCGAAGCGCTCTGTCATACTGGGTCCTCCCTCTCCCGAGTAGACGCGACCGGTTTCCCCTGACTACTTCTCCTCGGCCCCTTCCTACGCCCGATCGCTCCGATGCATCATACGACACCGCTCCCCAGGCCGCCAGGGACGTCTTGTGAAACCCCCCTGGTAAGGCCCCCACGGGAAGGTCGGCCTGCCCCTGAGCAGATTGCGGCGACCCGGTCCTGTGCCCCTAAGGAGAGTGCAGCGACCTGTCCCGCCGGGAGATGAAGACCCGTTGAAGACCCGTCCCGAGCCTTGACGCCTGGTGGCGGGCAGGCCATAGTGGATTCGAAGCCAGCAAGCCGCTACCCAGTCGGCCGGATCCCGGGCGGTCCTGTGACCGTCCAGGGGACAAGGCGGGGGGCGATCTTGACGGTCCCACCGCCCAGGAGGTAACGAGGATGACCAAGTCAGTGGTAGCCATCGCTAAGGGAGACGACCCCGAAAAGCTCGTAGCCGAGGTCTTCGGCCTGCTAGGAGGAGTGGAGAACCTGGTCCGGCCTAACAGTACTGTGGTCCTAAAGCCCAACGCAGGGCACCCGGCCCCGCCGGAGACTTCGGTCAACACCAGCCCGGCCTTGGTGGCGGCGGTCATCAAAGAGGTCAAGAAAGGTCGACCTAAAGAGATCATCGTCGCAGAAGCTTCAGCCATCGGTTGTGACACCCTCCACTGCTTCGAAGTGAGCGGCATCGGCGCCGCCGCAGAGGAAGCCGGCGCTCGGCTGATCGACATCAAGCGCGAGAAGGACCTCATCAACATCCCGATCAGAGACGCTCGCTCCGATCTCAAGAAGATCAAGCTTCCCCGTTTCCTTCTGGAGGCCGAGCACCTTTTCAACCTTCCCATCTTCAAGAGCCACGCCAGCATGGTCTTCACCTGTGCGCTCAAGAACCTGAAAGGGGTGGTGCAGGACGTCACTCACCAGCAGATGCACATGACCGACTTGGCGGCCGCCATGATGGACGTGTGGTCAGTGATCCGCGCCGACCTCAACATCGCCGACCTGATCAGGCCTGCCGAGGGCTACGGGCCTCATACCACTATCCCCGTGGATTTCGGGTGCGTAGTGGCCAGCAAAGATCCTGTGGCTCTTGATGCGACCGCCTGCCGCATGGTGGGGCTGGGCATCGAAAACGTGCAGTATTTCAAGGCCGCTGCGGAGCGCAACTTGGGGAACTTCCTGGAAGACGACATAGAAGTGGTCGGGCGGAGGATAGAGGAAGTGCAACAGAACCTTTGGTTCCCCTACATCGCTGGCTTCGACACTTGGCCCGAATACACCTTCTACACCAGCGGGGCGTGTTCGAGCTGCACGTCTCTGGTCGCTTTCACCATGGAGAAGCTGAAGGCGCTGGGTCAGTATGAGAAGAATGCCGGCTGCCACGTGGTGGTGGGTCCCAAGCGGGACGAGGAAATGCCGCAAGGGGTAGATCCGGACAAGGTCATCCTCATCGGCGATTGCCTTAAGCGTTTCCGCGGCAAGGGGATGGGGCACTGGGCGGCGGGTTGCCCGCCTTTGGAGCCACACCCGCTCTGGGTGTTCATAGACCGAGAAGATCACTACGAGATGGAACCTTACTTCCGGGCCCGCATGGCTGAGGACGAAGGTCCCTGGCGGGCCTGGATCGAGAGGATGAAG